>ERZ826016.141-NODE-141-length-88642-cov-15.476481_pt1 | contig 88642 bp, 78 predicted proteins | sample MGYA00519872_ERZ826016 | MGnify/ENA primary metagenome ERZ826016 (study PRJEB31778, sample SAMEA3449218) | human gut metagenome | biome: human gut; feature: human-associated habitat; material: faeces | place: United Kingdom | collected 2010/2012 ... | reverse complement strand
CTTTGTGTTCCCTTTCCTGAACCGGGAGCACCGAAAATTACAATGTTCAACATTTTATTTACCTATTTAGTTTGTATTTGTTATTCTACCACTGTATAAATATCGGGATAGTTACGTCCATAACCATCATAATCCAACCCATACCCCACTATGAAATCATTCGGAATCTCCATAGCTACATATTTAATGTCAAGTTCCACTTTCAACTTATCCGGTTTCACCAAAAGGGTTGCAATGCGGATTTCTTTCGGATTACGTGTCCCCAATGTCTCTAACAGACGCTGCATAGTGAGTCCTGTATCTACAATATCTTCCACAATAACCACCGTTCTTCCCGTTATGTCCTCAGACAATCCCATAACTTCCTTGATTACTCCCGTAGAAGCAGTGCCTTGGTAAGAAGCCAGTTTGATAAATGAAATCTGATTGGGGATGTTAATGTGGCGCATCAAATCGGCAGTGAACATGAAAGAGCCGTTCAGTACGCTCAGAAACAACGGGTTTTCATCTTTCAAGTCACGGTTGATTTCATTGGCAACCCGAACAACTTCTTTCTGTATATCCGCTTCGGGAATAGAAACCGTAAATTGTTTATCTTTAATCTTGATAGTGTCCATAATGACGGGATTATTTTTTAGTGGATGCAAAAATAATGTTTTTTATGCAAAAACTAATGGAACTCATTAATTAATTCTTTGCAAGAGACATATTCACCCCTATACTTTGTTATATCATTTTTATTATAGATATTGCATACATAAACAATCTTTAAAATACATCTCTATGAAAAGAGTTATCCAATTAAATATTTTATTATACTTTGTATTCATTTCTTTCAATATCATTCCTTGTAATGGACAAAAAACAACAGAATTCAAATTGCATGGAACAATAGAAAACAGCTACAATGGCAGAATTATCCTTTCATATGGTCTTACTAACGATACTTCTACAGTAAGTAATGGATATTTTTCTTTTAAAGGGAACATTCAAAATCCAGAATCTTCTTGTTTATCATATGCAAATCAAAGAATATTCTTTTATATAGAGCCAAGCGATATGAAATTAATAATTTCATCATTACTTCCACTTGGTTATAATTTGTCTGGATCTAAGACGAATGACGAAAACTGTATATTAGAACAAGACAGATCTCCATTATTAGAAAAGAAAAATCAAATTCACAAGATAATACAAAATATTACAAACCCTCACAAAAAACAAGCTCTTGAGCAATCAGTTGACTCAATAAATAACAACCTACAATTAATTAGCATCAATTTTATAAAATCACATCCCAATTCATATGTATCATTGGATGAATTAAGATGCCTTGAGATGAATGATAGTTCTATAGACATGATTAGAAACATGTTTGAAGATTTAGAAAATAATCTTAAAAACACTTCGAAAGGAAAAAAAGTAAACAAAAGCATAGAGCTTTATGAAAACACTATCATGGGACTTCCCGCTCCCGATTTCACTACAATAGGCTACAATGAAGAAAAAATCAGTCTGTCTTCCTTCAGAGGAAAAACTGTAATCTTGGAGTTTTGGGCGAGTTGGTGTGCACCATGTATACAAAGTATTCTTCATCTAAAAACATTATATCACAAATATCAAGAAAAAGGGTTGACCATAATAGGGATTTCGATAGATAGCAATAAAAATAGTTGGGAAAATGCCATTAAAAAATATCAATTAGATATATGGCCCCAAGCATTAGCTATTGTTGATATAAAAAATGACCAAAAAGGGGAAATATCTAATTCGGAAATTATATCTTTGTATCCCACAAATCCTATTCCAAAAATGATTGTAATTGATAAAAAAGGAAAAATAATTAAAAAATGGGTAGGATATAGTCAGGAGCATGAAAAAGAGCAAAACAGTTTCTTTGATAGTCATTTTAAATAAATGACTAATATGAGGGGATGTGCTTTTAACATATCCCCATATTAGTTAGCAATTAGCCACAAGTAGGATGACAAAATTTACCATTTGAATCGTTCTTACAAGTGGGACATAATCCTTTTTGATTACAATCTCGATCATCTCGACAAGCATGAGCACAATCCCCAGCATCGTTAAAGCCTCCTATTACATCTTTCAACTCCTTTTCAGAAAGAACATTCTTCAAAGTTTTCAAATTAATCTTCTTGTTTTTCATATCTATAAATATTTAATCAAGCTATAGAGTTTATAATGTATCCATTAATTGTCCCATAGCATCACAATTTGTTTAAGAAAATAAGGTCTTCTATTTTAAAATTATCAGGTAATTTATACCCGTTAATTAAGATTGTCGGTGTTGCAGAAAGTCCTGTTTCTTTTCTCCATTCCGTATGTTTCAAGTATTCTTGCTCTACTTGCTGACTGTCAATATCCACAGGGTATTTCTTCATAAAAGATGTTTTATCCTGTTTTCCTGATTTAAACCATTCAGTATATATTTCTCTGACTTCCCAAATATTTTTTTGAAGATATAATGCTATCGTATATTTACTACTGATATCATAACTCGGACCAAATGATGAAAATATATACTGAACACATAGATTTTTTGTTTTTTTCAAAACATCTTCCACTCGTTTATGCATATTTGCACACGGTGCACAATGCGGATTCGTTAAAATAGTTACAAGAATCTCTGCTTCAGGGTTTCCTAAAAGAACTGCTGATGTATTTTTATCTACATTGTAATATGATTGTTGTTCTAATATAGTTTTAAGAACAAGTTCATTGGATTTAAGGCTGTTTATTTCTTGAATTACCTGCTCTATTTTATTACCATATCCCAATTGTTTTACAAGTACATTTATTGCCGTTACACATGCTAAATAAGCAAATGAAAGGAATAATATATTTGTTAGATTTCCATATTGCAAGAACAAATGAAAATCAAAAGCATTTGAACTTACATTAATGATGAACAAAATCCATAATAACACTTGTACTGTTATACAGAGAGGACACCATTGCTTAGCTTTGACTTTCTGATACCAAACACTCCAAAAGCTATAAGGTAAAATGCATAAATTGATAATAGCAATATTGGATATTTGTTGTGGGAAAAACAACAGACTTATAGTGTTCACCATAAAATACCCCAAACCGATTTCACTCCAACTAAAAATATTCAAGAATTTTGCCGCATCAGACTCCAATACATTATTACAATCGGATTGTTTAAAGAGGCTGCATATTTTATCAATATAACTACTTTTATAATCAAGTTGTTTTTTTACCAGTAAATAACAGACATATATTCCGAGTACATTGATTATCAATGAAATTGTAAATAAATAATTATGTCGCAGATCATGATTTACATAACTGTAAATAAAAGAAAGTACAATAAACAGCATGATAATAACCTGTTTGCTATAGGATAATATTTCCCTTAACTTGTGTTCTTTGTAATCTGTTTCGATTGATTCGTTGGTCTTTTCTGCCAATAAAATAATGCCGGTCCATGAATGTATAAAATCCTCCCTGTCAACCCGGAGTACCTGACCATTTCTGATATATGATACTATTTTGTCATCCACATGCTCAACTACAACAAATTCCCCTCCAACTTGAGCTACAAATGGAGTTTGTATGTCATTAATATCACTTTTGTCCTCAACTTTTGCTGCCGCATTTTCTATACAATAATCAGACAACAATCTCGACAAACCATATAAATTATATTTATGCGGATGTTCATTAAATTGTTTGCCAGAATATGAATTCGTAAATTTTATCCCCAATGAAGATAAAAAAGATACAAATACATTATTCCCACGTGAAGAGAATCGGTTTAAAAAGTCCATAATAATACTATTACGTTATTAGCTATATCAAAAATAATTAAACAATATTATCCATACATCCACAATCTTGCGAGCCTTCTACCCGTTTACAGATTTTCCCATGAGGACAATCGCCATCTTGGCATTTTGTTAAACACAAATTACCAGCTCTAACAATAATACCTCCTTCTATTTTCTTCATCTCTTCAGGTGTAAGAGTAATAGCACTCTTAATCAATTTTAGCTTTTTCATAAACACAATTTAATTTGTAAATAACTATTTTATTACTTGATACAAATAACTATCCCAATTACCCTCTATTACTTCCATTAACATATCCCTACCAGGATACACCAATATCATATAAGGTATTCCATAAACCAGATATTTTTCTCTCACTATTTTCACTTTTGGTCCGGACAATAAATTCCGCCATAATATATTTTCCTTTACCATAAGTCTTTCCCATTCTTCTACGGTGTCGGGTTCATCAAGAGAGATGTAAGTCATATTCAGTTTATCATTCAAATCAAAATGAATTTTCTTTAATGCAGGTATAGCCTTGTGACAAGGTCCACACCACGAAGCAGAGAAAATAATCAGATTATATTTATCGGTATTACAGACAATTTGTTCTTGACGCCCTGTTTTACATTCAAACAGAATCATATTTTCAAAATACTTCATATCAACATAGCGCCTGACTTGTTTCCCCCAATAAGAGTTTTTTACATTCGTTGAAAAGTAATTAAATAAACACAGCAAGTCATCTTTGCTTTTAGCATAAGGGCAACTTAAACAAACACGGGACATGAGAAATTCTGAAGAAGGATTTTCTTTTATAATAGATTTCAAGCATTTTAATTTGACAACATATGTTAAATCATCATCCGAATATAGCCCACAAACAGCCATATATTTATTATAAAGATAATTGTCAGATCCCTTATTAAAGGATATAAAGTAATTATCGTCGGATAAACTCCCTCTTATTAAAGATCCATTTACAACAAAAGATGTATTGACCTCCTTATTATACAAATAGGTTAAATCAATATCAGGATATTTATCATCGAACATCAAACCCACTGTTATGGAATCTTTATCAATAACAGATTTCACACTTATCTTATATGCATGATCACTACCGGGAGCACAGAGACGGTGAGTAATTGAATAACCTTGTACAGCCCCGGTATAAACACTATCGGGCACATTAAAAAGCCATGTTGCATTTTCTTTCTCTCCGCGAATAAGAAATCTGACTTTATTTATATCATCTCCATAAATATATAATGAGTCATAACTCATGCCGTGTATGTTAATTCTTAAATGATGACTGACAGCATTAGCATCAAAGTATGCCAACATTGTTATCACAACCATTAATAGCCTTTGGAAAAATAATTTAGTTTCTTTCATAGCAATATAAATACATTACTTCTCACTTTTGCCCATTCATAATCCCCTCGCTCCATATCTTCCTTATCGGTCGCATAATACGTCCCAATACAGACAAGTCATCAGTGATTATTTCTGCAGTGGCACGCATTTCGGGCAAATAAGGTAACTCTTTATTATATGTAGTCTTTAATCCATCAGGAAGTTCAACTTCTACAATATAGGAAATTTCTCCTTCATCACTCATTACTGGGACGAGTGATATGTTCTTTACTATTCCTTTTACTATACCAAACTCATTATCTTGAAAATTCAAGAAACGGATATTTACTTTTTGTCCGGCCTTGACTTTTCCCGAACCATTCATACCCATTGTAGCTTTCCCCAGTAATTTCCCTTTTGTTGTAGGTACGATATTAAAAACCACATCACCGGAAGTTACGTTTTGGTTCTCTGCCCAAAAAGTAGTAAATATAACTTTACCACTAATCGGAGAAACAAAAAAATATTTCTGTTTCCATGACTCTATTTCAGTTGTCAACTGATTATTGTACACTTCAAGCTGGGCTTTTAATGTATTTTCCTGATTCTGATATTGGAACATCATATCCAACAGACTTTCCTCTTTTTGAGTAATCTGCATTTTAGCATTTTGCAAAGTCGATTTACTTGACTGGACCGAGAGCCGTTGTTGTAATTCCTGTTTCTTTATATCTTCTAAATTTATCTCAGAAATAAGTCCTTTAGAAAACAAAAGGGAATCACGCCTGAATTGCTTACTGAGTATTTGATACTGATTATTAATAGTTTTATCTTGAAAATGAAGACTTTTAAGATATTCTTTGAATTCCAAAATTTCTTTTTTGGTATAATCTATTTTCTGTTTGTAATACCGGAACGATATAAACTCTTTATAATTCAGTAAAGCTGTATAATAAGAAGAATATAAACTCTGCAAATTTCCGAGTTTTAATTCTCTCGGAGGAAGAAAAGTTATCGTATCAGGATTAACTTTATAAATAGACAAATATTTCTCAAGCAATAATATGTCTTTTGTTTCGGCAGCATTCTCTATTACAGCTAAGCAAGTTCCTTTCCTAACAAACTGATTGTCAGAAATTGATATTTCTTTTAACTTACCGGATTCTTTGGCAATCAATGCTGCCGGAGGATTCGTACCGGTTAATGTCATGGTGGCAGTTACAGTCTCGGGATATTTAAAAATAGCACTTCCGCCCAACAACATTAAAAATAGAATTCCGATAAGGATTATTCCATATCGCAAGATCCATGAAGGGACTCTCCCCAACACTTCTTGAAACTCTTCACTTTTCAACTCTATTTTGTGTTTTCCTGCCTCTGCCATACATCTTTAAGAACCAAGTTCCAATTGATTTTTTACTAACTCATAATAAAGGCTTTTTTGTGCAATAAGTTCGCTATGGGTACCTTCTTCGGCTATCCTTCCTTTATATAAAACAACTATCTTATGGGCATTTTGCACAGTGCTTAACCGGTGTGCTACAATCACAACAGTCTTACCCTTATAGAAATTATTAAGATTTTCCAAAATGATACGTTCGTTATTTGCATCAAGAGCATTCGTTGCTTCATCCAGCAAGAAGAACTCGGGATTTTTGTAAACGGCACGGGCAATCAATATACGTTGGCGTTGCCCCTGACTGATACCATTACCTTCCATACCGATTTTTGTATTGTATTTAAGAGGAAGGGATTCTATAAACTCATGAATGTTGGCAATTACAGATGCTTGATAAAGTCTCTCCTTATCAGTGTTATCATCTCCGGTAGCAATATTATTGGCAATCGTATCAGAATAAATAAATCCCTCCTGCATGACTACTCCCAACTTTTCCCTCCAAAGGTGGGGATTAATATCATACAAAGGGATATTCCCAATTTTTATACTACCCTTATTGGGGGTATAAAAACCTAAGATGAGTTTGATTAAAGTAGTCTTTCCGCTACCGCTTGCACCAACTATGGCAGTAACTTTATTTTCAGGAACAGTCAAATTAATATCATTCAATATGTAATCTTTCTCTGCCCCGTCATAGTTGAAATACAAGCCATTTATAGAAATCGTTTTATCCGAAGGAAATTCCTGAACTTTAAGATCTATATTCTCGTCCTCGTTCTCTTTTCCCTGAATTTCATTTATTCGTTCCAGACTTATTTTTGCATCCTGGGCCGACTGCACAAAACTAATGACCTGCCCAATGGGACCGGACAACTGCCCGATAATATAACTAATAGACATCATCATACCAAGCGTCATATTGCCTTGTATAACTGCCCGGGCTGCTATAAAAGAGATCAACAAATAAGTAGTCTGACTAAAAAACACAGATCCCAGTTGTTGATATTGTCCCAAAGCAAGACTTTTGATATTTATATTGAAAAGTTTGACTTGTATTCTTTCCCATTTCCAACGCTGTTGCCTTTCGTAATTATTCAGTTTGATGTCTTGCATACCGGTTACAATCTGAACAAGATTGCTTTGTTCAAGGGCAGACTGCTCAAACCGGATAATATCAAGTTTTCTACGATATTTTAGAAACAGGATAATCCATGTCACATATAAGAAGTTGCCAATGGCAAAGATGATAAGTATCAGCCAGTCATAAAAGCCAAGAATTACACTGAAAATTATAAAATTACCAATAGAAAAAAGAATTGTTAAGGATGATCCGGATAAAAAGGAACGGATACGATCATTATCACCAATACGCTGAAGAATATCACCTACATTTTTAGTATCAAAGAAATACAAAGGCAATTTCATGAGATGGGAGAGAAAATCGGAAATCAGTGATATACTGATACGGGCATTCATGTGCAAGGTAATCCAGTTGCGTATATATTCTACGGCTAACTGTGTGGTAAAAAGCACTAATTGGGCTATAAGTACCAATGTTACAAGGCTAAGGTTACTATTGCCGATTCCTTGGTCAACCATTGCCTGTGTGAGAAACGGGAGTAATAATGCCAAACCGCTTCCTATAAGCATCCCGGCTACTAACTGGAACACCTGACTTTTATAAGGCAGTATGTATTGAAAGAAATGTGTCAAACTACTTTTCAACAGGCGTTTGTCGTCTTCTTGAGCATAAAAATCCGGAGTGGGTTCCAGCAACAATGCAATTCCTATATCCTCGTCCTTTATTTTACCACTAATCCAGCTTTTAAGAAATATATCTTCGGTCAATGTGTATTTTTCACCACATGGATCGGAAATCATTATATTATAATGACCATCCCTTTTCTTCTTGATTCCATAACAAACTACAAAATGATTTTGGTTCCAATGCAATATGCATGGACCAATCTCATTTTCTGCAAGCTGCTTAAAAGTTAATTTAGCTCCAACAGTTCGGAAACCAATACTTTCCGCAGCCTCACTAATTCCTTTCAAAGAAACACCAACGCGGGTAATATAGCTTTTTTCACGTAAGGTTTGAAGCGTATAACTACGACCATAATATTTGGCGATCATACGCAAACACGTAGGACCGCAATCGAAGGAATCTAATTGTTTATAACTAGGAAATGGTTTCATTAAATTTATTATCTTCTATTTAAGATGACTAATGTTCAAGCAATAAACTATTCAACACAGCACGCATATGACTATCGCTTCGTAATTCTATTCGCGCCATAATAATTTTGCCATTTTGATCGATTAGCATTAAACGGGGAACACCTTTTACTTCATAGTTATCTCTGAACGAAGCCTGTACACTTTTAGGCAATACAGTTTGCCACCAAGGCAAATCAAGTTCCTCCAAAGCCTTTTTCCATCTATCCGGCGACTCATCTATCGATATTCCCAAAACCGACAAACCTTTATCTTTATAATCTTTATAGATGGACTTTAATTGTGGCATTTCCGCTCTGCAAGGTCCGCACCATGAAGCCCAGACATCAATTAACAAGAGTTTAGACTTACCAACATAGTCTGACAATTGAACCACATTCCCGTCCAAATCATTCATTTCACAATCAAAGAAATCTTTTCCCTCAGGCATGCTCCTTTTCTTGGCCTCCTCATGACAATTTTTTATTCGTTCTTTTTCTTGTATCAGATATGGATTATTTTTCAACGTATCATCTGCCAAATCATATATAATATCAAAATCTTCATCATTGAAAGAATAATTCTGATATAATGCAGCCTTACCTATTGCATTATGAATATTAGAAGTTATAAAGTCAAGACGCAATTTATAATATTTTCCTGATGCGCCTTTTACCTTATTTCTTATTTCGTTTAGGAAAAGATTAAGACTATCTCTATATAGCTGATATTTATCATTCAAAGAGGTACCTTTTACTATAGCAGAATCAAGTTGAATTGTTATATCGCCTTTTTCAAGAGCCACTTCGCACGATAAAGTTGGTTTCGGATAATTACCCACCGTAACCAAAGCCACATTGGTTGCATCCGGAACTCCCTCAAAATAGAACTTTCCTTTTTTTATGATAGTAGAATCCACATGGGCAATGTCACTCACATCAAAAGGATTGAAAGTAAATAACATGGCATATTCTCCATTATAAGCCGGAGAAACAGTTCCGGATAAATAATATTTGGAAGCATCTTTCTCTGCAGGCACTTGCTCTATTTTATTATAAGAAATGAACCCCACACGTGCTTTTTCTCCAAATTGAGCAATAGCTTTCCGTCGTGACTGAACCTCCATTCTTTCAAACTTTATCTCTTCCTTGACTCCCCAATTAAACATTGTATCATAAGGAGTAATCTTACCGTCTACAAATATCAATTTCTTATCATTTATCACACTATCCAAAGGTAAAATGATAGCCTGCAATGAAAATGAATAGGAAAAAAGAAATAAAAGCAAAGTGAAAGTAGTTTTTTTCATGGTATTTATGTATTAATTATCAGAATCAATAATTCCGTAAAATACTGTTTAATACAGCACGCAAAAATTGATCAACACGTAATTCCGGTCGCGCCATAATAATTTTGCCATTTTGATCTATTAATATTAAATGAGGAATACCTCCTATTGCATACTTTTTTTTGAATGATGATAATTCTTTTTGTGGCAATAATGCCAAGTGCCAAGGTAAATCCAAATCACATATAGCTTTTTTCCAACTTTTTTCCGAATGATCAATCGATATACCCAAGACAGAGAAACCTTTATCAGCATAATCTTTATAAATATCTTTCAGATGTGGCATATCCGCCCTGCAAGGCGCACACCAAGAAGCCCAAACATCAAGCAACAATATTTTAGACTTTCCTATATAATCGGATATTTTAACAGAGTTTCCCAAAATATCAGTCATGACAAAATCAGAAAAACTTTTTCCCTCAAGTAAATTCCTTTGTTCTTTTTCCTTCTTTCTTCTCTCTGTTTCTAAAATTTGCATTTTTACAAAAGGATTTGCTTTTAAAGTATCATCTGCCAATAAATAAATAGATTCAAAATCACCCTGTTCATAATCCCAATCCTGATTTTGATAAAAAACAGCCTTCCCTACTGCATTATGAATATTTGATTTTATAAAGCTCAAACAATACTGATAATATTCCTGATCAACATCAGTTCTTTGTTGTGCAACATACCTATCCAAAATAACTTTAACATCATCCCGAAATTTTTGATATTTATCATTCAAGGGAGTACCTATCACCTGCCCCGAATCTAACTGTACAGAAATATCACCCCTCTCAAGAACTACTTCACAACTCAAAATCTTTTTAGGAAAATCTCCAATAACAAGTAATGACACATTGGTATTATCAGGTTTTCCTTCAAATCCAAATGTTCCATCGACCACCATAGCTGTGTCTACTCTGACAATTTCATCTAAATTAAAAGGATTGAATCTGAACAACATTACATTATTACCACTATAAGAATAATCTACAGATCCTGTTATATAGTACTTATTCGGCATTTTTTCATATTTTTTCTTTTCCAAAGTAGAAAATACAGCTAATCCATTACGTGCCTTTTCTCCAAATTTAGAAATAGCTTTTCGTTGTGAACAAATTTCCAAAATATGACATTTTATCTTATTTGCCAAAAGTCTATTTTGTGCAGTATCATATGGAAATACTATACCATCTATCAAGCATCTCGTTTTCTGATTAAATATACTGTCCAAAGGAGCATTCATTGCTTTTATCAAAAAAGAAAATGAAATTAACACCAATAATAATATTGCTTTTTTCATAACAATTAAAACTTATTTAAATTTTATCCGGTCACATTCTAATAGATGCCAATTTTACTATTTCCCTTGCCGATTCAAATATGAGTTCATAATTTCGGTTGTTTTTTATAATTATCACTCCACGAAAAGATTCTTTCTACTATTGTGCTCCCTTTTTCTTGTTTTCATAAATACCGTTAAGGGAACAATTGTTCCCCTAACGAACATTTTGGCTATTTATTTACTTCATACTTTAAACTCTTAACTATTAAATCCATTACTATGGAGAAAATTAATAGTTACCACATCCACACAAAACATAGCCAAAATCCATTTCCCTAATTTTTTTACATTTTTGAGAAATAAGTTTTCCATTATCATAAATAGGTGCACACTCTCCTCCACAATCTTTGCCTCCCGGTAATTGTTGACAACCTAGGCTGTATTGAGCATCTCCTCCTAAAACTTTTTTCATTTCTTCTTCTGATAACGAAACTGTTTTTTTTACATTCATGTCTTTCATAATAATTCATTTTTAAGTTAAACAATCAATTGAGAAATAATAATATAATCAAATACTGATGTCAGTAAAATAAATTAGATCACTTATGGAATACTGAACAGGTAACTTATACCCGTTAATTAAAACGGTAGGAGTAGCTGTCAAATCGTGATATTCTTTCCATGTATCGTGATTTAGAATTTCTTCATTAATTTCCGGAGCATCCAACTCCAAAGAATATTTTCCAATATATTCTTCATAACTGTATTTACCTTTCTCGAACCAATCGGAATAAATACGATGAACGCCCTCTGTTCCATATTTTAAATAGGCTGCTATCAAAAAGCGGTTACTAATGACAAGAACGCTGTTAAAAGCCAAAAAGACATATTGAAGACAAAACTTGTTTCCGGCTTTTTCCAACATTTCATCAACTTGTTTATGAAGAGCTGCACATGGTCCGCAATGCGGATTCGTGAGAACCGTTATTTTTAATTTCGCATCGGGATTCCCGAATATGATACGGGACATACAACCGTCAGTCTTATAAAAAGGTTGTTTCTTCAGCAAAGAAACAAATACATCAGATTCGTATTTAATGGATTTCAACCCCCTTATTTCCATTATACTATCGATATGTTCTTTCACTTTTTCTTCTATAAGATTAACCAAAAGAGTTATACATAAATATATAAAGAGTATCAAAATAATATGGTCGATTGATATATCTTTGAATTTAACAGGTTCTATCAATATACCTGATAAAAATATCAACCAAAATATAGTCTGAACAATAAGGCACAGGACACACCACTGCTTTACCTTAAACTTTTGATACCAAACACTCCATAATGTGTATGGCAAAGCAAAAAGATTTATAAAAAAAAGAGATGAATAAAAATTCGGAGCAAATAAAAGCAACAAAACATTGGAAATAAAGTAACCGGCACCTATCTCACTCCAACTTAAAATTCCTCCTATCTTAGATACCTCCAAATCTAAAACCCTGTTACAGCTTTTCTGATTAAACATGGAGCAAATCCTATTTGCCTGTTTACTTTCAATCCTATTCTGTTTTAATAACAGCAAAAAAGATATATACAAGCCAAATGTGTTTAAAATCAAGGCAGACAGATATTCATGACTTCCCCAAACAAACAATGAGCATATGCCAATTATGCATAAGACCGTTAATAAATAACTTCTCAATGAATAAAATAATGATTGAAACAGATGCAATAAATAATGTGATTCACGGGATTCTTTATCCAAATGTCCCAAGAGTGCAATCCCCGACCATTTTTCTTTGAAAAGTTCAATGGTTTGTTGTTCTATTTTATCCTGTGATTGAAGCAACAATAAATCCGCAGACTTTTTACTCACCACATAAAAATCCTTATCAACATAAGCTATAAAAGGAAACTCCATTTCCCCAATATCTTTATCAAAGTTACGCATACCGGAATTAGGTATGTTATACAAAAACAACATTTGAGATAATCCGTACAAACTTCCACGATAAGGGTGATCCGTATAGAGTTTATCAGCATAATACCGGGTAAACTTAATTCCCAATGCTTTGAGATAAATCGATAATATGGTGTTCTTCATATATTTACACATACGTTGATATACAAATATATGATAGAAATATTACAAATCAAAGTATTTATGAGTAAATAAATATATAAATTCAATTACACAAAAGTTTTTAAAAAGTTACCGTCACCCGTCACCATTCTTCCTAACATACACATTACAAGTAATTTAAAGTATGACGCCAACGTTTTACTTACCGTCACTTTCCGCTTTTGCCGTCACCCTTTTCATCATATTCATCATTTTTCTTAAAGTCAGTCCGTATAAATTCACAGGACAGTTATCTGAAAACAATATGGCTATTCAACTTTTTATGTGTATCTTTGTATCAATTAAAGCCGAAGAAGAGACCACTTGACAGTTGTCGCGCAATCACTCGACAATTGTCACGCAATCACTTGACAGTTGTCACGCATTTACTTGACAATTGTCAAGTGATTTTCTATTCGGCACAGATTAATCTAAACAAAAGCAATAATATGAGCGCTTATTACGATCTTTATGAATCACCGTGCCCCAATAATAAAAAAAAGGAAGGGGAAGTTCCTGTTTTACACGCACGCCCTGTGGGTGGATGCACGCACACAACAGAAGAAATCCTGCGAATCATTTCACAGGAATGTACATTGACTCCGGCAGACCTGAAGGCGGCGATGTCGGCATTGTCGGACTGTATTGTCCGCTATCTGGGAAATGGCGACAGGGTGCAACTGGACGGAATCGGAAGTTTCTCCATTTCATTGAATTGTAAACCTGCAACCGAAACAAAAGAAGTACGTTCGCAAGATGTTTCTTTTAAACAGGTGAACTTGCTACCCGATCCGAAGTTGGGAGAAAGGCTGAAAACGATGAAACTGTACCGTACTCCCGCATCCAGACAAAAAAACAAAATGGAAAGCGAAAAACGGCTGTTGGTACTCAATCGTGCCTTAGACGAAGAACCATTCATCACCCGCAGCAGATACCGCCGGCTCACAGGCTTGTCGGAATATGCAGCCGTCAAAGAATTAAATGAATTTATAGCCAACGGGGTATTGGAATGCAGAAGCACGCGCAACAGCAAGTTATATTACCGCAAAGGAACCGTTCTTTAAATCGCCCGCCAACATGAAGATTACACGTTTTAAAGGTGATTTATCCACACAAAAGGCAGTGGATATAGAGGAAATAATGGAAGGCATGAAAACGGAAACCGGAAAACAACCGGTGAGCACCATGCGCCATTACCTGAAATATGGAGTGCGGGGCACGGGAAACAAGTATGTAAACGCAGTTCCCGTGTTACTCTTTGGCGGAACTTACAGGAAAGAAGACGGACAGCAGGTGAGAACCACTTATAACGGACTGATATTGACGGAAGTCAACAATCTGGCATCGGAGAACGAAGTGCGGGAAGTGCGGAATTGTGCATCGACAGCACTCCAAACTTATGCCGCCTTTATGGGTTCGGGTGGAAGAAGTGTGAAAATACTGTCACGTTTCAGCCTGCCGGACGGAGCGCTTCCACAGGAAGACGAACAGATAACTTTGTTTCATGCTCACGCCTGCCTGCGAGCGAATTTATTCTATCAAGAACTGCTGAACCGCAGGGTAACGGCAAAGAAACCGGAAGTGGCTCGTTGTTGCCGCATGACGTTTGATGAAGATCTGTATTATAATCCCCAATCGGCAGTCATTCCGATGCAACAGCCTTTGCAAATGCCCGATTTCGACAATAGCGATGCAGGAAAAGAAAATGCAAAAGAAGAAGAGGGCACAGCCGGACTACTATCGGGACTAGATAAGTGCCGGATTATTTCGAGTTTGTTCGAATCGAGTTTTCACGATGCTTGCGAACAGACCGGCGGATATGCCGACAATCAATTCAAGCCTTTTCTGGTGAAAGTAGCCGAAAACTGTTTTGCAAGCGGCATTCCCGAAGACGATGCGGTAAAGTGGATTTGTGTCCGTTCCGACTTCCGCCCACACGAAATGGAAGTGGCGATGACCGTACGCAATGTATATGCCTGTGCCAAAGGATTCGGTAAATCACCCTGCATATCCAAAGAACAAGTACTGATTACCCGGTTGCAAGAATTTATGAAACGGCGGTTCGACATCCGTTACAACGTGATGAAAATGGATGTGGAGTATCGTGAACGGCGGTCATTTTCCTTTCTCTTTTCTCCTCTCGATGACCGTGCGCTGAATGGGATGAGTATTCGCGCCCACAAAGAAGGAATCAACGTGTGGGATAAAGATGTGAGACGATATGTGTATTCGGATGCCGTTCCGCTTTATTCACCCATGGAAGAATATTTGCTGAACTTGCCGGTATGGGATGGAAAGGATCACATCCGTAAATTGGCAGGAACTTTGGTTTGCGACAATCCGCGTTGGGAAGACTTATTTTACAAATGGTTTGTCAGCATGGCGGCACATTGGGTAAAACGGGATACCAAGTATGCCAACAGCGTGTCTCCGTTATTAATCGGCAGTCAGGGATGCGGAAAATCCACTTGGTGCCGCAACCTCTTGCCACCGGACTACCGGGAATATTATACCGACAGTTTCGACTTGAGCAACAAACGCAAAGCAGAAATGAACCTTACACGTTTCGGGCTGATAAACATTGATGAATTCGATTCCATCAGCAACAGCCAGCAGGCTTACTTAAAACATATTCTGCAAAAACCGGTGGTGAGCACCACCGCCCCTTACCAAAGTTCGGTTCGCTCCTACCGCCGTTTTGCCTCATTCATCGGAACATCCAATAATTTCGACTTGCTGACCGATCCGACAGGAAGCCGTCGTTTTATCTGTATTCATATAACACAGGACATTGATCTGAATTTCAAAATCAACTACGAGCAGCTCTATTCACAGGCATTGGCTGCCGTGCGTGCCGGAGAGCAATATTGGTACACCCGGGAAGAAGAACTGGCATTAACCGAAGAGAACCGGGAGTTTGAGGAAGTTCCCGTTGAAGAACAATTGCTGATGCGTTACTTCCGTCACCCCGCAGAGGCGGAAAAAGAAGAAGGAGAATGGATGCCGCCTATCTCCATTTTACAAGAGCTGCAACGCATAAGCGGCATTAAAATGAATGCACGCCGCATTGCCCATTTTGCAAGAATCCTGAGAAAACATGGTTTTGAAACAAAACGAACCAAATGGGGAAGCCGTTATAAAGTAATGAGGCAATAATTCACAAAAGGGTGACGGCAAAAACCCAAAATGAGGGCAAGTAAAAAGTTAGCGTCACACCTCAAACCATTTACAGTAAAGCATTATAGTAAATTGGTGACGGGTGACGCCAACTTTTTAAAACTTTTATTTTATTCTTTAACACATGCTATTGAATTAAAAAGTCCCTATTTCACAACATTATCACTAAAAGAAGCATATATGTTGCTTTTTCTCAGAAAAAATAGTTTCTTTGCAACAAAATTACACCATTAACAAGAATAATGAAAAAAGAACTTCCTTCAAATCTTGCCGATTGGGACGAACATTGCATGCGGGATTTTATTGAACAAAACTCCTCTTCTTTTTATGTGTTTGCCAGCCGGTATGTAGATGATAAGGAAACCATTAATGATTTTCTGCAAGAGGCTTACATCAAATTGTGGACTCACCGGAAAACAATCGGCACAGTAAAATCTCCCCGCAACTATTTCTTTACCATTATCCGCAATGTGATTCTCGACAACTGGACTTATTTTCAACAAATTAATCAGGAAAAAGATGCAGAAGCATATCTGAACGTAGCATCCAACGAGACTTTCATTGAGCATATCATTGAAACCGAAAGTTCGTACTTTATTGCACAAGCCATACAGAAACTTTCACCGCAAAGCCAGCAAGTCATATTGATGACCATGCAGGAAAACAGCATGAATGAAATAGCCGAAGCATTGCACATAACCGTCAATACCGTGAAAACGGTGAAATACAGAGCTTTAAAACTATTATCGGAGCGATTAACTAAAGAAGATTTTCTTTTACTTCTATTCTTTTTATCTCTTTGAAATGTTAAATACATAAAGGTTTGTCATACTTTTTATTTCGAGTTCCCGTCTATATAATAAAAGAACTTAAAAGGAATAAAAAGAAATGAAATCATCCACCGACATATCCCGACTCATTAGCGCAAAGATTTTAAGCCAGCCTTTGTCTGAAGCAGAACAACAACAGTTGGACGCATGGCTTGAAGCAGCGGAAGCCAACCGAACATTATACAAACAAATAGAAAGCTTGCAAGCAGCTTCGCAAATCATAAAATTGGATGAAGAAGAATACGGTCGAAAAATGGCCGCAAGATTCAAACAATCCATTACCCCTTCCATTGAGAATTCGAACCGCCGGAAGCAACTTTACGCTTGGTTAGGAAGCATTGCTGCCATCGCACTGCTTGTCCTGTCGGTTACATTGTATGAAAATCGCCAACCTGAAGCAGAGATCACAAAGGAAACTGCCATCATAATCCAACCGGGAAAAACAGGGGCCATATTGACACTAGCCAATGGAGAATCAATCCAATTGGACCAAAACCATAAGGAAGTGGAAAAAATCATTGATTCTCTCTATGTAGCAGACGCCGGTAAAGTAAAGTCTGCCGAACAGGAATATCATACCTTATCCATTCCTGCCGGAGAAGAATTCTTTTATCAACTGGACGATAACACCTCCGTGTGGCTCAACTCACAAACAGAATTACGTTTTCCGAAAAAGTTCAAAAAAGAAGAACGCAAAGTATATTTAAAAGGAGAAGCATTTTTCGATGTAGCAAAAGATAACAAACGCCCATTTATTGTTTCCATGGAACAAGGTGACATCAGAGTATACGGCACACGTTTCAATATCACTAATTATGCCGAATCACCCCTTTCCGCCGTATTAGTGGAAGGAAGCATCGGATTCACTACCCTGCAAGGTAAAGAGGTAAAAATAAAACCTTCGGAGAAACTAACTTACGAACAAGACAAAGCAGCTATCAGCATTTGCACCGTGGACACTTCGCTTTATACGGCATGGATAGAACACCTGTTTATTTTCAACGGACAGCCTTTGGAAGAGATTATGACCAACCTTTCACGCTGGTACAATTTCAAGGTTTCTTTTGCATCGGACGATATTCGCCACATTCGACTTTCGGGACGGTTATATCGCCACGAAGATATCCGGGTACTACTAGACAGCTACGAAACAACCACCGGACTGCAGTTTGAGATTAAAGACAGAACTATTTTAATTACTAAATAAATTATGTTATGAGAGAAGAAAAAGGAAATGTACAAAGAACATGCTATGCCTTTAAGAAAGCCGCCTCCCTGCTTTTAGCAGTTATGGCTATTGGGATTTTGAGCATGTATCCTTCTGAAGCCGCAGCTCAGAAACTGACTATTCGTATCGAACAAGGCGCCACACTGGACCAAGCGTTCCAAAAAATCATTAAAAGCAGCCACATACAGTTAGTCTACAACACAAGCGAAGCTGCACACATCCAATGTTCGCCTCATTCATTCCAGAACAAAGAAGTCGGTGAAATTCTGAATGTATTATTGGCAAATACTTCATTGACTTACAGCAAGAAAGGAGATATTTACACTATTAACCGCAAAAAAAACAACCAAACTGCCCAACCCAAAGAAAGGCAAATCACCGGTATGGTATTAGATGAAAACGGAGATCCAATTATCGGCGCGGCTGTGCTTATTAAAGGCACCCAACAGGGAACAGCCACCGACATAAACGGAAACTTCACGCTTGAACGGGTAAAAGGAAACCCCACCCTTGTTATCTCCTATCTGGGAAATAAAACATTGGAGAAGACGGTGACATCAAATTCCAAAAATATTTTTACCATGGAGGAAGATACACACATGGTTTCAGAGGTAATCATTACCGGTTATCAAGATATTGCCAAAGAGAAGATGACGGGTTCCGTCACCACTATCCGTACAGACAAAATAGAAGAACGCTACACCCCCAACATCCTGAACAATCTGGAAGGACGCGTAGCAGGACTCAGCACCTATGGCGGCAAGACTACTATCCGAGGCACCAGTTCGTTATATGCTGAAACCAACCCCTTGTTGGTAGTGGACGGAGTACCCATCGAAGGTAAAATCGAAGATTTGAATCCTTATGACATAGAAAGTATAAATGTATTGAAAGATGCAGCCGCCACCGCTATCTATGGTGCACGCGCCTCCAACGGTATCATTGTCATCACCACTAAAAACGCAAAAAAGAAAGGCAAAATAGATATTGATTTTTCTGCCAATCTCACTATTCACGAGAGAAAAAACATGGACTATGCAGATAACTTCTATATGAATGCAGAGCAACAAGTGAATGTGGAATCGCAATACTATGATTATTATTTCTTCCACAATGACGGCGAAGTGAAAGATCCGTTAGCTTCTACCCTGAATAGAATTGAAACAGGAAGCAACGCCATTTCACCCATACAGTATGCTTACTACCGGCTCGCAAAAGGAGAAATCACCCAAGAGCAATTGAACTCTACCTTGGAATCACTGAAAAAGAACAACTTTGCCAAAGAGTATGCCGATAATATCCTGCGCCAACAAATTCTGCAACAGTACAACCTGTCCATCCGCAGCCGCTCGGAAAAGTTCCAAAGCAACTTAACCCTGAATTATAAATACGATAACAGCGGACAAATAAATACCAATGCAAGTACATTGAACATCAATTACAAAGGTATATATGACATGGCTTCATGGCTGACCGCCACTTTCAACATCAACGGCATTTACGACAAGAGTAAAAATCCCGGAGACGACTATAACTCCAGACATACCAATCCATGGGCGCTTCCCGCTTACGAAAGTATGTACAATAAAGACGGTACCGCCAATGTATTTTATTATTGGTTTGACGGTAATCCCTATTGGAGCAGCAAAGGAGCGAAAGGATTTCATGACTTGGGCGTAAACATCAAAGACGAATTTTATAACAATGTGGAAACTACCAACCGCCAGCACATGCGTTATCATGGGGATTTGCTCTTCAAAGTTATAAAAGGACTTACCGCAAACGTCCAGTTCATTTACGAAAACGACCACACCACTACCAAATGGTACGCCAACGCCAAGAGCCATGTGGCACGAAGCATACGCAACGCTTACACAGATTTAGACGCAAACGGCAAAATCACTTACCTCACCCCGCAAGACGGGGGAATGCTGCGCACTACCAATACGGACGGAACCTATTGGACGGCACGCGGTCAGGTAAATTACACCAACACATTCGGCAAACATGCCATAGCAGCTTTAGCAGGTTTGGAATTCCGGGAAACAAAATACAAAGGCACCAAATCTTTGGCGCTCGGCTATGATGAACAATTGCAAAACAGCTCTACACACACGATAGACTTCGGCACACTAAGCCTTATGGATTACAGTCCTTATTATATGACTTCCTCCGGCGGATACTACCCTGCCAATCAATTTGTTTTCGATCCTTATTTCCGGGAAGGTATGGGCATTGTTCCCGAAGAATCACACCGGTATGCATCCGGCTACGCCAACCTCACTTACACGTATGACGAAAAATACAATGCTTTTGCTTCGTTTCGTAAAGATTATGCCGACGTATATGGTTTGAATTCCAAATTCCGCGGGAAACCGTTATGGTCGGTAGGTGCAGGATGGAACATCCACAACGAAAGTTTCATGCAACCGTTGCACTGGATTAATTTCCTGAAACTGCGTATCAGCTATGGTGTAACGGGTAACATCTATCAACAAGCTACCAGCTACATGACGGCTACTTCTACCGGTATGAACCAATATACAAACCTACCGTATGGAGAAGTGGAAAGTCCTGCCAATCCCAACTTGAAATGGGAACAGAGCCGCACTACCAATATCGGTATTGATTTTTCTCTGTTGGAAAACCGGTTGAGAGGTTCTGTTGACTATTATAATAAAGAAGGAAAAGATATATTCTCCAATAAGACACTGGATCCGTCAACAGGCTTCACCTCCATGTTCGTCAACATGGCAAACATACGCAACCGGGGTACAGAACTCGCCATTACATACGATTGGTTTGTAAACTACCGAAGAGAGAACTTCGGTTGGAGCACCGGCTTTACATTTGCACACAACAGCAATAAAGTAATCAGTGTTGAAAATCCTTCTACCAGCGCTTACCAACTAATAAGCAATCCCTATAAAACAGGCTATCCCACCAGTGCGCTTTGGTCATACCGTTTTGCCGGTATCAGTGACCAACAAGGCGAAAAAGGACAAACCTTATGGTACATCGAAGATGGGAATACTTCCCACAGCGCATCGGGTAAAAGTATTGACATCTTAGAATATTCCGGACAGAGCGAGCCGAAAGTAATCATGGGTATGGACAACCGTTTCACTTGGAATGGATTCAGTCTAAGCATCCTGATGGCTTACTATGGTGGACACAAAATGCGTGCATTGGCAGAAACCGAGACTTTCTCCGTATCTTACGGAACAATTGCCAGCTATTTCTTAAATGCTTGGACACCTGAAAATCCGACCAACACACCGGGTATGGGACGCTATGGTTCTACCTCTATCGGTTCGGAACCTCAATATTCCAATGCAGCCGTACACGATGCCGATTTCCTAAAAATCCGCAACATTGTATTTGGTTATGAATTACCGGAGAAATGGTTGAAAGGCATCGGGATAAACCGCATTAATCTCCGATTCCAAATTGACAATCCCAAGTACCTTTGGGTAAAGAATAAAGTGGGTGTTGACCCGGAAACGTTGGGACTGCGCAATCCCAGCTCTTATATATTTGGTATAAACGTTAATTTATAATGAAAATGAAAAAATTAATATATGGCATCCTGCTTGGAACCTCATTGTTAACGGGTTCCTGCTCAGACTTTACAGACGTACAGCCCAAAGGAAAGAATCTACTTTCCACCACGGACCAGTTAGAAATGCTGCTAAACAATGAATTTCAGATATCCTCTTCCGATTTGCAGGTACTTTGCGGAGATATGATAAGATCATTCAGCAATGTTCCCACCCTTATCAATCAACCCAATAAAACTCGTGCAGCCATCATCATTTCCTGGGATGAAACCAACCAAGATAAAATGGCGGAACTGACTTCCAGCGATGGAGATTACTCCAATTGCTATAGCATTATCGGTAAAATTGCAAATCCTATTTTATCACACATCGATGCCGCCGAAGGAGATGAAACGACCAAAGTGAAACTAAAATGCGAAGCATTGGTATTACGCGCTTATTTCCATTGGCTTTTGGTCAATAAATTTGCGAAAGCATACAATCCGGCTACTGCCGAACAAGACCCGGGCATTCCTTACGTGACGGACGAATGGGACGTTTCCATTCCCACAGAACCGGTCTCCGTAAAAAAAGTATATGAAAATATTCTGGCGGATTTGGAAAAGGCCATCGAATTAAACGGATTGCCCACCATTGCTGTCAACCGTATGCGTATGAGCAAACCTTGTGCTTACGCAGCCAAAGCTTTGGCACTTATCAGTATGCAAGAGTTCGATCTTGCCGCTGAGGCTGCCCGTGAAGCATTGGCTTTGAATAAAACTGTGAACAACTATAATGAAATGACCACTACCCTAACAAGCAAATCCGGCGTAAAATATCCGATAATCTATCGTTCTATTCTAAAATGTGAGGAAGATTTATTCTATACTCATTATTATGAAAATTACAATGGAATATCTCCTGAAGCTTGGAATGCTTTTGAAGAAGGACATGCTTGCCGTGACAAAATGTCTACCGACCTATTGTCGAATGATAACAAACCCGGTATAGGAATGGGATCTTCTATGATGGGGCTACCGGACTATATCCTCACTACCGACGGAAATTCCGGTTGGAACAATTGCGGCATGAAAACTACTCACATGTATTTGATTATCGCTGAAGCGGAAATTCATAACAATAATTATAAAGAAGCGATGAAAGCATTGGATGCTATCCGTATAAACCGCATTGATCCATCTGTTTATGCACCTTTGGAGGGAACAGTCACCACGGAAGAAGATGCCATTTATCACCTAAAACAAACTTCGCACGGAGAAAACATCTATTCGTATTACAATTTCATGAATCGTAAACGTTGGAATCAAGTAGAAGGATACAAAGAAACATTAACACGCAACATTGCCGGACAGATATTCACATTGGCACCGGATTCTCCGATGTGGATTTTCCCTTTCCCGCAAAATGCCATCAATTCCAATCCAAACTTATCACAGAATTATAAAACTAAATAATATAATAATTATGACTATAAATTACATTAAAGGCATATTCCTATTGATAGGAATTGCCGCCTTACAAGCCTGCCAACCGGAAGGATATACTATAAAAGGTACATTGACAGGTGATGTAGAAGGTAAAACGGTATACCTTTGTAAAGGAGACAACGTCTTCAAATTGAAAGGTATTGACAGTACCATTATCAGGAACGGACAATTCGAATTCAAAGGAAAAATGGAAGTTCCCGAACTTCTGACCGTCAAAATCTTCCCGGACAGCACACGCAGTACAATGGGAGAACACGGAGTATCCATGCGCCCTATTATTCCGGTAATTGTAGATAACAGCCTTATAGAAATAACTGCCTGTATTGACAGCATTCCTTTAGATTTTCTCACCTATGGAGGAACGTATGATTATAACAAAGTGTCGATAAAAGGCTCTCCTTTACAAGAGAAGTACATGAATTACAAGCAGTTACTTACAGATAAAAGAGCAGTGAAGAATGACTTGACAGGAGCTTTTTACGGTCGTTCACGGACAGATGAAGGATGCGGTATTACCGATTGTGTTGCATTTGTCCGCCAAAACGATTCTCTGCAAAATGACATTGCAAGCAGCATGGCCGGTATAATCAAAGAGAACACAGAAAACCTGGTAGGACTTTATGCTATGAAAGAATGTATGAAAATGTTCGATGCTCCCACATTGAAAGAACTTATAAATGCCTTTCCCTCCACATTGAAAGAAAGTGCCGCAGGCAAAGAAACTTTTGCCAAAGCGGACACCGTAATGAGCTGTGCCATTGGTTCTCCTTTTATCGACTTGGACTTGTTCGATAATGAAGGAAATGCCATTAAACTTTCCGACTATGCAGGCAACGGACATTATACACTGGTTGAATTTTGGGCCTCATGGTGCGGACCATGCCGTGGTGAAATCCCACATTTAAAACATGTATATGATATGTATCATCCGGAAGGCTTCAATATCATCAGTATTTCGATGGATTCCAAGAAAGAAGATTGGTTAAAGGCAATAAAAACGGAAGGCATGAACTGGACACAAGCTTCCGATTTGAAAGCATTCGAAGGTACACTGGCCAAACTTTACAACTTTGACGGAATTCCTTATTGTGTATTGGTAGGACCGGACGGAAAAATCTTACATCACAATGCCCGCGGACCGGAATTGGATAACTTACTAATCAGCCTATACGGCAATAAATTTGACGAAAACTATCGTTTATATAAATAAGAAAAAATGAAAAAACTACTTTTTTCAGGTGTGGTAGCCGCTATCTTGGCAAGCTGTGCACCGCAATTACCCAAAGACCAATACATGTTAAACGGAAATATTCAGGGCACGGACGGTCAATACATTTATATGGCATATGCAACTGACGATACTACCACAGTTAAAGACAGTGCACTCATAACCAATGGTACATTTGAATTTAAAGGCAATTTGGAAACACCTTACAGAATCGTTTCTCTTTATATGGGCGATCCGTATGATTACATGAACCGTCAGCGTTGCCAACTTTATATGGAGCCGAAGACTATGACTATCACCATAGACACAGCCAATTTCAATAAACCGGTGATTACAGGTTCATTTACACAAGCACAAGTTGACAGTCTGGAAGCTCAAGTTGCACAGATTATGAATGCGGCAAAGCCAATACAAGATGCTATCGCCACAGAAACCGACCATGAAAAGGCTTCCGCCTTACGTGAACAAATGGAGCCTTACTACGAACAAGCACAACAGGCACAGTTAACTTTCCTGAAAACTCATCCTGATTCATATGCTGCCCCCTCTTACATGCGTTTTTTAATGGGTAACATGACTTACGAGGAAATTAAGGAAATCTACGATAACTTCAGCGACAACGTAAAAAAGTATGGCGATGTGAAAGAGATTGAAGATGAGTTGACTTCTTTGGCAAATGTGCAACCGGGACAACCTGCACCGGATTTTGCGACATTGGATGTAAACGGGGACTCCATTCGTTTCTCGGAAGCAGTAAAAGGAAAGTATGTGTTGCTCGACTTTTGGGCAAGCTGGTGCGTGCCATGTCGCAAAAGCTTCCCTCATGTAAAAGAACTTTATAAAAAATATCACGACAAAGGGTTGGACGTATTCTGTGTGGCCGACAATGACAGTCAACCTGATGCATGGCGTAAAGCTATTAAAGACGATGGTGTGGAGATGTTCCACCATGTACTCCGTGGTATGAAGATTATAGACAGAAAGACTTATACAATGGATAAAACAAATGACATCAGCGACAAGTATGCCATCCATTATTTACCAACCAAATATTTAATCGACAAGGATTTTAAAATCATAGGCAAGTTCAATGATGAAGAATTGAATGCTAAACTGAAAGAACTCTTCAAAGAATAAAAACTCTCTCTCTCTTTACTAAACGGCTTCTTTACGAAAGAAAGCTTTCCAAAAGAAGCCGTTTGAAAATCTCTATATTCAGTTAAACTAAAAAAAATATATTGAACATGAAAAAATATATACTTCTTATCTTATTGTTTTTCATAGTGGGAATACAATCTATGAATGCTCAAGGTAAACAGAGACTCAGCGTACTATACGTTGGAGGATCGGCAGAGATTGAAACAATGGGAGGAGCAAAAGTCGATAGTCTTACTTTGGCAAAATCCATCAAAGCACGTATGACTTCTTTCGAAAAATTCTTGAAATCCCGTTTCCGCACTGTAAAAGTAATTAACGGCAAAGATTATACTCCTGCCCTATCCGAACAATATGATGTAACCCTATTCGACGGCCGCCCTATTCCTATCCGTCCCATAATTAAAGAATATGATAAAAACGGACGCATTATCCGATATGAAAGAGCTGCCTATTTGCCCGACGATTTCGATCGTCCGGCCCTTTGTATCGCCAATGCCAGTGAAGAAATCGGGCGTAGTATCGGAACCAAATGCGATTGGTTCTGTCTTTGCCTGGATGCAGACGCTCACCATTGGGTGAAAGACCATCCTATATTTCAAGGTCCTTTTAAAGTGAACATCAAGCCGGAAATGAAACCCACTCCCAACCACGCTTTCGAATATGCAAAAATATATAACTATACACTACCCGCCGAAACAGAGATGTGGACAGTACAAACAGCAAATTTCACCAATAATCCCGATTACCGTATCGGCATGGTAAGCCGTCCCGGAGGTTTTCTAGATTCTCCCGAAGCGGAAATCATATCCAGCGGAACATGTGCCAAAAGCATTGACGCCGTAGCCATAGGTCGCCATGCCAATTTCTTTCATTGGGGCTTTTCCGCATCGCCCGCCTATCTGACCGAAGCCGGTAAATCCGCTTTAGCCAACGCACTTGTCTACATATCCAACTTTTCAGGACAGCACGTTATCGCCCGCAAGCTGAACGAATCCATTGCTACCCGCCAAACAGCGAAAGCAAAAACATACATTGCTTCAAAAGAAGCTTGGCAAGAAAACAACCTATTGAACCGTGAATTCTATCAGAGTATTGACAGTATCCGGCAGGTAGCTCAAGCTAAACAAAAGAAAAATGAGGTATTAAGCTCCTCTGAAAAAATGTACTTGGATATGCCTATGGAGCGTCCTAAAGAACCTACTTATCCCGAATATCTGAAAGAACGTTTCCCGGAACTCTATCACGTATTCGGTGATGATGCAACCGAATACCAACGTTATTATGAAAAAAATATCAACTGGTTCTATCCGGATGAAAAAGGATACAATCTTGACATTGACGAAGATGTACGTACAATAGGGATTGCAAATAACGATATACGTTTGTTGGATGCTTGCATCTCAATGCTCGAAAAGAATGAGAACGCAGAGTTAGCCACCCGTGTATTACACCGCTATACGCTTTGCCGTTTCACGTCTCCTGCCGAATGGAGAAAATGGCACGATACGTATCGGAAAAAGATGTTCTTTACGGAATCCGGAGGTTGGTTGTGGCTAATCAATACAACAGATGCAAACGTGCCGGGTAACGATTATCGTGTATTGGAAAAAACACAGGAAACAAAAATGCCCGAATTAACAGAAGAAACAGATAATCAAAACCCGGTAGCCTTGTCTGCCACGGCTAATACCTTGCCAAACGGAAAAAAAGAATTGATTATCCGCATGAAGGTCCATCCCGGTTATCATACTTATGCACAAGTATCGAATAAAGATCCATTCCTGCCTACTACCGTTGAATTTGAACTTCCGGAAGGTTACAAAGCAGAAGGAACAATGAATACACCCGCCTTTACTCAGTTAAGCGGTTCGGAAACCACGATTTATACCGGTGACGGCGCTTTCCGACAATTAATCAGTGGAACAGGAAGTGGAGAAATCAAATGCACCGTCAACTATCAATGTTGCGACAATGACATTTGCTTTCCGCCAACCACAAAAATGCTTTCAGTAACAGTTAAGTAACGCGAATTCGAATGAGGCTGCATATACAGCCTCATTTTGTATTTTTATTCTATCCCATGCATCATCTTCTGCAACTTCTTCGACAAGCAGAATAAGATAATAGAAGCTGCACCGGACATGAACACAAAGACCATGAAGAAATCATAAAGTGTTTCAATCTGGAACCCTAAAAAGAACTTGGCTTTGCCTGCCTCAGGATATAATCCGCTAAGTATGCCTGCAAACTTATTGGCGGCAGCATTAGACATGTACCAGATACCCATCATTAAGGAAGCAAAACGTATCGGAGTTAACTTGTTCACCATTGACAGTCCGATAGGTGAAAGCCACATCTCTCCCATTGTATGAATAAAATAAAGTCCTGTAAGCCACATGATACTTACTTTCACCCCCGGTTCCACTCCATGCACGCCGAATGCTATAAACAAATATCCCAAAGAAAGGAACATCAACCCGATTGCCTGCTTTGTAGGCGAGGCGGTTCCCATGCCATGTTTATCCATGAATGACCACAGCATCGGCATCAGGTAGGCAAGGATAACCACAAAAATAGGATTGAAAGATTGGAAATAGGAAGCAGGCATTTCCCACCCCAATATATCCCTGTTGGTCTGCTCATCAGCAAAGTAAGTCAGCGAAGCGCCTGCCTGTTCATAAGCCGACCAAAAGAAGATAACGAAGAAAGCAATGATGTAGATAACGATAATCCTGTCGCGTTCAATCTTGGTCAGTGAACCGTCAAACAAGACATAAGCCGGAATTACGATACAGCAAGAGAATATTCCCGCACTCACAATGTCACTGTCGAACAGCCACATAAACAGCGAAAACAAAACAATCTCCGCCACTACCCACAAAGCAATCTTGCGGAAAGAAACAGGAACCTTTTCTTTCTTCTCTTTTACCTTATCAGGTTTCATGCCGATAGGAAGTCCCTCGGGAGAAAGCAGGTATTTATTCTTTTGCGTTTCAAACAACAGAACACTGAGAAGCATCACAATCGAAGCAGCAAGAAACCCCCATTTAAAATCGGCAGGATTACCGGTATCTCCCAAGAAACCGCAAACAAGCGGAGCAAGGAAAGCACCTACGTTTACACCCATATAGAATATGGTATAAGCAGCATCCAACCTTTTATCATTCGGTTCATAAAGTTGTCCCACTAAAGTTGCAACCGTGGGTTTGAAGAAACCGTTACCGAAAATAATAAAACCAAGTCCTGCATACATCATCCAATGTGCCATTACTTCCAGGTGGAGCATGGAAGCACTGATAAACATCAGGAACTGTCCTATTGCCATCAAGATGGCTCCCCAGAAGACGGAACGACGGATTCCCCAGTACCGGTCGGCAATATATCCGCCAAGCAAAGGGGTAAGATAAACCAAACCTGTATAATTTCCATAGATAGCAGAAGCAAGCTCTTTATCCATCAACAGGGCTTTAATTAAAAACAAGGTAAAAATTGCACGCATTCCATAATAGCTGAAACGCTCCGACATACTTGTCGCGAAAATCAGGTAAAGACCTTTCGGATGCCCTTTGGTAGTACTCATCAGATATTCTGTGTTTTTATAAATTAAACTGTGTTATGTAAATTGATTGCAAAAGTAGGTATTTAAGAGAGTATTTTGTACTTTTGTAAGGCAAAAGTACAACAAAAAAGTGAGATTGAGAAAAGTACAGCAATAGAATTGAAATACAGATAGTTCGGACAAAAAGTGGAAACAGGGTAAAGCCAAGTAAAACTGCTAAAAAGCCAAGTGAAACCGGAGCGACGTTGCCAATCTGTAACCTAAGCAATAGGTGACGAATTAGACACGGGAACGGATGATAAAAGACTGAATGATAGTTGTTTTTGCACAGCGTACAAGTTGAAAAACACGTCAGAAACAGCAAATTTCGGTAAAACGGCTGAAAAAAGTTATATTTCCGGTTCTTATTCTGTGATACACAGTATTTTGCGTAACAACAAGTAACTCTACACAACGTAATTTTGAAACTTAAAAAAGTAGAGTTATGAAGAGTACATTTTCGACAATCTTTTATCTGAAAAGACAAGTAGTAAAGAACGATGGTTCATCACCAATCATGGGACGTATAACCATCGACGGCACGCAAACACAATTCAGTTGCAAACTGACTATTGATGCCAAAATGTGGGATGCCAAAACCGGACGCGCGACAGGTCGCAGTACGGCGGCATTGGAAACCAACCGTATGCTGGACAAGATACGGGTGAAAATCAACGGGCATTATCAGGAGATAATGGACAGGGACAATTACGTCACGGCAGAAAAAGTAAAAAACGCCTTTCTGGGATTGGAATACCGCCAATACACCCTGCTCAAAGTATTTGAGCGTTTCAATGAGGATTATACGAAGCTGTATGAAACCGGAATGAAATCGAAGTCCAGCCTGAGCAAGTATCAAACAGTATATAAACACCTGAAAGAGTTTATATACCAGCGTTACCGCATGAGCGACATCGCCCTGAAAGAACTTACTCCCGCTTTCATTACCGACTTTGATATGTTCCTGCGGGTAGATAAGCACTGCTGTAATAATACCGTATGGATTTATACCTGCCCACTCCGGACAATGGTATCCATAGCCATCAATAACGGCTGGCTCGTCCGCGATCCGTTCCGTGAATATGAAATCCAGAAAGAAGATACGGAGCGTGGCTTTCTCACCCGTGAAGAAATCAACCTGCTTATAAACGGCAAACTGAAAAACGCCCAGCAAGAACTGATCCGTGATTTGTTTTTGTTCTGCACGTTCACGGGACTTAGTTTCACGGATATGCGCAATCTCTCGGAAGAGAACCTGCGTACTTATTTCGATGAACACCTCTGGATTTATTTACACCGCCAAAAGACGGGTGTACAATCCAACATCCGCTTGCTGGATATTCCGTTAAAGATTATCGAAAAATACAGGGGAGTTCAAAAAGACGGCAAGATTTTCCCCGTTCCCTGCTATAACGTGTGCAGATATAACATACAACACCCTATATCCAAAAGATGCGGTATCACCAAACATCTGACTTGGCACCTTGCAAGACATATTCAACCTTCTTTCCCGTTGAAAACAAGCAATTTGCAAAGATTTATTTCTTGACAGGTAACGATTTAGAAACAAGCGAAGTTCTATATTTTACTTTGTTTTGCATTAAGTCAAAAGAACGCTTTTCTCGATGCAAAGATACAACTTTCCAATGGATTCACAAGTATCAGGAAATAATAAAATTCCTCCAATAATAAAAACTATTTCAAGGTCTGAAAAAATCTTCAAAGTATTTACGAGGGTGCCAAAACTCAATTTTAGAAAAGATGAACTTTTGATTTGAAATAAAAGATAAAGAGCCGTATCAAACTTGTTTTAAGCAATGATACGGTTCTTTTTACTTTTGTCCCCGCGATTTATCATCTCGGATTTTGTTCAATCAATGGATTATGTCCGATTGCACTCAACGGGATAGACAATACATAATGGTTATCATTTGGACTCAAAGTATATGTTTCACCATAAAGCGTATGAGCAATGGTCTTGGCAAAACGTGTGTCCTTGTTCAACCGCTTTAGGTCGAACCAACGGATTCCTTTTTGCATACATTCTCTACGTCGTTCATCCAAGATAAGCCTTAGAAGAGCCTCTGGGTTTCTTTCCGTTTCGTCCGTATAAGTGCCTGCCACATGTCTTTTTCTTGCTACTTCATTGAGAAGAAAAAGAGCATCATCTATCTCATTTTCACGCACACAGGCCTCTGCTTCAGTCAGATAAAGTTCTCCTACATTCAAACCACGATTATTGGGGAACAAGAATGACACCGTTCGGGGTTTGTCGCCTTCAGGGTCGTCTCCAAACATCGGATAAGTGGTAATGAATAATTTCCAGCGCAGGTCAGTGTCTTTATCAAACAAAGCAATCAAATCATCGGAAAGATTGTAGTCTTCTTCTTCATTCGCCCCATATCCTTCTCCCTTGTAACATATAATGTCAACCTCTTCCCAACGGTTATAAGGATATCCTGCTATGCCAAAATCAGGATTGACATCTTCCAACTCATATTGGTTGTAGTCACTTGGGGCATCACATTGCTTTCTTGCCGTATTGGCTGCTTCCATGCAAAGTTTATATTCACCTTGATACAAATATATCCTCGCCAAAAGAGCATGCACAGCCGTTTGATTGGGGCGGAACGAGTATACGGTTTTTTCTTTACCAAGTAACCCTTTTGCTTTATCGAGGTCGGAAATAATCAAGTCATAAACCTGCTGTACAGTAGCCCTTCCTATACTGGTATTAGGGTCTGCATCCAAGACCAAGGGCACACCCAAATCTGAACTTGCAGTATTTTTGTCATAGTGTTTGGCATATAGATTCACCAGACTGAAGTAAGCAAAAGCACGATGAAACCTTGCCGCTCCCTCCACATATGAGCGGGTGAACTCCGTGCCATCAGAAGCATCTGTCAAATTACTCAATATGTAGTTGCACAGATAGATTACGTGGTAAAAATTGTTGTAGCAGTCCTCGTCTTCACTTGCTCCGACAAGAAAATCAGCCCATGTATATCCGTTTATTCCCCATGAGGCAAATTTGTACACCTTGTCATCTGGTATGATGAAGTCATCCGACATCATCATGGTCAGACATTGCCCATAAGCAATGTTGTTTTCATAACTGTAGTTGTCAAGTATCATTCCAAAATCATTTACGGTCTTGGGAATGAGTGTGCCTTTAGGGGTTTCATCCAAGAAATCTTGGCAGGCACTTAGGCAAAACAATGTTGCAATCAATAATATATAATTCTTCATATGTTCGATTGTTAAAAATTAATATTCAACCCTACCACAAGGCGTGGGCTTTTGCCCAGTCCGCAAATGTTCTCGTAAGAATTGTTCCCAATCACCAATTGGTCCGGATCAAGATTATATTTGTTGGCTGCCCAAAATCCTAAGTTCTCTCCCCCGATGCTGATTGAACCGCCTCTCAACCCGATTCGATTCAACAAACGGGTGGCATTATAAGTCAGGCTTATGCTTTTGAAGTAAATCACATCGCCATTATCTACCATCTTATCACTGAAAAGCAGACAGTCTTCACGATTGGTTGGAGTCCATTCGCTCTCTGTGTAGAGTTTCGGAACCCATTTTTCCAGATTGTCTGCGCCTTCCACCCAACGGTATTCTTCGCCAAACCACTCATTATACAAGCCGAACAGCGGGGATGGATTTGGCAAGCGCATTTTGTTCCCGAACCGATAGGTTATCATGAGACTGAGCGTAAAGTCCTTATAGGTAAGATTACTGGACAGACTTCCGAATACTGGGGGATTGGTTGTTCCTACGAACTCTAAATCATCCAATTCAAGCATATTCATATCCATGTACGAGTATTTGGTTTCATCTCCTTTTTTCATGAATGTAGGTTCGCCATTCTCATCCAGCCCTCCATAACGGTGTACAGCGATATACCCGATTGGTTGTTCCTGTATGGGATTTCCCTTACAAGCCCCTCTACGGCTGGGTGCATAGTCCATCTCTCTCACACGATTCTTGTTGTAAGACAGATTCAATGTCATGTCCCATTTCACTGGGGTTGTAGTCAATATTTTCGCATTCAAAGCCAAGTCGAAGCCTACGTTACACACGGTGGCTGAATTCTTAAATATTGAACTCCATCCAGTCGTAGGATCTATATCCACATTTGCTAATAGCCCTTTTGATAATTTATGGTAGAAGTCAAAACTGCCTGAAATGCGGTTGTTAAACAACATATAGTCAACTCCTACATTCCAACTGTATGTTTTTTCCCATCCTAATTCCGGGTTTGCCGGATTCGTTACCATCAAGTAATTCAATGAGGGAATTGCCCAATCCGATGAAGCCTCCGCCACAAGGTCTGGTCCTGTACTTTTGTCGATATTACCTGTAAGTCCATAAGAAGTACGGAGAGAGAGCATGTTTACCCAATCGGCTTGAAAGAACTGTTCCTTGTTGATATTCCATTTTGCACCAACCGACCATGACGGATTATTGCGGAACTTGCTTGCATTGGTAAGCAAGTTCGTTTGGTCTAAACGAACACTGGCGAATATATCATATTTCTCTTTGTAGTCTATATTTGCTGTACCGAAATAAGATACGTAGCGTTCTAACGTTTCCGCATAGGTAGGAGAATACGCCTCGTCCAAACTTTGTACACGGCCATTATAACCGTTAACCCCACTTTGAAGCGATGCCAAATCAATACTTTGCGAAGTCAGTAAATCCGGATCGAATCCCCAAAGCCAGTTTGAATAGTTGTTACCCTCCAAAGAATAAACTTCATTACCAACCATAACATTATAATTGAATTCCTTGAAAGAATTGGCATAAGAAATCGTATTACGGATGGAATATGAATAAAGGTGGGCATCACCTAAATTTTTGATACCGCCGCTGGCAGGCAAATGATGGGTTATTATGGAAACAGGCTGTCCATTGGCTACTTCCACCTCTGTAAAACGGTTTGTCAAGTCTCGGGTCGTATAATGGTCTTGAGAGTAAAATCGTGTTCTTTGCGTATGCCCAAACTCATAGTTGCCTTGTGAAGTAATATTAAGTCCCTTGACGGGTTTCCAATTGAGTTTCAGTGAAGCGGACAGATTGTAGTCTTTTGTGCGGTTGTTGTTCATCCGCATCATCTCAAGCGTATTTTTGTGCCAGTCCCTCATGCCTAAGGCTTGGCATTTTGAAGTCCATTCTTCCGATACACCATTATATTCATTGTAATAGGATCCATCGTCATTCAGTATGCGTTGCCAAGGTTCATAGCCTGTCATATCCACTCCATTATCTTTCGCATTGCGGTAAGTTCCACGTAAACCGACCGATGCGATAAAAGTACGATGCAGTTTGAAGTCATTATTCAATAGCAAATTGAATTTGTTATATTCATTCCCGACTTCATATCCCTTGCTTTGATCATAGCTGATGGACAGATAGGTGGAAGAACGTTCACCACCTGCCGACAAGGAAATGTTGTGCTGTTGGGTGAATGCGCGACGATAGAAATTGTCGGTTATTTGCTCGGCATTATTGAATCGCCCAAAATTGTTCACCTGTGTCCATGCATTGTCCAAAGAGATGTTACCTTGATTGTATTGATTGTAAATTTGCTCCATTTCATTTAGTCCACTATATGCAGAGTTGTTTACCCCTTGCCTTAAAATGCTTTCAAACTTGGCATTCACATATCGGTCAGAAGACAGAATGTGTAAGTCATCCCAGTCAACGGAGCTGCTGGAGGTCAGCGTACCCGAGTAATTTACTCGCACACGCCCTTTATCTCCTCGTTTGGTGGTGATAACTATAACACCGTTGGCAGCACGAATGCCCCAAATGGAAGCCGATGCAGCATCTTTCAACACGGTTATCTGTTGAATGTCATTCGGATTTAAGTTCAATTCCGAGCTTTCCAACGGAAAGCCATCTACGACAATCAACGGCTTGGTACTGGCATTCAACGATCCCAATCCACGGATGGTCATTTCGTTATTCTTATCCAAATAAAGTCCCGGTACAGCTCCCTCCAACTTCTCGCTCAAACTCGTGGAGTAAACATATTTCATATCATCTTGGCTTACAATGTTATATGCACCTGTTGCACGCCCTTTCTCTATTGTCTGAATGCCTGTCACAACGACCTCTCCCAACAATTCACTGTTTTCCTCCAACAATATTCGTAATGGCGTGTGTCCATCGCATTTCACGTGTAACGGCTTATAGCCAAGAAAAGAGAACTCCAATTCTTTGCAATCTTTGCTCACCTCCAACACGAAATGTCCCTCAGTATCTGTTGTCGTGCCTTTCCTGTCTTGCAGATTCATAACATTGGCTCCTGCCAATGGCTCTTGCGTCCCTGCGTCAAAGACTACTCCTTCTATTTTGCGCATCTCTCTTTTGCTGGAACTATTGTCGCCTTGCGCAAAGAGAGCAACGGTTCCGCATAAGCATAAGAAAATGCTTACGCATAGTTTTCTAATACACTCTTTCATTATTGATTCTATTTTGATTACGTACTTGTTCTTTGTTAAAAGTCTCATCAGTTTAGTTCCTATGAATTGTTATGATATTTGACACATAGTGACAAATCTCTCTTTTGTGAGAGATAATGATAATTGTCTTGTCCTTAGAGTTTTTAACCAGTCTGTCGAGAAATAATTTTTCAGTATTTGGGTCAAGTGCGGAAGTAGGTTCATCCAAAAGTAATAGTCCTCCATTCCTCAAAAGTCAACGGGCAATAGCGACTCTTTGCGCTTGCCCTTCACTAATACCGAATCCTCTTTCTCCGATAACGGTGTCTAATCCATTAGGGAAATCATCAAAGACGAAATCTGCGGAGGCCAAATGAAGTGCATTTTTCATTTGGTCTTCAGACGCATTCAAATTTCCCAGCAATAAGTTATATTTGATTGTTCCACTTATAAGGCTGTTGCCTTGTGGCACATATACATAGTTCGGACGGGTACGAGAACTAACAATATAAATGGGAGCGTTCTGTATATCGCTATATATTTCTATCTTTCCATGTTCTGGTGACAAAATTGCAAGAGCCATTTTTATAAGGGTACTTTTCCCTGCACCTGTTTCGCCTAAAATTGCAGTGATGGCTCCCGGCTTAAAATCGTAATTAAAGTTCTTGAAAATCCACTTTTGGCTCTGTGAATAACGAAATGCAACGTTTGAGAAACGAACGCCCAAAGTGCCTTGTAACAATAGGCTGTCTTCATCTTTTTCTTGAGGCAGAGACGTGATTTCCATAAGGCGTTCAACGGACGCAAATGAAGACACCCAAGACGGGTATTGGTCTTTGAAAATAAACACCGGACGTTGTAATTGTCCCACCAGTTGAATGAAAACCAAAAAATCGCCATAAGATATGGTATTGTTTCCAATGCCATTGATTCCCCCAATAAATACAGTTAAATAACTTGCTGCAAATCCTATTTCCGTAAGAGTGTCTGCACCGACCGTAAGACGTATTTGGGACTTTAAGGCTTTAAGAAAAACACGTTGAAGACTTCCTGCTTTCGCCTGAACATACTTGTTCTTTCCCATCACAGTAATTAGTTCATGATGTTGCAGATGCTCTTGTATATATTCGTTAACCTTGCTTCCTTCATACCGCACCCTACGAGAAACAGGTACGAGAAGCCTTGTATAATAATATCCAACCGTTATGATAATGGGGGCAATGAGACCTATTATTACAGTCAGCATGGATTGTACAGACATCAAATATCCCCAAGTAGCCACTAACTGCACCACTGAATATACAAGGATGGGAAATGTAAAAGCCATGCTTTCCGCTACTATTCCCACATCTCCTGACAATCTATATATTTCATCACCAGAATGAAATTTATGCCCTGTTTGTATTTTACTATCACTAAGAGCACAGAACATTTTCAGTTCCAAACTGTTTTCCAGTTCAGCTCTTGTTAGGGTACGAAGATATATTTCGCCTTGCTCACAAATCAATTGTACTATTTTTAAGCCGATTATTCCCATTATCATAATGACAGCAATATTTTTCCCATCAACAGCATCATTGATAAAAATCTTTGTTGATTCCACAAATAGGAGGGAAAAACATACGCCACCAATACTAAGCAATATGCAAGAGACTAACTTGATTCTGAAACCAATAGAATAAAGCCAAAGCCATTTTATAGATGAAATCATAATACATTAGTTATCTGTCAATAATGCTAGAAGCAAGACCTATAGTGATAGCTTGTTTGGCTTTTAATATACTTCCTTTGGACATCAAGGTTTTCCAATATCGCTTCCTTTTTATTGTTCTTTGTTCAAGTAAAGTGGCTACAATGTCTGTATTAACTGCAATTTCTTTTGCTTCTTTTAAAAGACTTTGGAAGTCATAATTACCTTTTAAGCGTTTAGATATAGAATGAATATAAAATGTAGAACCTGTATGACAGATTCTTATATCGCCAGCCAAATATACAATAACGGCAGCAGAGTTTACATAAGAGGTATTAACCGTTTGAATCTTACAATTCAATTCCCGGAGAAAATGGAAAAGTTCTATTGCCACATCCACATCTCCTCCCGGAGAAGAGATATTTATTGTTAGGGACTTTGCATCAGGATGTTCAATATACAATTTGTCAAGAACTCCGATAAAGTTCTTGACGCTTGATGGATTGATGGGATCTGAAAAGGCTATTTTTAGAGATTCATTTTCCATATTCAAACACTTTTATATAGTCAATAGCTTTTTTTACTGCATCAATTTTCCCGTCATCGGATAAATCTACTTGATTTTTCATTACAGAAGAAGCTAAAAGAGAGGCTGACCAATAAGCGGTAATCTTGTGAGCCGAACATGAATACAATTTATTGATATTCTTGCCAAAATTTCCAAAATGTTGATAATTCATAGCCATGCAATTAATGCAACTCCATCGTATTGGACAGTTTCTACACTCTGTGTCAATCAGTTCCTCAGTCAGGATAGCGGCTTCTTTCAATATTGATGCTCTTTTTTCACGCCCTTGAACAATAGTTGAGAACATATGACATGGAAGCAGATCTTTATCGCAATCGTATGTGTGGACTATTTGCTTTTCCCAGCAAGGTTTTTCAGAACATTGGTTCGAAACTTGCGATTCAAAGGCATGTTCAAAATTAAGAGTAAAAAGCGGTTCCAATGGAGATATATTAGGGTTGGCAAGATAATAATCAACCAATTTCTCCATTTGAACATTTAATGCAATACAAGCCTTTTCGTCCCATTTCACTCCTTGTGCAAGGCCACCCGTAACCCATACTCCTTTCCCGTATAAATAGACAAGAGATTTAAATAAAGAATCCACACTTTGGGGAAACACAGTTATTTTCACAGGAACATCAGGCCAATGTCTTTTAAAGAAGTCTAAATCCACCTCTTTCACTCCACGATTGAAATAATTAGTTTCTGGTGTGCCATCAATGCTTAGCCCTAATCCTACTTGTTTACTGTGATTAGAGAACCATACTTTCATTTCTTCTGATAAAAGTGTCCCATTTGTTCGGATGAACACCTGCATTTCAGGGAATCGCGCCCATATCCAATCGCAAATTTGAGGTATAACAGAGTAGTTGGAAAGTGGTTCTCCTCCCAATAAATCAACATTTGTTATTTCTTCTGCATTGTTTGAAAACTCCTTTTCAAGAATTTTAAGTGCATTTTCAAGGCTCATCTTCCGGGTATCCTTAAATTTTTCATAGCAATACCTACAAGCGAGATTACAACTATGACTTATCAAAAGAAGTATAGCACGTTTCATTTGTTTATTTTATTACGCAATAGTCAATCATTTTGATTTTAATCAATTACTATAACAAAAGCGAGGGTGTCTTTTCACCCTCGCTAATTTCTGAATAATACAATCTTTTAACGACCGTTGCAAGAGCCACCGCAAGTTCCACGACATGTTCCTTTACAGCCGCCCCCACCTGTCTGGTAACAATCCGTACATGTGTTTGAGTTCTGAGCCATGTGCTCAGCGATTGGACCATTTACCTTGCTATATTCAGCAAGTTTCATTTCCAGTGCTTTAAGAGCTTCGAGATTCATTTTCATACGAAATCCTCCTAATTTTAATTGTTAATAAATAATATATAATTGGCTTATGCCTTTTCTGTCATTGAATTATACGATATATGGGCTTTTACTTATTTCCAAATCAAGTCCTTTTAATACATTGTATGCTTTGATTGCTGTTTGAGCATGTTCTGCATCTTCTGTAGAAAGTTTTTTCATCATCGCAATTCTTTCTATTTGGAACTCGCAAGCGGTCATAGCTTCAACCAATACTAAAGAACACCAACGTTTATCTCGTGAAGCAAAACTACCTCGATATTTATAGTTAAATCCGGGACAAGTAGGACAGAATCTTCTAAGAACACATGTTTCACAATATGGGTCAGCCATCAAATCAGATTTTTCCCATTCAACGGCATCAACACCAATAGCTCTTTCTGTTCCCAGAACGATAGGAGTAAACATATGACAACCATATTTTTTTCCATCAATGTCATAAGTTACCATGTTTAATCCACTTCCACATCCATGAATTTGTCTGCGTTCTGTTGGTGCGAGATTAAATACATCTACATATCTAATAAGACGGTTTAAGGGTTTTAATTGCACATCTTTCAAATATGCATCCTTTAACAGGCATAATTGCTCTCGATATAATTTAGCATCTTCTATTGTCCAATCAACACCTTGGGCTAATGCAGCATTAATTTCATACCCTTTGTGTTGTACGGAAAGAACACCATCTGCAAGAAATGGTAATGTTTCTTTAGAGATAGTCATTTGAAAAGTTTGTTCTGGCCATAATTCATGAAAAAAGTCTAAATCGATATCATAACAATCAGTACCTCTATTTTTAGACTGCATTTTACTTGTGCCATCATAACTTGCCCCAAGTACCATATATTGTTTATGTTGTTTTAGCCACTCTTTCATATTGTGGTCAATTAAAGTACCATTCGTTGAAGCAAAACATATCCATGGGACATCTATGCCACCTTCTTCAAGCCACTCGACAATTTCTTTAATCAAAGCAAAATTCATGAATGGCTCCCCTCCCATAAAATCCACTTGGATTTCATCAAACTTCTCACTTTCTGCAACAAACTGAGCTTCTTTTGAAATAATTTCTTTAGCCAATTCGACAGTCATATAAGCATTTCGTTTGTGAGATTCATAGCAATAGCTACAATTAAGATTACATGCATGGGTTATCATTAGCATGCAAATTCTTCTCCTGCCGGAATGTTCTTCATCCCAAATGGAATGATTGTTAGCAATCTTGCTCATATAAATATATCGTTTTTATTTCATATTAAAAATGTCCCTCTCTTCACAAGAGAGGGATTGGATGTGAAACATACTAAAAATCAGGGCATCCATTCTCATCAACAAGGGCTTTTACTAAATATTTCTATGTTTTTAGACATAATCTGGTAATTTTCCAGCAAAGAGTTGCTCCTTTTTGCGGTATTTTACATAATTTTGTAACTGTAAATCGCTCTCTTGTGAAGAGAGCGATCTTCTGCTAAACATTTTTCTGCTTACAGATTCCTTAAAATCATCTCGTTTGCCTTGTCTATCATGGAACTGTCCAATGAAGCCAGATAAATTTGTGTAGTCCCCTCCGAATCATGCCCCATACCCTCGCTAATAACGGAAATCGGAACATTCTTGCTTTTGGCTATGCTTGCCCATGAATGTCGGCTGACATACATCGTAAGGTTAGTTTGTAGTCCCGCTATTGCCGAGATTTCTTTCAATTTGTTATTGACAAGACGCAAGGCATTCCGATATTGCCGTCGCTCATTGCCCGTCTTCTTGATTATCGGCAACAAATACTCCATGTCACATGACGAATATTTACTAACAATTCTCTGCATGCATTTCTCCCATTTGATGAACAACTGCTGCCCTGTCTTTCGTCTACGATAGGAAAGAATACCGTTTTGCAAATCTTTCTTTTTCAGATAAGCCATGTCAATGAACGACATGCCACGGGTGTAAAACGAGAACATAAACATATCCCTCGTATATTCCAATGACGGTTTCATGGACAAATCCAATTCTTTGATGCGCTTGATGTTTCTTAAAGAGATAGCACGTTTCATTGTCTTATCAATACCCGTGTAAACATGTTTGAATGGATTGTGCTGTTCCGTCATTCCTTTTTCAACAGCACGGTTGTAAACAGCCCGTAGTATGCGCATGTAGAAAGAAACAGTGTTCATCTCGAGGTCATTTCCTTTTAGATAAGCCTCGTATTCCATCATCAAATCGGAACTAATTTCGTCCAATAATACATCTTCGTCATTCTGAAACCGCATGAAACTGTTGAGAGTAGCAGTATAATTCTCTGCCGTACGCTCCTTGTTCAACCGTTTCAGATTGAGGATAACTTCCTCCATGAAACGGAAGAAGAATTGTCCATCAGTCGTTTCATTGTATTCCCTCACGATATCATCTGCCATAAATCCTTTGCCGTTGCTTTCCAACCTGCCGATAATGGCGTTCAAGCGTTTCAGACTCCGTACCATACGCTCCCCTATGTCACGAAGATATTTCTCCCTACCATTAGTTGTAATAATCACGCATGATTTATATTCATCCCATTCCTCCCTAAAAATGCGGTAATCCGTCCTTATTTGGCGGATTACACGATTGTGAATGATTTGGTAATATACTGTTCCTTTCTTGCCTGTGACAACCGAGGAACGGAATTTGACTTTCACTGTTGCCATACGAGAGCTATTGGGGATTTATATTTCCGTTCCGCAATCTTTTCTGTATCAAATTGTCGGAAACGACTTTCATGTAAGTTCCATATCCGTCCACCTGTTTCCATACCCATTCGATGTTTTTTTCATCCCGGTGGATGTCGAACGCCTTGTTCAACCAAAGAACATCATTTGAACTGCATCCTCCCTGTTTACGGATAATACGAAACTTCAACGCATTATCGACAAATTGTTGTTTGGATTGCCATTGTCCGATATTGCCCCATACGGAAACAGCACATATCACATAAAGTCCTACGAGGAAGGAAAAAGCTTTGCTTGGCTTGATGCCGATGCTGTGCCGATAGATATGCTCTTGCGACGGTTGTTCCTGCTGTATTTTCGGTTCTTTCAGTTGTTCACCGAGCGAACTGATTTGTTTTAGAAATACCGTGGAAACTTGTGCGTATGTCTCCCAATGCTTTGCCAATAAGCCCTTATTCTTTTTTGATTGGACTTTTGTCATTTTCGCAACCGTCTCTTTTATCAGAGACAAGTTTTGTTTGCTATCCTCATCTGGCTGCCGCCAGTCAATCATTTTTGGAAGTTCTTCCTGTTTGCTTTTCATGTTACCGGGCATGTTCTTGATTTCCTCGAAGAGGATGAATACATTGTTGTTTACCATAATTATCAGTTAATTTTACGTTGTTTTTTATTTTCTCATACCAGTCGTAAGGCTGCTTGTTTCTTTGATTTCACTGCTAAGAAACACAGGCTTGCGATCGGTTATCTTGGGAACCTGCAGGTAGGTAATAAGCTATTCCCCAAAAGATAGCCTGAACTGTTAGCTGTTAATGCATCTGACTTTTCTCCTTTTCTTTCATTCAATGATGATTTTAGTGGTGTTGCGATAGAAGCTATCAGCCCAATGCCTATGGCAAGTATGAACAAGGGGGGCGACTTCGGAGGAATCCCCAGCCCTCTGCAAGAGCAAAGTGTGACTGCGAGTAACTCGCTGCCTTTTGAGTTACTCAAAAGACACCTTGCTGAGTTCCAATGAACTCAAAAATCCTCCGAATGTCGGATTGAAAAGTTAGCTTTATTTCCAGTCGGCATAGTATATCCACCCGGTATACTGTGCCGACTTGTTCCATTGAATACCGGCAGATTACAACTTCCTCCATTGTTCAATATCCTCTCTGTAGAGTTCCAGATGATGCCGTGCCAGATTCTCCAAGAACCCCGACACGCTCATCTTCCGTTCACCGAGCCTGCGGACAACATCGTCAATGCTGTCACGGGTGGCACGGCTGACAAACACGGGTTGCCGGTCAGCAATCTTCGGGGTTCGGAGAAACTGCTCCCGATATTCATCCAACGATGCTTTGCGTTGTTTGGAGGTGGTTCTCCGGATTGGTTCACCCTGTACATGCGGTTCATTTTGCAAAGATGATTCATGAGACGAAGGTGGCAATACCGGAACATTACCCTCCGTTTGCCGGTTTCCACCCTCAACCGGCGTGTGTTTGCCGTAATCATTCACGCTACCGATAAAATCCCGGATGTCGATAGGTTCGCTTGCTTTTTCTTTCATTGTTCTGATTGGATTAAAAGTGAATACTATGTGCATGGACGGTCAGCATACTTGACTGACTGCACACGGCAAAGTAAGAATATAAAATTCATATAATTCAGCAAGTCAGCAGATTGCGATGCTTATGCGGAGTAATGCGTCAAACTTCTCTTTAATAAGTGTATCAAGTCTGCTTAGTTTGTTGCGTTTTGCCGGTCAGCCGTTTATTATCGGTTAACTAAGAATAACCAATCCATGCGGTGTGTCATTTGAACTGACTTGAACGCCACATGCTTCCATTCCGGCGCAACAAGCTGCCACTTCGCTGAATTTCATTGAGATACGGAAGATTTATCATTTCTTTGCCGGTGAAAAAAGAAGAATAACACTTTAAAATATAGAATCATGGAAATAATCAATGTAGAATCCCGGACATGGGAAATGATGATGGCAAGGCTCGAAACCTTTGCCGAAAGGGTGGAGAAACTGTGTGGAATGAGTGGCGACAAAGCCCTGCAAAAGTGGCTCGACAATCAGGAAGTTTGTGAGATACTCGGTATATCGAAACGCACCCTCCAAACCTACCGGGACAAAGGCGCACTGTCTTATACCCAAATCGGGCATAAGATGTATTATCGTCCCGAAGATGTGGAATCGCTAATCGGCAAACTTAAAACGAAATAATTATGAGTGAGATTATTACCAACGAGAACGAACGGGTGGTACGCCTGTTCGGTTCTTTAGAAAGGATGTTATCGGGTATGGAACGGTTGGTTGCCAACCACCGCCCGACATTGGGCGGTGAACGGTTCCTGACCGACAGGGAAGTGTCCGTAAGGTTGAAGGTCAGCCGCAGGACTTTGCAGGAATGGCGGACAAACGGGCAGATTGCCTATATCACGTTGGGTGGAAAGGTGCTTTACAGGGAATCGGAAATCCAACAGATGCTGGAAAAGTACCATCAAAAGGCTTGGCAGTAACTATGCAGATTTTGAGGTGAGGGAGTTTTTGTTGCATTTACGCGATACGACCAATCCCAAGAGGCACAGCCGGATTTTTCGGTTGTGTCTCTTGGGTATCAGATACTATGCGTCATTATCGGGTCGGTCGTTTTCGTTGCAGGGGCTTCTTTTGTGCAGGGGGAGGGAGCAGGCAAGTTTTACGGCTTAAATACTACCTGCAAGGTGGAGATTTCAGCCGTAACCCGTCAGGGCTTGAACTTGAATGCTCACTCGCCCGAAACTTCCTTTGCCCCTGTAACGAGAATGACTGACCCGATGATTGATTGACGTGTCAATCAATTAACAACCCCGTTAATGGATTTATCAATTGAAATAAGAATCGGTTGACGGATTATACCTCTTTCCACTTTGGTCGCTTTTCCTAATATCCACCTGCGGAAAATCCCGGTCTGTGGTGAATGAATCCGAAAAGCCAGAGCCATAATCATATCCAGTCCGTAATAATCCGGCACAATGTTGTTACCAACCAACGTTGCGCCATTGGTGAAGTCACCCGTTACGATGCCTGTCTTCTGAATGGTGCGTATGTTGGCGCGTATAGCCGGTATCGTCACCCCGAACAGTTTGGCTATCTCAAAATCCTGCATCATCACCTTGCCGGGAACAGACACAGTGCCGTTCCCGTTGATTGTTACTATTGTTCCCTTTTCCATATTCTTTTTTATCAGGTTGCATTATTATCTCTTGTCTTTCTCCTTTCTATCAGCCTGTCCATGTCCTCCGAAATTTTTTGGTCGGTGATTTTGGCATAGACCTGTGTGGTTGCAATATTCGTATGCCCCATCATCTTGGCGATGCTCTCAATCGAAATACCTGCCGATAATAAGAGTGTTCCGAACGTATGACGAGCTTGATGATGCGAGAGATTCTCCTTAAATTCCAGCGCATTGCCAACAGCGTGTATCTCGTGCCAAAGAATATCACGGATAGGCAACGGGAAGACAGGCTTCGTGTCATCGGTTGTATTGTAAAGCGACAGTATCTGTTCCGCTATCGGATGTAATGGAATAAATGCTTCCACATGGGTTTTACCTCTTTTCTCACGGATATAAGCCCGGTTGTTCGCGGTCTTTTCGATATGGTGCGGATAAAGCCTGTATATATCCACGTAGGCAAGTCCGGTCAGCGAAGAAAAGATGAATATCCTGCGAGCCAGTTCCAGCATGGAATCTTCCATCGGGGTTTCCATCATCAGTTTCAGTTCGCCACGGCTGATATGGAGAAGTCTGGGCGGATTTTTCTTTTCGTAAGTGACATCCTCCAACGGGTTCGACCTTATGATTTCCCTGTCAACGGCAATGTAAACCAGCCTGTTGAGCCAACACAAGCACTTGTTCATCTTGTCGGCACTACACCCCATATCTTTTAATAGAAATACCTTATAGGACAGACCGAATTGTTCCGTAATTTCAGTGAAAGGAATATCCTCCCTGCCAAATGAGAGGAGGTATTGTTTCAAACATTCCTGAAAGATGACGGATTGGCGGTAGGTGGAACGGGAGTTGATTTCAACGGAACGTTTTTCCAATCGTTCCAGTTCCTCCATACCTGCCTGTAATAAAGCGGTTGGAACGGAGCTTATGCCAACTATCGTATTTTTCAACAGTTCGGCACTGATAACACCTGAACTTTTAAGTATCTGTTCGTAGGCTTGTTCGATTTTCTGCCTGAATTTCAGAAGCGTACCGTTTGCCTTATTGTTTTTGACCTCTCCCTTTTGGGAATTAAAGTCTTCGGGATTGCAATAGACACCTGTCGTGACAACACTGTTTCTACCATCAATGGTGATACGGCAAAGAACGGCAGTAGTTCCGTCCGCCTTAACCTTTGCCCGGTTGATATAATAGAGTAGCTTGAATGTACTGCGCATAATCGTTTTATTTTAATGATTAAAGGACTAATTTAAAATCACTCGTAGCCAGAATGAACCTGTCCATATCCTCGAACAGCTTTTTAGGGGTTACACGGGCGTAGATTTGTGTAGTCTGGATATTACTGTGCCCTAACATTCTGCTGATGGTTTCAATCGGTACGCCCTCTTCGAGCGTGACCAGCGAGGCGAAGCTGTGCCGACCGGCATGATAGACCAAATCGGCTCTCATTCCTGCCAATACCCGGAGGCTTTTCATATTGGCTCTCAATACCCTGTAATCCTGTACGGGGAGCAATGTTTCCCGCGTGTCGTCCTTGAACTTATCTAACATGGCTATGGCTTCGGGCAATAATTTGACGCGAGCCAGCAACTCATTTTTCTTCCGGCGGTATTTCAGCCACAATTCTCCGTTGTCATCGGTAAAGAGATTCTCACGGGTAATGGAAACCGTATCGGCATAAGAAGTTCCCGTATAACAGGCGAAAAGAAACAAATCCCGTGTAAGGGCGAGTGAAGGTCGTCTGGAAGATATTTCAACATCCCGTATCTTTTCAAAGTCTTCACGGCTGAGAGCTTTGGGGGCGGTTTCTTTCTGTTTCGGCAGTTTGTAGTGCGCGAAATAGAACTTTTCAGAGTATCCCTCTTTGAATGCCATTTTGCATACTTTTTTCAGAATGGCAAGATAGTGGCGCACGGTTTCCATTGCATAGCCTCTCTCACCGAGAACATAATCCTGAAAATCTCGGATGAACTGTTCATTCAGTTGACCGAAAGCGATGTCGGAGGTGTTAAACTTCTTTTTTATCAGTTCGGCAAGGGATTTACGGGTGTAATGGTAGGCGGGAACAGTCCCGACGGCAACATCCACACCCACACGGGATTTCAAATCATCAATCAGCAGGTCCAATCTTTTCAACAAGGTCATTTGTGTATCGACACTTCCTTGAAAGAGATTCTTTACTTCTTCGGCGGTAAACGGTTGTTTGCGCTCCATCAATACGGAGTAAGCCTCATTAACCGAAAGCAGAAGTTTGTCCAGCTTGGCATTGGTTGCTACCGCTTCCCGGCTTTTACCGTTCAGACGGCTTTCACGTGGATTCCATAAGTCAGGCGTGCAGGAAAGTTTGCAACTGAACTGCGCCATTGAGCGACCGACCGTTACCCGTCCCATGATGGGAGTCTTGCCCGACTTGTCGGGAGTGCTCTTTTTCAGGTAGAGCAATACCTTGAATTTTTCTTGTTCCATAACGCTTATAATTTTTGTGGGCAAAGTTACCCGGCACATAAGCGTTCCTTGATGTGCAAAACGCTGTGTATCAACGAAGATAAAACACGATTGAAGTTCTTTTATCTGCTTTTAGTTACCTAATACTCTTCGGTAATTGAACGGTTAACGGTTTGGTAACTGAAAAGCTGCGTAAATACGCTGTATTCTGAACTTCCTATCTTTAGCAAATTAGAGTAAATTAGCTCATTTCAAATGTGTTACCTCTTTTTCTGCGTATCATTGCTTTTGACTGCTTTATGGTAGATTGTCCACATGAGCCGCCATACGATGGCTACGGAAATATGCCTGACGAACAATGTACCCATTGAAACGGTAAGCTCCATCTTGGGACACAAGAATATCAAAACGACACAGATTTATGCCAAAATCACGAAAGAAAAGCTGAACAAGGATATGGAAAACTTGTCGGCTCATTTGGAGAACATCAAGGAATACAGTAATATTACCATCTAATAAAGCACGTCATGGAAAGAGGAACTATAACCATACACGAGAACAATGTTATCCTGCGGGGTAACGTCTGGATGACCGATTACGAAATCACTGAAATGTTCGGTGTCACATCTTCCGCCGTGAACAGCCAAATCAAGGCTGTTTACAAAAGCGGAGCATTGAATGAATACGACACCTACCAATATATCCGGTTGGAAAATGGCAACCGTGCGGATGCCTATAATCTGGAAATGATAACCGCCCTCGCTTTCCGGCTGAATAGCCTGCCCGCCAAAGTTTTCCGGCAATGGGTGGTGAAGAAAGCGGCGACACCAGTCCGTTCACACCCGCCTATTGTCCTCCAACTGAAAGACGGCTATTCATGCTAAGCGAAATAAGGGGCAAACCACAATCATGGTCTGCCCCTTATTTCGTTTTTAGCGGATAGCTTTCTTGTAGTTCTCTTCCAACATCCGCTCGATGTCCGTTTCCCTGTACAACACCTTTCCCCCAAAGAGGATAAATGGTATTTTCCGGTCGTTACGGTACTCCTGCAAGGTGCGGCGGCTGACTTTCAACCGTCCGGCCACCTCCTTGTCGGTCATGTACCGTTCGCCATTGAGTGGCGGGCGGTAATTCTCCGCCAACATTCTTACCTCTTTTGTTCCCCTGTGCAAGGCGCACAAGGCTTTTGCGATGAGTTCATCGTCCGCCGTCATTACATTGTCATTCATATATTATTGTGGATTTTAGTGGCTCGCTACAATGGTCGGGGATTGTCCTTTTCCGTTCGGAACAGGTCTATTACGGGTAATAACCGTTCCACCTCACCGGGCTTGTAATAGAACTTACGGTTTATTTGCGAGAAACCGATCAGGCAGTTATCCCGGAGTGTCTGCAATGTCCTGCGGCTGATATGCAGCAGGCGGCAGACGTCCTCCCCGTCCAGCCAGTTACCCATTTTCTTGTCATTGCACCTATCATATAGGGCGCTTACTTTCTCCGTCAGTGAGCCCACACCGGACAATAACGCTTCAAAAGTCTTCTTTTCAATAATTACTATTTCCATATTCCAATCTGTTTTTCGGGCAAAAGTAATCTGTTACTGGCGTACTTCGTATCGTTTTGCTATTCATAGCCGTTCATGGCAGCTTGTGTCTTTCGTTTGGAACAGACTGGCTTTTTTACCTTCCCCGAAATACATAGAAATCTTCCATAGGTGGCTGCCTACCTGTGGAAACAACCCGTGCAATAGAGGGAACTTTGCCCCGAAATCAAAAAACAACGATATGGAAATCATAACGATAGAAAGTGCCGCCTATAAAGAGTTGGTAGCCAAAATAGATTCGATAGCGGGATATGTCCGTGAGAGCGAACAGGAAAAAAACAAAGATACGGCGGACGTATGGATGAGCGGTAAGGAACTCATGTCACTGCTTGGTATCAGTGCCCGCACCCTCCAACGTCTCAGGGACAACAAGCGGATTAACTACGCCATTTTCCGGGGAGCTTGCCGCTACCATATCTCGGAGGTGGAACGGCTGATAAAAGACAGCCTATATTCTTGCGATGCCGGGACACTGGAAGAGTTCAAACACAATTATGTCTTACGCACAAGGAGCAAGAAGGGATGAGTACGCTGGATTTGGAAACCTTCGAGGGTTGGATGAAGCGTATCATGGAACGCTTCGACCGGAATGAGCAGCTTATCGCATCGCTTACAGGTAAGGAATACAAGGAAGTGAAATATCTCGACGGTGAACGGCTGTTGGATAATCAAGACCTGTGCGAGCTGCTCAACACGAGCAAACGCTCCATCCAGCGTTACCGGAGTTCGGGCACATTGAAATATCAAATGCTGTGGCATAAGGTGTACTATAAAGAATCGGACGTGCAGGAGTTTTTGAAAACCCATTTCAAGGAGTTCGGGAAGAAAAAGCAAGCGGAGGGAAACAGGGTTTGAAGCCACAAACTTCCACACGGGAGCCACAAGCTGCCACCTGCCCCGCTATCCATTGCGGGACGGTTGATAGCCGCTACTTTCGCTGCGAAATAATTTCATATTCACTTAAATACAATCAAAAGTATGGCACAAAAAAAGAAAGAGAAGGATGTGCTTGTCGTCCGTGACGAGAAGACAGGCGAGATCGGTGTCGTGTCCGGGTTGAACGGGGACGGTACACCGAAAACAACCCCCGCCACGGGAGCGAACCAACAAAATTTCTTGTCATTCGACAAGAACAGTAACGCGCTGGAAAGTTTCTTTGAGAATTTCTACCGCCAGTGCAAGGAACCGAAACGGTTCGGGTTCTACCGTGTAGCCGCCGATAATATCGGTGAGGTGATAGACGTGTTCAAAGATGTCCTCAAAGACCCGGTTGCCAACCGGGAATTGCTGGAACCGCACCGCATCGACACATCGAAGTATGAACAGCAGCCACAGGAACAGGTACAGCCAGAGGAGCAGGTACAGCCGGAAAACTCACCCAAACCGGAGGACGGACAACAGCCGCAAACTGTATCGGAAGAAGTCAAGCCTGCTCCCAATGACCTCGATCCTTTCTGGCAAGCGGTTGAAGACCACTGGTTCCCCGACGAAAATGAGCCCGGAAAGCAGGATCAGACACAGGAACAGGAACAAAAGCAACCACAGGAACAGGCGCAAGGCGAACAACCCGCACCGGAGAAGCCCGACGGAAAAACATACCTGATAGATGAAAGCCGCATCAACTGGTCGGAACTTAAAATCTTTTATGGCATCGACCGTCAAACACTGGAAGCATCGGGCGATCTGGAAAAAATGCTTAATGGCGGCAAATCCGCTCTTATGAACGTTGCCCCCATCATTGGCGGTGAACGCTTTGAGATTGAAGCCCGGCTTTCGTTCAAGGAGATGTCGGACGGCACGATGGGGCTTGTTCCCCATACTATCCGTAAAGAGCCGAAACTCGATGAGGAATTTATGGGAGTTATATTTACTCCCGAAGATAAAGAGAACCTGAAAAACAGCGGCAATCTGGGACGTGTCGCCGAGGTCGTGGATAAGGAAACGGGCGAGATTATCCCCTCGTATATCAGTATCGACCGATTGACGAATGAGATAGAAGCCATCCCGGTGAAGGACGTGCCAATCACATCAAGAATCGGAAGGACGGAGTTTACCGAACATGAAATGAGTGAACTGCGTGCCGGACGTGCCATTCCCAATAAAGAAATCGTCCTGTCGGATACCCGGAAGTTCAAAGCCACCTTGCAGGTGAATGTGGAACGCGGCGGCGTGGAGTTCGTACCCCGCCAAGCGAAACCGAACCAAAGCCAGAACAGAAAGCAGCGTGCCTCCGGACAGAATACCCGGCAGAATGCACAACCCCGGCAGCAGCAACAAAACACCCCTCCGCCTGCCACACAAAATGCACAGCAAAATACACAACCTGCCTCCCAAGCGGACGGCGAGCAGAAACCAAAGGTGTATAATTACAAATGGGTGGACGAGAACGGAAATATCCGTGCGCCAAAGACGATGGGCGGCGTACCTCTGACAGCGGAACAACAGAAAACATTTTCGGAAGGGAAAGCCATCCTTGTCAAGGATATGAAGCGTGACGGCAAAGGTGAACCCTATACCGCTTATGTGAAATACAATTTTGAGGCAGGCAAACCCAAATATTTCCGTAACAATCCCGACGTGTCACAGGCAAAAGAGGTTGCCCCCGCGTCGGAAAGCCGCACACAGGTGGCTGTAAATACCGACGGCAAAACCAATGAAGCGACCAAACACCTGCAAAAGCCCCTTCAACAAGGACAGGCGGCTCCGGTTAATGCCGTGCAGCAGGAGCAGCAACAAAAGAAGACTTTAATCAAGCCTAAAGGCGTAAAAATGTAGCGGTATGGCAGACCTGATTTTATATGCCGTACCGGTAGCGGTCATCCTGTGGTTACTGATTAAGGTACTTGTCAAACTGCATGACAGTTTAATCAGGAGGTTACCACCGGCAGACCCGGACAGTGACTACCTCGATGCGGACGGCAACCATATCTATTACGACCGCAAGTTCATAGCCCGGCTTGAAAGAGAACGGCAGGAAGCAACCGATAATAATAAGGAATAAAGAAAAACAGAATAATAACAACCGGGGCACAACGCCCCGACCACTAAAATCCAAAGTAAAATTAGTATGAAAACAATTATTGCAGAAAAGCCCAGCGTGGCACGGGAAATCGCCCGTATCGTAGGGGCAACGGAAAAAGAAGACGGTTATCTGATAGGTAACGGGTATTACGTGACATGGGCATTCGGGCATTTAGTAATGCCTGCCCTGCCCGAAGGGTACGGTGTGAAAGGTTTCCACCGGGACAACCTGCCGATTATCCCTCCGGTCTTTACGCTTGTCCCCCGTCAGGTCAAAGCGGATAAAGGGTACAAACCCGATAGCGGTGTGGTGGCACAAATCAAGGTTATTTCCAAGCTGTTCCGTGAAAGCGACGGCATTATCGTAGCCACCGATGCGGGTCGCGAGGGAGAATTAATCTTCAGATATTTATACGAATACATCGGGTGCGCCACCCCTTTCGACCGCCTCTGGATCAGCAGTTTGACCGACAAGGCTATCCGCGAGGGACTGGAAAACCTGAAAAGCGGCGCGGAGTACGACAATCTTTACTATGCCGCCAAAGCCCGGAGCGAAGCGGACTGGCTCGTGGGCATTAACGCCACGCAAGCCATCACCGTTGCCGCCGGGCGGGGAACATATTCACTCGGACGGGTGCAGACACCCACGCTGGCTATAGTGTGCGAACGCTACCTCGAAAACAAGCGTTTTATTCCCGAACCCGTGTTCCAGATTCATCTATCGACCAATGGAACAACGGGAAATGAAATCGTGAAACTCTCTTCCACCGAAAAGTGGAAAGACAAGCAGGCGGCCGAAACCGTTTATAACACAGTGAAAGCATGCGAGGCGTTTACCGTTACGGGTGTCGAGAGAAAGGAAACCATACAGGAAACACCGCTTTTGTTCGACTTGACCGCCCTTCAGAAAGAAGCGAATACCAAGCACGGATTCTCTGCCGAGCAAACATTATCCGTTGCACAAAAGCTCTATGAGGCGAAGTGCATCACGTATCCCCGCACCGGGAGCCGCCATATTCCCGAAGACGTGTTTGCCGAGATACCTGCTTTGCTGCTCACATTGAAATATCATCCCACGTTCGGCAAGTACGCGGCGGCAATGGACACATTGTCCCGCCGGAGCGTGGATGATACGAAGATTACCGACCACCATGCCCTGCTCATCACGGAAGTGAAGCCCAAAAACATCGGGTCGGACGAGCGTATCATCTACGATATGATAGCCGGGCGTATGCTGGAAGCCTTTTCAGAAAAGTGTATCAAAGACGTAACCACCGTTTCGGCAGAGTATGGAGGTGTGCCGTTCACCGTCAAGGGCTCCGTTATCAAGCAAGTGGGCTGGCGTGCCGTGTATCAGGAGAAAGAAGAAGGAACGGAAGAAATTACACTGCCCGTCTGGAACGAGGGTGATACGTTGCCTGTCAAGGGAAGTTCGCTGACCGAAGGCAAAACAAAGCCGAAACCGTTGCACACGGAGGCGACCTTGCTCTCCGCCATGCAGACCTGTGGCAGGGAAGTAGAGGATGAAGCCCAGCGCGAAGCGATGAAGGATTGCGGTATCGGCACTCCGGCAACACGTGCCTCCATCATTGAAACGCTTTTCAAGCGTGAGTATATGGTGCGGCAGAAAAAGAACCTTGTCCCCACTGAAAAAGGGCTTGCCCTCTATTCGGTTGTCAAGGAAATGCAGATAGCCAACGTCAGAATGACGGGAGAATGGGAGAATGCGCTGGCGCAAATCGAAAACGGTATCTTCCCGTGTGAGAAATTCCGGGAAAAGATAGAGCAGTTCACCGTAGAAATTACAGCAGAACTGCTTGCCTCGGATAAACTCTTCTCCCACAAAGAAACGGGGTGTACGTGTCCCAAATGTCAAAAGGGCGTGATGCAGTTCTACGGAAAAGTTGTCCGATGCAGTAACCCGGATTGCGGTCTGCCCGTCTTCCGGCAGAAAGCGGGAAAGACGCTCACTGACGCAGAGATAACCGAACTGCTGACCAACGGAAAAACAGGTGTTATCAAGGGTTTCAACAGCAAAGCGGGTAAACCGTTCAGTGCCATTGTCACTTTTGATGCGGATTTCAATGCCGTGTTCGTATTCCCCGACAAGAAAAACGACGGGAACACCAAGCGAAAAAAGAAATAATGCGTATATTCGCCACTGAGTTCACAGACAAAGGTCATTCATACTACCGGATAGGTGGTACTGATTTTACTGTGGATTTTAGTGGTGGCACTTCGGGAGGGATACCCGGAGTGCTTTCGCATTTATATCCATCAGGAAATTTTGTAAAATAACAAAAGGGTCTGCGACCCTCCACTAAAATCCATAGAAATATGAACAAGAAAAATCAATCGACCGAGTTTTCTTACTACGGTCTGTACTTACTCAAATACCTCAAAGAAAATCATCCCGACAAGGCAACCGATGCTGACTTCATAGCCGGACGTTCCGACCATGCCGCCGACGTGTTCGAACAGTCCCGGTTGTCGGGATACACGCCCGAAGGGGCGCAGGAGCTGGCAATGGCGGCACTCATGGAGGGGCTTCACTTTTCCAAATACAACACGATTATAGAGGTACTTTGGAACGAGTTCGCCGAGGAAGTACCGCCGGGTGAAGCTGCAAAGTTCGCTTTGAACCTGCAACCGGAACTGGAAGAAGTATTTGCCCGGTACCCGCTTGCGGATGATTTTGCCTATACGCCTGAATACGAACATCTTTACACGGAACTGACGGGAGCCGTCGTAACCTATCTCGAAGCACATGCCATTTAACCGTAAAGCGAAGCTGCGGGACAACATCGAGGCGTTACGGACGGTATTTGAACTGGAAAAACAAGGCAGGGCGGCTACTCCCCAAGAGAGGGAGATACTCAGCCGCTACTGCGGGTTCGGCGGGTTAAAGTTCATCCTCAACCCTGCCGGTTCCATCATGGACTCCGTGCATTGGGCGAAGTCCGACCGTGAGTTGTTCCCCATGACAGTTGAGTTACACAGGCTTGTCCGTGACAACTCCACCGATGAGAAAGAGTACAAACGCTATATGGACAGTATCAAAAGCTCCGTACTGACAGCGTTTTATACTCCCCCTGCCATCGTGTCGGCACTTGCCGATGCGCTCCATGAAAACGGCATTACCCCTGACCGCCTGCTCGATCCGTCAGCAGGACAGGGTGTGTTTATCTCTGCTTTCGGCACCCATGCTCCGAAGGCGGAGGTGATGGCGTTTGACAAAGACCTGCTGACGGGCAAGCTGCTTTCCCACCTCTATCCCGGACACAAGGTACGGGCGGAAGGGTTTGAACGGATAGAAAAGCCATTCATGGGAACCTTCGATGTGGCGGCATCCAATATCCCGTTCGGCGACATGGCAGTATTTGATCCCGAATTTACGGGAGCCGCCGATTATTCCCGCCGTGCCGCCGCCAAAAGCATCCACAACTATTTCTTCCTGAAGGGGCTGGACGCAGTGCGGGAAGGCGGTATCGTGGCGTTCATCACCTCGAAAGGGGTATTGAACTCCCCGAAGAATGAGCCGATCCGCCATTACCTGATGAAAAACGCCAATATCGTTTCCGTGGTGAGGCTGCCCGACAACCTGTTCTCCAATCATGCTGGGACGGATGTGGGCAGCGACTTGGTTATTCTCCAAAAGGACACGATGAAGAAACGTGAGTTGTCCATGCAGGAGAAATGGTTTATCCAAACGGAAGACACCGGGGACGGGATAATGGAAAACCAATATACGATGAGTGTGGCTCCGCTATCCCATACGACACTGAAAAGAGGAACAGACCCGTATGGAAAACCCGCGTTGCTCACCATTCATCCCGGAAGTACGGAAGAGATAGCGGAAGACCTGAAAGAACATCTGGGTATATCCGTTCCTGCCAACCTGAATATTGCCTTATATAATAAGTATAGGCAAGATACACCGGAAATGAGGTACGAACCGACACCGGAAGATTGGCGGGAAGCGGGTGAAATGATGTTGGAGAGCGAACGTAAACTTTGGGAGGAACAACCGCCGCAGCCGGAAGATTTCAAGAAGACCGAACCGCAAGCGGTCAAAGAACTTCAACCCGTGAAAAAAGAAGAGAAGCCGGAGATTACCGCTCCCGTGACGGACTTGTACGACCTGTTCAACTTCACTCAGGAGGAACGGCGGTTAGCCCGATCCGGTCTGGCGAAAAAGCAGACAGGCAAGAAAAACAAGCGAAAGCCTTCCGTCGGGAAAGACTTGTTCAATCAACCGGATGCGGCAAAAGAAGAAGTAAAACCGCAGGAGCCTGCGGTACGGGCAGAGCCGGAGATACCAAGCGTAAACCCGGAAGAGGTGTATGCCGCCATCAATTGGGACACGAACCCGCCCATCAACGGCTTCTATGAGGCGATGATGCGTTTCACTCCGGGGGAAAGGGAGCAGTTAAGGGAGGGAAAAAGCATCAGGCAGCAACCGACAGCCGAAGCCATTCCCGAACACCACCGGGAAGAATTGGAACGGGAAGAGCAGCAACGGATGGAGGAAGAACTGATGAAACCCCGTCCGCTTATGGGGAAGTTGGAACCGCACCACAAAGAGGGCATGTTGGTTTCCGACGGCAACCAGATAGGTTACCTGAAAGGTCTTACCCGTTACGGCGCTACCTTCCACCCATTGAATTTGGACAGAGCGCAGCAGGAGAAAGCGGAGCTTTATATCACCATGCGTGACAGCTACCAACGGCTGTACACCTACGAGGCGGAAATGCACCAAGAAAACAAGCCGGAACGGGAGGCTTTAAATGCTGCATACGACACCTTTACCGGGCGGTTCGGCAGTTTGAACGCCAAAGCGAACGTGAAGTTCCTGCTTATGGACACTTCGGGGCGTGATATGCTATCATTGGAGCGTGTGGAAAACGGGCAGTTCATCAAGGCGGACATTTTCGACCATCCGGTAGCCTTCGCGCTGAATGAGGTGACACACGTCGATACGCCCCAAGAAGCCTTGTCCGCTTCACTGAACCGGTACGGGGAGGTGAACCTCGACTATATGGAAACACTTTGCGACAACAGCCGGGAGGAACTTGTCATCCAACTGAAAGGACAGATTTTCTTTAATCCGCTGGCGGACAACTACGAGATTAAAGACCGCTTCATCGCCGGAAACGTGGTGGAAAAGACGGAACAGATAGAGGCATGGATAAACGGGAACAAGCCCGATGAGCGGGTGGACGAGGCACTCGCCGCACTGAAAGAAGCATTGCCCCGACCGATTACGTTCGATGAGCTGGATTTTAATTTCGGTGAACGCTGGATTCCCACGGGTATCTATACCGCCTATATCAAGCACCTGTTTGAAACGGACGTGAAAATAGCCTATTCGGAGAGTATCGACGAATATTCGGTGAAATGTGCCGACAAGAACGCGAAAATAAACGACCAGTACGCCGTGCAGGGATATTACCGGAAGTATGATGGTATTAACCTGCTGAAAAATGCGCTGCTGAATACCGTGCCAGACATTACCAAAAGCATCGGCAAGGATGAGCATGGAAACGACATCAAGGTAAGGGACAGCGAGGCGATACAGCTTGCCAACGCAAAGATTGACGAGATCCGGAACGGCTTCACGGACTGGCTGAACGAGCAGTCACCCGAATTTCAGCAGCGGTTGGCGGACAGGTACAACCGCAAGTTCAACTGCTTCGTGCGTCCCTCTTATGACGGTTCGCACCAGAACTTTCCGGGTTTAGACTTGAAAGCACTGGAAAAAAAGTACGGCATCAAGGATGTTTACCAGAGCCAGAAGGATTGCGTATGGATGCTCAAACAGAACGGAGGTGGGATATGTGATCATGACGTGGGGACAGGTAAAACATTGATAATGAGCCTTGCGTCACAAGAAATGAAACGTCTGGGGCTGGCTCATAAACCGATGATAATCGGGTTGAAAGCCAATGTCGGGGAGATAGCCGAGTGTTACCGCACGGCATACCCGAACGCAAAAATCCTTTATGCGACGGAAAAGGACTTTGAACCCAAGAACCGGGTGAGGTTCTTTAACAATATCAAGAACAATGATTGGGATTGTGTTATCATGTCGCATGAGCAGTTTGGCAAGATTCCGCAGCCGACCGATGTGCAGCAGGAAATTTTGCAGAAAGAGCTGGATAGCGTGGAAGAAAATCTCGATGTTTTGCGGGTGCAAGGCAAAGAAGTGTCAAGGGGAATGCTCAAAGGTTTGGAAAAGCGTAAAATAAACCTGAAAGCCAAGCTGGACAAGATAGAGGATGCCATCAGAACCCGCACGGATGATGTGGTGGATTTCAAGCAGATGGGTATCGACCATTTATTTATTGACGAATCCCATTCGTTCAAAAATCTTACTTTTAACACCCGTCACGACCGGGTGGCAGGGTTGGGAAACAGCGAAGGGAGCCAGAAAGCGATGAACATGCTGTTTGCCCTGCGTACTATTCAAGAACGCACGGAAAAGGATTTGGGAGCGACATTCTTATCCGGTACTACGGTTTCCAATTCATTGACGGAACTGTATTTATTGTTTAAATATCTACGTCCGAAGGAACTGGAACGTCAGAACATCAACTGTTTCGATGCGTGGGCGGCAATTTTCGCCAAGAAAACAACCGACTTCGAGTTTTCGGTGACAAACAACGTCGTACTGAAGGAACGGTTCCGCTATTTTATCAAAGTGCCGGAACTGGCGGCGTTCTACAACGAGATTACCGACTACCGCACAGCAAAGGATGTCGGGGTGGACAGACCGGAAATGAATGAGATACTCCACAATATCCCGCCTACGCCACAGCAGGCGGAGTTCATTGAGAAGCTGATGCAATTCGCACAAACGGGCGATGCCACGATTCTGGGGCGGGAAAAGCTGTCGGAAACCGAAGAGAAGGCGAAGATGCTGATAGCCACCGACTATGCCCGCAAGATGGCGCTCGATATGCGTATGATAGACCCGGACAAGTACGAAGACCACCCGGACAACAAAGCCTCGCACTGCGCCGCCAAGATTGCGGAATACTATAAAAAGTATGACGCACAGAAAGGGACGCAATTTGTGTTTTCGGATCTGGGCACGTACCAGCCGGGCAAGTGGAGCGTGTACAGTGAGATAAAACGAAAGCTGGTGGAGGATTACGGCATTCCGGCTTCGGAGATACGGTTCATTCAGGAGTGCAAGACGGACAAGGCGCGAAAAGCAGTGATTGATGCCATGAACGAGGGAAAGGTAAGGGTGCTGTTCGGCTCCACCTCCATGCTCGGAACGGGTGTAAATGCACAGAAACGGGCGGTGGCTATCCATCATCTTGATACACCGTGGCGTCCTTCCGACCTTGCGCAAAGGAACGGAAGGGCAGTCAGAAAAGGTAACGAGATTGCCAAGAAGTTTGCCAATAATAAGGTGGATGTGATTATTTATGCCGTTGAAAAGTCGCTGGATGCCTACAAGTTCAACTTGCTGCACTGCAAACAGACTTTTATCAGCCAGCTCAAAAGCGGTGCAATGGGTTCACGTACCATTGACGAGGGCGCAATGGATGAAAAGTCGGGCATGAATTTCTCGGAGTACATGGCTATCCTCTCCGGCAATACGGATTTGTTGGACAAGGCGCGGCTGGAAAAGAAAGTGGCGGCATTGGAGAGCGAACGCAAGACGTTCTACAAGGCGAAAAGCGGCTCCACTTTCAAGTTGGAGGGACACACCAAAACGTTGGAAGAGAACAATGAACACATCGTCAAGCTAACCGCAGACTACCAAAAGTTCACTTCACGGGTGCAGACCGACGAGGACGGGTATTACCGGAATCCAGTACAGCTGGACGGACTGGCGGCTACCGATGCCAAAAGCGTCGGGACACGATTGCAGGAAATTGCCAAGAATGCTACGACGGGCGGCGAATACGCACGTATCGGTGAATTATACGGCTTTCCCATTCTGGTGAAGACGGAAAATTCCATCCGTGAAGGTATGGAGGTGAAACAGAACCGCTTCTTTATTGAAGGGGAATACAAGTACACCTACAACAACGGGCAGATAGCGATGGCAGACCACAAGGCGGCGGCTACCAATTTCCTGAATGCCTTGGACCGCATACCCAAGCTCATGGAACAATACAAGTCACAGAATGCGGCAATAGAAAAAGACCTGCCCACGTTGCAGGAGATTGTAGGCGGCACGTGGAAAAAGGAAGAGGAACTGAAAGAACTGAAATCGGAGCTTTCGGTGATTGAGCGGAAAATCCAGTTGGAACTGGCTCCAACGGAAATAACGGCACAGGTCGTTGAAAATAGTACGGAACAGAAACAGGATACAACAACTATTCCTATAGGAAAAGAATATGAACAGTTTATCAAAGACCATATTATTACCCGTTTAAAACCTTTCAGTTCTGAAACTTCAAAAGGTTTCAAAATTTAAGAATGACGGCTACGCTGAAAAATGCGTAGCCGTTTTATTTATCGGAAAGTTATCTCTCCCATTCGGAAAATCCGGACTACTATAGGGAAAACAGTTTTCTTCATTTACAATATTCTCTTCATATTTACTGCTGTAAGCTTATACAATAAATTATAGGCGGATTCCGAAAAGCCTAAGACAGAGTAGGAAAGAATAAATAACATTAATAATGATAACACAGGAACAATGGTTTAGAATTTTTATAGATGGTCTTGGATTACGAAGTGAAGATAATGCTGAGAAAATAAAGAACTATGCTTCTTATGCAATGGATATGTCAGTAGATCCGAGAGTTACTGACTGGCGAGAAATACCAGTTGGTTGGGAGATGTGTCTTTATAATACATTAGATTTGATGAAAAGATTCGAGAATAGCAATTCTCGCTTTTTGATGATTGTTAGAAAATCTCGTGGAATTATCGACAATGAATATGTAGGATGTTTTCCAAAATGTAATACTTATATTGAATTTACAGGAAACAGTATTTCATTGCAAAGCAGTTTAGACGAATTGAAATCATGGGTGATAAATAATATTTAATGCAAAGTTTTCTTTCAATTCTGAAAACAACCGTTACAAATTCTATTAAGCAGTATCAAAGTCGTTTCAATTTAAAAGTAGAGACGGCTTTAATTGATAAAATAGACAAGATATAATTGTAAGTTCTAACTTTCATAATTTAAGTTTTGATACTCTCAATTTCTTTACATGATTTTAGTTCTCTATATCTGTTGATAGCGTATTAATAATTCTTTCCTCCCATTGGGATATGGATTATATATCATTGGATATTTGAGCCTTCCACTGGGAAATAAAACTTTTACTGGTAGTATCAATACCGTAGTTTTGTCACTGTAAGCTTACAAAACAAATGTTTAATTTAAAAAGAAAAAAAATGAGTAAATCTAACATTGATCAGAAGATTAATGGATTGAATTACAATCCACTTCAAGTATTAGCATTCAATGGCAAGCCTGAGGAGAACTTTGTACCTGCAGAGGGAGTTGATATGGACGGCAAATTCATTATTATTCGCCGAGAGAAAACCAAGATTAATAATGAGAATTTTGATATAGCTGTAGTTGAATCGATTCGAGATCGAACCTATCCCGGTGCTCTGTTGCTGGCAAACGAATCTCTGGTGAATAATATGCCTACCAGTCTGATTTGTGATCGGGCACCGGTCAATTTGCGAATCAATCTTTCCGGTATAGGCGTAGATGGAACCGCTGAAGTCAAAGAACCCAACTATTCTAATGTTTCGGCAGCTATTGATCGTATGCTCGAGGAGTGGTATAGAAAATATGCAACCAGCAATAGTCTGCCAGCTAATTACTCTTATCACGAAACGAGAGCCTATAGTGAAGATCAACTGTCTGTAGCATTGGGATGTAATTTCAAAATTCTGAATGTTGGCCTGAATATTGACTTCAAGTCTATTTCAGCTAATAAGAAATCTGTTTATGTACTTGCTTTTAAACAGATTTATTATACGGTGTCAATAGATGCTCCATCTAATCCATCAGGCTTTTTTGCGAATAATGTTACTTGGGAGGATTTGGTTGATTCTGGAGTAAATGAAAAAAATCCTCCTGCATACGTGGGTAGTGTGTCTTATGGACGAATGATTTATGTAGCTATTGAAACTGACTATATAAGTGATGAAATCGAAGCTAATTTGAAGCTGGCTATTAAAGACAATAAATTGGATGCGGATGTGATGCATAAGTCTATTTTCGATGGTTGTAAATACTCGGCGGTTGTCATTGGTGGAAATGCTGAAGCGCATACGAAAGTAGTAACAAAAAACTTTGCCGAGATTGAAAGACTCATTACGAATTATGCTGTCTTGTCCAAAGATAATCCGGCGGTTCCCATTGCTTACACAGCAGTATTTATGAAGAATAATGTGATGGGAGTGATTAACGGAGCTGCAGAGTACGTTACCACAACTTCTACGACATACACATCAGGGAGTGTAAATCTTAAACATACAGGTGGTTATACGGCAAGGTTTTATGTGACTTGGAAAGAGCGTAGCTTCGAAAATGGGGTCGAACGACTTTCAGAGACCAAGGGATGGGAAAGAAATGGAAACCATGTGACAGCTCCTTTTCATACCACCATTCCCATTCCTGCTAATGCCGTCCAGTTGCATGTGAAAGCTACTTACGCGACAGCGCTTGTATGGGAACCGTGGCGAACCATAGTTGATCAGCCCATTCTGTTAGCTCCTAATGTACAGGTATCCATCTGGGGTACCACCTTGAATAGTAAGAGCTCTGTAGAGGTAAGATGAATTGTACTAATAATTTAGAGCTTATACTCAATAAAGTATAGTTATTTTTCATCCCCGATACCAGCATCCGCTGCATATCGGGGATTTTTCATGCCCAAAGGGAAAGTAATCGGGATAATTGGGAAACAAAAGTAGGACGGAACCTCTCTGTTTTATTTTCTTAGGTGAGTTTATTAACTTATTTATATTGAATTATGGAATATGCAGTATTAAAAAACTCACTAAACCTTCTCTTGTATGTGGAATTGCCGGAAGCATTCCGTAGTAGCCTCGAAATCATTTATTTCAGGACGCAGGACGAACTTGAAAATTATTTGAAGGCAAACAACTTGAATATTTGCCATGTCCGTTCTCACCAATTTTTGTCGGCACCGGAAGATGCTGATAAAGTACCTTCCGTTCCGGACGGGCTGTTCGTTCGTCAGAACGACTATTTCAGAAAAATACCGTTTGCAGATATTATGTGGATTGAAGCTTCCCGAAGCTACAGTTATATCCACGTCGCCGGTAACTCCCGAATCATTACCACCCATCCGTTGATAGAGGTAAAGAATAAGCTTCCACCGGAGCAGTTCATACAGATTCATCGTTCATTCGTGGTAAATCGAAATTTTGTGGATAAATTCGTTGGCAACACGCTTTACATCAGCAAACAATCCTTACCCATAAGCAGGAAGTTCCGGGATGATGTACTGAGCCGCTTCCTTTTTCTTGATAGCATGAAGGAAGCGTCGGGAGAGGTGCAGATAACGTTCGGAAAAAAGGGGGAGCCATTGGGAAATCAAATGGAGAAGAAAAATGAGTAAAGTGGTATATTTGTGTCGTCTATATATCGTCAGATACAATTTTATAGTCAGGCTCTTTGACTTAATGAAGTTTGAAAACAATATGGGAACAGGAATCAAGATAGAAACGATTGGAAATGATACTAAATTGTCTAACTTACAAGAATATTACAGGGATTTTGCGCATTATTTGAGTTTTTTTTATTTACTTTGTGAAATCATGAATATGGAAACGTTCGACATAACGGTAAAATCGGCTTGCGCCACTTCTCTGCGTCAAACTGATAATGGGTCATCTCTGCAAGGGATGAGCCGATTCTACGTGTGCGAAAATAATATGTCGGGAGTAGTAAAAAAAGCCCCTGAATGTTTGGCTGTGTCGGAATTTCTTCTAAACACACACACACACACACACACACACACACACACACACACACACATCCTCACCGCTTAATCTTCGCGCGTAATATATTATTTTTCAGTGAGTTTTACGAAAAGATTTCCTCTTTTTTGTGCGTTCTCGTCTTCTTTTCTTTTTTTACCTCTTGTATTTGCAAATGTTTTGCGAATACCAATAGCCTGTTGAACAGACAATATAAAACCAAAAATAAAATGATAAAAAAAATGTTTTTGATTTCAGATTATAGGTGGCTTATAGCTATTCCTGTATTCATACTCTCGTCCTTACCCACAGGTATAAAGGCGCAGCAAAACACGGTACATCCCGAAATAGCCGAACAAGATTCGGTATTGATGCGTACTTCTCTCTACTTCTCCCCCAACAATGGTGACTGGATAGAGAAGTCAGAATATAAGAAAATAGGACGATTCCTCCGGTGGGCGTTGGCTGATACGCTCCCACAAATACGACTCATGGGATGGGCGGACAAAGGCGGTACGCAAGCCGGCAACGAACAATTGTCCTTGCGCCGTGCCCGTAGCGTCCGTAATTATCTGGTGAAAAAAGGCGTGGCATCGGAACGTATCCGCTTCACAGGCGGGGGCGTGGATGCCGAAGCATCCGACGATGCCAAAGCCCGGCGGGTGGATATGCTGGGACTGGCTGTCGTTACAGCTAAAAAAGAAACAACAGCCGAAGCGGTTGTTCCCGTCGTGAAAGAAGAAAAGCAAGTTGCCGTGCAGCCCGAAGCGGAGAAGATAGAAACGCCCGTTGTGCCGGAGGCTATAGAAGTGGCAGAGCCTGCCGCAACGCTAAATCAGGTACAACCGGAAAAGGTACCGGGAAACACAAGCGCACCCGAAACCGACAAGCGGCAATACAGCCCGTCCCATTGGTATATTGGTGTGGGTGGCGGCGTGTCCTTTGGGCGTGCCACCTTCTGCTCGATGGCGATGGACAAGACACGTCCCGGATATAATATAGGTGTATTGGGAGGCTATCGTATAAATAAGGTGTTCTCAGCGGAACTCTCGCTGGACTATACCCGAATGATGCTCCGCACGTATGATTGTTGCCGGAACCTCTGGCTTGCCTCCGACGGTAATCGCTATTTTGCGCCGTTGGCGGGGGCGGACAATGTTCAATATAAGGATTTGAGCACCACCACCGGGCTTTTTGCGTTTGGCGCACACTTCAATATCAACCTTGTAAGTTTCTGGAAGAAGGATTCCCGGTGGGAAGCATTGGTATCGCCCGCTATCTACGGAGTATATTCCTCTGCCGGTGTGGAACAGTTATCCACCGGAAAGGACATATCGGATTCTCACTCGTTCCACTTCGGCATGGGAGCCGACTTCAGCGCGGGCTACCGGATAACCCGGCGTTTCGGGCTTCGCCTCACCACCGGCATCGACTACCTCACCGGCAAAGGCATGGACGGCCTTCCACGGGAAGAACACCGTACCAACTACGTATGGAATACCTCTCTGAAATTAATCTTTAAATTGTAAGAAGCGATGAAAGAAAAGATACTATATTTGTTTATAGGTGTCGCCGTCCTATTTACGGGTTGCGACAAAACCCTGCACGAGATAGCTGCCGAACAACCGGAGGACGGGAATATCGTTACCGTGGGACTGAATACGGATAAAACACCGGATGCGCCATTGCGTGATGTCCACCTCTTCTGGTTCGGTGAGACGGATCAACTCTATCGGCATGATTATTTCAATTCGATGGAAGAATTGGCGCAGTCACGCCTTGTCGTTCCGGCAGGCGGATACACCATCCTTGCCGTGCTGAATACAGGTAAGGATTTGCAGTTGCCCACCCCGACACGTGCCGACCTGCCCGACATTACCCTGAGCGAGTTCACCGCATGGATAAAGCAGACCGAACCCGATTATCCCGACCTGCTGACGGGAACACTGCGCCATACGGTGAAAGAGGGTGTGGACTTAATCTATATCGATCTCGAAAAGAAAACGGAGGGCATCAAAGAATCTTCCGTGGAACTGTTGCTGACCATCCCCTCACCACGGTTGCCCGATTTCGTAGCGGTACGTTCCGGCTCAACTCCGGCTTTACGCGGTGTGGCATACATCTTTGAGAAAGGGAAAAAAGAACTGTTCGCCACCAAGCGGGCGATGCTTACTCCTACGGCTACGGAAGGTGTGTACAATATGGGCTTGTCACTCTTTAAAGGTGAATATGACATCAACCTGTGGGTGGACTATACCACTGATGCCACTGCCGACCTGCATTATATCACCACTGAAGCGGACATCATACACATTCTTCAACAAACCGATTACGCTGCGGACACAGATACACGGGATGCTTTTGCCAAACGCATTTCGCTCACCGTCAATGAAGGAGACAACGCCTCGACAAATGTAGAAATGCACCGCCCATTGGCAAAATACCGCCTTGTGGCGACCGATGTGGCGAAATACGAGGAGCTACGTACCCAACGGGGCTATCCGGCATTGGAAGACCTCCTGATAACCGTTGCCTACGAGGGCTTCCTGCCCAATGCGTACAGCATTTCGCTGGGCAAGCCTGCCGATTCCGCCACGGGTTACAGCTACTCTTCCGCACTGAGCGAACAGCAGGCTGACCGGATGACTGTCGGCAAGGACTACATATTCGTGAACGGCACGCAGTCGTCCGTTTCCGTCACCATCCTGCTGAAGAACAGCGCGGGCAAGACCATCGGCGGCGTAAGGGGCGTGAAGATAGACTACCGTGCCGGGCAGCTCACCACCGTGAGCGGCGACTTCCTGACAGCCGGGCTGGGCAGCGGAGTTACCATCAACACCGATTGGAGCGGTGATTACGACGTGGAATTTTAATCAGTAACTAATCATAAAAAAGTGAACATATGAAATGTAAGTATTTACTAACACTTGTGGGCATCACAGCGATGCTGGCAGGCTGTAACAAGGAAGAGACGGGGCAATTGGACAACAGACTCGCCACGACCAAGAGTTTCACGGTAAACGTGGACGACGGAGTGAACACACGTGCGGCAAGCGTACCCACCCGCTACGTGATGGAAGTGTATAAAGGAACGGAAACAACGCCCGTGTCACACACCGAGCAGGCAACCGGAGTATTTGAAAACGTGCTGCTTGATAACGGCGAGACATACACTGCGTTATTCTGGGCTGATTATGGTGTACCGACCGCAGCAGGAGGCACACCTGCCGCAACCAACGAATATGATGTAGCAGATCTGAAAGCGGCGAAAGTTGCGAAGCAGCCCACAATGACGGCTTTTGCCGGAACAACGGGCGAGTTTACCGTAGGTACGACTGCCGAAGATGTATATACCAGCGTTACCCTGACCCATGCCGTAGCAATGGTGAATTTCGTCCAGACCGAGGCATTGACTTCCGCCGCCAACACGCTAACGGTGAAATATCCGAAAAGCTATTCGCTCAATGTCGCGGACGGGGCAGTGACAGAAATCGCAGGTGAAGTTACCCATACGTTTGCATATAGCGACAAGACTGCCGGAACACTGGGCACAAGCTACATCATTGCAGCCACCACTTCGGACGCACAGCCCGCAAAGACCCTGTTCGATATTACAGCTACGATGAACGGCGAAACACCGAAAACCATTAGCAACGTACCCTTCGAGCGCAGGTACAGAACCAATATCAGCGGTGCGTACAGCAATAAGCAGGAGACCGCATTGACCGTAACCTGTGAGGCGGACTGGGGTACTCCGGACAATGACCAGCCTTTCCCAGTGGTTTACTACGCCATAGGCGACCTCTATCCCGATGCAGAAAACCCCATCGGCGTGGTGTTCCAGATCAGCAACGGCGGTGTAAACGGCAAAATCCTGTCATTGACCCAGGAGGCAAACAAAGCGTGGGGCCCTGCCGATGTGATGACAGACGCTACCGACAGTAGTGACGGCTTGGCAAACATGCGCATCATTCAAGCATTAGATCCTGATTTCTCCGATTATCCTGCTTTTGCGGCAGCCCACGCCCTGAATGGCTCCTCTGCCAACTATGCCGCCGGCTCAACAGGCGTTTGGTATCTGCCTGCCAGAGGAGAATGGGAGAAGGTATACTTCAATTGGTGGTACTCTGACCAAAACGGAAACAACCAAATACTTACGAAAGCAGGCGGCACAGCGTTATCCACCAAGTATTGGAGTTCCACGGATGGCATCTACAGCAACAACATCCAGGCCGTATTCACAGACTTCACCCCGAATGCACTGTACGTCCAGTCCGGCGACTCCAAGAACACCGGTAATTGCGTGCGTTGTATCATGGCATTTTAACAAGATAACAAGATAATAATATGAAGAAGTATATTTATATCCTATGCGCCCTGCTCACCGGAGCATTCGCATCGTGTTCACAAAATGAACCGGGGGACGAAACACCCCAAACAACCAATCGGGTGACACTGCAAGTAACTGCCTCCGACGGGCTGCAAACCCGTGCCGATGCCACAGGCGTAAACCGCTTTGCCATCGAAGTATATACGGATGCCGCCTACACCACCGCTGCCAATGTGTTCGCTGACGAAACCACAAATAAGGCCAGCAACGCCACAGGCAAGTTCACGATGGTTCTCGACCGCACACAAGCCTACTACTGCCTGCTTTGGGCAGACAAGGACGGCGCGGACGTGTACACCATTACCGATTTGAAAAACGTAACACAGAGCGGAAAAGCAGCAGAGGCATGGCAGGGAACTAAAAGTATCGCAGCAGGCGAAACAACCCTGACCGCCCACCTCAACCGCGCCGTATCGAAAATCACGTTGCTGGAAACAGGCAAACTTCCGGCAAACTCCACGTTGAAGCTGAACTTCAACCAGCCCACCGCTTTCAATGTGGCGGATGGCACTGCATCCACTACCACATCGGCACGCCCAGAAGAGTCAATCACCATCGCTGCGGATGTGGACGGCACCACCACCCCGGCAACGCTTGCCACCGACATATTCGTCCTCTCGTCCGTAGCAACAGCCGATTTGACGGATTTAACCTTCCAATTCGGCAGCGAAGCCGTGTTCACCGTGCCGCAAGCCCCTTTGAAGGCGAACTTCAACACCAATATCAAAGGACATTATACTACGGCAAGTACCACTACGTTCACCGCCACGTGCGATGATTCTTGGGAAGCTTCGGATAATAACAAGACGCTGATATCCATAGGCGACCCTTATCCCGATGCGATAAATCCTGTCGGAGTGGTTTTCTGGATAAATTCTGCCGGTTCTTCACCTAAAGGCATGATTGTGTCATTGGACGAGGGAACCTCAAAAGCATGGGCTGATGCACAGACTTGGACGAGCAGCAAATCTTTGCCAAGCGATATGGAGTGGATAATCCCAAGCCCTGATCAGCTGAAAGCACTCTATGCCGGCATGAGCGGTTTGAATCTGGTATCCAGCGGAGCCGGACCGGGCGAAATAGACCTTTGGACCGGCGAAATGCCTAATTACGCGGATTACAAGGATGCTCGCACAGCGTTCAATAACAAAATCAAAAGTTTCGGCGGTACCGCAATAAGTGATACATATTGGTCAAATGAAGAGTCCGGATCTACCATGGCAAAGTGCATCTATTTCTATACCGGTGAAGAGCTTAAAAACATGAAAGGGAGCGCCCATAAAGTTCGCGCTGTTGCCTATTTCTAACGATAGGAAACAGACGGCGAAGTCCGTGCCCTTTTTCTCCCTACTTTGAAACTTGTTGCTATTCGGAAAATATGTTTATATATCAGCAAGTCGGTTACCTTGACCACCTAAAGATAGCTACCTTGACACTGCCTTGGTAGCTACCTTATGCTATTTTACTAATAACGGAGTATAACATACTAATAAATAGTGAACTGAATAAACAATCAGAAACCATTTCATTGTATTGTCAAGGATTACCGGAAAGAAAAACAGGCTCTGTGCCTATAGCTCCGCCGGAACATTGAAAGAAGTGTGGAAGGTGATTTATTTCCTCGCTTCGGATGCTTCAAGTTTCTGCACAGGAGGGCATTATTTAGTAGATAGCAGACTGGCGGCACGATAAGAAAAGCAGTTATGGATAATTTACAACAACAAAACGGTTCGATATGCTCTGAAAATCCATCGGGATGCTTCTTTCGGTTCAGTTTCTATGAGAAGGGAGCTGTGCGAAGCAGCTATGGGTTGGAGCAGCATCTACTTATTTTTTGTCAGCAAGGGCATATCCGTGTTTCTAGTAACCTGTTCAAAGAAGAGTTCTTGTGTGCCGGGGAAATCCTGTTTGTACCTCGTGGTAGCGATTATCACGGCGTGGCGTTGAGTGATGCCGTACTTCTGGTTCATTATTTCAACAATGTCGTATGTCATGTAGAAAACTGCTTGCTTTCTTTTCTCTACTCGCATAAACACGTTGAACCCCAACCGGGAAAAACCTATTTTTACAGCAAACTGACCGCTTGCGGGCAACTGGCGTATATAATGAATGGCGTGGGCGGTTATTTGAATGACAAAAAACACGAACCCGTCCTATGGGGATTGAAGCATAAGGAACTGATCTGGCTCTTTACTAAATACTACACGCCCGAAGAACTACGCCTGTTTTTCCATCCGATGACCGATGAGAGTGTACCATTTAAAAGCCTTGTACTTGCCCATTACCGCAAAGCGGAATACACCGACAAACTGGCGGAGATGTGCGGCTACGGGCTGTACACCTTCCGGCGGATATTCAAGAAGGAGTTCGGAATGTCACCTTACAAATGGCTGGTGATGAAACGGGCGGAACACATACGCCACCGCCTGTCACTGCCTTATATCCCCTTTGCCGACATCATCGAGGAGTTCCATTTCTCGTCCGCCGGGCATTTCAGCAACTTCTGCAAGCAATATTTAGGAGATACGCCCACTAACCTGCGGAATACACTGCCGGAAGAGCCCGAAAACCGGTAGGCTGCTCACAATCTGTAAGCATTTGACAAACACCTGTAAGAGAGTTGCCTGATTCCCGTCGTAACTTTGCGCCCTTAATCAATAAAAATATCGGATGCGGAATTATTACGAAACCATAATGCGGGAAGTGGACGGAAAAATCCTGACCATTGACCTACATGGGGGAACTATCATCGAAGATTGTAAAAGAATCATCGTTTGTCTGAAAGAGAAACTTGCAGAATTGAAGTCATATTTAGAAGCGCACTCTTTTGGGGATGAGACCGAAGAAATCACTTTCTTTAAATGTTATAAGCCCGCCCTGCTGGGACGGTTGCTTTATTTTCATGAGATACTTTGCATAGAAATGCGACGGCCACTCGATGATAAGATGCTGGACGGGTATTATATGCGTTGTCAGGAAGAACAAAAGTTGTTTTTCGACCGTCATTTGGCATTTTACCAATATTACCGGAGCGGCGTGGATTATCTGGACCGTTACTATTTCGTACGTGGGCAGCAGGAAGAGGGTTTTGATGTGGATATGTGTCACTTTGATGACGGTTCGGGGTTCTCCACCGGATATGACCACCTTGTCGCCCGTATTATGGCAATGGAAATGTTGTATGCCCATTTGACGGAGAAACGGCGTATCTGCCTGCAAAAAGACAAGGAGGAACCTACGGATTTACTAAAAATCAAAGGTGCTTACAAATGGACGGGTAATGCCATTGAACTGGTGGAGATGGTGTACGGACTGAACGAAATGGGCTGTCTTAATGAGGGGGAAGTACCCATTCACGAGTTGGCGGCTTTCATGGGCGCACTGTTCGGCATAGACGTCAGGGATTGTTACAGTGCCTATACGGATATGAAGCGACGCAAGAACGAGAGCCGCACGTACTTTCTGGACAAGATGCGGGAACGGTTGAACAAACGGATGCAGCAGGATGACGAGAGGGAGCGGAAACGGAAATAATACTATTTTAATAACGGGATGTTTCCAAAGGCTCCCGTTTTTTTGTGTACTTTTGCAAAGACTTAAAATGCTCACTTCCAATGAATGATATTAAAAAAAACAGTCCGGATGAAATGAACTTCATCCAAGAGGTAAAACAAATAGTAGCGGAAGCTCGTGGAAAGGCATATTCTGCCATTAATTCGGCAATGGTGGAAGCCTATTGGCTTATGGGCAAACGTATTGTAGAAGAACAGCAGCAGGGGAAAGAACGTGCCGATTATGGAACGGAATTGCTCAAAGAGCTTTCCAAAGCATTGACTGCGGAGTTCGGGAAGGGGTTCTCGGTTAATACATTATATTACTGCCGCCAGTTCTATCAAACCTTTCCTGAAATATTCCCCACAGTGTGTGGAATATTGTCATGGTCTCATTATAAGCGTCTTTTGACAGTCACCAACCCGGAAGCCCGTGCATGGTATCTGAAAGAGGCACAGGAGCAGATGTGGAGTTACCGCACGCTCGACCGCAATATCGGTTCCCAATATTATGAACGCCTGTTACTTTCGCACAATAAGGAAAGGGTCGAGGCGGAAATGAAATCCCTCACCCGTACGTTTGAACAGGATAAGCTGGAGTTCATCAAAAATCCTACGGTAGCGGAGTTTATCGGGTTATCTCCCAACACGGATTTTACCGAATCGGATCTGGAATCGGCTATCATCGGAAATTTACAGCGTTTTTTACTCGAATTAGGAAAAGGCTGGTCTTTCGTGGCACGGCAGAAGTTAGTCCGCACCGAGAAGAAAGATTATTTCATCGACCTTGTGTTTTACAATTTCATCCTTAAAAATTTCGTGTTGATAGACTTGAAAACCACACCTATAACGCATCAAGACGTTGGACAGATGGATATGTATGTAAGGATGTATGATGAACGGGTACGTGGTGAAGGGGATAACCCCACTATCGGTATCGTGCTGTGTTCCGAAACCGACGATGATATTGCCCGGTATTCGGTATTACACGATAACAATCATCTTTTTGCCTCCAAATACATGCTTTATATGCCTACCGAAGAGGAGTTGCGGAACGAGATTGAACGGCAGAAAAATTTTTATCGTTTGCAGCATTCTGAGAAATCAATAGAGTGACGGCGTATGGCAAAAAAGAAGAAACAGCAGGGACACTACTGTAAAATCTGTGGAGAGAGAAAAGCCAATGAGAAATTCAGCAGTAAAGGTCATGCCGTGCATATCTGCAAGCAATGCCAATCCCTGCCCGCTGAAATACAAACCGACATGAGGCGTATTCGTGACGTAGAACGGCTACTTGGTAAATTTCCCCTTTCCCGTCAGGATTGGGAACTACTGAAAAAGTATTCTAAGAAATATGCCGATAAAGAGTCCGGACAATTTGCGCAAAGCATTTTGGATGACCTACGGGCAAAGCCCTCATTGGATGAGGAGGACAATATGGAAGAGTACAATGATGAGCATGGATACGGATTCACGGATATAGACCGACTGCCGGTATTTGCGGAAACAATGAAGTTCAAAGAACTTCACGGTGAGTTTAAAGCCTTGCTGCGGGAGTACATCCACCGGGAAGTTTCCGGCTATTGGGAACTTCATCAAAAGAATCCGCCGGAGCATATCCTGATTGAGATAAGGAAACGGATGTTATGTGTAGTGGAGGAAGAATACAATATCATATTAAAGAATGATGCGCTATTCAGGCAGTTCTTTCAGGACAATGCGGTGTCCGTACTCACTAAGCTGCAAAAGAAAATGGAGGAAAGCGGGTAAATCCTGCTATCCTCCATTTTTCTTATTGGTCGTTATCCTTTCTGCTGCAACAGGTGTGCCAGTGCCGGATCATCTGCGATTCGTTGCAGTTCCTCCGCCACAATCTGCTTCACATCCGCTTTGATACGGTTGTAGTTCTCCTGTATCTGTTCCTTCATGCGGTCAACGCCGTCCGCATCGGTGAAGTCGGTAATGACGGGAATTTTCTTGTAAGCCGCCTCTTCCCGTTTTACTTTCTCTGCATCCACCACAATCTCGGCGTGGAAGATTTTCTGTTCGATACGCTCCGTGAAGTTATCCGATACGGAGCCGACAAACATTCCCTGTGTCAAGCCGGAAATTTTGCTTGGAGGTATCAGACTATCCATCTGTGTATTGATGGATGTGGATTTGTCGTTACGGTTGATGGTGATACTCTGTCGTTTCTGCAACACCTTTCCGAAACGTTCGGAAAGCGTCTTTGCCGTTTCACCCACTACCTGACCGCTAAAGATATTACCGACGGTGTTCATCACGACTTTGGCTTCCTTGTCGCCATAGTCACGCACCAACTGGCTGAAATCCTGAAAGCCCAGACATACTGCCACCTTATTGCTTCGGGCAGTGGCAATCAGATTATCCAATCCCTTAAAATAAATCGTCGGTAATTCATCGATGATAACCGAACTCTTCAACATCCCTTTCTTATTGATGAGCTTCACGATACGGGAATTATACAAGCCCAAAGCCGCTCCATAGATATTTTGTCTATCAGGGTTATTGCCTACACACAATATTTTCGGCTCTTCGGGATTGTTTATATCCAATGTAAACTCACTGTCCGACATGACCCAATAGAGCTGCGGTGAAATCATGCGCGAGAGAGGAATTTTGGCAGATGCAATCTGCCCCTGCAACTGCTCAGCCGCTCCGCCAAGCCACGCATCCATGAAGGGGGAAAGGTAGTTTTCAAGTTCCGGATAGCTTGTCAGAATGGGAAATATATCTTCGTACCGGCGGTTAAGGAACTCGATGGCGTGCGGGAATGTGCAATACTTCCCGTTCTGAAATATTTTGAGATACCAGATAATCGCTGCAAAGAGGATGATGGGTGATTCCACGAAAAAGTCGCCCTGCTTTTGCACCCAACTTTTATTAAGATTAAGCATGATGGTGTATGCACTCTCGTAAGCGTCCGTAATATCCTCCATAAAATCGGGATGGATGGGGTTGCAACGGTGGCTTCGACGCGGGTCGTCAAAGTTGATAACATAGAATTGTGGCTTGACCTTGTACCCGTCCAAGTTATTGATTAAGTGGTTGTAAGCGATGGTGGAAAGGTCAGGATATTTGAAATCATAAATGTACTGACTGAAGCCCTTCTCTATCTGCTGTTTGATGAACGAATTTACCACAGCGTATGATTTACCCGAACCCGGAGTACCGAGTACGATGGAAGCACGGAAAGGGTTCACCACATTAATCCATCCTTTCCAAATCTTCTTCTTGTACCAGAAACGGGTGGGCAGGTTGATGGAATATTCATTTTCCAGCAGTTTGGTTTCTTGCATGAAGCTTTCGTTCTCGTTGTTGAAAACGTCGTCCATCAGATTGTTTTTCAAAAGGCGGCTCATGTAAAGCCCCGACATCAGCAGGCAGATATAGCCGACTGCCATCGTGAAAATATAGACAGCGGTGTTCGCTTCCACGCCAAGCGGCAATGCAAGCACCCACCAGTTCAGGAAAAAGAACACGAATCCCACCCCCATATAGGTCCATATCTTTGTCCATGTGATTTTTTCCTCTTTCACCCCGCTGGTCCCCAAACAGGACAGCGCAAGCAGGAGAACGGTGAACAGTTTGGTGTAGATGATGCATCCGAACAGCCCCGCCGTGCGGTGGAAGTTCATCAGGATTCTATCGACCACGCCGATATTCACTCCCCATAGCCTGACAGCCTCGTAACAATACCAATAGATATTGATTACGACAAATAATATACTCACGGCACGCAGAAAATCCATGATTTTCGCCAATGCCCTCAAATCGTCTTCTTGTTGTGACATACTGATTCTGTTTTAAATGTTACAATTAAATACCTCTTCCTTTTCTCTTTTTCTTCTTACGCTGCATCCGGTGGCGGAAGGCTTCTTCCTCCGGATCAGTGCCCTGTGATACCGGAATATCGAACAGACCGCCAATACCGGTACTTTCATCGGCATCGGGACTATGCGGCACAAACGGTTGTCTCCCGTCTGCCGGTGATTCCGGCGTTACGCTTACGCTGAATAGCTGTGTGGGATGTGGCGTATGCGCTTCCACCCATTCCTGCAAGGCGTTGGCGGAAAGCTCCTTTCCCATACGGGAACCGTTGAGTACACAGCCCGTCTTGTGGTCGATAAAGGTGGCTCCGTAAATTCTCCCCGTATCGGTTTCACGCAGTACCACATCTACGCCTTTGGCTTTTAGTTTCTCCAACAGTTCTTCTCGGCCGGATGCTTGGCGCATGGCGGCAGAGACTTTCCCTTTGGTGTATTTACCCAACTCCTTTTTCTGAATTTCATCTTTGGAAGTGGCACACCGTGCATCGAAGGTATCGCACCCGGCATACTTGCCGAAACGGGAGGCTTTCAGCGGATTGCCGACCTTGTTCCCTTTCTCGTCCGTCACCGAATAGACAAAGCCCCGGTACTCCCTGCCGTGTACTTCTCCCCGTGCTTCCTCAACAGCTATATTATATAACGAGAGCAAGGCACGGTATTCACCAAGTGATTGGAAACGGTAGTTTTCGGAAAGTCCTTTCAAGACGTTGCCGACCTGCCGTTTCACATTGCCATGTGCCACGTCCACCTTACGCAAAGCCCCCTGTTCCTGCTGCCGCCTGCTGTTTCCGGACGGGTGCAAGCCGTACTTCTTCTCCAAAGCGTCGGTGGCACGTTTGCTCCGGCGGTGGATGTAATCGTTGTCCAGCCGCTTGCCGTCAAGACCGACACGGATGGAAACGATATGCAGGTGGTGGCGGTCGATGTCCTCATGCTTGAATACGACGTAAGGCTGCTCACCGTAACCGATTTTATCCATATACTCCCGTGCGATGTCGCTCAGTTCGGTATCGGTCAATTTATCGTCCGGGTGCGGGTTGAGCGAGACATGGAGTACCGGTTTCTCGGTACGCATACGGGTAGGGAGATACCGCTCAAAGTCCGCTGTTGCACGGGCAATGTCTATCGTCCCTGTGCCGTCGTCAAAGATTTTATTGGATAAAAGCAGCTTGCCTTCCCCCTCGTTTACCTTCTGCCCGTTGTATGCCAACGCCCCGTAAAGGGAGGCTCCTACATTCATGTTGGCGACCATTCCAGCTCGAATTTCTGTGTGAGGGCAACGATTTCACGGCTTACCGTTACCAACTCACGTGTGATTCCTTCCAGTTTGTAGAGCAACGCCATCGCTTTTTTCTCGGAAAAACGGCTCTTGAGTTCCTTCACGGTCTGGTTGTAATTGACACCGATGCGCCGGAACTGCGCGTGTAAATCCGACAGCTTGGCGTAGTATTCGGGGAAAGAATTATCCACCCGGATCACCTTAAATTCCTCTCCGAATACCCGTGCCTTGATAAAAACCGCCTTCGCGTACTCGCCCGACTGTTCGTACATGGTGAGGAAGCGGGCGTTTTCCTCGTCATCGAAACGCACCATCACGCAGTGCGTCTTGGGATTCAGTTTCGGGATTCGTCCCGTTCTCTTTGTTTTTTCTTTCATACAATGTGGATTTTAGTGTATCACGACAAAAGCCACTCTTCACGCCTACGGCAGTTTCTACGGGCAGTCCGACTTCGGAGGACTGACCAAGCCCCCTGCAAGGGCAAGGTGTGGCGGTTACCCGCCGCCTTTTGAGTTACTCAAAAGACACCTTGCTCTATTCTTGTGAATAGAAAAATCCGTCCGAAGACGGATTGAGGTAAGCCCATATCGACTGCCATGCGGACATGAACGGTGAGCCTTGTCGCTTGGGCACAAAAGTACGGGGTTTATCCACCTGATTTACAAGTGCGAAAGTGCCAGTAGCTTCCATGCCGACGCCACAAGCTGCCACCCGCCGGGAAAGTGATACAAGCTATGAATATTAGTCGTTTATTTGCCGGAGAATTGATTGGACGGGCAATTTATAAGTCGGTTTGCAAGCCGGATTATTCATCTGCCAATCATGTAACGGGATGGTCGTTTTGTCTGTAAAGTGATAAGATTATAAAAAGACGGATTGTTTCGCTGATTAACCGATAAACGGATTACCCCGTCAATTTGCAGAACAGCAGACAGACTTGTTTGTGAATCAACGGACAAACAAGTCAAATGAGCAGTTTGCAGATTGACAGACGGATAAACAGGTTAAGTGACTGGCTGATAAACGGACGGACAGGATTGTCGGATGACAGGCAGGCGGATATGCCGACCGGAAAACAAGTATGTCAATTCACAAAATGACAAATAAAGAAACGGATTTATAAACAGATTGTATAACCAATAAAAATTAGAACAATGAATGAGCCTTTATTAGTAGCGTTCTCCACCCAAAAGGGAGGCGCGGGAAAAACAACCCTGACCGTATTGACAGCAAGCTACCTGCATTATGTCAAAGGTCTGAACGTGGCGGTGGTGGATTGCGACTTTCCGCAGTACAGCATCAAGGATATGCGTGAACGTGATTTGAAGAACATCGAGCAGAACGAGCGTTACAAGGTTGCCGCTTACGAGCAGTTCACCAAATTGAAGAAGAAAGCCTATCCGGTTTTGGAGAGCCGCCCCGAAGATGCGGCAAAAGCAGCCGAAAGGCTGATCGGTGGCGGAATGCCTCTTGATATAATCTTCTTCGACCTGCCGGGTACGGTTTACAACACAGGTATCATCAACACGATTGCCACGATGGACTATATCTTTTGTCCGATTGCCGCCGACCGTGTGGTTATGGAAAGTTCCCTGCAGTTTGCTTCGCTGGTAAACGACCACCTGATAACGAACGGGAAAACCAATATCAAAGGGTTGTATCTCTTGTGGAACATGGTGGACGGGCGAGAAAAGACAGACCTCTACCGAATTTACGAAACGGTGGCGGCTGAAATGGGCGTGCCTATCCTAAAGACAATCCTCCCTGACAGCAAGCGTTTCCGCAGGGAAGCGATGGAAGAGAGTGGCAAGGCACTTTTCCGCTCCACACTCTTTCCACCTAACCGGACACTGATTAAAGGAAGTAATCTGGATGCGTTGACGGATGAGATACTAACCATTATCAAACAGGAGTAACCTATGGCAAAGACACTTCATGTAGATGTGGATGCCAGTTCGATTATCAATTCTGTTCGCCCTGACATTCCACCCGCACCGATACCGGAACCTCCTGCCGCCCTTCCTAAAGAAGTGCAGCAAAAGGAGAAAACCAAAGAAACTCCGCCACCGCCCAGAACAAAGGAGGTGTCCCGGAGCAAGAAAAGCGAGAGTGAAGAGGAATATCTGGAACTGTTCATCCGTGAGGTAGAAATGGCAGCCCGTTCGGGCAAGCTGGTTTACGTGCGGAAAGATTACCACGACCGTATCTTACGGATTATACGGGTTATCGGGAAAGATAAATTATCCTTGTTCGGTTATATCGACCATGTGCTGACACAGCACTTCGATGAGTACGAGGATGTGATAAAGAAATTATATAAAAAACATTACGAAGAAGTATATTGATATGAAAGGGAAAATGAATAATATGGGAGGATGCCTATGGAAACCGTATTGATATGCCTGTTACTGCTGTATAACGCATGGCTTGTTAGTTACATCCTATCGGGCAGACAGCGGAAAAGCCCTCCGCAGGCGGAGGACAAACCACCCTCCAAGCCACCGCACAGAGGGGATGATATTGTCGGCAAAAGCCGGTTCAAAATGCAAACGAAAGTGCCACAAGATTCCAGACCGGAGCCACAAGCTGCCAAAGCGGATGAAGGTGAGGAAGTTACGGATATTGCAGTTACTTTTGCCGACGATAAGAGCGAAGCACCTCCGGCACGGCTATCCGATGATGAGCTGGACGAAGCGTTCACCGACATTCGTATCGAAGACATTCCGGGGGAATATGCGGACGATGAAGAAGGAGAACGGACACCGGCTAAACGGTATGCCACCGGAGCGAGCTTTGAGGAAATCGGCGAAGCAGTGAAGGTTGCCGATAATCCTGCCGCCACAGCAGACGAACGAAAACGAGCCGGACAGATTTTCTCGGAGCTGGAAGGCAACGCCCTTTTTGAACGGATTATTGAAAGCAGCCCTGAGCGGGCAAAGAAGATAACGGGGTTAATGGATGAAGTTTCCGGTAAATCTATCTCTGGGGAGGGAAAGGAGGTCGGAAATGCAGTCCATCCCCAAAATACACTCGAAGTGCCTGCCGACATCAGCGGGTTCGACATTCGGGATTTTGTGTAACGATTAAAAAAGTAAAGGACAATGAAACAGAAAGAGTACGGATAAGCGGAGTGCCGCCACTAAAATCCAAGAAGTAAAAAAAGTATTCACCGTCGTGGGAGCCATCCAACTCTCACGGCAAAAACAAAAAAAGTATTTATGACAAAAAAACAGATTCTTTTATCGGCAGCCTGCCTTCTGGCTGCATCTTCCACTTTCGCACAGGGTAACGGCATGGCGGGTATTACCGAAGCCACCAATATGGTAACCAGCTATTTCGACCCGGCGACAAAGTTGATTTACGCTATTGGTGCGGTCGTTGGCTTGATCGGCGGCGTGAAAGTCTATGGGAAGTTCTCTTCCGGCGACCCCGATACGAGCAAAACCGCCGCTTCGTGGTTCGGGGCTTGTATCTTCCTGATTGTAGCCGCCACTATTCTCCGTTCCTTCTTCCTATAATATAAGGTATGGCAGAGTTTCCAATCAACAGGGGGATTGGAAAGTCGGTTGAGTTCAAGGGGCTTAAAAGCCAATACCTGTTTATCTTCGTGGGCGGGTTGCTGGCTCTCTTTATACTCTTTGTGATTATGTACATGGTCGGTGTGAACCAGTGGTTCTGCATCATCTTCGGGCTGGTCACCGCATCGGTTCTGGTGTGGCAGACTTTCGCCCTGAACGCCAAGTACGGCGAACACGGCTTGATGAAAATGCAAGCACGTGGCAGTCACCCCAAGTACATTATCAACCGGCGTAAAATCCCCAAACTATTAAAAAGAGGTCGCAGACCCTCTTAATGCACTATACGTTATATAATAAGGAGAAAAGAATGAGAAATACATTAAAAGCAGCCACGCTTGAAAGCAAGTTCCCGCTTCTATCGGTGGAACATGGCTGCATCATCAGCAAGGATGCCGATGTTACGGTAGGGTTCCGGGTAGAACTGCCCGAACTCTATACCGTGACCTCGGAGGAATACGAAGCGATACATTCCACATGGGTAAAAGCGATGAAGGTGCTACCGGACTATTCAATCGTCCATAAGCAGGACATCTTTATCCGGGAGACTTATCAGCCTGATACCGATAAGGAGGATATGAGTTTCCTTAGCCGTTCATTCGAGCGGCATTTCAACGAAAGACCGTACCTCAATCATTACTGCTACCTGTTCCTGACGAAAACAACGAAAGAGCGGAGCCGCACGCAAAGTAATTTCAACACGCTGTGCCGGGGCTTCATCGTTCCCAAAGAGATTAAGGATAAGGAAACGGTAACGAAATTCATGGATGCGGTCGGGCAGTTCGCCAGCATCATGGGTGAAAGCGGACTTATCCGCCTGCAACAGCTCACCGACGATGAGATTACCGGAACGGACACCAAAGCGGGAATTATTGAAAAGTATTTTTCCCTGTCCCAGACCGACACGACCACCCTTCAGGACATTACCCTGAAAGCGGACGAAATAAAAATCGGCGATAACTACCTGTGCCTGCATACACTCTCGGACGTGGAGGACTTGCCGGGCAATGCAGAAACGGATATGAGGTATGAGAAACTATCCACGGACAGAAGCGACTGCCGATTGTCCTTTGCCGCTCCCGTCGGACTGTTGCTTCCGTGCAACCACATATTCAACCAGTATGTGTTCATTGACGACAGTGCCGCCAACCTCTCCAAATTCGAGAAGATGGCGAAAAACATGCACTCGCTTTCGAGGTACAGCCGTTCCAACCAAATCAACAAGGAATGGATCGACGAGTATCTGAACGAGGCGCATAGTTTCGGCTTGACCTCCATCCGCTGCCACTGCAATGTAATGGCATGGAGTGACGACAGGGAGGAACTCAAACAGATCAAGAACGAGGTGGGCAGCCAACTCGCGCTCATGGAGTGCAAGCCACGCCACAACACCACCGATACGCCGACCTTGTTCTGGGCGGGTATTCCGGGCAATGAAGCCGATTTTCCGGCGGAAGAGAGTTTCTACACGTTCATCGAGCAGGCGGTCTGTTTCTTCTCGGAGGAAACAAACTATAAAAACTCTCCGTCCCCTTTCGGTATCAAGATGGTGGACAGGCTCACGGGAAAGCCTTTGCACATCGACATTTCCGACTTACCGATGAAAAAAGGAATCATCACCAACCGAAACAAATTCGTGTTGGGTCCGTCAGGCAGTGGCAAGTCGTTTTTCATGAATCATTTAGTAAGGCAGTATTACGAGCAGGGCACGCACGTGGTGCTGGTAGATACGGGTAATTCCTATCAAGGTCTTTGCGAGATGATAAACAAGAAGACCAAAGGAGAAGACGGGATTTATTTCACGTACACCGAAGAAAAGCCAATTTCATTCAATCCGTTCTACACTGATGACCTTGTTTTCGATGTGGAAAAGAAGGACAGCATCAAAACATTGCTTCTTACCCTCTGGAAAAGCGAGGACGACAAGATCAGCAAGACGGAATCGGGCGAACTGGGTAGTGCGGTAACGGCATATATCCGGCTCATACAGGCTGACCGGAGTATCGTGCCGAACTTCAATACGTTCTATGAGTTCATGCGGGACGTGTATCGCAAAGAACTGGAAGAACGGGCTATCAAGGTAAGCAAGGACGAGTTCAATCTGGATAACTTTCTCACTACGCTCCGGCAGTATTACAGTGGCGGTCGGTTCGACTTCCTGCTGAACTCGGACAAGAACATCGACCTGTTATCCAAACGATTTATCGTTTTTGAGATTGATGCGATTAAGGAAAACCGCGAACTTTTCCCGGTGGTGACTATCATCATCATGGAGGCGTTCATCAACAAGATGCGCCGCCTCAAAGGTGTCCGGAAACAGCTAATTGTGGAAGAGGCTTGGAAGGCTCTGGCTTCCAATAACATGGCGGAATATATGCGGTATCTTTACAAGACCGTTCGTAAGTATTTCGGAGAAGCTATTGTCGTTACTCAAGAAGTGGATGATATTATTTCCTCGCCTGTGGTGAAGGAAAGTATCATCAACAATTCCGACTGCAAAATCCTGTTAGACCAACGCAAGTACATGAACAAATTCGATGCCATTCAGGACTTGCTGGGTCTGACGGACAAGGAACGGGGGCAGATACTCTCCATCAACATGGCAAACAATCCTTCCCGGCTGTATAAGGAGGTCTGGATCGGATTGGGCGGTACGCAATCGGCGGTCTATGCCACCGAAGTTAGTGCGGAAGAATATTTGACATTCACGACGGAAGAAACGGAAAAGATGGAGGTGCTTGCCCTTGCCGAAAAACTCGGCAGTATTGAACTGGCAATCAAACAGCTTGCCGACAAAAAAACGGTGCGGGGCGCGCTGCCGATAATTTTAAACTTAAAAATCAACTGACATGACAATCATTTCAAAAAGCCGGCTCATCGAGCTGGCAGGCTATGCCCTTGCCTTGTCTTCCCTGCTGCTGACTGCTTGCGGTGAAGCGAAAGAGCAGGATTTGGACAAACTCTGTGGTAATTGGGTCAGCGTGGGCAGAAAGCCCGACGTGCTGGTATTCAAGGAAGGAGAGCAATATAAAGTAACCGTTTTCAAGAAGTCGGGTGTCAGCCGCAAGCTGAAGCCGGAAACCTTTCTTATTGTGGAAGAAAGCGGCAACCTCTTTATCAATACGGGCTACCGGATTGACATCGCCTACAACGAGGAAACCGACGTGCTGACCTTTTCACCGAACGGTGACTACACAAGGGCAGGCGAAAGACCATAGTAACAACCATTTAATAAAGTAACGTAATGAGAACGAAAATAATCATGCTTTTCAGCCTGTGCCTGCTCCTTGCAGGCAGGGCAAGCGCACAATGGGTGGTGACAGACCCTACCAATCTGGCGCAGGGTATCGTGAACACGACCAAACAGATTATACAGACCTCTTCGACGGCTTCCAACATGATAAAGAATTTTCAGGAAACAGTCAAGATTTACGAGCAGGGTAAAAAATACTACGACGCTTTGAAATCTGTAAACAATCTGGTAAAAGATGCACGCAAGGTACAGAAAACCATCCTGATGATCGGTGAAATTTCCGACACCTACGTTGTGAGTTTTCAGAAGATGATGCGCGACGAGAACTATACGGTGGAGGAACTCGGAGCCATCGCCTTCGGCTATACCAAATTGCTGGAAGAGAGCAACGACGTGCTTCAGGAAATGAAAGGGGTGGTGAACATCACCACGCTTTCACTCAGCGACAAGGAGCGCATGGACGTGGTGGACAGGTGCTACAACTCGGTAAGGCAATACCGCAATCTGGTCGGGTATTATACCAACAAGAACATTGCGGTGAGCTACCTGCGCTCCAAGAAAAAGGGGGACACCAACCGGGTGCTGGCTCTGTACGGGGACACTAACGACAGATATTGGTAAGCCATGCTGTTGTTAGCCGCCGATTTCAGTAACCTGCATGAGATATTGAAGAATCTCTATGTGGAAATGATGCCCCTCTGCTCCAACATGGCAGGGGTGGCAAAAGGGATAGCCGGATTGGGAGCGTTGATTTACGTTGCCTCCCGTGTATGGCAGTCCCTCGCAAGAGCCGAACCCATCGACGTGTACCCGATGCTCCGACCGTTCGCCATCGGTATCTGCATCCTGTTCTTCCCCACGATTGTGCTCGGCACGATTAACAGCATATTGAGTCCCATTGTACAGGGAACGCACGGGATGCTGGAAACACAGACAATGGATATGAACAAGTACCGGGAAATGAAGGACAAGCTGGAATATGAATCCATGATGCGCAATCCCGAAACCGCCTATCTGGTCAGCAACGAAGAGTTCGACAAGCAGATTGACGAACTCGGATGGAGTGCAAAGGACATCGCCACGATGGGCGGCATGTACGTCGAAAGAAGCATGTACAATTTCAGAAAGGATGTGCGGGATTTTATGCGGGAGGTACTGGAGCTGTTGTTTGCTGCCGCTGCCCTGCTTATCGACACGCTCAGGACGTTCTTCCTGATAGTGCTATCCATACTCGGCCCGATAGCTTTTGCCATATCGGTCTGGGACGGGTTTCAAAGTACGCTTTCACAATGGATGTGCCGCTACATACAGATATACCTGTGGCTGCCCGTATCGGACTTGTTCAGCAGCGTACTGGCGAAGATACAGGTGTTGATGCTTGAAAACGACATCAAGGAGTTGCAGAACAATCCCGATTTTTCAATCGACTCGTCCAATGGCGTTTACATCGTATTTATGGTAATTGGGATACTCGGTTACTTCACGATTCCTACGGTGGCGGGCTGGATTATACAAGCAGGAGGAATGGGCAGTGCAGCCCGTCCGATCAACCAGATTGCCGGACGTGCGGGTGCTATGACGGGAGCCGCTGCCGGAGCGGTGGCGGGTAATCTCGCCGGACGTGCCGGACACGCTGCCGGTAATGCTGCCGGAAGTATGGGACGGGGTGCTGTGAACGGGGCAAGGAAAGTGGCGGGAGCCGCCGGACGGCTGTTCAGGAGAAAATAAACAATCAATAAAAAAGTAAAACAATGGAATTTAAGTCATTAAAAAACATCGAGAGCAGTTTCAGGCAGATACGGCTGTTCGGCATCGTCTTTCTGGTGGTCTGCCTGGCAATCACGGGTTACTCCGTATGGAGTGCCTACTCGTTTGCCGAAGCGCAGCGGCAGAAGATTTACGTGCTGGACGGCGGTAAATCGTTGATACTCGCCCTCTCGCAGGATTTGTCGCAGAACCGTCCTGTGGAGGCAAGGGAACACGTGAAGCGTTTTCATGAGCTGTTCTTCACCCTCTCGCCCGACAAGAGCGCGATTGAGGGGAACATCAAACGAGCCTTGCTACTGGCGGACAGGAGCGCGTTCAACTATTACACCGACTTTGCCGAAAAGGGGTATTACAACCGCATCATTTCGGGAAACGTGAATCAGGTGTTGCAGGTGGACAGCGTGTCGTGCAATTTCGACACCTATCCTTACAAGGTAAGCACTTACGCCCGGCAAATGATTATCCGTGAAAGCAACGTGACTGAGCGGAGCCTTGTCACAAGGTGCAACCTGCTGAACTCCGTCCGTTCGGACAACAACCCGCACGGCTTTACCATCGAAGCCTTCGAGATTATCGAGAACAGGGACATCAAGGTACAGAAACGATGATAGGCGGGTGCATGACAAAAATACAGGATTGGGCGGACGAAAAGCTCCGCCGCCTGTGCGGGCGCATCACACCCGGAAAGCGGCTGGCAGTGCTGCTGACAATGTTCCTCTTTTTCAGTATCGCTTCGGTGTACATCTTCGTTTCGGGGATTTACAACATGGGAAAGAACGAGGGGCAGCGCATCGAGATAGAGCATATCAAACTGCTCGAACTGCAAAGGAAAGACAGTATTAACCTAATAAATGATTACGACAATGGAACAGACGAATGAAGCGAGAGCAGAGGATAAGCCCGCTTATTCTATGCCTCGCAAAGAGGATGAAGCCGCAAGGCAACAGATTCAAGAGAGTAAAAACGAGGTGAAGCCGCCCAAAGAGCCGGACAAGCCCAAAAAGGAACTGACCGAAGAACAGCGGCAGAAACAGAAAAAGCTGATTATCTATCCGCTTATGTTCATCATCTTCGCCATAGTGATGTGGCTGATATTCGCACCTTCCGAAAAGGAGGAAGAGCAGGGACAGTCCGGTTTCAATACCGATGTTCCCGCACCGGCTGACAATGCGTTGGTGGGCGACAAACAGGCGGCTTACGAGCAGGATTTGTTCAACCGCAAGCAGGATGAGCGTCGGGAACAGATGCAGGATTTGGCTTCGATGTTCGGTTCGGGGGAAGAGCAGGCGGAAGAAATGCCGACATTCGACGAACCGGAGGTCAAGCCGAAAAGTGGTTACGGTGGTGGCGGCAGTTCCCGCCCGAAAGAGACCATCTATGCTTCCGCCAATGCCTACCGGGACATGAACCGGACGCTCGGCAATTTCTACGAAACCCCGAAGGAAGATCCCGAAAAGGAAGAGATGCGCAAGGAATTGGAAGAGCTTCGGGAAATGGCGTACAACCGGCAGACGGAGAAGGAAACGGCGGATGAACAGTTGGCATTGCTGGAAAAGTCCTACCAGTTGGCGGCAAAGTACATGCCTCAGAATCAGGGACAGCCGTTTACCGGACAGCCGGCAGTTACCACCGCTACCGAAAGCAAGCCGACCGAAGCATATAAGAACGGCAAGGCGCAGGTGAATACCGTCGGGCAGGTGCATGAACGGGTGGTATCGGGCTTATCGCAACCGATGAGCGATTCGGCATTTGTCGCCGAATATTCCAAAGAGAGGAACATGGGGTTCCATACGGCAGTCGGCACGGCTGTACAAACAGAAAAGAATACCATACGTGCGTGCATCCATGATAATCAGACCATCACGGACGGGCAGGCGGTAAGGTTGCGGTTATTGGAGCCGATGCGTGCCGGAGAAACGGTCATCCCGCAAAATGCGCTCGTTACGGGAATGGGAAAGATACAGGGCGAAAGGCTCGGCATCTCCATCACTTCGCTGGAATACAGGGGGATGATTATTCCGGTGGAACTGACGGTTGTCGATGGCGACGGGCAGGAAGGGATTTTCATTCCGGGTTCGATGGAGATAGACGCTATCCGTGAGATAGCCGCCAATCTGGGCGGTAATCTGGGGACGACCATCAACCTGAACCAACAGAGTGCGGGCG
>ERZ826016.140-NODE-140-length-89197-cov-14.453770_pt1 | contig 89197 bp, 72 predicted proteins | sample MGYA00519872_ERZ826016 | MGnify/ENA primary metagenome ERZ826016 (study PRJEB31778, sample SAMEA3449218) | human gut metagenome | biome: human gut; feature: human-associated habitat; material: faeces | place: United Kingdom | collected 2010/2012 ... | reverse complement strand
TTGTTAACCTTAAATCTAATACTATGAAAAACACATTGCAAAGATACGGACTTCTAACGAATCTCCAAATTAACCAAATAAAAAAGCATGTTTTGTAACATGATTTAAGAATTTAATCGGATTTGTTAAGAGATGACATCCGAATTATTAACACTTACAAAGAATATAATAAAATAACCTACTCACTTTGACGGTCGATTTTCTTTTAGTAACTTCGCATCTGCTTTTAGGGGAAACGCAATGATTGATCAAGCTACCATAGACAGAATACTGGATGCCGCACAGATTGTAGATGTGGTATCGGAGTTTGTTACACTCAAAAAACGGGGTGTCAACTATGTAGGCTTGTGCCCGTTCCACAATGAAAAGACACCTTCATTCAGTGTTTCACCCTCAAAAGGAGTATGCAAATGCTTTAGCTGCGGTAAAGGCGGGAATGCTGTTCACTTCATCATGGAGCATGAACAGATGTCTTACTACGAAGCACTGAAATATCTTGCCAAGAAATACAATATCGAGGTAAAAGAACGGGAGCTGAGCAACGAAGAAAAGCAGGCGCAAAGCACTCGTGAGAGTATGTTTGTAGTCAATGAATTTGCACGGGATTACTTCCAAAATATCCTTTACAATCATGTAGACGGACAATCCATCGGTATGGCGTATTTCCGGCACCGTGCCATCCGGGACGATATTATAAAAAAGTTTCAATTAGGATTCAGCACTTCCGGACATGATGCTCTTGCCAAAGAAGCCATCCGCAAAGGCTATCAGGCGGAATTCCTGACCAAAACCGGATTATGCTACACAAGGGACGACGGTTCTCTTCGCGACCGTTTTTGGGGCAGGGTTATCTTTCCCGTACATACCGTCACAGGAAAGATTGTGGCTTTCGGAGGTCGCGTACTTCAAACAGATGCCAAAACCGCCAAATATGTCAACTCGCCTGAAAGTGAAATATACCACAAAAGTAACGAGCTCTATGGCATTTACTTTGCCAAGCAAGCCATTGTAAAGCAAGACAAATGTTTCTTGGTAGAAGGTTACATGGACGTAATCTCCATGCATCAAAGCGGAGTGGAGAATGTCGTTGCTTCTTCGGGAACTTCGCTTACGACAGGGCAAATAAAGCTTATCCAACGTTTCACCAATAATGTTACTGTTTTATATGACGGCGATGCTGCCGGTATTAAAGCAAGCATACGTGGTATAGACATGTTGCTGAGTGAAGGTATGAACATTAAAATCCTACTTTTACCGGACGGAGACGATCCCGATAGTTTTTCAAAGAAACATAGCGCCACGGAATTCCAGCAATATATCAAAGAGCACGAAGTCAACTTTATCAATTTCAAAGCCAATCTTTTATTGGGAGAAGTAGGAAATGATCCTATCAAGAAAGCGGAGCTTATGTCTGACATGGTGAAAAGTATTGCCGTGATACCCAACAAGATAGTGCGCTATGCATGTATGCAAGAATGCGCTTCACTGCTGAAAGTAAGCGAACAAGTTCTTCAGAATGAAATAGGCAAACTACTGAAGCAACGGGATGACAGTTTCCTTGAAAAGATAGCAACCGAACAGAAAGTAGAAGCTCCTCCCCAGGCATTAGAAGAAATTTACGGAACATTCATCCCGTCCGATGGACAGGAAGAAAGGGAATTTTACAAAATAGAGCGATTGATTCTCCGATCACTGGTTCGTTATGGTGAAAAGGTTATGTGCTATGCAACGGCAGAAAACGGGGAAGAAATACCTGTAACCGTCATTGAATACATTATCAATGATTTAAAAGAAGACGATTTGGCTTTTCATAATCCTTTGCATCGCAAAATACTTGCCGAAGCAGGTGAGCATATCGGAAAAAATAATTTCGTTGCAGAACGATACTTTCTCGCTCATCCCGATCCGGTTATCAGCAAGCTCGCCGCCGAGTTAATCAGTGACCGCTACCAACTGAGCAAATATCATTCGAAAAATCAGAAAATAGTAGCTGATGAAGAGCGTTTGGTTGATCTGGTTCCACTATTAATGATTGACTTCAAAAATGCGATTGTTGAAGAAGAACTGAAACATACCATGCGGCTTCTTCAAGATCCCGAAACAGCTAAAAATGAAGAAAAATGTCAAGCCATTATGAAGAAGTTCAAAGAGCTGAAAGAGATTCAAAACATAATGGCCAAAAGACTGGGTGACCGGGTGCTTACAATGTAATTTAATCATTTATGTGTTATGAGATTCATAAACTCTTCACGTGTCTTAGCCTGATTAAAAGCACCTGTAAAATCAGAAGTTGTAGTAACAGAATTTTGTCTTTCCACTCCACGCATCTGCATGCACATATGTTTCGCTTCTATAACCACCATTACACCTAATGGATTCAACGTTTCCTGAATACATTCCTTTATCTGCAAAGTCATACGTTCCTGCACTTGCAGGCGATGAGAGAAAATATCTACCACACGGGCTATTTTGCTCAATCCTGTAATATATCCGTTGGGAATATATGCCACATGCGCTTTGCCGTAAAACGGAAGCATGTGATGCTCACAAAGTGAAAAGAAATCAATGTCCTTAACAATAACCATTTGGCTGTATTCTTCTTTGAACTTAGCCGAAGCAAGAACTGCATGAGGGTCCTGATTATATCCTCTTGTCAATGTAAGCATGGCTTTAGCCACACGTTCGGGAGTTTTCAGCAATCCTTCACGTTCAACGTCCTCTCCCAACAAAGAAAGAACCTGCTTATAATGACCTTTCAACTCTTCAATCACCTGTGAAGATGTTTCTTCCATTTCCAACATATTATAGAGATATATTAATTTGTTCCTTTACTATTGATACTTCTTTAAAGACACCTGTGCTTCTAAGTTTTCTCATCATGGCATCCGCTTCTTCCACACTTCTGTAATCTCCTACCCTGCATATCCAACGAGGATTGGAAAAACGTGTATATACAGCTAAATCCGGAAAATACTCTCTCACCTGCGCCGCTATATGTGCAGCTTCTTCCTTTGCAGTACGGGAATTGTTGCCTGCATATACCTGCACACGATAACCCGATGTTTTCAGGACTCTGCCTTCGACAGTTCCACTATTCGCAGAGCGGACACCTATCAAGGCTTCAATACGCGGATCTTGATACACATTCACCGTTCCCTGTCCCGGACGATTCTGTTCCAAACTCTTGATAATAGTCTGAGCCTGCACAGTAGTAACAGTGAATAAGGCAAACAGCACCACAAGAATAGAAAGATTTCTTTTCATAACGGATAAATTTTATTTCCCCTCTTGAAAGAGGGGAAATTGAATATACTATTAATTAAAAGCGTCGATGATACCCTTGAAGTCTGCAACTTTCAAAGCAGCTCCACCGATCAAACCACCGTCTACATCCGGATTAGCAAACAATTCTTTTGCGTTGGAAGGTTTGCAGCTACCGCCGTAAAGGATTGAAGTATTTTCAGCAACTTCCTTACCATATTTATCAACGATCAAAGAACGGATAAATGCATGGATTTCCTGTGCTTGCTCTGCAGTAGCAGTTTTACCTGTACCAATAGCCCAAACCGGCTCGTAAGCCAAAACAATCTTAGAGAAATCTTCAGCAGACAAAGAGAATACAGAAGCCAACTGAGCAGCAACTACTTCATTTTGTTTGTTTGCTTCGCGTTCTTCCAAAACTTCACCGATACAGAAGATAGGAGTCAAGCCGTTAGCCAAAGCCAATTTCACTTTTTTATCAAGGATTTCTACTGTTTCGCCATAGTAAGCGCGACGTTCCGAGTGACCGAGGATTACATACTTGGCACCTGTAGAAGCTACCATAGAAGCAGAAACTTCACCGGTATAAGCACCTGATTCTTTATCAGCACAGTTTTCTGCACCTACACCGATCTTTGCAGGATCAACGATAGGAGTTACAGAAGCAAGGTGAATAAACGGAGTGCAGATGATTACATCACAATTCTGCTTTTCGTTAGCCAAAGCTTCATTCAATTCTTTTGCCAGAGCAATACCTTCTTGAAGGTTTTTGTTCATTTTCCAGTTTCCTGCAACAATGTTTTTTCTCATTTTGTTTAATTATTAAAGGGTTAATTAAATTCCTATTTTATCTTTTCAATCTTTTTCCGTCTCTCGAGGCGTCTCACCACCAATATATCTATTCCCAAGAATATCAGCAAAGGAATGACAAACCACAAGAAAATAGCTCCCATTGTATGGGAAAGTACCCGGGGCTGCAACTTACCGATGGACAATTTATCCAATTTCCCGGTTAAAGCGTATTCATCCGGCAACTCGTTATGACTCCATTTATTCAGAATCACACCGTCTTTAATCAACATCAATCCGGGATTGGAACGAATAATTGTTTTAAGCGTAATATCGTCTGCTATGCAAAAAGGATATTCGGCACCGGTCTTGTCACGCCATTGTTCTATCTCATCATCGAGTGAAGAAGTGAGGCAATAGAATTTATAGCCGTTTTCCACACAATAGTCATAAATTTCATTGATAAGGTCAATATTACTGTCATCCGCCTGATCTATTCTATGGGCTATCAACAGGAATGTATAATTCTTATCATTCAAAACCTCCTCGGTAATATCTTCACCATCAGCAGTTCTGACAATAGAAAAATCATGGATGGGCGGTTCGTAACCTTTCTCTTTCAATACGGTATGTGTATCTATAAAAGTCCATGTGCTATCCGGATAATCATCTAATGTGAATTCTTTCTTTACGCCGTCTTTTTCAAGAATAAAAGTACTCTCGTAAACACTCTTTTTCGCTCCTTCGGGTATGATCATGCTTTGAGGAATATCAGTTCCTACCTTATAAGGACGAAAATCAATTACCGGCAAATAAGTCAAACAGTATAATGAAACCCCTATAATGAATATCAGTGAATAAAGGGCAATCAACCATTGTGAACTTTCACTTACGAGCCTGATGATTCTGTTTCCCCATTTAAAAACGGAAATAGCAGCCAGCAACAAAAATACATTCTTAATGAATGTCTCCCAATTCGTAAGCACCCATGCATCACCGAAACAACCGCAATCGGAAACCGGATTGGCTATTGCCAGATAAAACGTTAACGGAGTCATGAATCCCATTATTATCAAGGCTAAAGCCGTACTCAACTTTCTCCTTATCCCAAACAGGAAATAAACTCCGACAGAGAATTCCAGTGTAGATAATATGATAGCCACAAACAAAGGAAAGAATGAAGGAAACCATCCGGCGATGCCGAATGCTTCCAGATAATCCTGAATCTTATATTGTGAGCCAAGAGGATCGACCGCCTTCACAAACCCCGAGAATATAAAAACAAAAGCAAGGGCAAAACGGCAAACGTTTGTCCACACCCCTATCGTCATATTTAATTTTTTAGTCTCCAAACTCCAACTTAATCAAACCGAATACCGAGTAATTAATCATATCCATGTAGTTAGCATCAATACCTTCCGAAACGATTGTCTGTCCGGCATTGCTTTCTATCTGCTTCGTGCGATAAATCTTCATCAGAATCAAATCCGTATAAGAGCTGATACGCATGGAACGCCAAGCCTCATCATAATCATGATTCTTTGCCAACATAAGTTCCAAAGCTTCCTTTGCATATTTATCATAAAGAGCCAAAGCTTCTTCCGCACTCATATCCGCCGACTCCGCATATCCCAACTCCAATTGAATCAAGCCTATAATTCCATAATTAACAATGGCTATAAACTCAGAACGGATACCTTCATCCACCAAAGCTACTCCTTTGGTTTCAATACTTCTGATACGGTTCGCCTTAATAAAAATCTGATCGGTGAGTGAACTCGGGCGCATAATGCGCCAGGAAGCTCCATAATCGTGAAGTTTTTTCGCAAACAAGTCACGACAGACAGCTATTACATGCTCAAATTGTTGTTTAGTATCTTTCATCTCTTTATGAATAGGCAGCAAAGGTAACAATAATTAAGTGAAAAATAAAAAGAGGGTACTCTAAATTATATTAAAGTACCCTCTGTTAAATATCTTCTTTACGTTTTTATGAGCAACGCAATACTTGTCCGATCCTGAGAATAGTAGTTTTCTTAATATTATTCAGCTTACATAATCTATCAACGGAAACTCCACGTTTGGAAGCAATCCTCGATAATGTATCTCCACTGCGTACTTTATGGTATTTAACCGTACCATCGGAAGATGCACCTGCCGATGCCAAAGTACCTCTAACCGAAGATGCCTTTGAACTCTTGCTTCTGGTAAACAAATAAGAATCCGCTACAATATCCTGATTGGGGAAGTCAAACATATAAACCGGGTTAATGGCAACTCCAAGGAAGCGGGTTTCAAAATGCAGGTGGGAACCTGTAGAACGACCTGTATTTCCTCCCAATCCGATAGGTTCACCGGCTTTCACCATCTGATCCGGTTTCACTAATTGTTTCGAAAGGTGTCCGTATACTGTTTCCAAACCATTTTCATGACGAATGACAACGTAATTTCCATATCCTCTGCGTTCGTACTTAACGATACGTACTTTACCGTCGAATGCTGCAACAATAGTATCTCCGATATATACCTTTAGGTCAAGACCGTTGTGCATACGTCTTCTGCGAGGACCGAATTTCGAAGTAATCTTGGTACTTGGAGTAGGCATGCAAAAACCTGTCAGGTCTATTCTGAAAGTATCGGGGATAGCAACCGATTTGCCATAAGCATGTACATACTGATTATTCCAGTTGGGGTATAAGCTATATGCAGGATATTTAGATTGCTCGGCTTTGATTTGTCTTTGTAATGCCAAAGAATCTACTGCCTTTAGCTTTCTGTCGATAGGTGCCTGGCGAGCAAGTAAATCCTGAGAAAAGGAGTTTAAACTTACCATTGCCAATGCCGCTACGGCAAACGTTCTAATAAACTTGAAATTCATTCGTTTTAACTAATTTCACAATTAATATTCGTCATTTGCATACAGGTAATCGAATGTTGCCTGTTTGTAGTCGAATATCTCTTCCGGTTTAAAAAATCTGTTTAACTCTATAACTGCATTCTCGGGAGAGTCGGAAGCATGAACGATATTTTCCTGAAAGCTCATACTGTAATCACCGCGAATAGTTCCCGGAGCAGCCAAACGCCCGTTAGTTGGTCCCGCCAATGTACGGACTGTCTGAATAGCATCGACACCCTCATAACAACAAACGATAACAGGAGCTGTCATCATTGAATCTTTCACTCTTTGAAAGAATGGTTTGCCACTAAGGTGTGCATAATGTTCGCTCAACAACTCATCTGTCAACTGTATCATTTTCATTCCTGCCAATCTTAATCCCTTGCGTTCAAAGCGACGAAGTATTTCGCCAACTAGTCCTCTTTGCAGAGTACATGGTTTTAATATAACAAGTGTTCTTTCCATAAATTGACAAATTAGGTTGTTTTACAATGCCTTTTATAAAAAATTCTTTCAAAGATAGTAATTTCCGTCCAAACAGGAGATACTTTCTTAACCATTTTTCATATTAGGAGATGCCGATAATAAAGAAATAATTCCTTAAACCATTATAAACAGGGAAGATACGAAAGAATATGTTTTGCAGCATATTTTGCAAAAATGCCGTATATTTAAGCGTTTTTCAACTAATGGACGCCCAATTTATATTTGTTTTACGCAAAGCACGCAACTGCCTCCACAAGACTTCATTCCCGGGTTTCGTCTCATCGGGATCTTCATCTACTATTTTTTCTGCCACGTCACGGACATATTGCAATAATTGTCCGTCTCGTGCAAGGTCGGCTATTTTCAAATCGAATGCAATACCGCTTTGCTGAGTTCCTTCCAAATCACCGGGACCACGTAATTTCAAATCGGCTTCAGCTATTTCAAAGCCGTCATTGGTGCGAACCATTATCTCCAAACGCTTACGGGTTTCTTCGCTCAATTTATAGTTAGTAACCAGAATACAATAAGACTGGTCGGCTCCGCGCCCTACTCTGCCACGTAGCTGGTGAAGCTGTGACAAACCGAACCGCTCGGCATTTTCTATTACCATAACCGAAGCATTAGGCACATTCACTCCCACCTCAATGACAGTCGTAGCAACCATTATCTGTGTTTCACCATTGACGAATTTCTGCATTTCTTCATCTTTCTCGGCAGCTTTCATCTTTCCATGCACTTTACTCACCTTGTACTCCGGAAACTCTTCACAAATGTGCATGTATCCTTCTTCCAGATTTTTTATATCTATCTTTTCACTCTCCTTTATCAAAGGATAAACGATATATACCTGGCGTCCTTCTTCAATCTGTTTGCGAATGGAAGCATACAGGCTGGTTCTCCGGTTATCGAACTGGTGCATTGTCGCAATAGGTTTACGTCCGGGAGGCAGTTCATCTATAACCGAAACATCGAGATCACCATATAAGGTCATTGCCAATGTTCGCGGGATAGGGGTTGCCGTCATTACAAGAATATGAGGCGGCTGTATGTTTTTATTCCACAGCTTTGCCCGTTGAGCCACTCCGAAACGGTGCTGTTCGTCAATCACAACCAAACCCAAAGCGGAGAAATTCACCGTATCTTCAATAACCGCATGAGTACCGATTAATATATGTACGTCTCCGGTGAGCAAACCGGACAGAATGGCTTCGCGTTTCTTTCCTTTTATAGAACCCGTAAGTAGCTCCACATGAATATCCAAACCGAAAAGCAATTCCTTTATAGTTTCAAAGTGCTGATTGGCAAGGATTTCCGTTGGCGCCATCATGCACGCCTGATAACCGTTATCAATGGCAATCAGCATACTCATAAGAGCCACAAGTGTTTTACCGCTTCCCACATCGCCTTGCAACAGACGATTCATCTGTTTGCCACTACCCACGTCCTTACGTATTTCCTTCATTACCCGCTTTTGTGCACCGGTCAACTCGAAAGGCAAATTCTGCGAATAGAAAGAATTAAAGACCTCTCCTACTTTCCTGAATACAAAACCACGATATTTCTTTTGACGGTCTTTGCTGTAACGAAGTATGTTTAACTGAACGTAGAAAAGCTCCTCAAACTTCAAGCGGGTTTGAGCCTTACGCAACAGTTCCGGATTCTTAGGGAAATGTATATTTTGCAATGCTTCGGTCAACGGCATCAAGTGATGTTCCACAACAACCTGCTCACTCAGAGTTTCGGGAAGCGGAGATTCTATTTGGCCAAGAAGTGTTTCCACTAACTTCTCAATCGCATGAGAGTTGAGAAAACTCCTTTTCATCTTCTCTGTCGTATTATAATAGGGTTGCAGCCCCATTGCAGAGAGTGTCAGGCTTTCAGCATCATCAATATCGGGATGTGCTATATTTACCCGTCCGTTAAAAACGGTGGGCTTCCCAAACACAATATATTCCTGATTTAATTTATATTTGCCTATAAGATACTTGATACCTTGAAACCAGATGAGATCCACGACTCCTGTCCCATCCGAGAAATGCGCTACAAGCCTGCGCTGTCTGCCTTCCCCAAACGTTTCAAAGCTTAGTATCTTACCTTTTAATTGTATATAGGGCATATTGCCGTCAATCTCATGTGCATAGTAAAGACGGCTCCGGTCTACATATTTATAAGGGAAATAATACAGAAGATCGTGCAGGGAATAAACGTTCAACTCCTTGTTCAGGATAGCTGCACGCTGTGGCCCCACTCCGGGCAAATACTTTATGTCACGTGTAGTAATGTCAAACATCAGAGCAATGCCTCCGCTATTTTCAAATCAAAAGGTGTTGTCAATTTTATGTTTTCCCTGTTCCCTTCCACCAAACGAACTGTTTCACCCAAGGCTTCGACCACCGAAGCATCGTCAGTAAAAAGAGAAGAATAGGGTTGGTTATATGCTTTCTTCAAAAGTGGAACGGAAAATACCTGTGGCGTCTGCACCAACTTATAATCATCACGGTTAACAGTTATGCTTTTGCCGTCAGCACCTATATGGCGAACCGTTTCTATCATTCCGATAATAGGAATAACAGCGTGCTCCTTTTCCGCAACATCAAAGCAACGGGTTATCACTTCACGGGAAACAAACGGACGCACTCCGTCATGTACACCTACAAGCCCTTCTTCAACAAGTTCCAAGCCGTTCTTTACGGAGTGAAAACGTGTTTCTCCCCCGTCGGCCACCTTACAAGATATATCGAAAGAGTACTCTTTGCATAGCTTACTCCAATATTCCTGTTGCTCACGGGGAAGAACCAAAATAATATCCAACGAAGAATCATATTGATAAAAAGCCTCAATTGTGCGCATCAAGACAGGTTTGCCTCCTATCGGAAGAAACTGTTTGGGTATTTCTCCTCCCATGCGCAAACCTTTGCCACCGGCAACTATCAATACGGATTTCTTCATAATTCTTTATTTCACAAACATAGCTTCCGACAATTCTCTTGCTTTCTCTTTGCCGACAAGCATTTCCACGATGGCAAAAGCAAACTTCAAAGCAGCACCGGGACCGATTCCGGTAATCAGACTACCGTCTTGTTCAACCATTCCGCCTGTCGATTCCGTTCCTTCCAAATATTGTTCAAATCCCGGATAGCAAGTTACCACTTTGCCTTTCAACAAGCCCATTTTCCCAAGTACGGAAGGAGCAGCGCAAATAGCAGCTATCGGCTTATTATCGTTGGCAAATTCACGAATCAAACTGCGCAATCCTTCGTGTTTCCCTAATGTGGCAGCTCCGGGCATACCACCGGGCAGCACCAATATTTCGGCATCATCGAAATTATATCCTTCAAAGCGTGCATCACAAATTACAGGAATATCATGAGCACCCGTTACCACATCTTCATCTGTAACGGAAATCATTTCCACTTTCAGATTAGCACGTCTTAACACATCTACAATAGTAAGAGCTTCGATTTCCTCAAAGCCATCGGCAAAAAACACATAAACTGATCCCATTTGTCCTCCTTTTATTTTAGGTTAAAGTAATATGTAATTGTTCCTTGTTGATTATTCACTCCGTCTATCACATTAAAACGGGCTTTCTTCGCCGCATTTTCCGCAGCCCTGCGCAGAGCTGCATTTACCGTGTTTGTCTGTTTGTTGATACTTGTATTTATCACGACTCCGGCAGGGTTCACGGTTATAGTCACCACCACCTTGCCTTCATCTTGCACATTATATACCGGACGCGGAAGACCGCCTTCCCCCAATGAACGCCCATTAAGGTCGAATTCTCCATAACCGCCTACGCCGCTGGTCTTACCTGTGGAAGAATTACCGGTCGGACTACCTTGTACTCCACTGCCCGAAGCAGCATTTCCCTTGTTTCCCATTTGCGCTCCTTTTCCAAAAGCACCTGCAATCGCTTTATTTGCTGCAACCGCAGCAGCCTTTTCCTGCTCGGCACGCTTCTCTGCTTCGGTCTTTTCAACCGGCTTCTTCTGTTCTTTCTTTTTCGGAACTTTTTTTTTAGGTTTCGGCTCGGCTTTAGGCTTAATGGCAACAGTCTCCTCCTCGGTCTGAGTGATCATTTCCTGTTCCGTTTCCTGTGGCACCACCTCTTCGGGAGTTACAACAGGCTCTGGCTGAATGTCGACTTCCGTCATGGTATTGGGATCGAACATTCCTTTTGCCATTTCCACGTTACCCAACATGACAGGTACTCCGCTCTCTCCCGTCATATCCGGTTTACGAATAAACATCAGATATAAAAAGAGAATAACGGCAATGTGTACCGCCAATGTACCTACGGCTCCTATTATTTCACTTTTCCTTGTTCTCACCAATCGTAACTTTATTTTGTTTCGGGCGGACGGGTTGCCAAAACCATCTTAAAACGATTTTCGTTTGCAATATTCAATATCTTCACAATCTCTCTGTATGGAACTGTTTCATCGGCATAGAGCGCCACATACATTTCGGGTTCCTTATCGGCACATGCCTGAAGGAAAGCCGGAAGTTCAGCTAGATCTATCGTCTGTTCGTTTTCATTGCCGAAAGCAACGAAATAGTTCAGTTCCTTATCTATGATAACTCTTGTCAACGGTTTTGCCGATGTCTGCTGCTTTCCCTGCGGAAGAAGCACTTTAATGGCATTGGGCGACACTACGGTAGAAGTTATCATAAAAAATATCAATAACAGGAATATGATGTCCGTCATAGACGCCATACTGAAGTTCGGTGATATTTTTGTTCTTCTTTTTAATGCCATAGCAAATTATTTTTGTGCAGGTTCGTTAAGCAAATCCATGAAAGCAAGCGTTTTGGCTTCCATCTTGTTCACCACTCCGTCTACCAAAGTAACCAGATAGTTATAGGCAAACATGGCAATGATACCCACAATCAAACCGCCTACGGTAGTAATCATCGCTTCATAGATACCGCTCGACAAAAGTGTTATATCAATATTATTACCGGCATTAGCCATTTCCCAGAAAGCACGAACCATACCCGTTACCGTACCAAGGAAACCGATCATCGGAGCACCACCGGCAATGGTTGCCATAATAGGCAGACCTTTTTCCAGTTTGGCAACTTCCAGATTACCCACATTCTCGATAGCTACCTGCACGTCGTTGATAGGACGGCCTAAACGGCTGATGCCCTTTTCAATCATACGTGCCGACGGAGTGTTTGTGGCACGGCAATAGTTAATTGCGGCTTTTATTTCACCCGTCAGAATATAATCTTTAATTTTATCCATGAACATAGGATCTTCTTTACCTGCTTTACGGATAAAATACATACGTTCAAACAAGATATAAAAACAAGCTACCGACAGCAAACCGAGGACAATCATAATCCAACCGCCCTTGAAAGCCATGTCGAGCATATTCATTTCTTTTCCCGACGTCACTTCCGTCAGGTTTGTCATGTTTCCTATTGAGTCAATAGTTTGAGTCGCAGCTTGTGCGAGGATAAATAACAAAGTGTTCATTAGCGAAGACAGTTTTTATATTCCTGAATAGTTTTTTCAAGTCCCAGATATAAAGCGTCACAAATCAGCGCATGCCCGATAGAAACCTCATCCAGCCAAGGAATGTTTTCATACAGGTAATGCAAGTTCACGAGACTAAGGTCATGGCCTGCATTCAAGCCCATCCCAAGACTGCGGGTAACCTTTGCAGCTTCTACAAACGGAGCAATCGCAGCTTCTTTGTTTGCAACATAGCCACTGGCATAAGGCGCCGTATAAAGTTCCACCCTGTCGGCTCCCGCTTTAGCTGCATATTCTATTGATTCGGCTTCAGTACCTACGAATACGGAAGTACGGATACCTGCACGGTTGAACTCATCGAGCACTTCGGTCAAAAAGGACAAATTCGCTTTTGTATCCCAACCGGCATTGGATGTAATCTGACCGGGAGCATCTGGAACCAATGTCACTTGTTGCGGTTTCACCTTCAACACAAGGTCGATAAATTCGGGAGCCGGATAGCCCTCTATATTAAATTCCGTTTTCAGCAACGGACGCAATTCATAAACATCCGCACGTCTGATATGTCTTTCATCGGGGCGGGGATGAACTGTAATACCTTCTGCACCAAAAGCTTCACAATCCAATGCAACCTTTGTCACATCGGGCAAGTTCTCGCCTCTGGCATTACGCAAGGTTGCCACCTTGTTTATATTCACACTTAATCTAGTCATAATCTTTTTACTCTTTCTTGTCCGGTCAAATTTACAAATTAAACTTCTAAACAAAAGGAAATTAAATGTTGTTTTGAACTTTTATAAATAAAATTGCTTGCCAACAAAAAAAAATTCCCACATTTGCACTAATCATACTGAAGTGCAAAAGTAATACGATTTAGTTAAATCTAAGACATTTGTTCCTAAAAGATTCTGATATTTAATTCCTTTAATAGTATAAAAGATGAAATTCGCTATATTTGGAAATACCTACCAAGCCAAGAAATCCACGCATGTAGAAACTCTGTTTTCCATCCTGAAAGAGTACAAAGACGAGCTATATCTCTGCAGGGAATTCTATAATTTTCTAACTAAAGACCTGCATATGCACATTGAAGTGAACGGACTTTTCGATCACTCCAACTTTGATGCCGATATGGTTATCAGTGTAGGCGGCGACGGTACATTCCTTAAAGCTGCCAGCCGGGTGGGAAACAAAAATATACCTATTCTGGGAATTAACACCGGACGGCTTGGTTTCCTTGCCGATGTGTCGCCAGCGGAAATGGAGGCTACTTTCAAAGAAATACACGAATTGAAGTACCGGGTAGAGGAAAGAAGCGTATTAAATATTGCCTGTGACGGACAACCCTTGAAAGGTTACCCTTATGCACTGAATGATATTGCCGTGTTGAAACGCGACAGTTCTTCCATGATTGCCGTGCATACCTATATTAATGGCGCCTATCTTACCACTTATCAGGCGGACGGATTGGTAATTGCCACTCCAACAGGTTCCACAGCTTATTCGCTAAGTGTGGGAGGACCTATCATTGTGCCCCATTCGGCAACGGTAGCCATTACTCCGGTTGCTCCCCACAGCCTCAACGTGCGCCCCATTGTGATCCGGGACGATTGGGAAATCAAACTGGAAGTGGAGAGCCGCAGTCATAATTTCCTTGTAGCCATTGACGGACGGAGCGAATCATGCAACGAAGGAAGTCATTTGATTATACGCAAAGCCGACTATTCCATCAAAGTAGTGAAGCGTTTCGATCACATCTTCTTTGATACGCTGAGAACAAAAATGATGTGGGGAGCGGACAAACGTATCTGATTTTCTCCCTAATCACTGCCATTACAAATAAATTCATTTCCTGCTTTCAGTGCTTCCGGCAAGTGCTGAAACCCGGTGTGCATAGGCGAAAGCTATGAAAGCAAACCTCAAATAACTGCTTTCCGGTGCTTTCATCGCTTTCATTTTTTTTATAATATCCATTCTTTCCTCTTGAAAATTAATACAGAAAATAACATGCTCCTAACCTTTTCAATAGATAATTAAACAGTATAAACTTTCTGAAACAAGAGCATATTTTTAGTTCCTCACAACTGTGAGGAAGTTTGCGCACAGCCGTGAGGAAACCTTCTCATAACTGTGAGGAACTTTCCGCATAGTTGTGAGGAACTAAAAATATAGGCATAAAAAAGAATAATCAATCAAGCGTTTGCACTATTTACACTAAATAATGATTATATTTTTTCGTATCTTTGTATGTACTATCAAAAAGTAAATCAATAATTTAACCATTTAATCCAATGAGTAAGAGGTTTAGTATTATCATTTTAGCTTTTATCGCTTTAGTTTTGCCTGTCACAGCACAAGTGAAACAAGGATTAGAGCAACAATTGAAAGATATAATAGCTAATAAAAAGGCGCAAGTAGGGATAGCCGTTATCATAAACGGAAAAGATACGGTAACTTTAAACAATGATGTCCGCTATCCTATGATGAGTGTGTTTAAGTTTCACCAAGCTTTAGCTGTTGCCAAACACTTGGAACAAAACAAGTTGCCTCTCACAACTTCCATGCACATCAAGAAAACAGATTTACATGCCGACACATACAGCCCTTTACGTGACAAATACCCACAAGGAAACATAGATATGTCTATTGGAGATTTGCTGGTTTATACACTACAACTGAGTGACAATAACGCTTGCGATATTCTCTTTAACAATATAGCGGGTATAAAGGAAACAGACAGCTACATACGTTCTTTGGGTATTGAGGATTTTTCCATTACCACAACAGAAAACAATATGCACCGGGACTTTCAGCTATGCTATCAGAATTGGACTTCCCCTCTCGATGCAGCCAAATTACTGGAAATTTTTGTAACCCGCCCTATCCTTGCAGAACCTTATCATTCATTTATTAAACGCACAATGACAGAGTGCGAGACGGGAAAAGACCGTTTAGTAAAACCTTTGCTTGAGACTAATGCCGTTGTCGGGCATAAAACAGGAACAGGAGACCGTAACGAGAAAGGACAGCTTATAGGAATAAACGATATTGGTTTTGTTTCCCTACCCGACGGACAAAGATATTCTATTGCCGTATTCGTTAAAGATTCGGAAGAAAGCAACGAAAACACCGCACAAATAATTGCAGATATATCCAAAGTGGTATATCGGTATATAACACAGTAGCAAGCAGAGCACACGATATGAAAGCAATGAAAGCGATGAAAGCAGAAATTTACGCTCTGCTTTCATCGCTTTCGCTTTACTGCAAGTGCTTTCAGAAACCCATGAAAGCACTGAAAGCAGGATTAAAACCTTTTTGTATAACGGTGGCAATAGGGTTCTGTCCCCTTGCGGTCATAATAATCTTGATGATAGTTTTCGGCAGGCCAGAAAGTTGTAGCAGGGGTTAACTTCGTAGCTACCTTATAACCCTTTTGCTTTAATATCCCGATCAGTTTCTCTGCCACTTCCTTCTGTTCGGGAGTGGTATAGAATATTTCGGAACGGTAGCGGTTACCCAAATCGGGACCCTGACCATCGGTTTGTTCGGGATCATGGATTTCAAAGAAACGTTTAGCCAGTGTTTCATACGACACCTTCGATGGATCAAATATCACTCTTACCGCTTCGGCATGGCCTGTCCTGTCTGTATAAACTTGTTCATAGGTAGGATTATCCACCTTGCCGCCTATGTAGCCGGATTCTACGGATAACACTCCGGGAAGCTGTTGCATCATGTGCTCCACTCCCCAAAAACAACCTCCCGCAAAAATGGCGGATTCTGTTTTTTCTTTCTTTTGCTCTTCGTCTTTATTCATAAATTCAAGTGATATGGAATTTACACAATGGCGGGTATTCTTGGGAGTAAAACCCTCTCCCGCAAATACGTGTCCCAAATGGGCGCCGCACTTGGCACAAACAATTTCGGTTCGTCTGCCATCGGCATCGGGAACACGTTTCACCGCTCCTTTTATCTCATCGTCAAAGCTCGGCCATCCGCAACCGGAATCGAATTTATCCGATGAGCGATACAACGGCGCGCCGCAACGCTTGCAAAGATACGTACCGTCTTCTTTAAAATCATAATATTTTCCCGTAAAAGGTCGTTCCGTACCTTTATTTACAATAACCCTTTCTTCCTCGGGTGTTAGTTTCTTCATATTCTGAGCCATTATCATATTACACATTCCGGCAAACACAAAAACTAAAAACAACTTGATGTTCATACTTTACCGCGTTAAGTTCTGAATGTAAAGGTAACATTTTGTTTGATAAGATGTTCACGACAAAGAATACAAAAAAGGACGGTTCAATTAAACCGTCCTTTCTGAAGAATTTATGTAATGCTATAAATTATAAAGCACCTACTTCTTTCAATGCAGCGTTTGTTCCGTGAACAGCTTTTGCGCTTGCAGCAAACTTAGCTTTTTCGTCAGCATTAAGTTCAAGTTCAACGATTCTTTCGATACCGTTCTTGCCAAGGATTACAGGAACACCGATACAAAGATCTGATTCTCCGTATTCTCCTTCCAAATAAACTGAACAAGGAATCATCTTCTTTTGGTCGTGAAGGATAGATTCAACAACGAATGCTCCGGCAGCTCCCGGTGCATACCATGCAGAAGTTCCAAGAAGTTTAGTCAAAGTAGCACCACCTACCATAGTAGCAGCAGCAACTTCGTTCAATTTTTCTTCTGAAATGAAGTTAGTTACAGGCATGCCTTTGTATGTAGCAAAACGAGTCAAAGGAATCATAGTAGTATCACCGTGTCCGCCGATTACCATACCTTCTACTTCGTTAGCGTTACAGCCGATAGCTTGTGACAAGAAGTATTTGAAACGTGAACTGTCCAAAGCACCACCCATACCGATGATTCTGTTCTTAGGCAAGCCTAAAGACTTCAATGAAAGATAAGTCATTGTATCCATCGGATTAGAGATAACAACCAAAATTGCGTTTGGAGAATATTTCAAGATGTTTTGAGCTACTGACTTAACGATACCTGCGTTAACACCGATCAACTCTTCACGAGTCATACCCGGCTTGCGAGGAATACCTGAAGTAATAACAACTACGTCTGAATTAGCAGTTTTTTCATAATCGTTTGTGCAACCTACAATTGTGGTATCAAAACCAAGCAATTGAGCTGTTTGCATCATATCCATTGCTTTACCTTCGGAAACACCTTCCTTCACGTCAAGCATTACTACTTCGTCTGCTACTTCATTGAAAGCAAGTACATTCGCACATGTAGCTCCTACGTTACCTGCGCCTACTACGGTTACTTTTGACATAATATTTATTTTTAAAAGTTGATAAAATTCTTTTCTCGTTTTAGTGACCGCAAATTTACAACGTAATTCTGTATTAAAGAAAAATTTCCATAATAATTTTCGTTAATAATAATTCACTATTCCACTAATATACTAATGTATCGGTTATTTCTTGTTTATCCACTTAAAAAGCATTACTTTTGCCGCAATTTATGGTATGTAATCAACAACCGACTTTAACATATATATAATATGGATAAAAAGAAAACCTGGACTACCGTAGCTATTGTTATTCTCATTATAACAACTGGTGTTTTCCTTTTCTTCTTCCTGCAACAGAAGAAGGCAAACACGGAAATGGCGCAACTTTTTGAGTTGGACAAGGAAGAAATGGAGAACGAATATTCGGGCTTTGCCAAGCAATATGATGAGTTGCAATTCACCATAACCAATGACTCTTTAATCAAGGAATTGGAAAGTGAAAAGATAAAAACCCAACGTTTATTGGAAGAACTCCGCACCGTAAAAGTTACCAACGCAAGCGAAATTGCCCGTTTGAAGAAAGAGCTGAAAACCGTGAGAGCCGTCCTGAAAAGTTATGTTGCACAGATCGACTCACTACACAGGTTAAACCAAGCACTTACTACGGAAAATAAAGAAGTGAAGCAAAAGTATAGTGAAGCAACACGCCGAATCAGTAATTTATCAGAAGAAAAAAAGAATCTGAACGAAAAAGTGGAACTTGCCTCGCAACTCGATGCTACCAATGTGTGGATAGAAGCTAAAAATAAACGCGACAAGAAAGCCAAAAAAGTAAAAGATGTAGTAAAACTGGCTATCGGCTTCACCATCGTGAAAAATATTACCGCCCCAACAGGCGAACGCACTTTATATGTCCGTATCCTGAAACCCGATAATGATGTATTGACAAAGAATGCATCTGCTACTTTCCCCTACGAAAACCGCAACCTTACTTATTCTATCAAAAAATACATAGAATATACGGGTGAAGAACAAGCAGTTACTGTATATTGGGATGTGAATGAATTCTTATATGCAGGTAAGTACCGGGTGGATATTTTCGCTGACGGAACAAGAATCGGTTCCGGACAATTTACATTGGAATAACAACCGCATTTATAATAAAGAAGGGATGTACTGGCAAATACATCCCTTTTTATTTATATATTCCTAAACTTTCCGTCCGGCATAAGTTCAATATCTCCATCGGATGTTTTAATTATTATAGGGCATTTCAGTACTTTGTTCCTTTTAGAATAATCGGGGCTTGGAGGATTGTTCTGCCGCCTCTCTCCTACCCTGTAAGTATCGAGCAAACCACCATCATTTCCCCGACTTACAAACACAGTAACCAGCTTCCCATTTACTCTTTCCACATAGAAGTAGAGGTCTACATTAGGATTAAACCAATTAAACGTCTCATAAGTGAAACAAGAAAGAATCAAACGGTAACCGTCATTATCTTCCGGATACCATAGCCGATAACGCTTATTTTCCTCAATTGCCATATAGATAGAATCTTCTTTATGCAGATATTCAGTATCAAAAAAAGGAGAAGAAAACTCAGCCCGCATCACCCCTAAAGTATCAAGCTCTCCATCAACTTTCAACTTTACATGAGTTTCTGTCTTGGAACAAATCGGAGTACCAAATCCTGTAGCGCTTTCGCTCTCTGCTACAGAATCTGTCCTTATCATAACCATATCCTTATTAAAATAAGTATTGGACGTAGAAGTACCTCCCTCACCTGCACAATCGGCACTTAACGGAATTTGATAGAGTTCCCCATCTTTCATTACCGGATTGCCATTTTTAAATAAGACCATGACATTATTTCCATAGCAGCGTCCATCGTATTCATCCATCTCAGGAGTATAATAATCATGATAATATATATATAAATCATACCCATTATAATCCAGTTTCTTTGCTACACCATATACTTTCTCATAAGCTCCTCCCTGCATTTCTTCTTCCGTAAAACTCTGATCAAAAAGAATTTTCGTAATATTGTTTTCAGGCAATAATAACTTATCATTTAATCCATCTTTTCCTAACTTTAAATCAGGAAAATATGACTTGAATTGTTCGTAGTCATCATTTATCGCCGACACTACAGTATCCCGTTCTATTTCCACAGATGGCGACAGAGCGGTTTGCGAACCTGTATTCTTCTTATTGCCACATCCTAATAATAATGCCACGAGTAAGAAATAAGTAATTTTCATTTTATGCATATCTCTCATGTTTTGTATTTAAAAGGTTGCAAAGTTAAAATAAGATTTATTCAATTATCAATAATATAGTATTTTTCACAAGCCTATCTTATACTTCTTGTTCTTTTTTTACTAAATTTGTAGAACTACCTTTAAATACAATACACCATGAATACCGATAAAAAAGAACTTTTCATTCATCTATGGAAGAAATACTTCAATAACAGTGAGCTTCCCATTGCTTTTTATTACGCGAATGATAATAAAGGTATTGCTATTGCAGAACATCCAGAAGGACACCGTTGTCTCATTGCCCAACTCAACAGGGTAAGAAAGGGGGAGTCTCTTTCTTTTAACTCTGACTCTATCGGCTGTATCGGTGGCAAACGATATTTAGGATATTCAGAAACATTCCGTCCCCGCTTCGAGCAATTTCTTTCACACGGAAATGAAAATGAAATATGCGAAAGGTATAAAAGCTCGCCCGAACTTGTAAGCGAGCTACTTGAAAAGATTCCTCCCATACCTGCCGAAGGTGATTACATAATCTTCAAAAGATGGGACCAGCTCACTGAAGATGACAAACCGATTGCTGTATTCTTCTTTGCAACAGCAGACGTCATAGCAGGATTATTTACGCTTGCTTCTTACGACTCGGCTGAACAGGATGCTGTAATTTCACCTTTCGGGGCAGGCTGTACCAGCATCATTTATCACCCGTGGCGGGAAGAAAGACAAGGAACAGGACGTGCTGTTATCGGTATGTTCGATCTTTCTGCACGAAAATGTATCAAAAAAGATATTATTTCATTTGCCGTCCCTACCAGCAAATTCATGAAAATGATAAACCAGATGGAAGAAAGTTTTCTTATTACCGATACATGGAGTAAAATACAATCAAGAATAGAGTGAAGAGAGGAATGTAAAAAAGATTAAATCATTTTGTTATTTCATAGAATCATTCTATTTTTGCATTGTTGTTTATGCAATTATTGTCTTTGCACATTATAAAGAATCATGTGCAAAAGCATAAAGTAAAGAACAAAACAGCTTTAACTTTTCAAACACTAAATAGTACCTATATAATAAGAAGATGCAATGAAAAGAATACTTAGTTTTGCAGCGTTACTCGGTTTTACAATCATGCTGAATGCACAAAGCATTCTCAGCTTAGATAGTTGTCGAGCATTAGCCATTGCAAATAATAAAAGTTTGCAGATTTCAAAAGAGAAAATGAAAGCTGCCCATTACGAAAAGAAAGCAGCTTTTACCAATTATCTTCCCGAGTTCTCGGCAATGGGAACCTATATGCGTAATCAGAAAGAGTTTTCATTATTGAGTGATGCACAAAAGAGTACAATCGGAAATATCGGAACTATCACCGGAGGACTTATCCAGCAAATAGGAGCAGATAATCCACTATTAGAACCGATTCTCAACAAAATAGCAGAACAAACTACTCCAGTATTAAATCAGGTTGGAGGCAAACTTGTTGATGATTTCCGCACAGACACCCGGAACATCTATGCCGGAGCAATCACATTAACCCAACCATTATACATGGGTGGTAAAATCAGAGCATACAACAAGATCACCAAATATGCGGAACAACTCGCAGAAACACAGCATAACACGGAATTGCAAGAAGTTATCCTGAATACCGATCAAGCCTATTGGCAAGTTATATCTTTAATAAATAAAAAGAAGCTGGCAGAAGGATATTTGAAATTACTTCAAAAGCTGGACAGTGATATAGATAAAATGATTGCCGAAGGAGTAGCAACCAAAGCCGATGGTTTATCTGTCAAAGTAAAAGTAAACGAAGCAGAAATGACATTGACTAAAGTAGATGACGGAGTAAGCTTGTCTAAAATGGTTCTTTGCCAACTTTGCGGGCTTCCGATTGATACGTCCATTCAATTAGCGGATGAAAATATAGAAGACTTAGGAGTTGAATCTGCTACCAACGCAGCAGTAGATATGAATGCAGCACTAAACAACCGTCCCGAGTTGCAAAGTCTTGAACTGGCTACGGACATTTATAAACAGAAAGTTAACCTCACCCGTTCCGAGCATCTTCCCTCTTTGGCATTAATGGGTAACTATATGGTGACCAATCCGTCTGTATTCAACAGTTTTGAGAATAAATTCAAAGGAATGTGGAATGTGGGAGTAATGTTGAAAGTTCCTATCTGGCATTGGGGTGAAGGTATTTATAAGGTAAAGGCAGCTAAAGCACAAGCGCGTGTTGCACAATATCAATTTACCGATGCCAAAGAAAAGATAGAATTACAAGTAAACCAATCGGCATTCAAAGTAAACGAAGCATCCAAGAAGCTTATTATGGCAGAAAAGAATATGGAAAAAGCAAACGAAAACCTGCGTTATGCAAACCTCGGTTTCGAAGAAGGCGTAATTCCTCCAAGCAATGTTCTGGAAGCTCATACGGCATGGCTATCCGCACACTCCGAGAAAATAGATGCACAGATAGATGTAAAACTGACAAAGGTTTATCTGCAAAAAGCTATCGGTACTTTGAATGTTAACAAATAATTGAAAATTAATAAGATAAAGATATGGACACTAAATCGCAAAACAGCAATATGCTATTGGCATTCCTCACTCTGCTGGGGGTAATCGTATTAGTTGCTTTAGTAGGTTTCTTCATGCTCCGCAAAGGACCGGACATGGTACAGGGACAAGCAGAAGCAACCGAATATCGTGTTTCAAGTAAAGTTCCGGGACGTATTTTGGAATTCAGAGTAAAAGAAGGACAGTCCGTGAAAGCCGGAGACACATTAGCCATACTGGAAGCTCCCGATGTTCAAGCAAAAATGGCACAAGCACAAGCAGCCGAAGCAGCCGCACAGGCACAGAATGAAAAAGCCATAAAAGGAGCACGCTCCGAACAAATTCAGGCGGCCTATGAGATGTGGCAAAAGGCCATTGCCGGACGTGAAATTGCAGAAGTATCTTACAAACGTATAAAAAGACTATTCGAGCAAGGTGTAATGTCTGCCCAGAAAGCGGACGAAGTAACTGCCCAATACAATGCAGCAAAAGCTACCGAGAAAGCAGCAAAAGCACAATACGATATGGCAAAGAACGGTGCCGAGCGTGAAGATAAGCTTGCTGCCGCGGCATTGGTAGATCGTGCCAAAGGTGCGGTTGCCGAAGTAGAATCCTACATTAAAGAAACATACCTTATTGCACAAGCCAATGGCGAAGTTTCCGAGATATTCCCCAAAGTCGGTGAATTGGTCGGAACAGGTGCACCTATTATGAACATTGCCCGCCTGGATGATATGTGGGTTAGCTTTAATGTACGTGAAGACCTGCTGAAAGACTTGACTATGGGAGCAGAGTTCGAGGCTTTTGTTCCTGCACTGGACAATAAGACAATCAAGCTGAAAGTATATTACATGAAGGATTTGGGTACTTATGCCGCATGGAAAGCTACCAAAACAACCGGACAATTTGATTTAAAAACTTTTGAGGTACGTGCTACTCCCGTTGAACCGGTGGAAAACCTGCGCCCGGGAATGTCGGTTATCATAAAGAGATAAAACAATGGATAACAAGCAAAAGAAGTATATCGCACTATGGTCTGTCATGAAGCGCGAATGTCGCCGCCTCGTGTCAAGACCGTTATATCTCTTTTGTATGGTGATTGCTCCTGCTTTCTGCTATGTATTTTTCACAACATTAATGGGTTCGGGGCTGCCAACCGATCTTCCGGTAGCCGTTGTCGATCTGGATAATACGGCAACCACCCGCAATATTATCCGCAATCTGGACGCTTTTCAGCAAACAAAGATTGTAGCTCATTATAACAGTTTTGCAGATGCAAGAATAGCCGTGCAAGAAAGAAAGATATACGGGTTCTACTTCATTCCTGAGAAAACGACACAAAAGGCACTCAGCAGTCGCCAGCCTACCGTGTCTTTTTATACAAACAACAGTTATTTGATAGCAGGCTCGCTACTGTTCCGTGATATGAAAATGATGTCGGAATTGGCTAACGGAGCAGTCATCCGGGAAACTCTATATGCGAAAGGAGCAACAGAAGATCAGGCAATGGGTTTTCTTCAACCTATCGTTATAGAAACTCATGCATTGAACAACCCGTGGCTTAATTACTCCGTCTATCTGTGCAACACCATACTTCCGGGAGTACTTATGTTACTTATATTCATGGTTACTGTTTATTCCATCGGCGTGGAAATCAAAGACCGCACCGCCCGTGAGTGGTTACGTATGGGAAATAACTCCATGTATATATCTCTTGCCGGGAAATTACTCCCCCAGACTGTTGTCTTTTTCCTTATGAGTATATTATATAATGTATATCTCTATGGATATTTACATTTCCCATGCAACAGCGGAATACTCCCGATGATATTTGCCAGTCTGTTGCTCGTGCTAGCGTCTCAGGCTTGCGGAGTAGTTATGATAGGAACATTGCCAACATTGAGATTAGGCCTTAGTTTTGCTTCCCTTTGGGGAGTTATTTCATTCTCTATCTCGGGATTCACTTTTCCGGTTATGGCTATGAATCCGGTATTGCAAGCTATGAGTAACATGTTTCCGTTAAGGCATTACTTCCTGATCTATGTAGACCAAGCATTAAATGGTTATAGCATGGCATATTCATGGATGTCTTACACGGCATTGTTAATATTCATCATGCTCCCTTTCCTCATTATGAACCGTTTGAAAGGAGCACTAGTTTACTATAAATATATACCATAATGAGAAATCAAACATTTAAAGATAAAGTGATTGAAGGCATCTACGATCTTTTCTATATATGGAAAAGTGAGTTCAAGATGACGTTCAAGGATCAGGGTGTACTGATATTCTTCATTCTGGTACCTTTGGCTTATCCTTTATTATATGCTTTCATTTATACCAACGAGGTAGTTCGTGAAGTTCCCGCCGTAGTAGTTGATGACAGCCGCACATCATTGAGCCGCGAGTTCATACGCAAAATAGATGCTACCGCCGACATCAACATCGTATCTTATTGCGCGGACATGAAAGAGGCACAGCAGGTTATGAAAGACGGTAAAGCATACGGAACATTCTATATCCCAAAAGAGTTTAGCGAAGATATTGCCCACGGCAAACAAACACATGTCAGCATTTATTGTGACATGAGCGGATTGCTCTATTATAAAGCCATGTTATTATCGGCAACCGATGTGTCATTGGAAATGAATAAAGACATCAAGATAGCAAGAGCCGGTAACACAACCGACAGGCAAGATGAAGTGAGCAGCCAGCCCATAGCATATGAGGATGTAGCCTTGTTTAACTCCCAAAACGGTTTTGCCAGTTTCCTCATACCTGCCGTACTGATACTGATTATTCAGCAGACATTGCTTTTAGGAGTAGGACTTTCTGTTGGAACGGCACGTGAGCACAACCGTTTTAAAGACCTTGTTCCCATCAACCGCCATTACAATGGAACACTTAGAATCGTACTGGGAAAAGGATTAAGCTATTTCATGATTTATGCAGTAATGAGCGTTTACATCCTTTGTGTTGTTCCCCGCTTATTCAGCCTTATACAGATAGGCCAGCCAAGCGTTTTCCTTCTATTTATGCTTCCCTATCTGTCAGCCTGTATTTTCTTTGCAATGACAGCTTCCATAGCTATCCGCAACCGCGAAACATGCATGCTTATCTTTGTATTCACATCCGTGCCGTTATTATTTATATCGGGCATTTCGTGGCCGGGAGCTGCAATCCCGGACTTTTGGAGATATGTATCTTACATCTTCCCCTCCACATTCGGCATCAACGGATTTGTGGCTATCAACAGTATGGGAGCCACTCTCGGCGAGGTAGCTTTTGAATACAAAGCCTTATGGATTCAAACAGGAATTTACTTTATCACTACCTGTCTTGTGTACCGTCACCAGATACTCATGAGCCGCAAACATGTGCTCGACAGATACAAGGAAATGAAAAAGAAGTGATTGGTGTTCTTCACCAATCACTATTTTTCCTTATCTTTGTCCACTATTACTAAAACATGAGCAATGAAAGAATTTATACATATACTTAAAAGATTCGTTCCCCCTTACAAGAAATACCTGATTTTAAGCATTATTGCCAACATCCTTTCCGCCCTTCTCAATGTCTTTTCCTTTACCCTTATCATCCCAATCCTGAACATCTTATTTAAAATAGACAGTTCCGTTTACAGCTTCATGCCGTGGGACAGTGCCGAAGGATTTAAGACGGTTATTGTAAATAACTTCAATTACTATGTGCAATATATGGTTGAAACACTGGGAGGAAGCACCGCACTGCTACTTTTAGGAATATTCCTTTCCGTTGCCACCCTGTTGAAAACCACCGCTTATTTCTTTTCATCCTTCTGGTTGGTTCCAATCCGTACGGGAGTTACGAGAGATATGCGTGTCATGATGTACAAAAAGATCCTTTCTTTGCCATTAGGATTCTTCTCGGAAGAACGAAAAGGAGATATTATCGCCCGAATGAGCGGTGACGTGGGCGAAGTGGAAAACTCTATCATGAGTTCGCTCGACATGTTGTTCAAGAACCCTATTCTTATACTATTCTTCCTCACTACCATGCTTATCACCAGTTGGCAGCTCACTCTTTTTGCATTGGTGCTGTTACCTTTAAGCGGATGGTTAATGGGAACTGTGGGAAAGAAGCTGAAACAAGGTTCCATGAAAGCACAGGAACAATGGAGCTTGCTTATGTCCCAATTGGAAGAAACGCTTGGAGGACTACGCATTATCAAAGCCTTCAATGCAGAAAAGAAGATGAGCCGACGCTTTGAAGAGGCAAATACCACATACCGTAAAACAATTACAGCCGTTGTTGCCCGTCAACAATTGGCACATCCGATGAGTGAATTCTTGGGAACCTGTACCATTGCCATTGTTCTGTGGTTTGGCGGTACGCTCATCCTGAATGGAACAGGCGGACTCGATGCAAGTACTTTCATCTTCTTCATGACCATATTTTACAGCATCATTAATCCGGCAAAGGAGTTCTCGCGTTCGGCTTATGCCATACAAAAGGGACTTGCTTCCGTGGAGCGCATCGACAAGATACTTTCTGCACCCAATAACATTAAAGAGCCCGAACACCCTGTCCGGTTAGGGAAGTTCGGAAAACAGATTGAGATAAAGAACGTCTCCTTCAAATATGACACCGCTTGGGTGCTCCGTAATATTGATTTAACCATAAATAAAGGAAAGACGATTGCGCTTGTAGGACAATCGGGATCGGGAAAATCAACTCTTGTGGACCTCATCCCGCGTTTCCACGACGTCACCGAAGGAGAAATCCTGATTGACGGAGTGAACATCAAAAACACCACGCTGTTCGACCTCCACAGCCTGATGGGTAATGTAAACCAAGAAGCCATTTTGTTTAATGACACTTTCTATAACAACATCACTTTCGGAGTGGAACACGCCACAATGGAGCAGGTTATAGAAGCGGCAAAGATTGCCAATGCCCACGACTTCATCATGGCAACCGAAAAGGGATATGACACCAATATCGGTGACCGTGGCGGTAAGCTTTCCGGCGGTCAGCGCCAGCGCATCAGCATTGCCCGTGCCATTTTGAAGAACCCTCCTATACTTATATTAGATGAAGCAACTTCGGCACTCGACACAGAATCCGAACGCATGGTTCAGGAAGCATTGGAGAATTTGATGAAGAACCGTACAACAATCGCCATTGCGCACCGTTTGTCTACAATCAAGTATGCCGATGAAATCTGTGTGCTTCACGAAGGAAGAATCGTAGAGCGGGGCAAGCATGAAGAACTTCTTGCACTCGACGGCTACTACAAAAAGCTTTGCGACATGCAATCATTCTAACTGCCTTTAATAATTCCCCATATAATCATAGCCGGATGCCTCTGCAATCCGGCTTTTTTTATTGGTTACTCCCTGCAACACTCCACATGGTTAAGCCTGTTTATGCCGTATGTTAAGACAAAAATCAAGCATAACTAAGCATTTTTTTGCTTACCATTAAATAACTTGACAGCTGTCAAGTATTAAATTGACAACCGTCAAGTATTAACTTGACAGCTGTCAAGTTATTAATTGACAATTGTCAAGTTATTAAAGTATAGTATTAAACAGGCTTAACTATCAGGTTGAATGTGCTTAGACATGCAGTGCAACAACCTTAGCAAACAGCTTCTTTCAAAGTAAGCGAGATGAATAATCCAATCGTTTAACATTATTTATCCTATTAATTATATGCATATTACGAAACATTCGTATATTTACGAAACAATCGTAATAAGTAATCATTATGGAAAAGCTGACAATACAAGAAGAAGAAGTGATGATCTACATCTGGGAACTGGAAAATTGTTTTGTTAAAGACATTGTTGCTAAATTTCCGGAGCCTCAACCTCCTTATACAACAATAGCTTCGGTGGTGAAGAATCTGGAGAGAAAAAGATATGTTTCTCCCAAACGGATAGGAAATACTTATCAGTACACCCCTGCCATTAAAGAACAGGAGTATAAACGAACCTTTATGAGTGGCGTGGTGCAGAACTATTTTGAAAACTCTTACAAGGAGATGGTTACTTTCTTTGCCCGCGAACAAAAAATATCGACGGACGACCTGAAAGAGATCATCAGCCTGATTGAAAAAGGAAAAGAATAACTCAAAATCTGATACTATGACACCCGAACTCGCATACTTTCTGAAGATAAACGTAGCAATCATTCTTTTCTACGCCTTCTACCGGTTGTTCTTCTACAAGGATACCTTCTTCCAATGGCGCAGAATCACACTCCTTGCTTTCTTCATCACAGCTTTCCTTTATCCTTTATTAAACATACAGGAATGGATAAAGGAGCAGGAACCAATGGTTGCCATTGCCAATCTTTACGCTACTGTGGTTTTACCGGAAATTACAATCCCGGCCGAGCCTCAACCAAATACCAATTGGTTTGAGTTGACTTTACAAAGCCTGAGCTACATTTACCTGGCAGGGGTACTTTTACTGAGCATCCGTTTCTTTGTGCAATTGATAAGCATTTGCCTGCTATCGCGCCACAGTAAAAAGACAGTTATATTGGGAACCAAAGTCCGCTTGCTCGATAAACCGTCGGGACCTTTCTCTTTCTTCAAATGGATATTCTTCTATCCCGGAGAACATTCCGAGAAAGAAACCGAAGAAATACTCACCCATGAATTGACTCATGTACGCCAATACCATTCGTTCGATGTTATTTTCAGTGAGATAGCCAGCATATTCTGCTGGATAAATCCGTTCGTATGGCTGTTAAAGCGGGAAGTACGCCACAACCTCGAATATATGGCAGATGACAAAGTGATCGAAAAAGGACACGACAGCAAAAGCTATCAATATCATCTGCTGGGACTGGCACATCACAAGGTTGCAACAAACATATATAATAATTTTAATGTTTTACCACTTAAAAACCGAATTATCATGATGAACAGAAAAAGAACCAACCGCATCGGAAGAACAAAGTACATCATGTTCCTTCCGCTTGCCATGCTGTTAATGTTATTCAGCAACATTGAGGCAGTGGCGCGCATTGCCACACAAATCTCTGACGAAGTATTCAATACCGATAACAAAGTAGAAGTAAAAGGACAAGTTGTTGATGAATCCGGCAAACCTATTCACGCCGTCTCCATCATCGTAGCAAAAACAACCAACGGGACATTGACCGATAAAGAAGGTAACTTCAAAATATCGGCAGAAGACAATCAAACCCTTATCTTCTCTTTCATAGGACTAAGAAGCGTTGCCATTCCAATAAAAGATGCCAAACTCCCACTTAAAGTGGTGATGAAAGAAGAAATAACCGAATATAAAGGAGAAGCCCGAAAAGGCACTCCGCAAATAGAGTCTGGCAACCCGGATGAACCGATATTTATGGTAGTAGAAGAAATGCCGAGTTATCCGGGAGGAGTGGACGCTTTAATGAAGTTTATCAATGATAATATTCAGGAAAACGCCAAAACCAAAGGGATTGCCGGACGGGTTATCGTTCAATTCACGGTAGCCAAAGACGGAAGTATAACAGATCCCAAAGTGATTCGTTCTGCTCATCCCGACTTGGACAAGGAAGCATTGCGCATTGTCGGCAAAATGCCTAAATGGAATCCGGGCAAACAGAGAGGAAAAGCAGTTGCCGTGAAATATACTGTGCCTGTTACTTTTGGTAAACCTGATAAAAGCAAGCAAGCAGGCAATGAAATAGTAGCTACAGATGAAGATCCAATATTCCAAGTAGTAGAGAAAATGCCTCAGTATCCCGGTGGTATGGAAGCCATGATGGCGTATTTAGGTAAGAATATTAAATACCCGGCAGAAGCTCACAAAGCAGGAGTGCAGGGACGTGTCATTGCCCAATTTATAGTCAATACAGACGGATCTACCTCCGATTATCAAGTAGTACGCAGTGTAAGTCCTGAAATAGATGCCGAAGCAATTCGTGTTTTAAGTCAGATGCCCGCTTGGACACCGGGATACCAAAGGGGAAAAGCAGTAAGAGTAAAATATACAGTACCCGTAACTTTCCGTCTGACAAACTCACGCCCCGCACTAAGCAGAATGATGGAAGGTAATGTTATCTACATTCTCGACGGAAAGAAAATCACAGCAAAAGAAGCAAGTGATTTGAATCAACACAACATAGAAAGCTTTGTTATGTACACTTCTCCCGACAAACTGAAAGAATATGGAGCCGAAGGTGCAAACGGCGTTGTGGTGATTACAACCAGAATATTAACGGAATAGACTACTATTACCATGAAAACACATTTATTTGTCTGCTGGATATTGTATCTGATATTCGGCTCATGCACGGCGACCAACAAACAGTTCACATTTGCCACAGATAACTATCTGCCGGTACCCAAGTATGACAAGGGTAAAGCAATATTCAGCGGACAAATAAAAGGTTATACTCCGGAGATGACTCCGGACATACAAATAGGCATCCCGCAAATGGTGATGGGAAAGAATGATGTTATATATGTTACAATCAATGAAGACGGAAGTTTCCGGGAAGAAATACCTCTTTACTATTCTACACAAATAAAGCTCATAGGAAAGGATATGGAACAATACATATTCCTTGAACCACACAAAGAAAGTTCTGCCAATATCAGTATCAAAGATGGAAAAGCTAAATTTGACTATACAGGTAATCTTGCCGAGTTGAACAATGAGTATAATAACGGACTGCTTATTACCGAATTTCCTCCGACCTATTCCAACAGTTTAAAAGAAGTGCGTGCCAAGCTCTACGGGAAAACTCCCGATGAATATAAAAAGTATTGGTTAGACGAATATCACAAAGCAATAGAACATAACAATCAGCAATCGGTAAGCAGTACTGCCAAAGATATGGCTAATATGTCATGTGCATTTTCTACTTTTCACAATATTACGACTTATATTTATTCCCAGATAATGGCTTACGGAGAAAAACACAATGCCACCCGGGAAGCTGCCTTTGCCAAATATATTGATTGCCATTTGCCGAAAGGGTATTATGACTTTATGAATGAATTACCTGTAAATAATCCTATGGCCTTATACTCTTATAAATATAGAGATGTAGTCGAACCCACTTATTATCGGACCAATGAAAATCCATTGAAGACACATTACAATTATCTTATGGATCATGATTACCTTACACAAGAAGAAAAGGAGTTGGTTTCAGAATATAATACGGCTTATAAGCAAGGAAAAGAATTTAATAAATTCAATGAACTGATGCTTATCTCCATTAAATATGATTCCATCATAAGTGTATGCCAAGAACAATTGTTTGCCAATATAAAAAAAGAGTATAGCCAAACTCTAAAGGAACATGATTACTTTCTTGAATGGGTAACAAGCAGATCATTCCGACCACGATTTCACAATTTCAAGTCCCTGACATCCAAACAGGAAAAACAATTGAGCGAACTCACCAACCCTATTGTTATTGGAATAGTTACCGATATGAATGAGCAGATGAAGCCTAAGATGAAACAAAACACCGGTTCCATAATCTGCAAAAATCCAACTGTTCCAATCGAACAGACTTTAGATGCAATCTTAAATGAGTATAAAGGGAAAGTCATATTTGTAGATTTCTGGGCGACTTGGTGTGGTGGTTGCCGTCAAATGATAAAAGAATATGCTCCTATCAAAGAAGAATTGGTCGGCAAAGATATTGCATTTGTATATTTAACCGGAACAACCTCTCCGCTCGAAACATGGGAAAAGCTAATTCCTGAAATAAAAGGTTATCATTATCGCCTGAGTTCGGAACAATGGGAGTATCTGTGGAAGAAGTTTAAGCTACAAGGATTGCCAATGTATCTCATTGTAGACAAACAAGGACAGATAAACCAAAGCTTCGTTCATGTGAATGTTAGTGGACTAAAAAGTTTGTTAGAAAGTGAATTAGAAAAATAATAGTAAAAGTCCCATACCTTCAAAGGTACAGGACTTTTCTTTATATTTAAACACCACTACTTATGCATTTCTACAATCTTAGTAGGTTCAAGTTCTTCATTCCTCTTATTCACCTGCTTCACTACATTATCGGCAAGTTCCATAAACGCCATTCCTGTTATAGAGTTTTCATCCAAAGCAACCGGAGTTCCCTTATCGCCTCCTTCGCAAATACTTTGTACGATAGGAATTTGTCCCAATAACGGTACGTGCATTTCCTCCGCCAATTTCTTTGCTCCTTCTTTTCCGAAAAGATAATATTTATTTTCTGGAAGTTCAGCAGGAGTAAACCATGCCATGTTTTCTACCAAACCAAGGATAGGCACATTCACCTTTTCGTTGGTAAACATATTAATACCTTTACGTGCATCGGCAAGAGCCACGGCTTGCGGAGTACTTACCACAATAGCACCTGTTACGGCAAGGGTTTGTACAATAGTGAGGTGAATATCGCTTGTTCCCGGTGGCAAGTCAATCAAGAAATAATCCAGTTCCCCCCAATCGGCATCGGCAATCAGTTGTTTCAATGCATTGCTTGCCATTCCCCCGCGCCACAAAGTAGCTTGGTCGGGATCAACAAAGAAACCAATGGAAAGGAGTTTCAAACCATATTTCTCAACCGGAATAATCAAATCCCTTCCTTCTACCCGTTCAGCATAAGGACGGGCATCTTCTACCTGAAACATCTTAGGCATAGACGGACCGAAAATATCTGCATCGAGCAAACCAACCTTGTAACCTTGTTTGGCCAAAGCCACGGCAAGATTGGCAGCGACTGTAGATTTCCCTACTCCACCTTTGCCGGAAGAAACTGCAATAATATTCTTTACCTGAGGTAATAACTTTGAAACTTCGGGACGTGCAGACTGCACCGTCTTCACTCCGATATTACCTTTAATATCCACATCTTTTCCCACATATGTAAGGATAGCTGTCTCGGCAGCTTTTATAACCGACTTCATAAAAGGATCTGTCGGCTTTTCAAAGATCAGTGAAAAAGATACCTTATTACCGTCAATGCGAATATCATCTTCCACCATTTCCGCCTCAACAAGATTTTTCCCTGTTCCGGGGTAACGCACTGTTGCAAGTGCATTCAATATAAGTTTAGGATAAATAGCCATATCTGTATTCTCAATTATAAATTATCTATTTTGATGATTGCAAACCGCTCCGTTTGCTACGGTTATAACTACGGTAAGAATCAAGTTCTATCTCTTTATCGGGTTCTACCAACTCTCCTTCCTGTGGCAAAACAAACTTGACATACTTAATATTTAATCCTCTGTCCAACCACTGTTGCTCATAATAAGTCTGAATACCCAATATATCATCTACCAAGCCGGAATGATAGAGGTCTTCTGTAACAAAGAGTGCCGGAAGTTTGTTTTCCTCAATCATGTATTTGGTATAGGTAAACATAAAGTTACTATCCGTCTTTACATGAATCACTCCATCCGGTTTCAGAAATTTACGATAACGGTTCATAAAATAAGTAGAAGTGAGGCGCTTGGTTGCTTTCTTCATTTGAGGATCAGAAAAGGTAAGCCATATTTCACTCACTTCTCCTTCACCAAAGAAACGGTCTATGATTTCTATGTTAGTACGTAGAAAAGCAACATTAGCCAGTCCTTCGTTCAATGAATCCGTAGCTCCACTCCACATTCGTGAGCCTTTAATGTCCACACCTATAAAGTTTTTATCTGGAAACATCCGTCCCAAACCGACAGTATATTCACCCCGTCCACATCCTAATTCTATGATTATCGGATTATCATTTTTAAAGAACTCTTTGTTCCATTTCCCTTTCATCTCAAAAGGAACGTTTTCTGCGACTGAAAACGGATATTCAAATACATGCGGATAACTTGCCATATCGGCAAACTTCTGTAGTTTATTCTTTCCCATTCAGTAATTATAATGAAGGCCGTGCTCTGCTTCCAAACCACGGCCATATATTAAATTCAGTATATTAATACTCTATTCAATGACAGTTACCCAACCAAATTTATCAGGTTCGTCACCATATTGGATTGCGCGGAGTCTATTATACAGCTTAGTAGAAATAGGTCCCGGCTTTCCGTCCTTTGATATAACATAAGATTTTCCTGTTTCCGGATCATCAATCCGTTGGATAGGACTGATAACGGCGGCTGTACCGCAAGCTCCGGCTTCTTCAAAAGTAGCCAATTCTTCTTCCGGTATAGGGCGACGTTCCACTTTCAATCCCATGTCTTCTGCCAAAGTCATTAAACTTTTATTGGTAATAGACGGAAGAATAGAAGTCGATTTAGGAGTAATGTATGTATTATCCTTTATTCCAAAGAAATTGGCCGCACCACACTCATCAATATATTTCTTTTCTTTTGCATCCAAATAGAATTCGCTGGTATAACCCATTTCATGAGCCATTTGATTAGCACGAAGGCTTGCCGCATAATTACCGCCCACCTTATAAACGCCTGTACCCAAAGGTGCAGAACGGTCGAACTGGCGAATAATTACATAAGGATTAGTTGAGAAACCACCTTTAAAGTAAGGACCAACCGGAGTAACAAATACCACAAACATATATTCATTGGCAGGATGAACACCTACTTGTGCGCCTGTACCAATCAGTAACGGACGGATATAAAGAGATGCTCCGCTTTCGTAAGGAGGAACAAAACGCTCGTTCAACTTCACGACTTTAATGATAGCCTCACGGAACTTTTCTGTTGACAATTCAGGCATCAAGATACCATTGCAAGTACTCTGCAAACGTTCTGCATTTCCTTCCAAACGGAAAATACGAATCTTACCGTCTTTGCCACGGAATGCTTTCAATCCTTCAAAAGCTTCCTGACCATAATGGAGACAAGTAGCTGCCATATGCATGTTGATATACTCGCTACTGCTTATTTCCAATTCTCCCCACTCACCGTTACGATAGTTATATCGAACATTATAGTCTGTCGGCATATATCCGAAAGACAAATTTGCCCAATCTATTTCTTTCATTGTGCTATTTATTGTATTAGTTTATTTACTCATTGAATTAGCAAAAATAAACTTTATATTTCACATTTCCATCTTTTAAGAAAGAATTTTGGCTCGCAGAGACTATTCTTCCACCTTTTGCTCCAATATCTTCTTTATTTCCCCATCTGCTTTATATAATTTATTCTTGCAAAAAGTAATAAGTTTCTGAGCTTCTTTCAGCTTCTCGCCCAGTTGGTCAATATCGAGTTCATTGTTTTCAATCTGTGCAACTATCTCTTCCAACTTATCCATAGCTTGGGTATATGTTTCTTTTTTAATAGCCATGTTATTTCTTTTTTAATGAATACAGTACTTCACTTTTTATCTCTCCTTTTGCCAAGCGGGTAACTAACACATCTCCTTTGTGCACCAATGTAGCATCCGTCACAGCCTTACCATCCTTTAAGGTTATGCTATAGCCTTTCTTTAATAAATGTTCGGGGGATGCCCCAAGTATTTGTTGGTTGAGCAACTCCAAACGATGTTTCTCATTAATAAAACGAGCCGATACAGCCGATTGCATCCGTTGGCACAAATTATCAATCTGATGTTCTTCCCTCAGTTTTCTCATCCCCACAAGTGAAGGTAGTTTTCCTGCCAACATTCCCAAATGAGACTTTTCAGCCTTCATCCGTGCCGACACAGATGTTACTATATAATCAGCCATTTCCTCCAACTCAACAGCCGTTTCCCTCCAATGATTAATCAGGAACTCGGCAGCGGCAGTCGGTGTCTTTACACGGGTATGAGCTACGGAATCAATTACCGTATCATCCCGTTCATGTCCGATACCTGTTATAATAGGTAAAGGAAACTGTGCACAATTAGCTGCAAGCAGATAAGTATCAAATCCCGAAAGATCGGACGTAGCCCCTCCTCCACGGATAATAACCACTACATCCCAATTATCCCTTTCTTCATTGACAGCATTTAGTGCAGCTATTATTGAGTCTTCCACCCTTTCACCCTGCATAATTGCGGGGAACAGCTTAGAGTAAAAGGCAAAACCATAAGGGTTGTTCTCCAGTTGGTTACTGAAATCTCCATATCCGGCAGCCGTAGCCGAAGATATTACAGCAATACGCTGGGCAAGAACAGGGATTTCAAGTTCCTTATTCAAATCCTTTACTCCTTCTTCTTCCAACTGCTTCAAAATCTCCCTCCTGCGCCTTGCCATATCACCAAGCGTATAAGACGGATCTATATCAATAACCGTTAAACTATAGCCATATAGTTCATGAAACTCCACTGTCACCTGAACCAAGACTTTAATGCCGGACACAAATAATTGTCCCGTTTCCTGCTCAAAGTAAGGTTTCAGCAAACGGTAAGTAGATGCCCAAATCGTACCTCTTGCTTTAGCTATCAGGTTATTACTGCTAGGATCTTTCTGAATAAATTCCAAATAACAATGCCCCGTAGCATTGGAACGAACATCGCTTAACTCCGCCTGTACCCAAAACTCCCCTGCCATACATTGATTCAATGCACGTTTCACTAAAGAATTGAGTTCAAACAAGGATAAAGCCGATGTTTCCATATCTGTTATTTTATGCCGTTCACTTTTTTATAAGCCGAATATACATCAGGGATTCCATATCCATAAATATTATCAGGATAATCAACCCTGTCACCCGACTCTCTGATTAATTCTATTAATTGCTTGGCAGTGAGCTTCGGACAAGATTGCCACAAGCAAGCTACCAATCCGCACATGGTAGGTGCAGCAAAAGACGTTCCGTTGGCATGTGTAATCGTACCCGGCGTATCCATTACTGCCGTTCCCAATCCAATTGCAGCAACATCCGGCTTCACTCTGCCGTCGGTCGTATTTCCCACAGAGGAGAAAGGAGCATTTACCAACGACGAATCGATAGCCGCCACTGCAATTACATTGAAAGCATCGGCAGGAGGAGTAATCTTTTTCCAGGGTTTCACGCCTTCATTTCCGGCACTGCAAACCACCACCATACCTTTATCGGCGGCCATGCCCGCCGAGCGGGACATTAAAGCAAACCTTCCATCCAGGTTTCTGTATTGGTAGTTCTTGCTTTTATCGTCAAACTCACGATACCCCAAAGAAGTATTTATCACATCCACGCCAACACTATCGGCAAACTCGATAGCCGATGCCCAATAATCTTGTTCTACCAAGTTCTCCGTATCCACATCCTCACTGCGAAGCAACCAGTAGGAAGCAGCCGGGGCAGTTCCTACTATCGAATAGGGTTGGTTAGTCGCCATACAGGATAATACCATCATACCGTGATAGTTTTCGGCATAAATATCGGAATGTGCATCAACGAAATCCTTTGTCCCCAAAATATTCACATCTTTCAATGCTTTCATTCCGTCCGCATTATAAAAGCCACCATCTATAACAGCAATGGTCATGCCTTCTCCACGAAAGCCTGCCGCATGCAGGCTGTCTCCTTTATGAACAGCTATCTGACGATATGCTGCACCATAGAAATTATCCGTCGTGGTGAGCTTATCGATTATTTCCTTCAATCTGTTCCCGTTTCTCGCAGGAATGGAATCGGGAGAAGTCCATACTTTCTCGGTTTCCCTGACGAAAGGAAGCGAAGCTATACCGTCAATCAATGTGGTATCTTCGCATTGAACGGTTACTGTATTGTTCCATTTACCCGTAGTTACAACAGAGACTCCTTTATCACGAATGGCATCTACATAGGCTTTGCAAACAGGCAGGTCGGTAGAGTCTACTTTCAAGCCTTGTTTAGCCCGTCTCTCCAATGCTTTTTCGGATAAATATTGTTCCGGCTTGTCCAAAGAATATGTCGTTGCAGCTTTGTCTTTCAAACTGATGCGATATTTATAAGCTTTCTGTGCCCCAATAGGCAATGATAGCAATACCGCTAATGTAACTATGGTTAATTTCTTGTTCATGTTATGTTTTTTATGTTATTGTTCTATCCACATTCCTATCCCCCGCTGCGAAGCAATCAATGCTCCTCCCAGTACCCTTTTGCCATCATAAAACACAGCAGACTGTCCCGGAGTAATTGCCGAAGCGGTTTCTCTGAAATGTATCAGCAGACGACCATCCTCCAAAGAACGAACACTGCAAGGTATTGGTTTACTTCTGTATCTGATTCTCACTGTCAGGCTATCCAGCGAAAATATCTCTTCCGGACTAACCAACTGCTGCTGTTCCACCAACATATAATCGGTTTCCAGTTTCGAAACCTCTCCCAGCATTACCGTATTCTTGGCAGCATTTATTTTCAACACATAAGCTGGATAGCCCAAAGCTATTTCCAACCCTTTCCGCTGTCCTATGGTATAATAAGGAAAGCCTTTGTGTTCTCCCAACTTTACACCTTCCGAGTTTACAAACATTCCTTTTCCTACAATAGAATCTATTTCGGGCAACTGCTCGCGGAGGAAATCACGATAATCCCCTTCCACAAAGCAAACTTCCATGCTTTCACCTTCTTTGGATTTCGCTTCAAAACCTTTTTCTTTCAGATACTCCCTCACTTTGTCTTTGGTATAATTCCCCAAAGGGAAGACACATCGTTTCAGCACATCTTGCCCCAACCGCCAAAGGAAATAAGACTGGTCTTTCTTCACATCGTCACCTGCAATTATATAGGTATATCCGCCGCGTTCTTCCAAACGGGAGTAATGTCCGGTAGCCATATAATAACAATCGAGTTTATCAGCCCATTCTTTCAGCATGCGGAATTTGAAAAGCGGATTGCACAAGGCACACGGATTGGGAGTACGTCCCTGCATATACTCATCCACGAAGTATTTCACGATGGCGTTTTTAAACTCTTCACGTTCATCCGACACATGATGCTCTATGCCCAACTTATCCGCCAGTGCTTTTGCATCCATTATATAGTCGGGGTATTCCTGTCCCGGAGAAGAAAATTTTGACGGTGAATCCCATGTGCGCATTGTTACCCCAAGCACTTCATATCCTTGTTCCTGCAACATCAGGCAAGCAGCCGAACTGTCTATACCTCCACTCATGGCGACTAAAACTCTTTTCCGGTTCATCTATGTATTCTTTTCATTTTTACGTGAATGCAAATATACAATAAGCGAAGCTATAATAAAAAGGTTTACCATGAAAGATTACCATAAATAAAGGATGAGCGGGCATTTGAAAAAAAATCTTAAATTATGTCTGCTTCGGAACTTTTTATTAACGTTCATGTTATTTAGGTATATTCGAAGAAACAGTACCTAAACAATAACTAATTTAACAAAAATGAGTATGAAAAAATTAATGTTTACTCTGGCGATTGCCAGTTTATCCTCCGTTGCTTTTGCGCAAGGGAATAGTAATGCTAACGGCATAGTGGAAGAGAGTACGGAGATTATGACCGTACCTGTGAATCCATACAAAGTAGAAACTAACAGTTTCTGGAGCAATTGGTTCTTCAACTTTGGTGGTGGTGTTCAAACTTTGTTCGGTGACGATGCCGATGCAGGTAAATTCGGAAAACGTATCAGCCCTGCTTTCAACGTAGGTATCGGTAAGTGGTTTACTCCGGGCTTGGGATTACGTGTACAGTTTAACGGACTTCATTTAAGAAGCTTCACTTATGGTGAATCTGCATATACTTACGGCGACCTTCAACCGGGTGGATACTACAAACAGAAATTCAACTACATGAACCTTCATGGTGATGTATTGTTCAACCTAAGCGCAATGTTTGGAGGATACAATCCTTACCGTGTTTATGAAGTTATTCCATACGTAGGTCTTGGATGGGCTCACTCATTTGACTGGGCTGAAAAGCAATACTTCGCAGCTAACTTCGGTATCATCAACAAATTCCGCTTGTCTAACGCATGGGATTTCAATATCGAATTGAGCGCAATGGTTACTCAAGACCAATTTGATACCAAAGTACGTGGCAAAGGCGCAGATGCTGTTGTAGGTGCACAAATAGGATTTACTTATAAATTCAAACAAAGAGGCTTTAGAAGTGCTCCGGACGTAAATGCTATCATGGCTATGAGTTCAGCACAAATGGATGCAGTGAACGCAGCTTTGGCAGAACAAATCGCTCAGAACAACAAGTTGAAACAACAGTTGGCTAACCAACCGACAGAAATCGTCAACGAAAAAGTTGTTGTGAAAGAAATCGCTCCGGCTCCTCAATCAGTATTCTTTGAAATCGGTTCTTCAGTTATTCCTGCAAGAGACGAAGTTAACTTGAAGTCTATCGCAGAATTGATGCAGAACAATCCTAACATGACCTTGTCTTTGAACGGTTATGCAGACAGTGATACAGGTAGCGCAAGCTGGAACAAACAATTAAGTGAAAATCGTGCAAATGCAGTTGCAGACGCATTGGTTAAACTTGGTGTAAGTAGAGATCGTTTACAAGTAAGCGGCAACGGTGGTGTGAACACATTAGTTCCGCCTTCATTCAACCGTAGAGTTATTATCGAAGCTCAATAATACTCTGCCTTGACCTAACACCGAGGTAAGCATGCCCCGTTATTCCCCCTAAAAGGAATAACGGGGTATTTTTTATGCAAATAAATCATTCAAAGCCTCGCTCATGCTTGGATGCGTGAAAATAAAATCACGAAGGAAAGTATAATGCTGCCCGGTTTTCATTGCCAAAGCAACGAGGTTAATCACTTCGCTCGATTCGGGAGCAAACAGCGTAGCACCTAAAATCTTACCTGTATTCTTGTCGATAATGGCTTTCAGCAAACCGTCTGCCTCACCTAAAGTTTTCGCTCTCGGAATAGCAGCCACAAGCAATCTCTTCACAATCACATCCAGATTCTTCTTATAAGCATCTTCTTCATTCAGCCCGATGCGTGACAAAGGAGGATCAATAAATACCGAATAGCTGACCGGTTCCCTGTCATTCACGGCACGTTCTCCCCTGCCGAACAAATCTTCACGGATAATGCGGTAATCGTCCAATGATATGTAAGTGAACTGCAATCCTCCTTTCACGTCACCTATGGCACGGATACTTGGATTGGTCGTTTTCAAATACTCGTCCACAATGATAGCTCCGCGTTCATTGACCTCCACGCCTGCCGCTTCCAGATTCAGCCCGGCAGTATTCGGCTTTCGTCCCGTTGCCAAAAGAACGGCATCGGCTTCAAGCTCTACCAACAAATTGGTTTGCGAGTCAAGATACGTCAGCACGGCTTTCTTATTATCAGATACCACTTTCTGCACTTTGGCATTCATATAAAAAGTAACACCTTTCTTTTCCAGTACCTCCTTAACACTCGCCGCAATATCCCTGTCCTCACGAGGGATAAGTTCGGGATAACCTTCGAGCACAGTCACCCGTGAGCCGAAAGAAGCAAACATGGAAGCAAACTCAAGACCGATATACCCACCACCCACAATAACAAGATTATGAGGCAGTTCGGTCAGTTCCATGATAGATGTACTGGTATATACGAAAGGATTATCCTTGATGCCTTCAATAGGCGGGACAATAGTTTCCGCACCCGTATTGATAAATATATGCTTTGATTTCAATTCAATCTCCTCTGCCGGAGTTTTAACCGAAACCACCTCGGAAGTAACAAAAGAGCCGATGCCTGTATATACGGTCACATTGGGATTATCCGCTAGGTTGTGATAGTTCTTTCCTCTCAAAGCACTTGTCACACCTTCTTTTATGGAAACAGCATTCTTGTAGAATTCCTTCCTTTCATCGAAAGAAGCATCGCTCATCCCCGAAGCTATTTTCGCCTGATGAACCAATGTCTTCGTAGGAATACAACCGATATTGATACATGTACCTCCATACATTTTATCGGAACGCTCAATAACAGCTACCTTCCAATCATGCTTTGCCAACTCTGCGGCAAGTGTCTTACCACCTTTACCGAAACCGATGATTATTGCATCAAACTCTTTCATAACTTTATTTCTTTAACTGATTCAACACTCTTTTTGCACTGTCGGCAAGCACCACAATGGCTCCGGCAAGGATAGCCGTATCTTTAATTACCAATCGCCCGGCTCCCGTCAGCAAAGGGAATCCATGCTCGCCGCTGCCCAAGTCGGGAACCCACACTTCGGGAGTGGTGACAAGGAAAGACAACGTTCCCAACGTCATTATTATAGCAAGCCCCGCACCTACCAAACCGATTTTCGGAGAGAAGATACCCAAGAAAGTCAGGATACCGATAGACATAATCAGGATGCCAAGCTCGTGAGAGAAACCGTAAGTATTGTTCTCCACATGCCACTGGTGCTTCGCTTCATTAAATTCTCCCTCTTTCAACTTATATTCTTTATATTCAGGAGCGCTTTTGGTGTAGAAGAAACTCATAAACGGACTGTTTGCCACAAAAGGAACAATACCTTCCGCTTCATAGTTCCAGAACTTCAATCCGCCAATCCAAACGAATATAACCAAAATCGATACACGTATCAGGTTGATACCTAATTTCTGAGCCGAAGCCGCTACATTCAGGAATGTAATAAACAAAGAATTTAATTTAGCCATTATCTTATCTATTTTAAAGGGTTTAACTTATGATGCAAAGGTCGCCGTTTTCACCCTCGTGCCAAATGGCTATTTTACCGTATAAGTTGGCAATTATTCCCGTTTCTCCCTTTTGCGGTATTCGGAGATGCTTTCCTTCGCCATTTTCTTAAAGAAACGGCTGAAAGCGGCAAGGTCTTCAAACCCCAGAATATCACCGATCTCTTTCGCACTTTTATTGGTGTAAAGCAACAGGCGTTTAGCCTCAGCCTCAATCCTTTCGTGGATAATCCGCAAAGGGGTGGGCAATCCGTATTCGGAAAATAAATTGGAAAGTGTTTTCGGAGAACGATACAGCATATCGGCATAGTCCTGCACCTGTTTCTTCTCCTTGAAATGATTATCGACCAGCACATAGAACTGGCGCACAATGTCAAAACTCTTTTCTTTTCCCTCGGGCACGGAATACTTCTCACGCGCCATGCGCGTACAGGTAATAATGAAACGTTTAAGGACTATGCGCAACATCTCTTCCTGCAAATCATCCTGTATGCCGCACTCACCCCGGAATATATCGGAAATGCTGTGCAAAACGTCCGATTGCAACGGTGTCAACTTCATCCGCATAATGTTTGAAGAACCGTTGAACAAAAGCCCGTTGCATGACACTTCGCTGTCGTGACCGTAAATGCAATAAAAGTTACTGTTAAACAGCAGGCTCAGATACTCCCCGTCCACTTCCTTAATTTCAACATGATGTAAAGGAGTCAATGAAACGATCTCGTCTTCTTCCAAATGCATCACCACGTGGTCTACTTCCACAATCAAGCTTCCTTTCTGTACCCATATAAATTTATACAGACTTTTGTTCTTCATCAAATCCTTGTTCTGGTGAAAGTCGTAAGTCATTGCTACATTCCCGTCGAGCTTCGTTTTCAAATAATATTCCATACCTATATTATATATAGCATCAAAGATAGTAAATAAAACCGAAACTGTGCAGAAGGATGGTTCATTTCCTCTTTTATCACTCTACACTATTGTCATTGCTAACTAAACCATTGTCATTGCCGAATACACTATTGTTATAGTCAACCCTACTATTGTCATCGCCGACCTGATCGGCAATCTCTGCATCACGCTTATTTAGCTTTGTGTTAACAAGATTGCCGATCAGGTCGGCAATGACAATAGTGTAGAGTGATGTGTAGCCGGCAATGACAATAATATCATTTCCGCCTTCATCCCTTCCAGCCCAAACTGAAAGTGCTTACTACAAGCAGATGCAGATGAAAGCAGACACTGTTTTTCTGCTTTCTTCTGCTTTCAGTGCTTTCATAAACCATAATATTTGCAAATAAATTCCTTGCCACTTCATTTAACTCATTGGTTTACATTATCTTTGTCATGCACCGAATGATTTAACAATCTATTTAGTAAAGATGAAGTATCGGTAATAACATCAATTTTCGCATCCATACCAACGGGAATTGATAATTTTTTTTTGTAATTGGTTATAAATCCATTGGGAAAAGAAATTTTCATCTTATAATAACCTTTTACAGGACTATTAGAGATTGACAAAACAACACCTTTCACGACTCCGAATTCATTCTCAACCTCAGAATAATTAGAGAAGCACACTATCACTTCTTGACCGATTTTCACTTTTCTAATTTGAGATGTCGGCAACAAGGCTTCTCCTATTAGCCTACGGTCAAATCCTAAGGGTTCGTCTCTATTTTCAAGTATTGTATGATCGTTGACCAAAGTCATTTCAAGTTGAATGCTATTTGGGTACTCAACAAAATAGCTTCCGACTAAAAGGATAACAATAATTGCTAAGATAAGTGATATACCCCATCGCACAATCCAAGAGGGAACTTTGCCAAGTACTTCCTGCACTTCTTCACTGTGTAATTCGATCTCTTTATGTTTGGTACTCTCCATTATTCTCCTAATTCAAGTTGATTCTTTACAAGTTTATAATACTCCCCTTGCTGTTTAGTTAATTGCTCATGTGTACCTTCTTCAACAATACACCCTTTATCCAATACAATTATATTATCAGCATTCTTTACCGTGCTGAGACGGTGGGCTACTATTACGACCGTTCTTCCTTTGTAAAAAGTCTGCAAATGCTTCATGATTTCTTTCTCGTTATTGGCATCCAGAGCATTAGTCGCTTCATCCAGAAAAATGTATTCAGGATTTTTATATATAACTCTGGCTATTAAAATACGCTGTTTTTGTCCTTGACTGATTCCACTTCCTTCACTACCGATAATTGTGTTATAGTTCAAAGGCAATGACTCAATAAAATCGCATATATTAGCCATTATTGCCGCATGATATAATTTTTCTTCATCAATAACTTCTTCGCCAATTGCAATATTGCGGGCAATACTTTCGGAGAAAATAAAACCATCTTGCATCACACAACCGGACTTTGACCTCCATAAATGCGGATTGATATTTGCTAAGAGGGTATCACCTACTTTTATTCTTCCTTTATTGGGCTCATAAAATCCCAGTAGAAGTTTTATTAAAGTAGTTTTTCCACTTCCACTGGCACCAACAATCGCTGTGACTTTATTTTGAGGAATGGTTAAATTTACATTGTCCAACACAAGATTGCGATCCGCTCCATTGTAGCTGAAACTCATGTTTTCAATTATCAAAGATCGATTTGCAGGTAAGGAGGCTACTTTTTGTGTTATTAACTCCTCTTCGTCTTCTTTTTCATGAATCTCACTTAATCGCTCCAAGCTGATCTTAGCGTCTTGAAGATTTCGAGAAAAAGCAATAATTTGTTCTATAGGTGAAGAAAGTTGCCCGATGATATAAGTGAGTGACATCATCATACCTAGGGTCATATTTCCCATCACCACTTCTCTCGCAGCAATAAAGGATATAATAATATTGGTTGTTTGGCTAAAGAATACAGAACCCAATTGTTGATACTGACCTATGGACAAACTCTTAATGCCTATATTAAAAAGATTTACCTGTATTCTTTCCCACTGCCAACGTTTCTGCGTTTCACAGTTATTAAGCTTGATTTCCTGCATTCCATTGATGAGTTGAAACAGATTACTTTGCTCTTTTGCAGACTGATTAAATCTTTTAATATCTAACTTTTTTCGAATACTCATGAAACTTTGAACCCAGATAATATAAAGAAGATTTCCCAAAAAGAATATACCTAATATGGTTAAATTATAATACGCTAAAACTATCCCGAGAATAATTATATTAACAAATGAAAAAAGAATATTAATGGACGAACCTGTTAAAAAGTTCTTAATACGATCATGGTCTTTTATGCGTTGTATGAGATCACCTATCATCTTAGTATCAAAGAAATGCAATGGCATTTTCATTAGCTTAAAAAGAAAATCAGAAATCAATGCTATGTTGATACGTACATTAACATGGAGAAGAATCCAGCTTCTGATAAAATCAATAGAGAGTTTAGCGATAAAAATAATAAGTTGGGATATTAAAATCAAGGTTATAAAGTTAAGATTATGATTTTTAATACCTTTATCCACAATAGCTTGGGTTAAGAAGGGCATTATCAGCAGCAGAAGACTGACAGTAATCATCCCAAGTATTAACTGAACAATCTCTTTTTTATATGGAATTAGGTAACGCGCGAAAAATAGAAAATTTTGTTTTTTATTTGCTCCCGTTTCACCCTCACGATTATAAAACTCCGGGCTCGGTTGCAACAGCAGTGCCAATCCTTTCTCTTTATTTTCGGTTTTTGTACTGATCCAACAACGTTCAAGTTCTTTTTCTGAATAAACAACACGTTGACTTGCCGGATCTGCAATATAGAAATTGAATACTTTTTTCCTCTTTCTAATTTTATAACACACAACAAAGTGATTTTGATTCCAATGGAGAATGCACGGAAGAGGTTGTTCCTTAACCAATTTACTTGGTGTAATCATTATGCCTGCAGTACGGAATCCAATTGATGTGGCAGCGTCACTCATTCCCAACATGGAGACGCCTTCACGTGATATGAATGACCGCTCTCTCAATGTCTCCAAAGAATAATTGCGACCATAATATTTTGCAATCATTCTTAGGCAAGTAGGTCCACAATCCGTAGCATCCAGTTGTGAATAATGAGGAAACTTTCTTATCATACAACCCCTCTTTTTGTCTTTTTCCCTTTATGAATGTATTGAAATGAAATTCATCAATCGGTTCGTTCCAATATATTTCCATTCCCTCTTTGCGCTTTAACAGAAATCTTATTTTTATCGAATATCACAAAGGATACTCTAAGCTGCACTCCTCTTATATCGCTTTTTCCGGTAGTGCCGGATACAATATTTAAGTATTTATCCTGTAAATTATTAAAGTTACTTCCACCCAACAAATCGGTTCCGTATAAATCGACAATTAATTTTTTCTTTAAAAAAGATCCTCTGATTCCGATATTCAGTCCGTTTGTTGCCTCCTGATAGGTTATCATGGATTCATTGGCACTATCATAAAAGAAATCTCCGTGTAGTGTGAACATCTCACTGAGATTGTATTCACAGTTTAAAGAGCAATTCCAGAAAGGTTTCTTTATTTCTCTGATTTCATCCAAGTATGGAACCTTCTGATTAGGTATTTCCATGCCTACGGAGGAGTAAACGCTGAGTCTCTTATTATGAAAAGAATATCCTAAATCGACACCATACATTTCTGAGCGGTCGAGGTTGATGGGGATCATTTTTGTGATATTGATATTATTCTTATTATCGCTAATAGCGGTTTGTATTCGGACATCTTTGATATTTGTATATGTAACAGACAGTGATATGTTTTTCCATTGACTTGATAGTGCTACTTCATTAAAATAGCTGGGTTTTACAAATGGGTTGCCACTTACATAGGATAAGGAATCTTCGTAAAATACGCTGGGATTTAGCGCCCTAAAGCTGGGGCGTCTTATGTATCGAGATAAATTTAATGATAAAGATAGATTTTTATTTATGGTATAATTCATTTCCAGTTTTGGAAAAAGATCGGAGAAAGAGCGATCCACAGTCGAGGTTGTGTCGGAAACGGTACTTCCTTTTGTTCTTGCATATTCATATCGTAATCCAAATTGAAGGTTGAAGTTACCCCACTCTTTATTCAGGCTGAAATAAGTAGCTGCTACCTGATCTTTTAATGAAGTGTAGCTCATATTGACTTCTACCTTATTGAGAACATTGTTGGTTTTAACTTCCGACGGATTGTTTACATTGGAGTATTGTGCCCCAATATCTGTTCGTATCTTATAAGGCAGTTCGAATTTGTATTTCAGTGATGCGGTGAAAACCTTGTATTTGCTGTCGCTCAGAATGTTCATCTTTGATGCGTTGGCTGTTGTTTCATTCACTTCGTCTATTACATTGTTTACACCGTTATTGACCGAAGCATAGTCGGCTACAAAAGCAAGGGAGGACATCTTGCTGATGTCGTAATTGTAACTTAAGCTGATACTATGCTTCGTGTTCTTTGATTCATTTTTCTGATTGATTATCTTGTTAATTACTCCTTTTTGGTCCTTGAATTCATTCTCATTGTAAGTATGCTCATCTCTTTTACTACTGCTAAAAAAATATTCCAATCCTATTCTGTTTTTGGAATTTATATCTATATCTGTTGCCCACAATCCTGAGTGTCTTTGAGAATTCGAATTTAATTTCACATTTGAAGTATTAGAAGAAGTATAAGCCGGATGATATATATATTTATAATACTTTTCTTTGACAACGCTATTCATGTCAGAGTAGTTATAATTCATCTTTGAGGATATGATTCCTTGCTTTATTTTAAATTGTAAGGCAGGTTCTGTTGACAACTTGTGGTTTGCCGATAATCGGTTGGATATTTGCATGTACATATTGTCTTTCATACGCTTAATTGTTTTTATATGTACAACGGCTTTTACGGAGGCAGAGTATGCGGATGAAGAAAATCTATCAATTTCAATACTTTCAATATCGTTCGAACTCATTACATCCAAGATGTCCCTGTCTTTTATCTCTTTGCCATCGACAATGATTTTTGGTTTTCCTCTACCCGGAACAATGATGCCGTTTTCACCTTTCCGAGCCAATCCGGGAGTTCGTTTCAGCATATCCATTACGCTTCCGGCATCGCTTAATGTTGAGTTTTTGACATTTACCGTTATTTTATTCGCTTTCATTTTTACTAAAGGTTGCTTTGCTACAACAGTCACTTCATCCAATGATATAGAGTTCGTTTCCAGCCTTATATCACCCAAATTGATTGTAGTGAGATTGTCCCGGTCGATGGATCGCTCCTTTATTCTATATCCCATGGAGGATAACCGAATGAGAAAATGATTGTTTTGAGGAACTACAATCTCGAAAGTTTTCGTTTGAAAAGATTGCCCTGAGATTAATACTGTATCCGGCAAGATTGCATATACCAGCAAATTGTACATATAGTCGGTATTATTGTCATCAAAGTTCACACGTCCTGTTATTTTTACGTTCTGTGAATTCGCGGAGACCGCAAAGCCAAGCAGTAATAACAAAATAACTTTTTTCATAGAAGTAGATTTTCATTTATTATACCTATATTCGTATAAATAAGGCAGCATTTCCGCCAACTTCGTCTTATATATTGAGCAACAATCAACGTCTTCTCCTTTCCCTTTCTTGATCCTATCTATGGGGCATCCTCCTCCACAAACCGGGAAAACCTTGCAGGCAAGACACTCATTATCCTCAAATGGATCCTCCTGAAAAGTGGTCATCACTATTTTCCTTTGTGAAATTTTCTTTTCCAGAACATTTCCGATTTTATAGTTGGGATTGCCTAAGTGTTCGAGACATTTATACATATCCCCGGAAGGGTCAATGCAGAATGTCTTGAGACATCTATACATACAAGGTTGGGCTAAATTAGGTAAGAACGGCGTTAAATCATTTCTTTTTCCTAGTTTTAAATTCTCTACTTTCTGTTTAAATATATCATCATTGGTATAGCAAACTGAATTCTGTTCAAATCCCGTTCTATCTTGTACAAAATTACACCCTATTTTTATTCGGTTATCTGTAAGATTAGGATATTTTCGTTTAAATAATATAAGAATATCATCAAATGCCGTATTATTTGTTTTGTCTATTGTTACTTGTATATGAAGAGGAATAGAAGTCATTTTTAGTAGGTTATCTATATTTGAAAGTATCACCTCAAAAGAAGGTGCACCACTCTTGAAGTATCTTCTTTTATCATGAATGTCTGCCAATCCATCCAGCGATATTTGTATATGGGATAAATGGAGAAGATTCAGTTTTTCTATTTTATCCTTTGTCAACAGACTTCCATTTGTAACCATTGAAGAACTAAACTTTATTTTTTTTTCATTTAGTTTATTTGCAATGGAAACTATTCTATCGAATCCCAATAAAGGTTCTCCGCCAAACCAATTAATGGATAGTTGATTTTCTTTATTGTTTTCAATATATTGTATAATGGCCTCTTCAACGTCATCCGCCATAATTGGGAGGTTTTTATTACCTTCCTCAAAACAGTAGAAGCAAGAGAAGTTACATATCATGACCGGTGCAATGCATAGATGAAGCCTTTGATTATTGAAAGCGTGCCTATAATATTTATATTTGTAAATTAGGTTCTCGTTCAGTTCTTCAGTTAAAATACCTTGGGCTAATAAAACTTTTCTGGTATCTATTTCCGCATCATTCCAAATCGCCTCATAAGTAGGATTTTCTATTTTTACGAATGCGTTTGTTAACGTATTAAAAATCCATGTCGAAGTACCATCTGTATGGATTACATTATATTGTGAGTATTTCATAATAAATAAAAGGTCAAGGTTAACTATAACGGGATTCTTCAAGTTCATATACAAGAAGAATCCCAATAATAATTATCACTTTAATTGTTGGGAGAATCCTCCTCCTTCTCAGCATCAACATCAATATCAGCATCATCCTCATCATCATCATCAAGTCCCGGCCCCTCATAACCACAAGCGCAATAATGTTTATCATACCCCTTCTTACACTTGACTCCACCCATTACAGAATCCATAGCTGCATCTTCCAAAAGATTCATTTCGTCACTTTGTCCTTCACGGAGAACTTGCATTTTTTCTTCAAAGTCTTTCATTTTTACAGTATTTTTAGTTAAACGTTTACAAATATGTGGAAAAAAGTTAGACGATCACTTACCGCTGAGTTAATATATGTAAAAAAAGAAAATAAATAAAGTTCGAATACACAGAAGAAGAGAGTATCGCAAGTAAAAGAGGGATATTTCAAGGAATGCCCATCACTTTCAAAAATACTTAAGGAGAAGTTAAAAACTATTTACCACACGCGCATCAGCTACCCGGAGTCAGCGAAATCAGGACTCCCTTTCGGAGAATTAACAATCTATATTACAGAATATTAAAGCAATTAGAATAAGTAATATAATTGAATGAATTTGATAATAATTATAATGCGTCAGCCATTTTTTTCCTCAGGGAAAACGCATTATAAAATCAGAATATATATTATTCATAAGCTCACATAATACATGATTCTATGTATAAATACTCTTAATAAGAAATCAAAATAAAACTATATATGCTTGACTTTAAGCAATATGAATACTGTTTTGATTAAAAGTATTGTAGTTTGTCATTATTTAAATGCGTTTTCTCTGTTTTTTTCCTTTCATTTTAGTTCCTCACAACTGTGAGGAAGTTTGCGCACAGCCGTGAGGAAACTTCCTCATAACTGTGAGGAACTTTCCGCATAGTTGTGAGGAACTAAAAATATGCCATCATTTGAATATAATTATCCTTGTGGTTGTTATTATTGAGTGCATTATTACTATAACCATTTAGTCTATTGTCATTAACAACTGTACTATTATCATTGACAATCCCATGAAAGCACTGAAAGCGATGAAAGCAGAAAAATGGCTTCTGCTTTCATCGCTTTCGCTTTGATACAAACACTTTCAGAACTTTATGGAAGCACAGAAAGGGAAAAATTCTTTGTTTATAGAGAGAACCTTTTTGCTTGTTCGGCAATCAGTTCCTTGTCATCGAAATAATTAATCTTCATCGCTTTTCTCACATCGTCGAGTGTAGCGGCTGCGGCTGCACGGGCTTCTTCACAACCTTTCTTCAACATGTCATAAATAGCGGGAATATCTTTTTCGAACTCCTTGCGGCGGTTGCGAATCGGTTCCAGTTCTTCTTGCATAATGGCATTGAGGAAACGTTTCACTTTTACATCACCCAAACCGCCACGCTGATAATGCGCTTTCAATTCATCGAGGTTAGGATAATCGGGCAAATAACGTTCGAAATGTTCGGGACGGCAAAATGCATCAAGATAAGTAAACACGGTGTTACCCTCAATCTTTCCGGGATCTTGCACACGCAAGTGGTCGGGATCGGTAAACATGCTCATCACTTTCTTCTGAACCTCATCGGCAGTTTCGGACAGGTAGATGCAGTTGCCCAAAGATTTACTCATCTTTGCTTTTCCGTCCGTACCCGGCAAACGCAGGCAAGCAGAGTTATCGGGAAGAAGTATTTCCGGCTCTACCAATGTTTCACCGTAAATATGATTGAAACGGCGAACGATTTCGTTTGTTTGCTCCAGCATCGGTTTCTGGTCTTCGCCTACCGGAACGGTAGTTGCACGGAACGCAGTGATGTCGGCAGCCTGACTGATAGGATAAGTGAAGAAACCTACCGGGATGCTTGTTTCAAAGTTACGCATCTGAATCTCGGTCTTCACTGTCGGATTGCGCTGAAGACGTGATACCGTTACCAAGTCCATGTAATAGAAAGTGAGCTCGCACAGTTCGGGTATTTGTGACTGGATAAAGATAGTTGATTTGGCAGGATCGAGTCCGCAAGCCAGATAGTCAAGTGCAACCTCGATAACATTCTGACGCACCTTTTCCGGGTTGTCGATATTATCAGTCAACGCCTGAGCATCGGCAATAAAGACAAATATTTTATCAAACAAACCGGAGTTTTGCAGTTCCACCCTTCTTTTCAGTGAGCCAACATAATGGCCGATATGCAGTCTTCCGGTGGGGCGGTCACCTGTCAACATTATTTTTTCTTTTCCCATCACTCTATATTTATTATCTTATATTAAAAATTACGCAAAGATAGGAATAATCTGCAAGAAACGATTAACTTTGGCTGTCGATTATATACATAATATTAATGAATGTTTCTATGGATAAGCTAAAATCAATCTTTAAAATAACATTTTTCCTTTCGGCAGTTTTGTTTATATCCGCCTCTTGTTCCGATGACAAAGAAGAGCCGGCTCCACAACCTTCAAGATTGGTGAAACAAGTAAGAATTTACCATAGTGCGGACGACACCAAGCTTCTCACTACGCTTACTTTTGATTATGACACAAAGGGAAGATTGATAAAAGTATATAGCAGCGAACCTCTTGGTGTGGTAAATTATACATATCCTGCCAACGACAAGGTGACATACACTTATGCTTCGGCAAGTTCCACACTCGTAGAAGTGAGTACCGATTTGGAGGACGGACGTTCTTATTCCTGCTCTTTCTCCGACAAAGAGAACGATACTAATTATTTATATGACAACGGTTATCTGAAAACCTCGAAGAACGGCAATCTGGAGTTGAAATACAGTTGGGATAACGGCAATCTGAAATCCATTGTTTCATCGCCCAGCGCTCTGTATAACAACAAGTTCAACGCTTCCGACATTGCCAACGATTACAGTATCGACCTCAACACGCTTCCGCAGTTAGTGGATAAAAGAGCCGATTACCAGTCTGTGGTAAACATTTACGGACAAATGGCAGGCATCCTCGGTGAAAGGAGCAAAAACATTATAGAAAACACGGAGTATCTGTATGATTACAGTTTCGACAAAGAAGGGCGCCTGAAACAGTTGAGTGTCGTAGCAGACGGCGAAGCCTATACTTTCAGGATTGCTTGCGGTGAGAATATTTTGGAATAAACTTCCTGCAATTACTTTGTAATATAAAAAATAAGTCGTTACTTTGCACAAACTTTGTAACGAGGATGTACAAACAGGAAAAAAGAAATAATTACGACTATCATTCGGGAACATGCAAGCCCGATAGCATTCATTTCTTTTTTTTAGAGCTTGATAATTTATTTATTTCAATATAATGCGTTAGACCATTTATTTGGGTAACGCATTTTTTTTAATACATAGACAACTTAAAACAATTCAATAAATAGAGATTTCAATGGAAAAAGAAATTAAAAAGGTTTTAGTCTTAGGCTCAGGAGCCTTGAAAATCGGTCAGGCAGGTGAGTTCGACTACTCCGGTTCACAAGCACTGAAAGCACTGAAAGAAGAAGGTATCAGTTCAGTATTAGTTAATCCGAACATTGCAACCATTCAAACTTCAGAAGGTATTGCCGATAAGGTTTACTTCCTTCCCGTAACTACTTACTTCGTAGAAGAAATTATCAAGAAAGAAAAACCGGACGGTATCTTACTCGCATTCGGCGGACAAACAGCCCTGAATTGCGGAGCGGAACTATACACAAGCGGCATCTTGGATAAACACGGTGTAAAAGTACTCGGAACTTCCGTTGAAGCTATTATGTACACAGAAGATCGCGACTTGTTTGTGAAGAAACTGGACGAAATTGAAATGAAAACTCCGGTAAGCCAAGCCGTGGAAAGCATGGAAGATGCTATCGCTGCAGCTCGCAGAATCGGTTATCCGGTTATGGTTCGTTCGGCTTATGCACTTGGAGGACTTGGCAGCGGTATCTGCGCTAACGAAGAAGAGTTCCTCAAACTTGCCGAAAGTTCTTTTGCATTCTCCAAACAAATCCTTGTTGAAGAATCATTGAAAGGCTGGAAAGAAATAGAGTTTGAAGTAATCCGCGATGCTAATGACCACTGCTTCACTGTGGCAAGCATGGAAAACTTCGATCCACTGGGCATTCACACCGGAGAATCTATCGTGGTAGCTCCTACTTGTTCTTTGGACGACAAAGAATTAAAGATGCTACAGGAACTTTCTACCAAATGTATCCGCCACCTCGGAATCGTAGGCGAATGTAACATTCAGTATGCGTTCAACTCCGACACAGATGATTACCGCGTAATCGAAGTAAACGCACGTTTGAGCCGTTCATCTGCTTTAGCATCAAAGGCAACAGGTTATCCATTGGCATTCGTTGCAGCCAAGGTTGCTTTGGGCTACACTCTGGATCAAATCGGTGAAATGGGAACTCCTAACTCTGCTTATGTTGCTCCGTCACTCGATTACTATATCTGTAAGATACCTCGCTGGGACTTGACTAAATTCGTAGGTGTATCACGCCAGATCGGTTCAAGTATGAAGTCGGTAGGTGAAATCATGTCTATCGGTAAATCTTTCGAAGAAATCATCCAGAAAGGTCTTCGCATGATAGGTCAGGGAATGCACGGATTTGTTGGCAATGATGATATTCATTTTGACGACATCGATACTGAATTGGCCAATCCAACCGACTTGCGTATCTTTGCTATTGCAGCCGCATTTGAAAAAGGTTATACTATCGAACGCATCCACGAATTGACAAAGATTGATCCTTGGTTCTTGGGCAAACTGAAAAACATCCACGATTATAAAAACAAACTTTCTGCATTTAATAAGGTAGAAGATATTCCTGCCGACATTCTTCGCGAAGCTAAAGTTCTTGGTTTCTCAGATTTCCAGATTGCACGTTTCGTTTTGAATCCGGAAGGAAACATGGAAAAAGAAAACCTGATGGTGCGCAACCGCAGAAAAGAACTCGGTATTCTTCCTGCCGTGAAACGCATCAACACAATAGCATCAGAACATCCTGAATTAACCAACTACCTGTATATGACTTATGCAGAGCAAGGTTATGACGTAAACTACTACAAGAATGAAAAGTCTGTTGTGGTATTAGGTTCAGGTGCATACCGTATCGGTAGTTCTGTTGAGTTCGACTGGTGTTCGGTAAATGCAGTTCAGACTGCTCGCAAACTGGGTTACAAATCAATCATGATTAACTATAACCCGGAAACAGTTTCTACCGACTATGACATGTGCGACCGTCTTTACTTCGATGAGCTTTCTTTTGAGCGTGTACTCGATGTTATCGACCTTGAACAGCCTCGTGGTGTTATCGTGTCGGTAGGTGGACAAATTCCTAATAATCTGGCAATGAAACTTTACCGCCAGTCTGTTCCCGTACTCGGAACCTCACCTATCTCTATCGACCGTGCCGAAAACCGTAACAAGTTCTCTGCAATGCTCGACTCACTCGGCATCGACCAACCGGCTTGGCAAGAGCTTACCAGTTTGGAAGATGTGAAAGGGTTTGTTGAAAAAGTAGGTTATCCTGTTCTTGTTCGTCCTTCTTACGTACTTTCGGGTGCTGCTATGAATGTTTGTTATGACGACGAAGAATTAGAAAACTTCCTGAAAATGGCTGCCGAAGTATCTAAAGAATACCCGGTTGTAATTTCTCAGTTCCTACAAAACACCAAGGAAATAGAGTTTGATGCTGTTGCACAAAATGGCGAAGTAGTAGAATATGCAATCTCAGAACACGTAGAGTTTGCCGGAGTTCACTCCGGTGATGCAACTTTGGTATTCCCGGCTCAGAAGATTTACTTTGAAACTGCACGCCGTATCAAGAAGATCAGCCGTCAGATTGCCAAAGAACTAAACATCTCCGGTCCTTTCAATATCCAATACTTAGCAAAGAACAACGAAGTAAAAGTTATCGAGTGTAACCTCCGTGCTTCACGCAGTTTCCCATTCGTATCTAAAGTACTTAAAAGAAACTTCATTGAAACAGCGACACGCATCATGCTCGATGCTCCATACAGCCAACCCGATAAATCAGCATTCGATGTAGACTGGATTGGTGTAAAAGCTTCTCAATTCTCATTCTCACGTTTACACAAGGCAGATCCGGTATTGGGAGTGGATATGTCTTCAACAGGTGAAGTAGGTTGCTTGGGCGACGACTTCTCGGAAGCACTTCTCAATGCTCTTATTGCAACAGGATTCAAGATTCCTTCAAAGGAAAAAGGTGTCATGGTTTCTTCGGGTGCAATGAAATCCAAAGTTGACTTGCTCGATGCAACACGTATGCTCGACAAGCAAGGCTACAAGATTTATGCAACTGCGGGAACAGCCAAATTCCTGAACGAAAGCGGAGTAAAAGCAGAAGCCGTTTACTGGCCCGACGAAAATGATAACCACGAAAACAATGTAATGAAGATGATTGCCGATCATAAGTTCGACTTAATCATCAACATTCCGAAAAACCATACTAAACGTGAGTTGACTAATGGTTACAAGATTCGCCGTGGAGCTATCGACCACAACATTCCATTGATTACCAACGCTCGTTTGGCAAGTGCATTCATTGAAGCATTCTGCGAATTGAAAGCATCAGACATCCAGATTAAGAGTTGGCAAGATTACAAGTAAGAAACATCTTACCAATATATTTTTATAAAGGGAGAACTAAAATAGTTTTCCCTTTATTTTTTGCCTGAACTCTTTCTATGATAAAACATTAAGCCTCCATTATGAATTCCATCTATCAGCTCATAGTTTATATCTATCTGATTTTCAATGCCGAATAATTAGGATATCACAATTAAATTCTTATATTTGTCATATAATTATTTAAACTCCTAAAAAGCAGTGTATGGAAAACAAAAAACTAACAGCAGCCAATGGCCGTCCCATCGCAGACAACCAAAACACACAGACAGCAGGTCCTCGCGGACAGGTTTTATTACAAGATCCTTGGTTAATTGAAAAGTTAGCCCACTTTGACAGAGAAGTTATCCCCGAACGCCGCATGCACGCCAAAGGTTCGGGTGCTTATGGTACATTCACCGTAACACACGACATTACAAAATATACCCGTGCAGCTATCTTCAGTGAAGTAGGAAAGAAAACCGAATGTTTTGTACGTTTCTCTACTGTGGCAGGTGAACGCGGTGCAGCTGATGCAGAACGCGATATTCGTGGCTTCGCCATAAAGTTCTACACAGAAGAGGGTAATTGGGACTTAGTAGGAAACAATACTCCCGTATTCTTCCTCCGTGATCCGCTTAAGTTCCCGGACTTGAACCATGCCGTGAAACGTGATCCACGCACCAACATGCGCAGTGCCAACAATAACTGGGATTTCTGGACATTGCTCCCCGAAGCATTGCATCAGGTTACTATCACCATGAGTCCGCGCGGTATTCCTTATTCATATCGTCACATGAACGGTTACGGCAGCCACACTTACAGTTTCCTTAATGCAGACAACCAGCGTATCTGGGTAAAGTTTCACTTGAAAACCATGCAAGGCATCAAGAATCTGACAGACCAAGAAGCCGAAGCTATCATTGCCAAAGACCGTGAATCACATCAACGCGATTTATATGAAAGCATTGAAAAGGGAGATTTCCCGAAATGGAGAGTTCAGATTCAGTTAATGACAGAGGAAGAAGCAGACAATTACCGCATCAATCCGTTTGATTTGACAAAGGTTTGGTCACATAAAGATTTCCCATTACAGGATGTCGGCATCATGGAATTGAACCGTAACCCTGAAAACTATTTCGCAGAAGTGGAACAATCGGCTTTCAACCCGATGAACATTGTGGAAGGTGTCAGTTTCTCTCCCGACAAGATGTTGCAAGGGCGTTTATTCTCATATGGCGATGCGCAGCGTTACCGCTTGGGTGTAAACTCCGAACAGATTCCGGTAAACAAACCTCGTTGCCCGTTCCATGCATTCCACCGCGACGGCGCTATGCGTGTTGACGGTAATTATGGTTCTACCAAAGGTTATGAACCAAACAGCTATGGTGAATGGCAAGATTCTCCCGAAAAGAAAGAACCGCCTCACAAAGTAGATGGAGACATCTTCAACTATAATGAACGTGAGTATGACGATGATTATTACAGCCAGCCGGGTGATTTGTTCCGCTTGATGCCTGCCGATGAGCAGCAAGCACTATTCGAAAACACAGGCCGCGCTATGGGCGATGCCGAATTGTTTATCAAACAACGGCATGTACGCAACTGCTACAAAGCCGATCCGGCATATGGAACAGGAGTTGCCAAAGCATTGGGCATAGATTTGGAAGAAGCATTGAAATCCACCAGATAAACAAAGCACATAATATAATGAAAGAGGTTCTTGGTTAAGAACCTCTTTCATTTAATATCTATATTTCAACACTTATTTCTGTTTATCCGCCCATTCCAACCGACGTGCATCCGGCAATTGCTTTACCTGAAAATCTTCAAAAGTTGCTTTGAAACCTGTGCCATCCGGACAAGCCCCCATTAAACCTACCATGACAGGACGGTTATCCTGCAACCAACAAGTGCGTATCATTGTATATTCCTTATCATCCAAAGAATAATAGACCTCTACCGCATCAAGGCGGCGAATAGCCTTAATCCACATAGAACGGGGAGCGTTATTCAGTTTCACTACACTCCAGTCACTCGTTTTGTGAGTAACCACTGTGCTTACATTCTGATGTCCGTCCACAAATTCCACTCCTGCCTTAATCCAGTTTTCATGATCCTGACGAAGCATCAGTCCCATTTGATCGAATGTAGTTACATAGTTTCCCGTAATTTTCACTTTTGCTTCAAATTCACCTCCGTAAGTGGCATAGTAAAAAGGAGCATCGTCCACCGTAAAACCATAATGAGCAATACGCCAATAATCTGTCTTTGCAGGAACAGTCATTTCAAACGTATGCTTATCCACGATTCTCCATTCCGCCGGTTCATTAAACCAGTTCATCTTTTCAAGACTCTGAGCTTGCACCGCACAAACAGCAAACAAGGCAATTATGCCGAAGAATAGTTTTTTCATACTTTTATTTAATTGTGTTTTTTATCACTCACTTCTTATACTTATTCCTGTCTGCCTCCGTTATTTCACGCAGCACCCGGCAAGGATTTCCTACTGCAAGCGAATTGGCAGGGAGATCTTTTGTAACCACGCTCCCGGCACCAACAACCGTGCCTTTACCTATAGTCACTCCCGGCATGATGCAAACATGCCCGCCAATCCATACATCATCTTCTATCGTAACCGGAAAAGCATATTCCAAACCTTCATTACGTTGTTCGGCATCGAGCGGATGTCCTGCTGTATAAATACCTACATTCGGAGCAATAAAAACATTATTGCCAATCTTCACCTTAGCCCCGTCGAGAACAACAAAGTTTGTGTTTGCAAAGAAATTATCTCCCACCTCGATATTGTAGCCATAGTCACAATAAAAAGGCGAGATAATAGTCACATTCTTACCCTTCTTTCCCAGAAGGGATGCCAGAATCTTTTCCCGTTCTTCATCCTGCAAAGGAGACAGGTTGTTATACTCAAAAACAATTCCCCTTGTAGCTTTCATTTCAGCTTGAAGGGTTTCATCATAGTTTGCATTATACAATAAACCTTCAGCAGCCTTTTCCTTTTCAGTCTTCATGGTTTATTTCTTTAAAGCCTCATCAATAGTATCCATCAACTTCTGAAACTCTTCTTCCGTATATCCCACTGAGTTATAAATAATCTTGCCTTCCTTGTCTACAAGAAATGCACGGGGAATATATTGCTTGGCAAACTTGGAAGTAACCTCACGTTTAGGATCGGGATAAAGAGGAAAAGTAAAACCTTTCTTCTCATTATACTTTTCAAGTTGGGCATCGGTATGTTCGCGCCCCACAACCAAAAGAACAAAATCCTTGTTATCTTTATACTTCGGCCATAAAGTACTTTGCACTTCGGCCAGTTCTTTCTGGCAAGGTCCGCACCAAGTGGCAAAGAGGCTTATCAACACCACCTTACCGCGCAAATCCTGAGAATTGACAGTTCCATACTTTTCAGAGTTCAGCGTAAATGCAGGGACTTTATCCCCATTTTTCACCAATGTATCTTCAGCGCCTTGTGCTGATATATTTAAAGACACAACTGCACAAAGCAGCAACAAAAATAGTTTCTTCATTGTTTTCATCTATAATACGTTAGGATAATCTTATTAACTAACACTTCTGCAAATATAAGTATTTTCCTATATTTGCAAAGAGTCATATAAAAAACAAAACAATATATGTTAGTACTTCTTTCATGTGCAAAAACAATGCACTCTGCATCCAAGATAAAAGCCCCTTTAGCCACTAACCCGCAGTTTGCCAAAGAAGCTGCAGAGATAGCCATGCATATGTCACAATTCACTGTTGAAGAATTAGAACACGCCCTGCGCATCAACTCAAAATTGGGAGTGGAAAACTACAAACGCTTTCAGGACTTCCACTCTGAAGACAATCACGCAGTGCAAGCTGTGCTGGCATATACGGGAATTGTATTCAAATACCTGAACCCAAAGGGATTTACAAAAGAAGATTTCATGTATGCACAGGATCATCTGCGGCTCACTTCATTTTGTTACGGGTTGCTCCGCCCTATGGACATGATAAAGAATTATCGTTTGGAAGGTGATGTAAAGCTGCCGGAACTGGGAGGGATAAGCATGTTTGAATACTGGCGCCCGAAACTGACAGACACATTCATTGCTGCAATAAAAGCAGCGGGCGGAACTTTAATCAATCTGGCAAGCAATGAAATGAAATCATTGTTCGATTGGAAAAGAGTTGAGAATGAAGTACGCATAATCACGCCCGAATTTAAAGTAATAAAGAACGGCAAAGCCGACACAATAGTGGTTTACACCAAAATGTCACGCGGGGCAATGACAAATTTCATTCTGACAAACCGAATAGAGAAACCGGAGCTTTTAAAACAATACTCATGGGAAGGTTTTGAATTTGACGAAACCCGGTCGGATAACAAGACCTATACTTATATCTTAGGAGGATAACAAAAGAAAGTTGCAGCTCTTGTCTATTTTCACAAATAAACTTTTGCCTGCAACTCTCACCACTCAAAACATATCTTGTTGTTCCTGTTCCTATTTGCCTCCGTTCAGGATACCGGAGTCACTATCTTGGTTGTTCAGCCTCTTCGAAGCAGATTCATATTTGCGTCCGAAAGAGAAATTATAGGTAAGCTTCAAAGCAAGCACATGGGAACTGTCTTTCACATAAGTCCAGTTCTTGGAAGGAGCATATTCATTCCTGCTTTCTTTTCCTATTTTCCAGTTATTTACAAAAGGATTAAGTACCATTGCTCCCACACTTAAGTTCTTGAATTTATACATTAAAGCAAGAAGATGATAATTCTCTCCATACGATAAAGTCTCTCCAAAAAAATCGTTCTTGTGGTTCTGTATCTGGAACATTCCCATCCAATTCTTATAAGAAGCCATTACCTCACCACGGAAATACAGGTTAGTATAGGTATGGTGATAATTATTTCCCCTGCTGTCAAAGTGGCTCAAACCTGTAACAAAGGAAACAGTCAATATATTCTTTATCGGGCCAAACTTCAACTCCAGTTCCGTATTCAGCTTTTGCCAACTCTTTTGATTGCCAACAGTCCTGATGAATTTATCCCCTTCCAATATGGTTTCCTCCATAATAGGTTTATGGTAATACCAATGCTGCACATTAAGATTGGCACTAAACAACCCCTTATGATAATCGTATACAAAAGAATTGACATAGTTCAACACCGGTTTCAGATTCGGGTTTCCACGGCGGATTTGCAGAGAATCAATCAGTTGCTCCACATTATTCAAATCGGAAAGAGAAGGCGCACTGCTAAACATGTCTCCACGATAACGTATGAAAGAATGTTCGTTGAAATTATAGGCAAGTTTCAATGAAGGACGGAAAGTATAGTTCTGGTAACCTTCACCTTCCTGACTGAACCATGAACGTGTTCCGCCCACTCCCAAAGAGTAATTGAACTTGTGCAGCTTGCCTTGGAACTCAGTATAAACATAAGTTTCGGATTGTTCCATTTTGGTTTTCGCATCCGTGCTGCCCATATACTCATTGTTCGTAAAACTCTGTGTATGTTTCACTCCCATGCTCAACCTGCCTGCCTTAAATCCTTTTTCATATACCCCTTCACCAATAATGGAATATTTCTTTCCTCTCACATCCGAATATATATCCGTCAGCACTTCGCTATTTTGCATCTCCCGGTAGGTTCTCTCTTTATGTGAACTGATGTAAGTCCCCACCACATTGAATACTATATTTTGTTCATTCTTCAACGAACGTTGGTAATAAATGTCGAGCGAAGGACTATTTTCTCCCGAATTCGTCCTATCCAGCATGTTCACCGCTTTTTCGGGCTGTCCCACAGGATAAAGGAGACTGTTAAAATACTCTTTCCCTAAAGGTTCTACAGAAAAATTCTCTCTCAATGATATACTGAGAAAACTTTTATCCGGCTCCATATAGTTATAATTCAAGGTCACATAATTCCAGTTGTTATACCATTTGTCCCGTATTCCGTCTTCCACACGTGTAAAAGAAGTACCGTCACCATAGTTGAAAGTTTCGGAATTTTCCCTCCACATACTGCCTATACCCCGCGTGCCGCCACTATAAGAAAGACCGAATTCCGACTTCTTATGATTTACTTTAGCCGTCACTCCCTGATTTGTGAAAATCAGATAAGGACAGGCACTCAAATCGAGAGCCACATAACCACCGGTTTCATGTCGGCGGGTAATGTAATCCAGAACCACCTCCGCATTTCCGTAGCGAACACCCGGATCATCGTGGTATTCTATTCTTAATATATCTTCGGGACGAAGCGCCAGCACTTCCTGTACATTGGAGGGTGCGCCGTTTATGCGAATCTGTACGTCGCCACCGCCGGATGCCGATATTTTTTTATCCATCAGATTGATTTGAATACGGCTTAATTTCATTTGTTGCAAAAGAGTCAATCCGTCTGTTGAAGCATGAAGCTGAAGGGCGGTAGGAAGAATTATTTTCCTATCTTGTTTGTTGATAACATTATTTGCCGTTATGGTCACTTCATCCAGAGCGATAGCAGTGGAGTCCATTTCCAATGCGCCCAAATCCACGTTCTTGGTAAAATCATCCAGAAACATATTCTTTGTTTGATAACCGATGCAGGAAATCTGCAAATTATATTGCCCTGCTTTCAGGTTTTCCATAGTGAAACGTCCTCTCAGGTCGCTTACGCCACCCGTTATAAAAACAGAATCTTTTGTCTGCAACACTACACTGGCATATTCCACCGGAGTATTTGAGTTAGAAATAATTCTTCCGCTTATCCGTAGCGACTGGGCAGAGACAAACTGGCAAACAGCCAATATGGTCAACAAAACTACAATTCTTTTCATCTTTAAAATCTAAATGTTCATTTCTTCAAGTTCAATTTTAGTTATCTCTTTGTAAGCGCTACATGAATTAGACGTAAAGCAAGCAGTAAAAAGTTGCATCAATCCTCAAATTATTTTCAGAAAGACATTTCCGGACTTTCCATGACAGATTGTTTATTGCTGAAACTCAGCACATTTCAAAGAATAAGAAAATTAAATTAAAAAATAATGTAGATTTTCTTTGGAGGTTTCGAGGAAAGCAGTATCTTTGCATCGCTTTTGAAACGGAAGTGTACGGGCGTTTAGCTCAGCTGGTTCAGAGCATCTGCCTTACAAGCAGAGGGTCGGCGGTTCGAATCCGTCAACGCCCACTATCCCCAAAAACAACTATATATGTCCGCACTTGTAAGAATCAGTCTTGCAGGTGTTTTTTGTTTTATGGCAAAGCCTACTCTTTACCATACATAATACAGAAGATGCAGCCTACCATTTGCATATTAGGCAAAAAAATAGGTCAGTAAAAATTTAGTGGGGATTGTTCTTGTATATTCTCTCCCATATATAGCTAACACCGTTCTCCGTAATGCTACGGGACATGGCAGGGGAGAAAGGGATATGTCCGGTATAAACAGACTGATATGATGGCGTTTTCAACCCCTCCGTCCTTACAGACACCTCCCCTATCGCACATTCGTGCGCAGAGGAGGAGTACAACACATTTCTTAGCTTTTGTAGTTTTCTACGCAACAAGACAAAACATTCTAACCTTCTCCCTTGCCGTGTCCCGCAGCATTGCGGGGTGTTTTTGCCCAGCAAAATATAGGGGAGGTGGCCGCAAGAACGAAGGGATTTGAAGTATCAATGAGCCCTTTCAAATTCCTACCAAGCCACAAGCGCAAATCAAATTACCGGGTAACAGTCCTGCCCTCAAACTCCATCGCCTTCGGACGCAATATCCCCCTCGCGCCCCATTCGTGTATTTTCAAAATCAAAGAGTCTCTTATTATAAAATAATATAGACAATTATATTTTCTTTATAAAATCGGGATAAAAAATTTTTATATTATTATATTTGTAACAAAGATATTTAAGCAATAAGCCGAGAATGAAAATCCCAATAACCAACATGATATGAAAATAAAACTTACTTTTATGATTGGCATGCTGAGTGCTTGTACCTTGCTACTCCAAGCCCAATCGATCGATGAAGAAACAGCCCGCGCAGAGGCTTGTCGATTTTTCAACGAACGGATTACAAAAATTCCCTCCAAACGAGACATTTCCCGACAAAGCCCACGACTAAAATTAGCCGAAAAAAGAATGCTGAGTAACAACGAAACGGCTTATTATATCTTTAACCGAGGCGAAACAGACGGCTTCGTTGTCGTCGGAGCACAAAACGAACCGATAGTCTTGGGTTACGCAGACGAAGGTAGCTTCGACCCTCACAATATTCCAGATGGATTAAGGGAATTATTGAATAGCTACGCCGATGAACTGGAATGGGCCGCAAATCAAACACAGTCGATATCGGCCTCTCCCAAAGGTTCTACCCCCGACAAACCGGCTATCGCCCCGCTATGCGAGGCTATGTGGAATCAAGACGATCCTTACAATCGTCTAACTCCGATTATAAACGGGAAACATGCTCCCACGGGGTGTGTGGCTACCGCCATGTCTATCCTCATGTATCACCACCGTTGGCCGGAACAAGGATCGGGCTCCTACGGAGATGTCGATTTCAGCAAAGCCCGATACAATTGGGAACAAATGACCCCTACATACGGAACGGGAAGCGAAGAAACAGCCTGCACGGAAGTGGCCGAACTGATGTACCATTGCGGTGTGGCGGTAAAAATGAAATACGGAGCCACCGAAAGTGCCGCTTTTTCAACAAATATCGCTCCTGCCCTGAACGACTATTTCGGATACAACGGAGTACTTTACGCCGAAAAAGACCAATATGGCATTAAAACATGGGAAGACCTTATTTATAACGAATTATCAGAAAATAGACCTCTATATTATGCCGGAGGTGTGCATGCGTTCGTCTGTGACGGATACGACGGGAACGGCTATTTCCATTTCAATTTCGGGTGGGGTGGTCATGCCAACGGCTATTTCCGTCTCTATGCCATTCGTTTGAGCGATGTCGGTATCGGCGGAGGAGCGGGCGATTACAGTTCGGGACAATGTATCGTTTACGGTATAGAGCGCCCCGATGCGAACCGACACGTTCCCCTCTCCATTATCGGATACGGGAGTTTGTTTTTAACAGATTCCCAAAATGGAAGTTTTGGCTATAATGCCGATGTGATAAACGCCGGTGAGGAAACTATAAGCATCGAGACCGGCATCGAAATCAAGCCATCGAATGGAGGAGACTCCCAATTCCACTTCATAACCACAGAATCTTTTCCGGCCCAATACAATGAGCGGTATTTCTTTGATATCCCCCTTGATAATTTACCGGAGCTGCCAATCGGCGAATACAATCTTTACCCTATTTACCGAATAACGGGCAAGAATCAAACAAAAGTAGTTCCGTTCCCTTCCAATAAAATACAATACCTGTCGCTAACAGTATCCAATGAGGGCAAAAACTTCTCGCTTCCGGCGATAGAACCCATATTTACAAGTCAAATTACCCCCAAGCACGAGCTGTATAGCGGGAAACGAGCCGACTTCGATATAAAACTCTCCGTAACAGGTTATGAGTATTCCGGAGATATACAACTTCTTCTCACCCGAACCGACAATTCATACTCTTGGAGCAAACAAAGGCCGGTAGACTTGACTCCCGGAGATACAATCGATTTTTCTTGGAGCGAAATCCTAATAGGCGCCATGGACAGACCCGTTCCGGCAGGAGAATACAAATTGCAGTTACGAGTCAAATACCAGCCAATATGCGAACAAGACATAACCGTGTTGCCCGCACCCGAAACAAGCGTATTGGAACTCGTCTCGCCCATTGCGGTCAAAAATCAAGGCTGCGTGTCTCCGGATAAATTCGAAGCCTCTTTCACGGTACGTTGTACCTCGGGCTGCTTTATCGGCTGCATCAACGCTTTTTGTTACGACAAAGCCTCCGGGAACGGTATAGCCCAACCTTTTGAAAGCGATTTCCTCGTACTGAAAGAAGGCGAGGAACAGACATACGTCTACAATTCCTTATTGACAGCCGAACAGGGAACTATCGCCACAGTCGATATCTTCACCGATTTGGACAATGACGGCATCGGTGAGATTATCGGCCCGACCGAGTACAACTCGGTTCCGTTCATGATAGCCCCTGAGCACTATCTCGCTATTGACGATGTTACCGTTTTCCCCGACACGGCTTTTCAGAAATATTTACACACCATAGACTGGTTGAACGACGGTTATATGTCCGACTATGAATTTAACGAAACAACTTATATCAATGTAAACGAACGCAATATAACAACACTAAAAGGACTCGAATTCTTCAAAAACCTCACAAGGTTGGACTGCTTGAACAACAAACTCCAAGCGGTCGACCTCTCGGGAAACACGCATCTATCCGAAGTAAATTGCCAGCACAACAATATAGACACCCTCATATTTGAAAATCACCCCGATCTCGCATGGCTGGCTTGCGGAGACAACCGCATAGAAGAATTGCGTATATCCAACTCACCCAAATTGACTTACTTATCTTGTGAAGACAACCGATTGCGAAACTTTTCTTTCGGGATTCTCCCGGCTCTCCAAGACCTCATGGCCGACAATAACCCACTCGACGACATCGACCAGTTCGATTTTACCCGTCTTCCTTCCCTCAAAATGTTTCGACTGTCGGGCAGTAACGCTACGACTTTCCGCCCGACAAACGATTCCATCAGGACACTGGTTATCGGCGGGAACACAATGCTCGAAGAGCTGAACGTGTCGGGCTGCACAGAATTATCCACATTTCATTTGCAAAATTGTCCGAGACTTGCGAACCTATCGCTCACAAACGAAAAGTTAACCTCCGTCTCTCTTTATGAAAATTCCGGACTTTCATACCTCGACGTGTCATCTTGCACTTCACTTTCCGATTTTGAGTGTAGCGGAAGCCCCCTCTTTATGCTCGATTTGTCAAGTAATACGGCTCTCTCGTCTGCCACTTTCAGAAACGGGAGAGACTGTACCGTGACCGTCAACGACAAGAATTGTTTCGACCTCACGGATTGGATCGGTCAAGGCTTTCGGATCGACCGCATGAGCAATCTTCAAAATGCCTCTGTCAAGGACAACTCTCTCCATTTCGGGGCCTCTTACGTCCAATACGACTACCTCACAGGTAACGACATTCTACCTTCGATTCCCGTCACCCTGCAAAGCGAAGGTTGGGCATCGGGAATTTCCATGCCTAAGCAGGGAAACAAAGTATATGCCATAGGGCGGGAAATCATAATTGAAGGCTACCAGAACGAATCGATATCAGTCTACACAATGACCGGGAAACACCTATTCGACAAACAAGCCCAATCGTTCACTGTCCCCACCGCAGGAATCTATATAGTCAAAGTAAACGACCGAGCTACACTCGTATCGGTTCCTTAACGCAGTAGGCAAGGATAAAATCCCAATATAGGTTCAGTAGAAAATTCATGGGGATAGACTTGAATGTTAATGAATGAGAGGAATCTGCATTTCCCCTTCTCCCCTGCCGTGTCCCGTAGCATTACGGGGAGTTACGTTAACCATATAGGGAAGATACCGAAGGAACAACAGTTTTTGAGAAAAGAAATTGAAAGATAGCATATTATATTTTGAAGGCTTAACCCCCTCGCCCTGCGGGCACTCCCCCTATCTCATCTACGACGAGCAGAGGGAGAGTGTTGAAAGTATCCTTTTGAACCGCTTTTATTCGCTCCGATGCTTTGTGGGTATTTTCCCTTCTCTCCTGCCATGCCCCGTAGCATTACGGGGTGTTTTGTCCTGCAAAACATAGGGGGGTATCCGCAAGGACGGAGGGGTTGAAAACAACATCTCGTTAAGCCGTTTATACCAGATATTTAACCCCATCACCCTATTCCTGTTATCGAATTTTTACAAAAAAGCGCTTGCATCTCTGCAAGCGCTTCTGTGACCCCGGAGGGACTCGAACCCTCGACCCAATGATTAAGAGTCATTTGCTCTACCAACTGAGCTACGGAGTCGACTTCTTAAATGGAACGGGTGCAAAGGTAACTCTTTTCGAGAAACCGGCAAACGATTATTCAAAAAAATTTCTCGCAACCACTATTTTTGACACTCCGGCAAACGATCCGGCTATCCAAGACAGTCGCCGTCTCCCGAAACCGCACTGTCCCAATCCATTCTTTCCGACTCTTCAAACGTATAAAGCTCCGATGGGTGATTACGGGTAAGTGCCACCAACTCCACATCTTTACCCACCCGTATGCCTTCCTCGTAAAGTCGGTTTTCCACCGTCTTATAAGCCAGTTCAGGGTGATTGTTATCCCCGCTGAGATGACATAGAAAAATATTTCGCAAAGCCGGCGTATAGATTCGAGCCAAATATTCGGCCGTACGGGCATTGTCCATATGGCCGCTATCGGCAAGAATACGTCTCTGCAAATGAAGAGGATAAGAACCGTTACGCAACATCGCCTCATCGTAATTCGATTCGATGACCAGATAATTAGCTTGCCGCAAATATTTATCTGCCGTAGGGGTGATATGCCCCAAATCGGTCGCAAAAGCAAAATACAAATTCCCGTAAGAAATAAAAAAGCCTACGTTGTCGCTCCCGTCATGGGGTACTTCGAAGGCTGTAATCGTAAAATCCTTGATCTTGAACGGAATCTCTTTTACAATAGGCCGATGAGCGCTGTAAATTTTATCGACCATACAATAATTACGATTCATTCCGTTCTTGATGGCCTCGGTGGTATAAATGGGTATGCCGTATTTTTCGCCTAATGTCCCTGCCGCCTTGATATGGTCGGCATGGTCGTGGGTAATGCACAGAGCAACGATTTTTTCAAAAGGGATACCATACTCTTTCAAAACCTTCTTGATCGTCCGCACACCCTTGCCGGCATCGATCAGTATGCCATACTCCTCGTTTCCCAGATAATAACAATTGCCGCTACTGCCGCTGGCAAGGCTTAGAAATTGTAAGCTCATATCCTTTTTTCTCCTCGGGGCACAAAGATAGCTTTTTAACGGCACAATTGAAAATTATCGAAGGTAAGATATTTAGAATCCGTTTAAATTTCTTCGATCTCCAACGAAGCATAAAGGCAAAAAAAACGATTCTGCCAGTAAAGATTGTCCTTCAACTTCACCCCAACCGTGTCTTGTAGCATTACAGGGTGTTTTACAACGCAAAATATAGGGGAGGTGTCCGCAAGACGGAGGGGTTAAATCTATAATTAAAAAATTCTATGCTATTCTTCTTAACCCCTCTCCTCAGAAACTACTGTTTCTTCGGTGTCTCCCCTATATGGCCAACGCCACACAGGGGAGAAGGGTTAATACAATCCATCTCATTCTCCAAAATAATGCGGCAGAGGGGCATTAAAATTCCTCCCCTGCTATGTGTAGTATTACGTTCCCATAAAGGAATATAAGGGGAATGCCCGAAGGGCGAGGGGTTAAACTCTATAATCAAAGGGAAAAAACCTACTTATAAAGTAAAAAAATGGCAGGGGTTTTCTGATAATCATACTTCGTCTTCGCCCACTCGCCCAACGAGAGCGTACGAATACTTTCATCAGGACAAGAAATATCCGCCGCCACGCACAACCTCGTATGAGGACGACAGGAACGCACCAAATCCTCTATCATCTTATGATTACGATAAGGCGTTTCGATAAATATCTGCGTCTGCCCTTCTGCATATACCCGTTGTTCGAGCTGCTTGATTCTTTTTATCCGTTCTCCCGCCTCGATAGGCAGATAACCCTGAAAAGCGAAACTCTGCCCGTTGAATCCCGAAGCCATCAGCGACATCAATATCGACGAAGGGCCCACCAATGGAACCACAGGCAAATGCTCCCGCTGGGCAATCGCCACCACATCGGCCCCCGGGTCGGCCACAGCCGGGCAACCGGCCTCCGAAATCACGCCTGTCGCATATCCCCGCCGCAACGGTTCGAGAAAACCCGACACCTCCGTCGCCTCCGTGTGACGGTTCAATTCATAAAACGTCAAGTCGTCGATACAAATATCGGGATTTGATTTTTTGAGAAACCGTCGGGCCGAACGCACATTCTCTACGATAAAGTGACGTATCCCGGCTATTACTTCGCGGTTATAAGAAGGTAGCACCTGCTCGACTGGTGTATCGCCCAGAGGAACAGGAATCAGATATAATGCGGTTTTGAGCATACAAATTCGATTTATCGGCAAAACCCATTTTCACCGTTCGACAAAAATAGGTATTTTTGCCCAAAGAGAAAAACAGAAACTGTTATGACAGACCTGCCTGCCCCATTTATCGAACGTACCCGCCGATTACTCGGCGACGACTATCCCCGCTTTGCCGAGTCGCTCGAATCGGAATCTCCGACAAGCATACGGCTCAACCCTTCGAAAAGCACTCCGACAGGCACGATAGGCGATCCGGTTCTCTGGGCCCAACATGGGTTCTATCTCTCTTCCCGGCCAACGTTTACCTTCGACCCTCGGCTTCACGCCGGAGCCTATTACGTACAAGAAGCGGCATCGATGTTCCTCAATCGGGTAATCCGGCAATACGTTCATGAGCCGGTCCGTTATCTCGACCTTTGTGCCGCACCCGGCGGAAAATCGACCGATGCCGTTGCGTCGCTCCCGGTCGGCAGTTTAATCGTCAGCAACGAAGTCATACCCAACCGGGCGCATATCCTCACCGAAAACATTGTCAAATGGGGATCGCCCTATTGCATAGTCACCCGCAACGAAGCCTCGGCATTCGGCGCACTCGAAGAATACTTCGACATCATTGCCGCCGATGTCCCTTGTTCGGGAGAAGGTATGTTCCGCAAAGACCCCGCCGCCATCACCGAGTGGTCAGCGGCGAATGTGGCGCATTGCGCCGAGCGACAGCGCGCCATTCTCACCGATGTGTGGAACGCTCTACGCCCCGGCGGATTGTTCATTTACAGCACCTGTACCTACAACACCGAAGAAAACGAGGAGATGATCGGTTTCCTCCGAAAAAAGTTCGGAGCCATACCTCTCACAGTCGATATCGACCCAGCTTGGAACATAACGCCTGCACTCGTTGGCGATCTGCCCGCCTATCGCTTCATGCCCCACCGTACCCGGGGCGAAGGTCTCTTTATGGCAATCCTTCGGAAACCGGGCGAACCCGGTGAAACTCGACGAGAGGCTCTCCTCTCGACAGCCGAAAAGACAGAGAAACGCAACAAAAAAAATAAAACACCCCGAATAGCTATACCCGATGAATGGAGGCTTCTCGTTGCCAACCCCGACCGCTATACATTCATATCCGACGAAGAGAAAATTATCGCTATCCCGGCCGAATATACAACCGATTATAAACTCCTCGACCGACATCTCGACCTGTTGCATACCGGTATCACCGTAGCCACGCTCAAAGGAAAAGACTACGTGCCGCATATCTCGCTGGCCCTCTCCACAGCCTTCGATACGAACCAAGTCGTCCACTACGAGGCCTCCCTCGACACAGCCCTTGCCTACCTCCGACGAGAAAGCCTCTTCCTGCCCACCGACTTACCCCGAGGATATATACTTGTCACCTATGAAGGATTTCCTCTCGGCTGGGCAAAACATCTCGGCAACCGAACCAACAACCTCTACCCGCAAGAGTGGAGAATCCGTAGCGGATATACGCCCGATACTCCGTTCGAATTGAACATCGCACCGAAATAACGACATAAATCTTCTCTCGGACTTCCCCTCCGGCACTGCGTGCCACCTCCCCTATTGCTGACGCCACAAAGAGGAGGAGGAAAACACATACCTCTCTGTTCCTGTTATCAAAAGTATTAACACTTCTCCCCTGTGTTTTGCACAGTAAAATATAGGGGAGAGACAGAGGAGCGGTAGCGACGATGAGAGGGGTTAGAAATACTACATCATTCTTGCTTATGGTATTGAAAAACGACATCTCATCAGTCTGCTTATATCGGACATATCCCTTCCTCCCTACTTTTACCCGATACCGATCGGGTAAAAAAATTCAATCATGCCATAAAATGCGAATGCCCCGACCATACATTTGCCTCAAAAAAAGTATGGAAACACAAGAACAGAAATTCACCCGGGAACTGGCAAATAGCCGTATGCAAATAGAACTGTTACGCAATCAAGTATTGCTGCGTTATTACGCACAATTGCTCGAACTCGATATTATGCAGCATCCCAAAGAAGTGAAAACGCTCATGAGCAGCATTAACACCCTCGAACGTTATGCTCGCAAATACACCCCCAAAGACTCTGCCGAAGTTACTCCCGTCTCTAACGAAATCCAACCGATGACAAACGGGAAAGAAACGGCAACAAACACAGTTCCACACGAAGGAGAAAAAACCGAAACTATTGAACCGAAAAAAATACAGAATACGGCTGTCACAAAACCCACCCCACATACGCCGGTCGAACCGCCACACCTCTCATCAGTGACAAATTTCCCCGAAGGAATAAAGATAAAGAAAGTTGTCCATCGAAGTAAAACACACCGAAAATAACCTCCGGGGGAAAACACAAAGTCGATTTTTCGACCACACGGTCGTCTCCGGCATAAATTTTCATATATTTAAACTTACCGAATACAAAAAGCACATTCGATATAAAAATAAATAAACTTGTTTGTTCTGCGCTCGACTTTCATTATATTTGCACGTGATGCAAAGGAAATCGAGCCCAGCCGTGCAAAAAATTTTCACATCGGGTCATTTGTTTTTTCTTTGTACAGAAACAACGGGCAGAAGCAGTAACTGCATCGCTCTTTATATTCCTCCTTAAAATACAGCCCTATGAAAACTCTGAAACTGATAAAAAACGACCCGTGGCTGGCTCCCTATAAACAGGCTATCGAAGGCCGGCACAATCGTGCCGTGGAAAAAATTTCGGAACTAACCGGAGGAACAGGAAACCTTTCCGATTTTGCCGACGGCTATCTTTACTTCGGATTACATAAAGAAAACGGCCACTGGGTATTTCGGGAGTGGGCGCCCAATGCCAATGCTATCTATTTGATAGGAAACTTCTCGAACTGGAAAGAACGCCCCGAATATCGGTTATTAGCCATCGGCAGAGGAGTATGGGAAATAAAACTTCCACTCGATACGTTACACCATCTCGACTTTTACAAACTATCTGTACACTGGCCCGGAGGACAAGGAGAACGCATTCCGGCTTGGGCCACGAGAGTCGTGCAAGACCCCGAAACATATATCTTCTCGGCACAAATTTGGGATCCCGAAAAGCCTTTCGTTTTTTCAAAAAAGCCGTTTCGCCCCCAAACCTCCCCGCTGCTGATTTACGAATGTCACATCGGTATGGCGCAACAAGAAGAAAAAGTTGGCAGTTATACCGAATTTAAAGAAAAGATACTTCCCCGCATTGTTGCCGACGGATACAACGCCATACAAATCATGGCTATACAAGAGCACCCCTATTACGGTTCTTTCGGGTATCACGTATCCAGTTTCTTCGCCCCGTCGTCCCGCTTCGGGACACCCGACGAATTGAAATCGCTCATCGACGAAGCTCATAAAATGGGAATAGCCGTCATTATGGACATCGTACACTCTCACGCTGTCAAGAACGAAGTCGAAGGGTTAGGTCGATTCGATGGCTCGTACAACCAATACTTTTACGGCGACCACCGGCGAGAGCACCCCGCTTGGGACTCTTTGTGTTTCGACTATGGAAAAAACGATGTAATCCACTTCTTGCTCTCCAACTGCAAATACTGGCTCGACGAATTCAGGTTCGATGGTTTCCGGTTCGACGGCGTCACCTCGATGCTCTATTACAACCACGGTTTGGGACAGGCTTTCGGTTCGTACGACGACTATTACAACGGAGGGCAGGACGACAACGCCATCGTTTATCTCACTCTGGCCAATGAACTCATTCACCAAGTAAATCCGCGGGCGATAACCATCGCCGAAGAAATGAGCGGAATGCCGGGATTAGCAGCGAAATTCAACGACGGAGGAATAGGGTTCGATTACCGAATGGCTATGGGAATACCCGATTTCTGGATAAAGACCATTAAAGAGAAAAAAGACGAGGACTGGAAACCCACGGCCATATTTTGGGAACTGACCAATCGGCGTTCCGATGAAAAGACCATCAATTATGCCGAGAGCCACGACCAAGCACTGGTCGGCGATAAAACCATTATTTTCCGGCTCATCGACGACGTCATGTATTGGCACATGAGCAAGGGAGATACCAATCTGATCGTAGATCGAGGCATGGCCCTGCATAAAATGATACGGCTGGTAACCCTCTCGACCATCAACGGCGGTTACCTCAACTTCATGGGAAATGAATTCGGCCACCCCGAATGGATCGATTTTCCGCGTCAAGGAAACGGCTGGTCCTATAAATACGCCCGTCGGCAATGGGACCTCGTAGACCGAAACGATTTGAAATATCAATACCTCGGAGCCTTCGACGAAGCCATGATTCACATCATAAGCCAAAAGAAAAAATTCGAACGAACCCCTATTGTCAAACTCTGTGAAAACGACGGAGACCAAGTACTCGCATTCCTGCGCGACGATCTGCTTTTCGTATTCAACTTCCACCCGTTCAAATCCTTCAACGGATACGGCATTTTGGCCCCGACAGGAGAATACGAACACATACTCAGTAGCGACGATCCTGCATTCGGAGGATACGGACTCATCGATATGAAAGTGAAACACCTCACCCGACACGATCCGTTATTCGAAAAAGACAACAAAGAATGGCTCATGCTCTACCTCCCGGCACGGACAGCTCAGATTTTAAGATGGAAAAAGCCCGAACCCGGAGAAACGAAGAATGCAAGTAAATCGAAAAAATCGGCAGGTTCGATAAAAAAAGAGAATAAAAGCAAAAAGAAATAGTCCATCGACAATCCGTTTAGATATGGAAAAGCGTAATAAATGCAAAGCTCGAAATGCAGTAATTCACACAATTGGCATTTATTAAGTAGTAATCTTTCATTCGGAAGCTCATGAAAAAAATACTTGGAACGCTACTGATACTCACAAATATCGTGATATTCTCCGGTTGTACTTTTATTAACGAAGAAGAAAAATTCAATCCGGTCGCTTTGAAAATCGAAAGTACAGATTTGGCACAAACGACCCGAGACGAATATACGATACCGGCGGGAGGAGGGCAGCTAACTGTTTATAGTGCAGAAGAAAAAAATCCTTTTTGCCTCGTCAACTGGTTCGAAGTAAACGGTGTGGAATGCTACCTGAACGGAGTAGAAAATGATTTATACAACGACAGGGCAGACTATTCCTACGACTGGGGAGAAATTATCATCTCATCGGCCACTCTACCGGTCAAAAACAATATTACAATTCGTCCGAATCTTTCCGGGAAAGAGAGGAAAATTCGCATAGGACTCAACTGTTTCAAATACGATTATAGAATTCTGGATATAATCCAACGTTCTAATGAAAGCAAACCTTAACGAGCTTTACAAAATCGAGTTACGACGAAGATAGTCTATTGAGAAAGCCATGATACCGAAAGTAATCGAACAATTACCGAGGACATTTTTGCCTCTTACAGAATCTCCTGCTCGAATTTCCGGCACTCCACCGACGAAAATCGAAGAAAAGAAACAAGATAGATACATGTTTGTAACGCTTCTGTAACATCAATATCGTTTCTTTGCGAGTGAAAAAACATGCAAATTGGACATTATGGAAACGTTCTATCTGATCATCGTTATTTTTATCTTTCTCATCGCCATTTTCGATTTATCGGTGGGAGTCAGTAACGATGCCGTCAACTTCCTCAATTCGGCTATCGGGGCAAAAGCAGCCCCCTTCAAAGTAATTATGGCGGTCGCCGCAATAGGAATCTTTGTAGGAGCCTCCATGTCGAACGGTATGATGGATATCGCACGGCATGGAATATATCAGCCCCAATATTTCTACATGAACGAAATCATGAGTATCTTGTTGGCGGTCATGCTCACAGATGTAGTTTTACTCGACATATTCAATACGATGGGACTTCCCACATCGACCACCGTATCGATGATATTCGCATTGTTAGGCGGCACATTTGCTTTGGCTATCGTGAAAACGATAAATAGCGCAGGAGCCTTGCAAATGGGAGACCTCATCAATACAGACAAAGCTCTGCAAGTAATCGTAGCCATTTTCGTATCCGTAGCCATCGCCTTCTTCTTTGGTGTTTTGGTACAATACATCGCCCGCTTGATTTTCAAATTCAATTACCAGAAACAGTTAAAATACTTCGGTGCGCTGTTCGGCGGATTCGCGGCTACCTCCATCATCTATTTCATACTTATCAAGGGATTAAAAGAGTCCACGCTGATGACTCCCGAAAACCGCCAATGGATTCACGACAACACACAAATACTTTTAGGCTGTTGCTTCCTATGCACGACAATACTCATGCAAGTACTCATGTGGTGTCGCATAAACATTTTGAAAATAGTCGTCTTGTTGGGAACTTTTGCTCTGGCATTAGCTTTTGCGGGAAATGACTTAGTCAACTTTATCGGTATGCCTTTGGCCGGTTATTCGACCTACCACGACTACATCGCCAACAGCAACGGCGTCAGTCCCGATCAGTACTTGATGACCTCTCTTCTCGATTCGGCTTCAACGCCTTCCATATTCCTCATCGGTTCAGGTATAATTATGGTTGTCGCCCTGCTCACCTCCAAAAAAGCACATAACGTAATCAAAACCTCTCTCGACCTATCCCGTCAGGAAGCCGGAGAAGAAAGTTTCGGGACTTCTCCCATCGCTCGTAAATTGGTGCGCATGACAACAAATACATCTTCTTTTATTGTCAATAACATACCGCCCAAAGCCAGAACTTGGCTCAACGCCCGATTCGACAAAGACGAAGTCATACTCGAACACGGTGCGGCATTCGACTTAATTAGAGCCTCGGTAAATTTGGTGCTTGCCAGCTTGTTGATCGCATTGGGAACCTCGTTGAAACTACCCCTATCCACTACCTATGTCACCTTTATGGTTGCTATGGGTACGTCTCTTGCCGACAAGGCTTGGGGACGCGATAGTGCCGTTTACCGTATCACCGGAGTCATCTCCGTTATCGGAGGTTGGTTTCTCACGGCCGGAGCCGCTTTTTTGATTTGTTTTACAGTGACGATGATTGTCTATTTCGGAGGTAGTATCGCTATTATCCTGTTGGGAGCATTAGCCGCTTATATGCTCATACACAGCCAAATATCATACAATAAAAAACTAAAACAAGAAAAAAACAGCTCGCTGGCACAACAGATGGTCGCCAACAAAGACAAGCAAGAAGCACTTGTCTTATTGAGAAAATTCAGCCGGGAAGAATTCGCCAAAGTCCTCGAATGGAGTGCCGACCTATATCATCGAGTCACCACCGGTTTCCTCAACGAAAGTTACAGAACCCTGCGCAAAGCGATGGGCGATATAGAAACGGAACGGCGATACTTCAAACAAGTAAAACGGTTGGGAACCATAGGAGTCTCCCACTTGAATGACAAAGTAGGATTAGAAAAAGGTCTCTATTATTTTCAAGGGAACGATTTCTCTTACGACATTATCCACTCCATAAAAAGGACCTGCGAACCTTGTTTGGAACATACCGACAATAATTTCAATCCTTTGGAGCAAAGTCAGAAAGACAGCTTTGGAGAGATAGCGCAATCGATCGTATCGTTCTTGGAGGAAAGCCGGCAATCGATCGAAAAAGATGCGTTCGGAGATCTTGCCGCCCTCTACAATCAAGGGAATATACTCATCAATCAATTAGGTGTACTCAAACGGGAAGAAATACGTCACATGCGGGAACAAGTCTCCTACATCAAAGTAGGAATCGTTTACCTCACTGTCATTCAAGAATCCCAAAATGTAGTAGCTTATACGATAAACCTGTTGAAAATGAATCAAAAATTTCAGGAAGGGAATTAACAATCATATAAAGTCTCAATTTGCATCTTTTAATTTTTGAGAACTTGGGTTGCCTTTTGCGGGAGTAAAGGGCAACTCTCTTTTTATAGACAAAAATAGGGCTTATCATTTCTGAATATGCCCTATCGGTTATAACGACTCTGTCGATAATTTAGCAAGGATATGACTCCGTGGTAAATCAGGAGGAGTTATGTTTTTTACCCATCTAACCCCTCTCCTCAGAAACTGTCGTTTCTGAGGTCTCTCCCCTATTGCTAACGCAACTCCCCGAATGCTACGGAACACGGCAAGGGAGAAGGGTAAATGTAATCCTTCTCTTTCGATAAAATAATGTGGCAGAAAGGTATTAAACCTCCTCTGTGTGGAGCAGCCATATAGGGAAGGTGGCACGCAGTGACGGAGGGGTTAAAATCCGCAACAGAGGAATCGTATCAACCTCATCGATGAGTCCGAAATGTGATTATTTACAAAGAATTCATCTCTAAAATTCAAGTCTATCCCCACGGGGGCTACCGAATCTTACGCTTCAATTTCGTTTTATTTTTCTTCATGAGGAACGATACGAATCCCCACGTCGGAGATACCTCTGATACGATCGTCCCGCATAGCTTGTTGCACAGTGAAGACATGTTCCTTCTCGCCCGAAAAGCGGAAATCGTCATTCAGCAAAACCTCCTGCTGATAATAAGAGCCCCAACCTCCGCCCGACCATCGTCCGAACTCATCGGCCAATTCACAATTTACCGTATCGGTTTTCAAAACTCCGCCCTCGTCGTTGTAAGAAACGAAAAGCCACAAATTCCTATACGTATAATCTCCGTTATGCCGCAGAGACAAATAGACATCATACCGGTTCACGGTATCGGGAACTTCCGGTGTAAAGCGTTGTACGTCCCGTTTGAACCAGCCGTTTTTAGGAAGGGTATTAAACTCGTTATACACATCGGTTCGCCCGCAGGAGACCGTGCCTCCCAGTAAAAGACAAACGATACCTGTATTTACCAAGTTCCTCCACATACGCCCATCTATTCTTTCTTATCGGAAGCGGCAGGTTTAGACGAAATGTTTTCACTACCGTTGCGAGCAGCAGCCGTATGGTTGCCATTGTCATTTCCGCCCTTTTTATTTCCATCACGGGAAGCCTTGTTCTGATTCCGATTGTTATTATTAGAACGGTTATTCCGTTCGCCCGACTGTTGACGACGATTGTTATTACCTCCGTTATTATTCCGTTTCTTATTTTTCTTCGCCTTATCGAAGCGAGTCAAACTGTCTTGTCCCACCACGTCTTCGAAATCGCGACGTTCGGGAGCACGAGCTCCGGCTTCCGACTCCAATGTATCGGGCTTTATTCCTTTCTTATTCAAAGCGATTACCTCGAATACCCTATCGGCAGAAATCGTTACCAAATTGGCGGCAATAGACTTATCGGTCGAATAAGTCATCTCACGTTTGAAAATATCGGTTTTGAAGTGATAATAGGTATTCATCTTCGTTTCCAACGGAATCTCTCGCGATGGTAACCGCTTCTGGGCTTCCACGTATGCATCGGCCTCATAATTCAAGCAACATTTCAATTTGGCACATTGTCCGGCCAACTTTTGAGGATTGAGGGCTATATCTTGGAAACGGGCAGCACTGGTCGCTACCGAGACAAAGTTGGTCATCCAACCCGAACAGCACAATTGACGGCCACAGGGTCCCAAGCCCCCGATACGTCCGGCCTCCTGACGCGCCCCGATCTGCTTCATCTCGATACGCACCCTGAACGCTTCGGCCAACACTTTAATCAACTGGCGAAAATCGACCCGCTCGTCGGCAATGTAATAGAAGATGGCCTTATTACCGTCTCCCTGATATTCGACATCGCCGATCTTCATATTCAAATGCAAATCTTCGGCAATCTTACGGGCTCGAATCATCGTATCATGCTCTTTCGCCTTAGCTTCTTCGAATTTTTCCAAGTCATTGGGTTTGGCTTTCCGATAGACACGCTTTAATTCCGGATTATCGATCTTTACATTGTTCTTTTTCATCTGTATCAAGACCAAACGCCCGGTGAGAGTAACCTCACCGATATCATGACCGGGCGAAGCCTCGACAGCGACCAAATCGCCGGGAGCAAGTTTGATATGAGTTGTATTACGGTAATATCCTTTTCGGGTATTTTTGAAACGCACCTCGACCAAATTGGTATCGTCGTGCGATTCGGGAATATCGGACAGCCAGTCGTAGACTTCCAATTTCGCACCTTTCCGACGACAAGCGCACGGGTCGAGCTGTGTTTTTTCCGACGGATTCATCGTATTGTTATCGTTTGTATTATCCATTTCGAATTTGTCGTTAACAAGAACAAAGCCATAGATCGTACACGAATTTCATTCGGGTAACGCCCTACGGCCTCGTCATTCGTTTTTAAAGTGGAGCGGTATGGCGTCTCCTTGTTATTTGGCGAAACTTACAGCCCGAGTTTCCCGGATAACGGTAATCTTCACCTGACCGGGATAAGTCATCTCGTCTTGAATACGTTTTGCAATTTCAGTCGACAAGTTTTCGGTTTCGGCATCGCCTATCTTGTCGGCTCCGACAATCACTCGCAATTCACGGCCGGCCTGTATGGCATAGGTCTTCAACACGCCCGGATAAGACAGAGCCAACTGTTCGAGATCGTTCAACCGTTTAATGTAGGCCTCGACGATTTCGCGACGGGCGCCGGGACGAGCTCCCGAAATAGCATCGCACACTTGTACGATAGGAGCCAACAGACTGGTCATTTCGGTTTCGTCGTGGTGAGCTCCGATAGCATTACAAATGTCGGGCTTTTCCTTATATTTCTCCGCCAACTTCATGCCTAGCAACGCATGCGGCAATTCGGGTTCCTCATCGGGCACTTTACCTATATCGTGCAACAAACCGGCCCGACGGGCTTTCTTGGGATTCAAACCGAGTTCCGAAGCCATAACGGCACAAAGGTTCGCCGTTTCACGAGAGTGTTGCAGCAAGTTCTGACCGTAGGAAGAACGGTATTTCATTTTACCCACCAGACGAATCAATTCGGGATGCAGACCGTGCACGCCTAAATCAATGGCAGTGCGTTTACCGGTCTCGATGATTTCTTCCTCGATCTGTTTACGCACTTTGGCAACCACCTCTTCGATACGTGCCGGGTGGATTCGTCCGTCGGTTACCAACTGATGCAAGGCCAAACGGGCGATTTCACGGCGAACGGGATCAAAAGCCGAAAGCACAATGGCTTCGGGGGTATCGTCCACGATAATTTCCACCCCGGTAGCCGCTTCGAGAGCTCGGATATTACGACCTTCACGCCCGATAATCCGACCCTTGATTTCATCGGATTCGATATGGAATACCGTAACCGAGTTTTCGATAGCCGTTTCGGTCGCTACCCGTTGGATACTTTGTATCACGATACGTTTCGCTTCCTTGTTGGCCGTCATTTTGGCATCGTCCATGATGTCGTTGATATAAGAGGCTGCCTGCGTTTTGGCTTCTTCCTTCAAAGATTCGACCAGACGTTCTTTCGCTTCCTCGGCAGAAATTCCCGAAAGGTGTTCAAGCCGTTCCACTTCGGACTTATGGAGTTTTTCCAGTTCTTGTTTTTTCTTCTCTACCATTTCGAGCTGAGTATCGAGGTTGGCGCGAATGGCATCGGTCTCACTTTTCTTCTTTTGCAGATCTTGTTGCTGCTGGGAAAGCTGCATTTCCCGTTGTTTCAGTTTAGCCTCGGCCGACTGTATCTTGGCATTGCGGGCATTCGCCTGCTTTTCCATTTCGGCTTTCATGTGGATAAACTTCTCTTTCACTTCGAGCAGCTTGTTTTTCTTAATTACTTCGGCTTCTTTTTCGGCCTCTTCCAAAATCGTTTTCGACCGAGTCGCCAGCAGATAGCGGTTCACCAAAAAGACAACAAGCCCCCCTATGACCAAACCGCCAATTACTGAAAAAATCAATAGTATGTAATTCATCTTTTCTAAATTATAGTTATAAAAAAAGCACTACCAACCTGTCCTTTCGAAGGACCTGTCGCAGTGCAGGAATTATCTCTCTTTTCCGTACCGTTATTCTCCGGTATGTCCGTCTAATATCTTCGCAGCCTCGGCTTCAAGTTTTCTTAAATCGGCCAGCAAGGTTTTACGGTCTTGTACCATTTCACAGTACAATCGAGCCATCTCTACCGCCACCATCGCCATCATAGATTCCGAATCCATCAATCCGTCTTTATACTTGTCCTTATAAAAAGCCCAACGCTTGTTGAACAAGTCGGCAGCATCTCTCCAATATTTTTCGTCCGCTCCATAATCGACCCGCAAGGCTAACGGGGTTTTCAGATCGGCGATCCTCAGAGTTATTTTTAATTTATCATCGTTCATAGCATCTATTCGTTCAAGAGTGAGATGCATTTATCGATTTCCCGCACTAATCTGGCAAACCTGACTTTTGTTTCTTCGGTACTCGAACCATCTTGCCCCGCAACCGTCTTCGAGAGTTTCAAATTTCCATATCTTTTCTCCAACTCTTCGTACTTACTTTGCAAAGCTTGCATCTCTTGTTTCTGATGCATCAACTGCTCTTTCAAAATACCGTTTTCGTTCTCGAAAGCCTTACATAAATCACTCATAGCATGAAACTTAGCAATCAGTGAATCTATTATGTCTTTCGAACTTCCGGCCATTATCCCACCAAATTTCTATACAAATATAGGTATTTCCCGCCAAAAGCTGTAACATCGACCCAATTATTTCTTTTTTTCTATCTTTTATTACAAATTTTAAATTTATTTATCTCTTATCGCCATACAACGATATAGAAAGAAATCAATCAAAAACAGCTGTTCAAAACTGGGAGTAAATGAAAGGAACCAGTTCGCTCGAACGCACCTGCAAAACAAAGAAGAGTACCAGCGCCAGAATAGCTGCCTTAACTACCAGCGGCGACCACGAAAGCTCGCGTTGCAGCCACTGCGACCAGCGATGCGGGGCAAAATGGAGCAGATAACCGACTACCAAAGCCACGAATATAATGGCGTATCCCGACACGAAGGAGGGAATGGCTTCGGGACGGAAGTTGGTGAATATCTGGGTTAATATCTGTCCGGCAACATCAAGAGAAGGCGACCGAAAGAATATCCAGCCGGCGGCCACAACATGGAACGTGAGCAAAACATGAAAGAAATGGCGGATAATACCCGGGCGATCGTCTTTCGCCACAGGGAATATACGCCGATAAACTTTATGGACAATCAACAAAACGCCATGCCAAGCACCCCATATCACAAAAAGCCACGAAGCTCCATGCCAAAGCCCACCCAGCACCATAGTTATGAACAAATTGAAATAGGTGCGGATTTTGCCTCGACGATTCCCGCCCAAAGATATATAGAGATAGTCTCGCAACCAACTCGACAAAGAGATATGCCAGCGACGCCAGAACTCGGTAATAGAACCCGACTTATAGGGAGAATCGAAATTGATTTTAAAACGATACCCCATAAGCAAGGCTATGCCGATAGCCATATCGGAATAACCCGAAAAATCACAGTATATCTGCAAGGTATAGCCATAGACACCCATAAGATTCTCGAATCCGGTATAGAGCATGGGATTGTCGAAAATGCGGTCTACGAAATTGACACTAATGTAGTCGGAGATAACCACCTTTTTAATCAATCCGCACATGACGAGAAAAAGACCTTCACCCAACAGCATAGGTGTAATCTCCAACGGACGGTGTATCTGAGGGACAAAGTCTTTCGCCCGAACTACGGGACCCGCCGCCAACGGAGGGAAGAACGAGAGGTAAAAAACATAATCTCTCAAATTCGTCACCGGGGACATTTGCCGCCGATACACATCTATAATATAGCTCAACGAACGGAAAGTGAAAAAAGAGATACCGATGGGCAACACAATATCCAACGGCTCGAAAGGCTCACGGGTGAAATCGGCAATCGTACCCAGTAACAAGTTGGTGTATTTGAAATAACAGAGCATGCCCAAATTGACCGCCATGCTCATCAAAACGAAAAATCGACGCATCCATTTCCACGAAACCCAACCTAAAAGCCTCCCCAACGAATAGTCCGAAAGGGCGACGAAAAGCAACAACAGGAAACACAGCCCACTCGATTTATAATAGAAATAGAGAGAAAAAAGTATCACGAAGTAGATACGCAAAGTATCGCGCCTCGCCAACAACCGGTATATCCAGATAAATCCGACGAAAAGGAACAGAAACAATCCGGTATTGAACATGAGCGGATTCTGCCCGTCATAAACGAATAAATCCACGACTTTCGATACGTCGATACTTTCCCAAAAGGAGATCGCACCGGTCTTTATATTATTGAACCACTCTATCCACATATTCCTGATAAGCTTTCATAAGAGCACGATACAACATTTCGCCCTGCACCCGATAGCCCGTCTCGGTGCAATGGGTGCGGTCATAGGCCATGAACCCGGCCTTCCGCCATTGCGAGGACGAACCTTCGCCTCCGGCAATTTCGTACCAATCCCAACAAGCCAGCCGATGCTCCACCGCATAGGAACGAATCGTTTCCCGAACGAGCTTTACCCGAGCATTCGGCGTATAATAAACTCTACGTTTTTTATTTACGCGACGCACCCGACGCCGAGCACATTCGGCCGGAGTAGTCAGCAAAATTTGAGTCTGCGGACAATCTTTTCGCAAAGACGAAACGACGGTATCGATCTGTTTATATAACTCGTCGCGGGTCAAAGAGGTGGAAAACGACTCATTCGTACCCAACGACAAAACAATAAGCGACGGCGAGAGTGCTGCCACTTGCTCGGAAAAGCCGGGAATGGCAGCATAACTACTGTAAAAAGCCCCGTTGTTGCCGATAGTGTGGTAAAGAATTCCGCTCTCACCGGTTTCAAGGCTCGCTCCATAAATGGCCAAAGGCATCTCTTTCGAGACGGCTTCTCCCGTAAGATGAACGCTACACACGGACTCCTCCCACGAAAAATGGGTCAAAAAAGGTAATCGGGTTTCACCCTCGACCAAAAAGGGTTCTGAAATTACTCCCGGGAAAGAGTCGACCGGCGCATGGAACAAACGAACTTTCTTGAAACCTGCACAGTCATCGGTCTTACTAAGCGTGGAAACCGTCAAATCAATGCGACCGTTACGGGGTACAATAGCTATACCGCCTACTCCCGGTGTATAGTTACTATACTTCCGCCCTACACAACGGGAAAAATTCCAACTTCCGTCCGCCACGACCGAATAATCTCTCGGTTCATTGGTCTTTGCTAACTTCAAAGGAACGACCAACCCACGCCCCGCATCCCCGAACCTTCGCTGCAACGGTAATCGGACAGCCTCGGTGAGAAACCCTGCCTGAACATGCGAATCGCCGATATGAACCATCGCCACTACCCGAGGAACAGTATCCGTGTCGTTCTGCAACCGTACCATTCCATCGAACAGCGCCGACCAATCGGCATCGTTAAACTCGATAACGTTTTTCTCTTTTTTCAAAAAAGAGGGTACAGTAACCGTGTCGCCTGTCAGCTGTGCACAAAGTTGCACTGCCAGCACTGCGACAACGAAGAAAAACCCTATTACCGACAAACGAAATTTCATAAGCCTTCCCGATTCATTTCATACTCCAACGACTTGACAAACTCGGTCGCCAATCGTTTACCGCCTTTATGGTTAATGTGCGTATAGTCTTTATTCGCCTGCCCGTTAGCGACATAATCGAGCATCCCGTTGTGCCCTCCCATCGCCTCGTATGTATCCCAAAAAACGACACCAGCACTTCGTGCCGCACGACGTTGCGCTTCGGAAAGAGCGACTACCGCCGGCATCGTAACGAAAGCCCCGTTCGCTTTGCGACTGCGATCACCTACTCCCATCAATATAATATCGGTATGCGGATAACACTCCCGCAAGTGACGAACAACCTCTGTCATCTTACGGGCATAAGACCCGTAATGCAAAATTTCGGGAGTCATCACATTCAGTCCGTATTGCAACACAATGGCATCGTAGGGAACGATACTGTCCATCTGAACCGCCCTTTCCCGGGACAACGCCCCGAGCGAAAGACCCGAATAACCACGGGTCGATATATTATCGACAGCAATGCCCTGCACATCGTCCAGCCACACGCCTATGGCTGCAAATCCCGGCGTATTTCCCACCCTTACCTGAAAACGTGGGGTTTGCCCCTCTACCGCCAAAGATTGAATCTCATGAGAACCCGCAACGGGAAAAACCTGCCATTCGCCATCGGCTATTTTCAACTCGACCGAGCAATCCTGCCGGGCGATAAATACGAAACGAGACAGTGCCCAACTATCGGCATGTTCTATTTTCGCAGTTCCTCTGTATTGAGCCGTAGCTCCCTCCAACGGTACGAAATACTGCTGCTGCAAAGTCATGACCTTCCAATCGACTTCTTTGGGCTTCAATACACTATGCACTTCCCAACCTTCGCCCGACTGTATGACCGATCGACGAAATCCGGGAAAATCGGAATGCATAGACACGTATCCCACACCACTCCCACCATACCGGGATTGCAACAAACTTCGCACGTCTTGCGTGAATATATCGGCCTCGATAAACGAATCGCCCAAAAATGCCAAACGCACGGGACGTCCCAATGAGGCTCGTTCCTTCAAGGACGAGAGAAGATGAGACAAACCATTTTTCCCCGGCGAGAAATCTTCGAACAAAACCACATCGCCGTCCCGTCGGGGAAGATTCCCGACCACAGCCGTATCGGACGAAATATTCGTTACAAGAAGAGTGTCGGCTGTTTCTTGTACCCTTATCGTATCGAGCACGACTTGCCGATCCTGCGGCTCATCTTTCTCCACAGAGGAAAGAGAATCCACCCCCTCGTTCAACCACTCCGTTCCCTCCTCCTGCCACTCTGCATCGCCCGGCAAATCCAAATCTTGCTCATCGACACGGATATCGGAAAAGAGATCGACAGGTTTCGTCGCGAATCCACCCCACTCCAAAACAGGCAACTGAGTCAGGAGAAACAGAAAAACGAGAGAGAGCACCAACAGAGCAACCACATGCCCGTCTTTGTATTTAGAGGAATTATTCCCTTGCTTTTTATTCTTCACTTCGGCTATTCAAATGAGACTACAAAAATAGAGAAAGGAGAGTGGAGAAAAAAGAACTCGCCCTATTTTTCTACCGAGCTACCTCCCATTTCCGCATTTCACACAAAAATAGGGAAAGATTTAGAAGCTGTTTTAAATTTATTGAGAAATAATATTATCATTGCAAGCGGGTATGTTCCGGCCATATTGAGCCCCCGTCTCGCATC
>ERZ826016.138-NODE-138-length-89351-cov-10.451420_pt1 | contig 89351 bp, 73 predicted proteins | sample MGYA00519872_ERZ826016 | MGnify/ENA primary metagenome ERZ826016 (study PRJEB31778, sample SAMEA3449218) | human gut metagenome | biome: human gut; feature: human-associated habitat; material: faeces | place: United Kingdom | collected 2010/2012 ... | reverse complement strand
TGTATACTTGTTAGTAATCAGCTCATCATTAGTCAAATGCTTGTAACCTAAATACTTGTTAGTATAGATTTCTTTAGCTACAGGGATAAATTGCAAAGAGTCTGCTGTAGTATAGAAACCAGTAACATTAGCTGTTACATACATATAAGAAGCACCCGGTAATTTGTTCAATTGTACTGAAGGAATCTCAATATCATCAAACTCACGGTTAGTAGCCTCAACCGGGGATACATTGTTCTTATCAGTTACATTCTTCTTCAATACAACCCATTGATAAGCAGGCATATGAGTAGCATCTTGCAAATCTAAAGAAACCCACTCAGCATTTTTGCCATTGTTATAGATAGGAGATGCCAAATACTTACCAGTCTTAGCGTTCTTAATCAAATAAACGCCATCAGCGATAGTTGTCTTCGTAGACTCTACAGCTGTACATCCTGCATAACCTAAAGTGATGTGAGTATTTTGATCTTTGCTGTCAACCGTCAAGATACGAGTCTCATTCTTGATCAAGTCTTGCAAAGAAACACGCCAGTTAGCACCAGTATTTGCAGCAGCATCTTTCCAATATTTAACGCCATCTTCTTTCCATGTAATTTGTTTTACATAGATATACAAGCTGTCATAAGCAGGAGAATAAAGGAAAGCGAACTTGTGTTGAGCTTCGATATCACTTCCTTTTACAGCGTCTAAAGCTGTACCAGTCTCACCTTTTTTCGTCCAGTTATAAGCTAAGAACTTGTAACCAGTCTCATTCGTATAAGCTGTATCCACTTTCAAGAAAGACTCTTTCTTAACATCAGATACATACAAATATTTAGCTTCACCAGATTCAGTCGCAACGAACTTATCAGCGTTGAACGGATTCTTCAAAGTAGTACCTAAGATATCCTTGTTAAAACCAAGTTTAACACCATTGTCAGCTTTTTGGTTGCCAAAGATAGTATTCAACTCGTTTGCGCTCAAGTAAACTTGTCCGGGAGCTTGCAATGTGAATGTAGCGAAAGTTGCATCTGTAACATCCTTAGCCGCCCACTTTTGAACCTTTACTTCACCATTTGTAGTAGTAAAACCAACAACAGAGTCGCTCGTAAAGTAAGAGAACAAAGGTCTTTCACCTTCCAACTTCTTGATAGTTCTAGAGAATGCCCAACCTGCGATCTCGCCACCTGTTGTAGCCTCTTGATCTACCTCAGCCGCTTTCTTAGCAAGATCAGCCATCGTGATATCCAACATACGACCCGTACCCTTGTTCATAAAGTCGAACTTAGGAGCTTGACCTTGATTTTCGGAAGAGACAGAAACACACCAAAGTGTATTTGCTAAACCGTTAGAAGAAGCAGAAGCAGGAACCAAAGACAATACACCATCTTCGTCCATAGACAAAACGCTATTAGAGGCTTCGTCTTTCAATTGGAAAAGGCCAGCGTTTACGCCTTCAACTAGCTTTCCGATCGAATAGGCACCCTTCGCCGTAGGCAAAGCATTTTGTGCCGGCGTTGTCTGCGCATTAACTGTTACCGCACTCAAGAATGCAGCACCAGCCAAAAGAGTAGAAAACTTTTTGTTCATAATTAAATAATTTAATATTAATACTAAAGTGTAATAAGCTCTTTCATTAGATTGCCTTTATAAAACCATAACAACGGCAACCGATTTTATTCATCATTTGCAAAGGTACGCATTTCTTTGATTCGCACAAACCTTCCCTATTATTTTTTTATTGGCATACACGCTTTCTTATCAATCAAATAGGCTATTCATTACAAAATAGCGGATTATAACTACGAACCGCCCATTCCACAGGCTTCCCCCCCTTACTTCACGCAAGTTATTCGCCGACCAAGGCCAAGCACAATAATCCACCTATCATTCATCAACATGAATACATATTAATGTACATGTACATTAATATATATAAAGGCAACTTCCATCAGGATTATGTCTTATCCTGAAATAGCTTGACACTTTTAAGGGGCTAAAAAGTATAGAAATGATCAAAAGAAAGCCCAAAAGAGTGTTCACGGAACCCTTTAAATTATCCGTGTTATGCGAGTATTACAGTAACGGAATGAGCAAGTATGCGATAACGAAGAAATATTCTTTGAGCCCTCCTTGCATATATAGATGACTAAAAGAATACCCGGTGGGATCGGAACAGTTACCTTTGCCATCAGAAACAAAAGAGAGATTACAGATGGTTCCCAAGCAATCGGATTTGACAGATATGGAGTCCCTTCAAAAGCGCATAGAGGAATTGCGTCGTTCTTTGGAGCTTGAGAAGATGCGTAGCCGTGCCTTCGAGAAGATGATAGAGATAGCGGAAGAGGAAGAAGGAATCAATATATTAAAGATTTTCAACGGTTTGATACAACCGTTTGAGGAATAAACATCTAACGAAGTATTTGATAAACAGCGGTAACGAGTTGGAGACCGTGCTAAATTCAGCGATTTACGGTGCTATGCTATCAAATAACTCTTTTCTATACAAAAGTACGATAACATCTCCAAATTTCAAACTCTTATATTAATTATTTGTTGAAGAATTGTCGCTACTTCCTTTTTCGTCGTTCATCTGTGGGATATTTCAAAAGGGACTCCAATTTTATGTAATGCTACAACAACGGCTCTCTTTTCAGAGACATTAAGTTTTGTATTAAATTCATTAGCCGAATCAGCATAACTCTTCTTATGCTAAGCATATTCCTTGAAAATATCTAATGCTTTAACGGCCATTGAACGCACATTCTTGATCTTCTTTTCTTGCTTCCAATGTAAAAAATAAGAGCCTCCATAAGTGCCGATTAAAGCACCTATAGCTCCACTGATGAGTGGCAACAAACAACTCCAGATATCATATGTTTCCTGTATAGCACCAACTGTTTCCATAATCACAAATATTTATCAAGTATCGCTTGTTTTTTTAACACTACATTTTCTATTAATTTGCGAGCTTTAGTAATCTCTAATTCTAATGCCTCTATCTGCACTACGATGCGCTTTTGTTCATCAATATGAGGCACAGGGATTTTGTACTTCATCATATCTTCCTTATTGCCTCGCGGCATCTTAATACCCTTTTTGCCCTCCATTACATAGTCAAAGAAAGCATCTCTACGGAGCATATAGAAAATATACTTAGGAAGATATTTGCTTCTATCGGCAGACCTTAATACAAGAACATCCTTCGAACATCCCCCCTCCTTGTCAGCAAACCAAATCTTTTTAAGATACGGGCGAATATTTGAAATCAATATATCATCTTTCTTATACTCTGTGATAGATGAAATATTTGCTTCTCCTTCAAATGGTACAACTCCCCATTTGTTCTGAAGCATATTATTTGTAGTGATGTATGTTTCAGATGCAATATCTGTGTATTTTATCGATTTGGTTACAAATGGGGCTACTTCATTGATGTTGTTATCATTATAGCTGATAGAAGACAGTAATTTTTCTATTTTCACTTCAGATGTCTCTATCAGTAGTTTGGCATCATTGGCAGTCTCATCTATCTTGCCTATTTCTCTTATGATTTGTCTCTGGACATCAATAGGAGGAACTGGGATTTTAATATTTGATATATCTCTCCCATATACATGAGGTTGTGCTTGTCCCTTTTGTAGGTCATAAATTAAAGATTGAATGGTTTGCAGTAACACATATATTAGTTTTGTTGATATAACATCCTCATCTTTTGACTTAACAGTATTACAATCCGATGCAAATATCGGAGTAGAGAAATAATTAACAAAACCTGAATATGCACCAGAAGCACTAATGGTTATAATATCCCCATCTCTATTGGAAACATTGTGATAATAAGCAATATCTTTTCCTCCCGCAATAACAGGAATATTTCCTTTTATGGTTTTCTCTTTAGTAATTGATGTACCTTTCTGAATATCTGCAATCTCGCCAAGAATTTTTAAATTCTGATTTCTCCATACTAATTCATAATTTACTTTTTTTTTTGCAACCAACGATAAATTCTTTTCAAATGTATCTCTGTCGAAAGTAAGTATATCAATTAGAGAGACCCGACTAATATGCTGTTGCATATTTTTAGCGATTTCAGAGGAATAGTCCCCTCTGAATGCCCGATAAATATATGTACTTGCCTTTTCAGGATTGTCGTAGCTATTTACATCAAAAAGTTTAGTACACTCATCAATGTTCTTACCCTTTTGAATAGCGTGGATTCCTTCACAGCCTCGACGGTTTGAGAATTCGTAGCCTAAGAAGTGTTTTTCTATATCTTTCTCTCCACTTTTGACGATAACGACCTTTTGAGGATATGCCAATATGAAATAAAGCAGTTTTTCTGCTTCTATACCCAACAAGATTTCCCAAAACTTGGCCTCTGTCTTTGCAGAGATTTTCTGTTTATACTCTGTATAGATATCGTGTGACTTGACCTTGTCATTTGGCGATTTTTGCAGCAATGTAACATAATCCGAATATTCCAACCCCTCCCATACATGGGCGACATATTTTGAGGCTGGGGTTTCTATGCCGTTGATGGTAACATCATTTAGTGAGCGGAAATAGGTTTCAACCGCACTCCTTGTATTGGCAGCAAAATAATTGTCCCTACGGATAAGGAACAAGGCAACAGTATTTGTATTGGTAGCCATAAATGTATTACTACCTAACTCAGCTATTGCAACTATGTCAAAGTATTGCAATATAATTTCACGGGCTTTTGTATAAATGCCACCATTACTCAAAATGGAACTTGGGAGTATAACTCCAGCTACTCCACCATCTTTGAGCAGCTGTTTAGTGCGCTCGACAAACAAGCATTCGATTTCAGAACTGTTGTCTGTCAGTGAATCATACAACTCAAAGTCTTGTTCTGTATAATAGTTACGGGTTGTTTGTCGGAAAGATGGTACGGAATAAGGTGGATTACTCAACAAAATATCAAATTGTTGATTATCCTTTTTCCCGTCATTGTTAAGTTTACGAAGTTTGCTATCCTCTTTATAATCTTTGTTTTACGTTATAGTTGAGCAACTATTCAACTGCCAACTTACTAAAACGCTCATTCACAAACCATTTTTTTAAATTTTGCAGTGTGTCTTAGCTTGTAGAACTGTTCCAAGAACCATTCTCCGACAGGTGTTCCTCCGATGTGTAGCACAAGTTGTTTCGATGTCGAATTTCGCTTGACCTATGCAGTGGTATTCTTTGTTGTAAAACTCCGCTTGTGTTCTTCAGAATATAGCAGTATAGCTATATTGTATCTCTTTCCACAAAGTACTACTTACTTCCCTATAGGATATATACTGCAAGTGCCAAAGGATATATACATCTCCAACCCGGTAAGTATAACTGCCCTTTGAAGGCTGGTACATCTTCTTTCTAATTCGTTCATTTTTTGTGACTACTCAAACGACTAATATGGAAAGAGATCTATAAACGAGTTACTTAGATGGAAAGAGGGGCGTAGAAGAAAGCCCTTGATATTGAAAGGTGCCAGCCAAGTAGGTAAAACATGGCTGGTAAAGGAACTTGCCCGGCTTCATTATAAAAATATCGCCTACGCCAATTCGTCGCCGAGAATCAAACCAAAACCGCTTACAGGATCTCGATGTCCGCCTATCGCCAAGAGGAATGGATGACGAACCTGCCCTTGTATGCGGTCTCCTTGCTATGACAGCATTCCTCGCATCCCCTCGGATCGCCTAGGGAGTTGTGTCATAATTCACGATATGGCACGCTGATAACGCAGATTGGGCAGATGACCGCAGATAACTTATTTAGATTCATATATATAATTTGTGGTTATCTGCTCAATCTGCGTTATCTGTGTGCCATTTGACATTTTGACACACCTCCTTAAAAGCATAGCGGCGGATGCTTCCATCCCGCAGCGCTAGCAAAAGATGCCCGGTTGATTCTATATCATGGATACAGGCCTCAAATTCTCCCGCCTCATCCCTATAGGCATGATAGCCCTCCCTTCTATACAATGCGGATTGATAGCGAATACGAATATCCTCGTATTCCTCTTGGAGGAGAGATAAATAATAGCGATAGAATACTGAGAGGAAACGGTCCAAAACCTCTTCCCGGTTTACTTCATTACCGATTATTTGAAACAAAGAAACAGGATTCGGAGCATCTCCCCGAAACACCGCTTGATTCAAGTTTATGCCGATCCCGATGATGGAGCAATATAGATTATGCCCTGATAGATCGTTCTCGATCAACATTCCGCAAATCTTCTTATCTTTCCAGTAAATATCATTCGGCCATTTCACTGTGACATGATCCGTATATGACTCTAACGTCTCTTTCACGCTCAAGGCCGCTATTTGAGAAATCAAAAATTGGCGATTTGCAGGGATGCACGTAGGGTACAGGACTGTACTAAACATCAAGTTCTTTCCCGCCTCAGACTCCCAGACATTCCCTATCTGTCCACGTCCGGCTGTCTGGAAATCAGCGACAACTACACTTCCTTCCAGAAGAGATTCTTTGATGACCAGCTCACGAAGCAGGCTATTCGTAGAAGTGGTTTCCGCCACACGCAAGATGCGGGGAGATTCATTATCAGTGCTCATCATTATAAATCTCCCTTATATTTTTTGGTAGTTTAGCGATCACCTCTCGGTAAGAGTGAAAGATCCAACGTTTAACCTCCTCGTCCTCCATATCCCGATCCAGATAAATGCTATTCCAGTATTTCTTATTAAAATGATAAGCCGGCTCAACCGCCGTATACCGTTCCCGTAACTCTTCCACATAGTCCGTACTACATTTCAAGGAGACATGAGGCTCCTCCGCATCCAAAGGAAGCAGCAGGAACATCTTATTCTCTACCTTAAAGACCAGCGATACCTCATCGAACGGGAAACACTCGATCGTATTCTTCAAGGAAAGGCAGTATTCACGTACTTCTTCTATATTCATAACTTTTATCTTTTAACGGCAAGGAGCATAGAAAGCATCTTCGATATGGTCGATCAGGAAACCCGTCTCTTTCTTGATCAATGTCACGATATCAAAACGGACTGGTAAGTCTATATTAAAATAACGGACATAGGCATCCGCAGCGGCGACAATCCTCCGAATCTTCTTGGTGTCTACCGCATCTTCCGGTGAAAGCAAAAAATCCTCAGAGCGTGTCTTCACCTCCACCACGATTAACTCATCTTCCTTGACAGCGATAATATCCAGTTCATAATGATGCCAATGCCAATTGGTATGCAACACGTTATATCCATGTTTTACCAGATAGGCACGAGCCTCAGACTCACCTTCCCGACCCATATCGTTCTGTCTTGCCATTGCATTAATTTGCACAAATATAGCCATTTTCTTTGTTATTCGGCTATTCACTCGTACATTTGCAAATGTATGAGAGAAGAACGTAAATATTCATCGGCTCACCCCAATCATCCGAGGGTACACAAAGTGACCTTTATGCTGAATGACGAAGAGCATAAAGCGGTAAAACGTTATCTTTCACGCTACAAGATCGAGAATAAGTCCCGTTGGTACCGAGAGACAATCCTTTCTCACATCCTCAAGACCTTGGAGGAGGATTATCCGACTCTTTTCAACGAAAATGAGATGAGAAGATGAATCCTTTCAATGACGAATATTTCATGAAGCAAGCGTTGGTGGAAGCTCGTGCGGCAGCGTCCGAGGGTGAGGTTCCCGTAGGAGCAGTTATCGTCTGCAACAACCAGATCATAGCGAGGGCGCATAATCAAACCGAATGCTTGAACGACGTGACCGCACATGCCGAGATGTTGGCGATTACGGCCGCCGCCGGAGTCTTAGGAGCGAAATACCTGACAAATTGTAGTCTATACGTAACCGTGGAACCCTGCATAATGTGTGCCGGTGCGATCGGATGGGCACAATTAAGCACGATCGTATACGGGGCATCCGATGATAAAAGAGGTTTCTCCAAATTCGCCCCTCAAGCCTTCCATCCGAAAGCGATTATCAAAAAAGGTATCCTTGAAAAAGAGTGCGCAGAAGAAATGCAGCGTTTCTTTAAGCAAAGACGCTAAGCTCTATTTAACTTCCTCGTAATCCACATACTCTCCTTCATCCTTGGCGAATATCTTCTTACGGTGCACATAAGGTGTACGATCATCATCATCGTCCCGGGCGGTAGTAGTCGTAGAACGATGTCCGGAAGTATTGCTATTTGTTTGACGACGTTGTTCTCCCTTACGAGTGTTGTTTCCGCTACCAAAAAAGATGTTCTTAAAGGTACGCAAGATGGAGAAACCCATCAGAAACACCAACAGGATAAAGAAAAAGAATATTACAAACAAAAACTTAAACATAATCCGATACTTAAATGATTCTTTACTATCACAAACACAAAGATAAGAATTCTTGTTTATCCCTTTTTGTTAAAAATAGACAAGACTATATATAACAGGATGGTTCCAGAGATTCCCAAGAATCCCCATAACGCCACGAAAATAATGGCACAAGCGATCAATATATAGCGAAGCTCATTACCCTTCCACGCTAAGGATTTCACCTTCAGCGAGAACATAGGTATCTCAGACACCAATAGCAAGGAGGTAATAAACGCCAAGATAACAGTCACCAACACGAACAAGCCTTCATTCGCATGGACAACCGGTAAAACAGAATAGCCCGCCGAAGCCCAAAATAAAGCATGCGCCGGAACTGGCAAGCCGATAAACGAGGTAGTTTGCCGTTCATCAATATTGAACTTAGCCAAACGCAAACCTGAAAACGTAGGGATCACGAACGCCAGATAAGGGATATACGTATTCAAAGAGCCAAAAGGCAAAGCCGTAGAAGCCTCTCCCAACAACCAATAGACCACCATGCCCGGAGCGAAGCCGAAACTTACCATATCCGACAAGGAATCCAATTCCTTTCCCATCGGCGAGTAAGCCTTCAATAAACGAGCGGCAAAGCCATCGCAGAAATCAAAGACCGCGGCTATAATAATCCAAATCAACGCAGATAAAAGATTTCCGTGCAAGGCCATAACACTGGCGACACAACCGGACAGAAGGCTGAGACACGTAATTGTATTAGGAATATGTTTTCTTATACTCATTTTGACAAACGGGCTATAGGCGTTTGATTGCCTGTTACTTTTTGATCCATCTCTATTAACACCTCTGTTCCTACCGGCAGGTAGACATCCACGCGAGAACCGAATTTAATAAACCCCATTTGCTCGTCCACATGACATTTCTCTCCCGGCTTGGCATACGTAACGATGCGGCGTGCCATCGCCCCGGCAATCTGACGAGCCAAGACATCCACCCCGTTCCTCGTGGTAATCACGACCGCCGAACGTTCGTTCTCCGTACTACTCTTCGGCAGATAAGCCGCCATAAAACGCCCGTTCTGGTGGGAAACATGCTTAACGGTACCGTTTACGGGAAACCAATTGGCATGTACGTTGAAGATAGACATAAAGATAGATATCTGTAGGCACTTCTTATGAAGGATCTCGTTCTCCATCACTTCCTCGATGGCAACGATCGTACCGTCGGCGGGAGCGATCACCAAGCCTTCCGAATCATAAGGAAACCGACGGAAAGGACTACGGAAGAAGTTTAATACCAATAGGAACAATACGGTAGAAACAAAAGCGACAGAATAAAACAGCATACCCTTACCTACCGTATGGTACAAAGTTATATTCACAATAAATAATATTGTAAACAACGTAAGTAGTAAACCGGTTCCTTCTTTATGTACTTTCATTCTTCTTTGACTGTATCGTTTTATACTAAGAATCTGCAAAAATATTCATTTTTACCGAATATCAAAAATATATCACTTATTCACTGCCTCTATTTTGCCTAACTCTACGTACCAAAGGTATCCATCGACCCGCTCGAAACCCATTTTACGAATTAATTGCAGGTAATTTCTTACCTGATTAGGATGGCGCTTATCTTGCCGTTCGCCAAATTTATAATCCACGACAATTACCTTGTTATCTTTTATCATCACCCGGTCCGGGCGTTTAGACAAGCCTTTACCGAACAGGATATCCACTTCATTCAAGACACGGGCGGAACCATCATACCAAGCCTTTACCTCCTCCGCTTGCAATAATTCTTCCAGACGGCTGATCAACTCCGCCGCTTCCTCCCGGTTAATCACCCCGGCTAACCGATAACTTTCGACCGAAGCGGGAATATCTTTCGGCGTACGTATCCGGCTCAATACCTCATGCATCAAGGTACCGTGCTTCCGCCTGGCATTATCGAAAAAGAATCCTTTCCCATGCAGGCGTAATTGTAAACGATCATCCGGGGAAACGGAATACAGGCGGCTCATGGGAATTTCCTCCAGGGTATCTTCTGCCGTTCTACCCGAAGCTGGATGCCACCATTCGCCCCTTTCAAAGGTATCATCCTCGATATCCGTCTCCACCCCCGCCCACAATAGATCGGCGATGGAAGTTATCTTCTCAACCTTACCTTCCTTGTTGATCTTCCTCGGACGGGGGGAGAATACGATCAGTTCTTCTTTCGAACGGGTAAAAGCGACGTATAAGGTGTTCAAGTTATCGATGAAAGCATGCAAGCGCTCCTTGAAATAATCCTTGGCGAAAATCGTGCTACTCAGGATCTGTCCGTAACGGACAGGAACTAAGTGCAGGCGGTCAAACGGCTTCTTCTCCGGGTGGCACCAAAGGATAACGGGCTTTGTCGGCTTATGGTCGATCTCCCAGTCCCCGAAAGGAATGATAACGACCTTAAAACCTAAGCCCTTGGATTTATGTACGGTCAAGATGCAGATAGCGTTTTGCCCATCCGGGGTAGCGATCGTCTTTCGATAACCGGTCTCGTCCCACCATCTCAAGAAACGGTTCAAATCCGCGCTTTCTTTTTGGGCGTACTCGGAAACCATATCCAGAAAGGCTTGCACGAATACCTGTTCCGTTTCCGGGAAGTAAGCGGAGAAGTTACGGAAGAGCCCTTCGGTTACCTCGTACAAGGATTGCCGGGAGATAGACTGAAGGTTTTGGAAAACAGACTCGTCCGCCTCGCTCTCCCCGAATTTTCCAGTTAATACTTGATAGGCATACATCGCCAATTTCCTGTTCGTCCGGTCCTCCGGATTTCGCAAATAGCGCAATACGGCGATCAGGAAACGGACCGCCGGAGAACTACCCACGAACAGGGCATCATCGGAGATGATATCGTAATTGTACCGGTCGGACGGATGCTCTTCCTTATAGGCTAGCAACGTATCAGCCACTAAAGCGCCTTCTTGATTGGTACGCACGAGTATGGCGATGTCTTTTAGCGCGTAACCGTTATCCTGCAAGCGCTCCAAGGTAGCCGGCAATCGCTCCATCGCCTCCTGCTTCCAGTCCTTATCCTCATCGCCGGACAAGAAATCGATCCGTACATGTCCGTCCTTCTTCTGGAAAGGGGGAGGGACACGCTGAATGCTCTTATCATAAGCGGTCATGATCTTCGTGAAAAAGGCCGTGCGTTCTTCCTCGCTTAATGAGGAGGTTTTCAACGCTTCATTATATAGATCTTGCAGGATCGCCGGAGCGGCGGTGAAGAACGCGTTATTAAACTCCACGATATGGCGGCAGCTTCGCCAATTATCCATCAGGGTTTCCTCACGGACCTGTTCCTCCTCGAAATCCCTGCGGACTTGCTCGTCCAATAGCTTCCAATCCGAGTTACGGAAACGATAAATACTTTGCTTCACATCGCCAACGATCAAGTTCGCCCTACCATTCGCCAGACTCTCCTCCACCAAGGGCCGGAAATTATTCCACTGCATGCCGCTGGTATCTTGGAACTCATCGATCATATAATGATCTACGTGCGTACCCGTCTTCTCGTAGATAAAAGGGGCGTCACTGCCACTGATGACCCTATTCAGCAACTCGGTCGTATCGGCGATCAGCATCACATTCTTTTCTTCCCGGTAAGAGGCGATTTGCCGGGAGATATCGGTTAAGATCCCTAACGTATAATAATAACGCACGATCTCCCGGGCCGTGTTATAGGCCGTCAGGTTGGCGAACAGGGATACGATATTCTTTACGCAAGCATTCAACCCTTCCTCATATACACACCCGATGATCTGCCGGAGGCCCGGTGGAGTCGTCTTGGTCGTATAGGCATCCGGATTATCCGGCAAAGCTTGGAACGTGGCTGTCGGCTCTTTCATCTCACCTCTCGCCAGCTTCTCGAAATAGAAAAACGGGGAACGGCTTCCCCCCTTAAAATCCGAGGGTTGTAACGCGAACTGTTTCAGCAACGCCACTCCCTCCTCTCCTAAACGTTTCGCCTCCGCCTCTACGGAGCGGATAATGGCGTATAGCTCATTCTTATAGGTATCGAGGGCCTGCTTATCCGAGATATCTTTACCGACCTCCTCGCTAAATGCCTTATAACTCTCCTTAAAGACCTCCCGGCTGAGCGACATGATATCCTTCCGCAAGCTCCAGCCGCCACCATCCTCGATCTTGTCCTCGGCGAAACGCAGCAACCAACCTAGCAAATCCTTGCTCTCCGGCTTCTCCAGATCGGCCAGCAGGTTATCTATCGCCTCGGTCAAGACCTGTTCTTGGTCCATCTCGATACCATAGCCGCCTTGCAAGCCGATCTCGCGGGTAAAGGCACGCATCGTTTGCTGGAAAAAGCGGTCGATCGTACTGATATTAAAGGCGGAGTAATCGTGCAGGATAGCGACCAGAATCTTCCGGGCCTGCTCCCTCACCTGCCGCTCCGTCAAGGAATAGGCGGAAGAGAGTAGCTGGATATAATCGGACGCACGGCCGGAAGCGAGGTGATAAAGTTCTTGGACGATACGGGTTTTCATCTCATCCGTCGCCTTATTCGTAAACGTCACGGCCAAGATCCGGCGGAAAGCGCCCGGCTGTGAGAAGAGTAACATCAGGTACTCCCCTGTCAGCTTATGCGTCTTGCCCGCCCCGGCGGAAGCCCTATAGATTGTTAGCATAGCGATCGGGGATTAGATCGTACGGCTTTTCGAGTAGCCCTCTTTCCGGAGGATATCCAACACCTTGGCACGCAGGTCCCCTTGGATGATTATCTCCCCGTCCTTCGCGGAGCCGCCTACGCCGCATCTCACTTTCAAGAGTTTCCCCAAGGCGGTCAGATCCTCGGAAGTGCCCCGGAACCCGGTGATCAAGGTAACCATCTTCCCTCCCCGGTTCCGTTTGTCCAAGGATATGCGCAAAGCTTGTTTCTCCTTCGGCAACGTATCTTCCTCCTCCGTATCTCCCGTATTATATTGAAAATCGGGATTCGTGGAGTACATCACGCCTAATCGATCTTTCCAGTCGTTCGTCTTCATATCGTTCTTGTTTTGAGAGACAAAACTACAGATTTATCTTGGGATGAGCAAACGGGAATTTTTTTCGCTCTCTTTCTAAAAAAATATTACAAAAATCATCTAATTATGATTTATTATTATATATTCGCAATCGTAATTTGTATCACTTAAATCCAATAAAGTTATGAAGAAAAAAGTTTTAAAATTTACAGCATTAATCAGTTTGATTGTTTTCGCTCTAAACATTGATATTTTAGCGGAAAACACAGATGATAGTGCATGCCCTGATGGCGAAGGAGGTCCGGTGATAACGTGCGGTAGATATGAGGGAACTTGCTGGGAATTGGATAGAATAGGTTCTATCATCTACATTCATTGTAGGTTTTCCGGATATCAAAAAGATCACTGCATACCAGACTGAAAATCATGAAAGACACGATCTATTACCTAGCGATTTCCATATTTCTCTTATCCTCTTGTTCCAAATCAAAGGAAAAGAGAAATATGGAATCAGATATCATCACCGTGAATCTGGAAAGGAGAGATCATATCTCCACCAAGGAACTATTCTCCGATATCCAAGTCATCCCACTGGAGACAACGCCGGAATCGCTGATCCGCAGTATAACCCAAATCAAGTTTTTTGAGGACCGATATTATATCCTTGATTATCGAAGATCCCAAATCTTTGTTTTCGACCGGGAGGGACGTTTCCAATTCGCGCTTAACGAAAAAGGAGATGGCCCGGGGCAGTATTTAAACCTGTCTGATTTTACGATCGATACGGCCCGCAGGAATCTTGTAGTACTCTGCGCCGTCAGCAACGCTCTCTTTTTCTATGACCTAGGGGGTAAATTCATCGAGAAAAAGAGACTTCCTGATAGTACAGGAGCCTACAATTCTTTCCAGTTCCAAAACAAGGATACGATCGCTCTTTTCACTTATGATTATGACAATCGCTTGAAATTCTATTCCTTATCGAAGGATAAGATAATCGGCGAATATTTCCCGGAAGAGAAAAAAGATATATTTTGCAAAGACATGTTTCCGTTTCCACACTCGCTTTGCAGAGCTTTGACTAACACGGTTTATTCACTCTCGGGAGCTACCATGACAGAGCTTTATCGCTGGGATTTTGGTAATTTAAATAACGACATCGAGAAATTGGAGTTTCCTTCCGGCAGGAACCAACAAGAAAAAATCCAATACGTAAAGGATGCCTATGCCTCCAAGAGCGTAAATTATGTGATAGAATCGCACGGGCAAAACAGCAGATACCGATACGCTATGGTGGTTCGTAAAAACAAATATATCCAATTGTTTTATGACCGAAAAAAGCAAGGCCTGCTCCAATTCGAGCGAACCAAAGAGGGTTTGCAACTGTATCCGATCTACTTCGGAGAGGACTTTATCCTTTGTACCCCGGAAGGAGGGCTTCCTTTAAATGACATATTTCCCGAGAAGCTACGGAATGAGGAGCAGCGAAGGATCATCCAAGCGCATTCGGAAGAAGATAATCCGGTCTTAATTAAATATGTTTTCAAAAATGAAGATTAATGAGAATCTAATTTACATTTTCCTTTTGGGGATATTAGCTGGTATAATTTGCGTACGATGTGTGAATCACTTAAAAAAGTCCCCAAAGGATATGTATATAGACAATTTCGAATACGAGAAAGAAAGTCTGTATATCTACAAAAAGGAAGAATTAAAAAATGAGCATTATGAATGCCTCGACCAAAGGTGCTATTGGGGAACAGACTCTCTAAGTTCCTTTTCCTTAAGCAATCTATGTAATGATAAAAAGTTATTCTTTTGTTTTTCAGAAAAGACATGTCCTCCTTGTATTGACGCAGTTATCGATATGTTAAACGAGGTTTTTACAGAAGAGGAAATAAAGACAAAAGTAGTTTTCATATCACCCGATTATCCCGCTCGATTAAGAAATGATTGCTATGGAAAAAAACTATTGACCTTACATAATAAATATTTAGGGTTACCCATAGAACTAGAAGATTCTTTCGCTCCTTTTTTATTCATCATGAACAAAGATTTATGTGTTAAATATCTACATATCCACAATAAAGCACTGCCACAACTTACCTTAATCTATTTGGAAGAGATAAAAAAACAAGCTGGTACAACCTCGAATCTCCGCGTAACTTCGTAAATGCGGGGCGTAATAAGGGGAGACCGACGATCCAGCAACGCAGAAACCACCTTGCAAGCTTGAGATATATGATTCGACAACACGAATAAGACTTTACAAGCTTGAAACCTACAATCAAACATATCGGAAGTCATTTCGCCGCCTTGAAAGCTACGATCCACCAACTTTTTCCGTATCTTTACACGGTGAAAGCAACGATCAAGCAACCTTTTTAACGAATACGAGACATCATGAGTACTTTTTACGACAGAGTAGAGCAGATCGCGAGGCACGAGGGGCTGGTCATGGCCGAGTTTCTCAGGCGTTGCGACATCCCATATTCCACGTTCCGGTCATCAAGATTCCGGCAACACGACCCGAGCCTAGAGACAATCCGGCGGATCCTATGCGCCTTCCCGCGGGTGAGGCTGGAATGGCTGGCGTGGGGAACGGGCGAGATGCTGTATCCCACCGGACCCTCGAAAAAGGAGGAAAACGAAAAGATAACCAAGCTGGAACAGCAGGTGGAGCGGCTGAAAGCGTTGCTGCTGGAGAAGGAGCGAAGGATCATCGAGCTGGAGATCGGACGGGAGGGGTAAGACCGCCCCCTACTTTTGTATCAACACCGTAGCGTAAGCCGAGATCCCTTCCTGCCGTCCGGTGAAGCCCAGCTTCTCCGTGGTCGTAGCCTTGATAGAGATATCCTCCTCGTCCACGTTCATGACCTCGGCCAGCGTTTTCTTCATCAGAGGGATATGGGGATTCAATTTAGGACGCTCGGCGGCTACGGTGGCATCGATATTGCCCAACTCATAGCCCGCCTCTCTCAAAAGCCTCATGGTATCCCGGAGCAAGATCTTACTATCGATATTCTTATATTCACCAGCCGTATCCGGGAAATGATAACCGATATCCCGCATATTGGCCGCTCCCAATAAAGCGTCACAGATCGCATGGATCAGCACGTCCGCATCGCTATGTCCCAATAGGCCCAACGTATGCTCGATCTTAATCCCGCCCAGCCATAATTCCCGGTCCGGCACCAAGGCGTGGACGTCATAACCAAAACCTACACGTATCTTCATACCCATTTATCTGAAAAGGTTCTTGATTCCATCCATATCGAACGAGAGAGAGAAACGCAACGTCTGGTCCAACGGGTTACTCTGTACCGTACTGATCAAATAAGCGGCATCCAACTGGAAAACGCTCATACGGAAACCGGCGCCGACCGAGAAGTACTGACGGTTTCCCTGATATTTATTCTCATAGTAATAACCGCCACGAACAAAGAACTGCTGATTGTAATTATACTCCAGACCGATAGAGGCCATAATCTCCTCAAGCTCGCCCTTGAAGCCATTCGGCGAGTCGCCGAATGATTTGAAGATACCGGTGATGGGCGACATGTTGTTGTAATCCTCTTTCCTCTTATTGAAATCGGCCTCATCCTCCCCGCTATCCTGCCGAGGCTCGACAGGAACCAAATACTTACTTAAATCCACATAAACACCGATCTGGTTATAATCATCGATCGGGTAGAGCAAGCCGGTACCGACCTTCAGCGTCGTAGGCAAGAACTGGTTCGTATTTCCACCGTCGTAAGAAACCTTCGTACCGATATTGGAGACATTAAAACCAAAACTCCACAAGCACTCGCTATTCCCTAAGATCACGTATTTCTCCAGATAACCGGCGATATCAGCGGCAAAAGCGTTATCCGGAACCATATCCGCGTCCGACGAGGCACCCATGTCCGAACGAATATAGCGCAAGGCGACCGCCATAGAGAACACATCCGATAATTTACGGCTATAACTTACATCAAATGCCATCTCATAAGGATTCAATATGAGCTGATTACCCGTTCCTTGATCCCGGCTTTCCTGTACTTCTCCTAAAGAGAAATAACGCAAAGAAGCTCCGATCGCCTGCATATCGCTATCGCCCAGTTTATAATAACCGGCCAGATACGCCAAAGCCACGTCGTTCACCAACTTGCGCAACCACGGCGTATAAGACAAGGCAACTCCGGCCTTGCTGTAGCTAAACGCATACTTGGCCGGGTTCCAGTATTGGGAATTCACATCCGGCGTAGTAGCCACACCGTTATCACCCATGGAACCACCGCGGGCGTCGGGCGCGATAGACAATGAGGGGATCGCCGTATTGATCGGGGCGAATTTATGCTTAATATCGTCTGTGCCACCTTGGGCATATAAAGCCGTAAATGCCGTCAAAAAGCTGAAAACCGCTAGTAACAGACTGAATCTTGAAACTCTTACCATATATTCTATTCTAAAAATACATTTACATTTATCATTCCTAAAGGGTAATAAACATACCCCCATGCTTATTATAAACTAATTGCCCGATACTTTATTGTGCGAGAATGATTAATTTATTCGCTTTCGTCGCCTCTTTCGAGTTATTCGTGCTAATCGCCGCCCGATACAGATAAACTCCCGGGCGCAACCGCCTGCCACCGTTATCCGTCAAGTTCCAAGTTACGATATAAGCCTTAAACAACTCGGAGGAACCGCTCTTCTCGGTACTCCATAGGAACTTACCGGTCATATCATAAACCATAACCGTCACCTTTAAGTTCGACTCCGGGCGATTGTGATGCAGAAAGAATTCCACTTGATCACGTGCCGGATTCGGGGTGGCGTACATCTCGATCAGATTAGGTTTCAACCCTTCCGCCACCTCAAATGTAAAGGTATAGGTCGTGGAGTTATTTAAGATATCCCACACCTTAAACTCGGCCGTATGCATTCCCGGCTCCAGCTCGGGGATGGAGAACTGGACAAGTCCTTCCCCTTCTTTATCGGGTAATAGTGCATAGTAATTGTTCAAGTTATAACTCATGGAAGGCATACTGTCGACCGTCAGCATGATATCATGCCCTACACTACTACCTGTTATATTCACACCGCTCTTGTCCCACAGCCTAGCGACAAAATAAGGAGTCGTATTCACTTGATCACCCTCTACAAAACTAGAATCATTCAAGTAAATCTGCCGGATCTCAGGGCCGATCGTATCTGCCTCCGCATTATCAGCAGTACCGCCAACGATATAATTCAAGAAAGATCCTTGTGCCTCATGCTTGTTCACCTCATCCGAGGCGTAGAGATTCAGTTTTCCCTGCTTATTCGAATAAGAGATATCTTTCGGTACCATAAATGTAAAACTAAATTTTCCTTGCCGTACCGAATCTTGTCCGATATAGATCGTATTCGGGTAATCTGTGTAAGAGAAGCGGACCGTATCTCCTTTTTCATTCGTATTATTGCCCAAGGTGGTCAATGAAGCTTTACTATCCAGCACCGTAGCATTTAGGATACCGGTAAAATCGTTAGCCAAGCCCTCTTTCGTATCTAAGATCTCTCCCTCCACCGTTATTTTCTCCAAAGCCTTAAACGTAAAAGGCTCATCTGATATGGCCTTGCCGTTCACGGCTGTCACTTGCGCCTTATACTCCGGATAGGAGATTCTCAAAGCAGGGTCACCTATCAAAATAAAATTAAGTTTATTGATACCGGACAGTTTCCGCTTGGTCTCCATCATGGCCTCGCCCAAGGTACGGGCCCGTCCGTCACTCTCCCTCTCAAAGAGATTGCGGTAAAGTTCCTTATTCAGTGCCGAGTTACCGCTAGATACAACCACACGGGTTGTCGTAAACAATGCGATCCCTCCACTTTTCGCATTCAAGAAAACAGATTCTCCCGCCGAGGTATTCACGTCATCGAAACGGGTAAAATCGCAAGTCGCCGTCACCCAAATGGGTAGTTTCGTATAAGTAGATTGTAAGATATCCGTCTGTGTCCACACGTATTCGTCAGACCAAGCGGTCGTATTACCATGCCCCGTATAGTTAATCAACAGTTGCCCTTTCTTCAATAATTCAGAGATCCGCTTACGTACATCCGGATACGTTCCGCTATTATCTCGCTTAAACGCATCGAAATAAACTTTATTCGTCAGGAAAGCCCCATGATTTTCCTCTATAAACCGGGCCAGCTCATCAGCTTGTTCCGCATGACTACTCGTATAGTGATCCGCATTGTTACCATCATCCGCCACGAAGGTGATTTGGTTTTTCCAGCCGCCTCTGTCCTCGTTCCGCATATAACCGATTACTTTATCTACCATTTGGGTAGCCTCCGTTACCGTCCGCACGGGGAAACGTCCTACACCTATGCAAATACTGTTCGGCTTATCAAGTGCCTCCTCGGATACATTATCCAATAGCCCATAATAATCATCCGTTACATACGAGAAATTAGAATTATAGAACGATCCTGAATATTCAAACAAGGACGCTCTCGACTGATAGGTCAGCAACATATTATCCCTTGCTATGTTTTTCACGTCCGAGCAAATTCCCCGGTTGTCGTAAATACCATCGCCAAACAATAACAGGTATTTTGGAGCGTTACCGGCAGACACGCTACGATCGTAGAACATTTTCATGAACCGGCGGTAAGCGGTAGCGTCAGGCGCACCGCTTGAGAACTCATTATAAATCGACTGAGGATCCACGACTTCCACGGTCAATCCGTCTGTTGCCCGGTGTTCCTCCGCCAACCGTTCCGCTTGCGCTTGGAAAGCTTTAGCCGCTATGATGATCATGTCTTTTTGCTCCAAGGCATGTAGGTTTTGATTCTCCACCTCACCGACAACCTCCGGAGAGATAAAGCTCTGATCCGTCCGTACCAAAACGAACTCCCGTAAGGTACCGGCCGGAATAGAGAAAGTGAGTTCGGAGCCATTCAATTCCGTCTCCATCAGTCTTACCCGCTGAGCATCCGTCACATCAAAGACCAAGGTATTCGCGTTTGCGCCCTGTACCACGAACCGGGAAACATTTCCGATAGAAGCTATACTACGAAAAAAAGTATAGGCCCCATACGGCTGCAAAGTCCTCTTAAAATGTAACCGAACGTAATTTAACCGTACATTGTTATGAGAAGCCGAATTATAAGACACGACCACACTGTTTTTCTCACTCTTCTCGCCTTTCCATACCGCCGTGCTTACCCCTTCTAGCGCCTTCACATATTCCTCTCTATTCGAGCGGATCGAAACGTCCAGAACATTAGACTGATTAATACTCAAAGAAGCGACTCCCGTACCGGAAGTGACTTTGGATACAAAGCTCATGGTTACCTTAGCGTCTTCATTCGTGATTCCCGGAATTGAAGAGAATGTTGATAGGGTTCGGGGGGTAGCTCCGCTAAAATCTTCCCCATACAGTTCCCTACCCGATTTCGCCAACGATACTAATTCTTGCTCATGCACCAAATAATCATCGTAAGTCGTGATCCGATTAGTCGCGCCACTCGCTTGAGCCACGGAAGTCATATCATTCGTCGGAGTGGCATCGGTCACAAAATAATAGCCATACAATGAATAAGGATTATTCGTATGCACGAATGTCTGGCTCGACGAGTCATACTCCCATTTAACCGGCCCTTTCCCGTAGAATAACAGGTAATCACTCCCACGCCAAACCGGTGTAGAAGGGACATCATCGATATATTCCTTACTGAAATCCTCATCCAAGGGCCATCCTCCATAGCCATGGACAGAGACTTTCGATGGGTCCGAGAAACCCATATTCTTCAAATCCGCATAGGATAATTTGTAGATTCCGGTCTTATCCACCCGGATCTTCACCCATTTCCCCTCCGATAACAGGGATTTAGAAGCATAACGGCTACCATCCGCCCATGTATATGAGCAAAGTAATAAACCTATAATGAATATATATATTAATCTTCTCATCTCACATAAAAATCCAGAAGCTTCCGCTCGCCAAGATATCCCTCCAGATGATCGTCGATCTTCACGGGACCTACGCCAGCAGGTGTTCCGGTATAAATCAAATCGCCTATTTTCAGCGTAAAGAAGCGACTTACGTACGCGATAATCTTATCTACCGAAAACAGCATATTCGAGGTATTACCTTCCTGTACCTTCGAGCCATTGATATCCAGATGGAACGGAAGCCGGTTTACATCCCCCGCTTGCTCCAGCGGAATAAAGGTCCCGATCACAGCCGAATTATCAAATGCCTTACTAATCTCCCACGGTAGCCCTTGCGCACGCAATTTATTCTGCAAATCCCGTGCCGTGAAATCAATACCGACCGTAACCTCATTGTAATAACGATGAGCGAAACGCTCGGCTATATTTTTCCCCAAACGGTCTATCCGTACCACGATCTCCGTCTCATAATGAACTTCCGATGAAAAATCCGGAATAAAAAACGGTTTCCCATCTTTCAACAAAGAGGAGTCCGACTTCATAAAAATAGTAGGCTCTGATAATTCTAACGAATGATGCAGCTCTTTATTGTGAGCGGCATAGTTCATTCCAACGGCGATAATCTTCATATTTTAGTGATTCATTGAGTTCAATCGATTAAACATAACAGCTAAATGCGCATACATAGAAGTATTCTGGACTACGATATGTTCCGGCACCCGTATACGGAACGGGGTAAAATTCCAAAGAGCCTTGATTCCTCCCTCGATAATCCGGTCTGTCACCTCCTGCGCTTTCTCCACCGGCACGGTGATCACCCCGATCGTCGCGCCATATTCTTTCTGCTTGGCAGGAAAATCATCCATATGAAAAACGGGAATGCCATTAATCATGTTCCCGTCCAAATCCTCACGGACATCAAAGCCCGCCACGATCTCCAAACCATATTGGCTCAGTCCGGTGTCATGCAACAAAGAAGCGCCCAGACTCCCTACCCCAAACAGAAATGCCTTATGCTGGGATGTAAAACCGAGGAAATCCTCCAGTACGTCAACCAATGCGTTAATATCGTATCCCACTCTCGTCTTCCCGGAGATATTCACAAAAGAGAGATCTTTAGCGACCTGACTAGGATCTACATTTATCTCCTTAGCGATCTGGGTGGATGAGATAAACGTTTCCCCTTTTCCTTTCATCAACTTTACAAACGCAAGATACCACGGCAACCTCCTTAACGTAGGTTCCGGCACTTTCCATGCCTGTTTTATATCATCGCTGGCCATTGTCTAATTTTCCTATTCATGTATAACATTCGTGCAAGCTTGCAAAAGTACAAAATTAAAGACATTCACCAAAAAAGACCGCATTCATGAATAATTTACTCGTCCCAAAATAATAAGAGCGGAAATTCAGATCATCAGCAAAGACAAATACCGCCCCACTCTTATATTTCTTAGCGAACACAGCAGGCGTATTCCGCAATAAACTCTCATTTTTCTCCGAAAGAAATCCGGACAACAACGGTTTTTCCGTATAATGCAGAGGAGAGACGTAAGGATCGCTATCTTTCTCAAAAATCAAGTTTCCTTTTTTTAGAACCGCTATCTCCGGTTGTTCTAATCCCCAAGCCAACGGATGGGAGCTATCCAGAGAGCAACTCAAGATAACACCGCTGATGCTATTTCCTGCCGCCGCCTCTTTCTTCTCCGAGTAAGCCCGATAACGGGTAGAATCCTCTTTAAATGAAGCGTCTTTCACCGAGATCGGAAGAATCCCGGATTTATTAACCCAAGAGTAGGCCTTTCCCGAGGCGATTAACGTACCGCCATTCGCTACCCAATCCTTCAATGCCTTTTCCGACTCTTTCGTGAGATCCGGAATTCCATTCGCCAGAATAATCACATTATAACGGCTCAACTTCCGGGATGTCAGCGTAGCGGTAGCCTCAATCAATGTCGGTCTCATCTGGAAACGTCGATCTAATAAAAACCACGCCTCGCCGGAATCCGGAACTCCCATCGTACGTCCCACAAGAATGGCTACCTTCGGTAATTTCAACGCCGTATAAGCCGGGCTACCCAAATCCACGTCTTGCATCAATCCGGTTGTAGCCGCATAGATATCCACACCCGATTCTTTCGCCAGTTTAGACAATAGCTCATAAAGCTCATCGGAAGATACCGGTTGATTCCACGCAGATACCAAGATTGTACCGTACCCCATCTCTTTCTCTATATCTCCCGAACGGAAATGGAACGGGCGATTACTTGCTTGTACATGAATACCTTTCCGCAATAACTCATACATCACTTTCGGGGTATAGAACTCTACATTCGTAAAAAGGTATCCATAATCACTTTTACCGCCAATCATTTGACCGGGTACAAACCGATTCTCCACAACCTGCTTACCGATAAAGCCATTCGTATTCTTCACTTGCGCGAATTCCAAATTAAACGCATAAGGGAAGGACCAAGTAGAGATATCATAGAAAGTACTATCCTCATAGCTTAGGCAATCTTCCATAATCGCACGGATCATCGTGTTATTTTTCTGATCCACCGGGATGATAAAGGCCTCATCCGCCTTAAACGTCTTCCCATCCACCGAGAAGTCTTTCGCCAAATGATATACGTTAATCCGGTGGTGCCCCATATTCTCGATAAAATGATAGCCCACAGAGCGAGAGCCACGGGTATCGAAGACATATCCTTTTACCGGCTGCTTAGCGATATCCGCCTTGACATTCTTATAATAATCCCGTTGGTAAGCCAGTAATTTATCTTTTAGCCGATAGCCGGCAAGGATCGTACCATACGAACCGAATGCTTGGTTACGAATCGTCCACGCAAACGAGCGCACCCCATTACGAGTCTCCCGCAAATGCCCCCGGGACGTACCCTGCTCATAAAGCAAGCAAACCGATCCGTGAATATCACCATAGGCGGCTCCTTTGCCGTAGTAATAATCATCGTATCCCTCCTTTGAGTAATACAACGTACCGATCTTATCCAACTCCTTTGCGCAATAAGCCGATACTTCCGCCGTAAGCTCTTGATTTTGCCGAGGAGTCAACTGATGCGTACGCTTCGGATGCCCCGGACTGAAATAGTAAGGTCGATCAGCGCCTTGCTCATGTTGGTCCGCCAATACATTCGGCATCCATTTAAAATAGGTATTCACTCCTGTAATCCCTTCCGGGTGTTGCGCCATCAGCCAATCCCGGTTGCAATCCGCCCAATAATGATTCGTACGGCTAGAAGGCCATGGCTCTTGGAATTCCCGGGAATTAAGGTCACTTACGTCCGTTTGGCTACGGGTCGTATTCACCCAATTAGCGAACCGATTTATACCATCAGGATTAGCGCCGGGATATAGAACGATCACCGTATTTCTCAACAGGTCATCGATCTCATTACTTTGCGCCGCCGCCAAGAAGTAAGCGACAGCCAATGAAGCGTTCACGCCGGAAGGCTCATTTCCGTGGATACTATATACCAAGTTGACAACAACCGGCATTTTCCGTATATCCAGATCCGTGGAACGATCTACATCGGTCAAGGCCAAATGTTCCTCTCTAATCTTTTCTATATTTCGTTGGTTTTCCGGAGAGGTAATTACCACCTCTATAAAAGGACGATATTGATAAGTACGCCCTACTTCCTGCAAGGTCACCCGATCCGAGGCTTCAGCCAAAGCCTTCATATATTCAACGACTTGTCCCCAATCGGCATGTTGACGTCCCAATTGAAAACCTAAAACCGTTGCAGGTTCAGGGATATTCGAATCGTACTGGTAATTGCCTTCCGGCAAGAAATAGGATAAATCATACGTTGTCTCCACCGCCTTAGGTTGGGCGAAAAGGTCTACCGACACACAGATAAACAGCAAAGAGATAATGCAGCTAGCTTTCATCTTGACAAAGGATTTTTCATATAAACGATCATGTTCTTGCCAAAATTACGAATAATTGACAACATAAAAAAGCTCCGGCGGAAAATCCGACCGGAGCTTGTCTTTTCTTCCGGGTTCCATCCTCACGGAAGTACTGACGGAGAGCTTTAATTATTACCTTAGTCTGTTCTGCCTCACGGCTTACTTGGAGACGAATCTATGCACGGGAATTTTAGAATTATAATATCATAATCTATTTACACGGATTATTTAACAACTGTCTTAATCACATTCTCACCTTCTACAACTACGCTACCTGCAGATACTGCGATTCTACCGTTATCGGAAGTAAAAACTGTCTCTACGATCCTTTTTCCCGTATAAACCTAGGAGGCATTCGAATCTTTTGTATTTTTACGCAAAAGTTTCGAGGTATCCAAAACCATAGCACAGATTTAGGTATCATCCACTTTTAACTAAAGTGTTCACACAAAAACTTCAATTATGACAAAGAAAGAAGCTATCAAGATTTTCGAAGAAAAAAAAGTACGTACAGTCTGGAACGATGAAACAGAGGAATGGTTTTTCTCTATAGTAGACGTTGTAAGTATCCTCACCGAAAGTGTGGATGGAAGGAAATATTGGAATAAACTCAAACAAAGGCTAAAAGCTGAAGGTAGTGAGTTGGTGACAAATTGTCACCAACTGAAATTACCTTCTACCGACGGGAAATACTACAAAACCGACGTGGCTACGACAGAACAGCTGTTCCGGCTTATCCAATCCATCCCGTCCCCTAAAGCTGAACCTTTCAAACTATGGATGGCTCAAGTGGCAAAAGAGCGATTGGATGAAATGCAAGACCCCGAGTTAACGATAGATCGAGCCATGAGGGAATATAAAGCTTTAGGGTACTCGGATAATTGGATTAATCAACGCCTTAAAAGTATCGAGATACGTAAAGACCTAACCGATGAATGGAAACGACACGGACTACAAGAGGGTATTCACTTCGCTACCCTTACAGATATCATCTATCAAACGTGGGCCGGTAAAACTTCCAAAGAATATAAACAATTCAAAGGCCTGAAAAAAGAGAGCCTACGAGACAATATGACCAATACGGAACTTGCTCTTAATATGCTTGCCGAAGCAGCTACCACTGAATTGTCCAAAGAAAAGAATCCGCAACATCTCGAAGAACACGAAGTTATCGCCAAACAAGGAGGAAAAGCAGCAGAGGCCGCCCGCAAACAACTTGAAAGCGATTTAGGCCACTCGGTAATCTCTCCCCTCAACGCTAGAACCGGATTGAGACTTAAAGATAAAAACGACAAAGAATAGGCAAAAAGCCCCGATCGAGAAACCGACCGGGGCTTATTCTTTTTCCGCTTTCTTGCCTCACGGAAATACTGACGGAGAGCTTTAATTTTTTACTTTAGTATTAATATCCCCGCATGTTCAACCTCACGGTTTACTTGAAGACGAATCTCCGCACGGGAATTTTAGAATTATATATCTTTATTATTTAACTACCACCTTAACAGCTTCCTCACCATCAACAGCTACGGCTACGATACCAGCAGGTACGGCGATTGTAGCGTTATCAGATGTAAGAATAGTCTCAGCAACTACCTTACCTAAGATATTGGTGATTACTACAGACTTACCAGCTGCGCCTTGGATAGTCACGGCACCGTTAGTAGCTACTACAGATACGCCTTCTACGGATACCTCATCATTAGAAGTTACCATATCATCCTTTTCTGTCGGGCGAACAGCATTGAAGATCAAAGCACCGTCAGAACCAGTCTTAGCCGCATCAAATTTAGAATCACCACGAGTCAATACCAAGCAACCATTCTGCATCTTCAACCATGCGGCATATTCAGGAGCGATTGAGCCAGACTGAGCCTCTTGGAAGCCCTTTGTTGCTTTTCCGTCAGTAGAAACACCTGCTACTGTTGCATTTGTAGACTTATAGCCTGTTTTCTCATAGATGTTAGATTCGAACAAGAACTCATTGTTCACACCTTCACCTTCGCCTCCTTCAATATAAGCCTTGGCAGCCTCTAACGGATTTACATAACGGAATGACCAAGTTACGTTCTTGTGATTATCACCAGTTAAGTCAACAATGAAGCGCTCGCACTTCGTTGCCTTATAGTTAGCGAAGATCTCAGCGGTATCAATCTTAGCTGGTTCAACTTTCTCGAAACCATTCGTTAATACGACTAAAGAATCGCCAACCTTAATAGCTCTCACGAATCCTACGCGAGTGTAACCACCCTTGATATCCATGTATGGAGCTTCCATGTCATTAATCATAGCGGAGTCACCGAAACTTACCAAATACTTACCATACGTGAAGCCTAAGGTCTTGTGAGTAGCATGAACACATTCGTATGGATCCGTTGTCGGAGTTCCGTCCGGCTTGATGTGAGGACCAGCCTCAGTACAAGGATGAGTCACGATGTTCAAATCTTGATCTTGACGATCAACAGAGATCAAGTATTGTGGTTTGATATAACCTTTACCACGATTTACCCAAGCCGTATCAATATTGAACACCAACTTACCTTTTGCTTTATCCCGGTTCCAGATACCTGCGTAATCAACGGTTTCTGAAGTCAAGTTAGGATTCCACTCATCCATCAAGTATTCTTGACGGATCTTCTCAACGAAAATCAAGCTATCAGCAGCATCGTCGGCCTTCTCACCTATGACGGCATTGTTGAAACGGCGATACAACGGGGTCTTATCTGCTTCTACCGTGAAGGCAGATGTACGAGTCTCGTTCAAGATCTGAACTTTCAATACGGCGCTCTTACCGTCATCAGCAGTACCAACCTTATGAGTTGCCTTGTCAAACTCAGCACTTACGCTTTGGATGATAGCACCAGCCCACTTATAATTAGAAACTGAAACGTCTTGGCCTTGCGCATCTACATATTTCACAACTTCGCCTTTGTCATTCTTTACCTCGTAGGCATAGATAACTTTTCCATCAGAAGCTACCCATTTCGGAGCAGACTCTACAATCGCATAGAAATGTTTAGCATTATAATGATTATTTTCCTTGAAGAAGAATGTATCAACAACATAAGGAGTTACCTTATAATTATTAACACCCATAGAGTACTTCTCACCGTAAGCCTCAACCAAAGACTTCGCACCGTCTACAGTCTTGACTACATAGTTCGTTCTCTCCAAACGTGCGATGCCTAAACGAGCCAATGCTTTACCTTCCGGAGTATCCTTATCTTTACCGTAACCATAACCGTATCCGGCAGTAGAACCTTCTTCCAACATGTAGCGGCTTGCCGTTTCTTTCACATAGTTTACAGAATCCTTATCTGCTCCGTTGGCCATCCAATAGCTATCCGTAAACGGATTCAAATAGTTAAATACATACTTATTAACCAATAAAGAATCTGTCGGGATATAACGATAGCCTAATTTCTTATCACCTAAGATATTCTTATCCGTGATACGAGTGAAAGTAGCTTTATTCAAGACTTTATCAATAGTAGTACCCACTGCCGTACCTATGATATCACCATCCTCATTTAAAGTTAATTGAACAGAATTCGCATACAATTCGGGGAACTCACGGTTAACGAACTTTACAGGAGAAGTAGCCTTTGCCTTATCTGCCGTATAAACCTTTGTTACAACCCATTGATAAGCTGGCATGTGCATCGGATCTTGCTCATCCAAAGTAATCCATTGAGCCTCGTTCGCAGCATTGTTATCATTTAAGTGGATAGGAGCGGCCAAAACTTGTCCCTTATCATTCTTGATAATATACAAACCCTCGTCCAAGGATGTCTTGTTATTAGATGCGACACAACCATTAATACCGAAACTAATCTGTGTATTGATAGCCTTGGTACCGATCGTGACAATACGATCGGCTACCGTATAGTTTTGTAACTTAACGAATAATTGATCCGCATCGGAGTTTGCGTCTGCCGCCTGTTTGCCATCGCAATAAATATCATGGTAGTTTGAACCATATTTCACTTTGGTGGCATCTTTCCAATACCCTCTTTCAGCGGTAGGTTTCTGCGTATCCCTAACACGAGCTTCTTTTACTTGAATAAACAAGCTATCAGCAGAAGGACGATAAGTGAATAGGAACTTATGTTGCTGTGAAATATCATCCGCATCACCCGTTACCGTAAGCGCATCTGCATATTTCTCAACATTCGTATCAGACCATCCGAATTTCAAGAACTCGATACCCACACCGTTAGCGGCTGTATCGACCTTCAAGTAAGTCTTCTTATCTTTCTCGTCTTTCTTAACGACATAAACGAAATTCTTTCCATCAGCGGTTACACCATCGGCCACCTTGGCTTCAATTTGAGAAGCAGAGAATGGGTTGACATCCGCATTAGCATCCAAATGGAAATTCAATACGTCTTTGTTGTTTTTCAAATAAGCGTTGATCTCATTAGCGCTCAATACATAAGTACCGGCGTTCCAAACAGTAAATTTCAATGCACCTTGAGCGTCACCTGTTTTGTCCTCGGCATCAGAAGCCATTACTTTTTTAGCTTTAACCTCATCGCCTTCACCAAACAAAATATAAGCATAATCGGAATCGATGTAAGTAAACAACTCCTTATCGGGTCTTAAACCACCCTTAGTTGGATCTTTCTCGTAACTACTCTTTGTCCAAGTTGAAGAAAAAGCCCAACCACCGAAAGAAGAACCTACATTGCTTGTCTCTGTATCAAATGCCAAAATAGCGCCAGTCTTCTTATTGATGAAATCGAAGATAGGGTTCTTTCCTTGGCTCTCTGTCTCAGTGATAGAGATACACCATAAAGAAGATTCAACATCCGTAAGATCAGAAGGAGCAACCAATTTGTACTTATCATTTTCCACGATAAGGACTTTGTCGTTTGCTTTCAATTGGAACATTCCTTTAGGAGTGGCAGACTCAAAATAGGGTACTGCCGCCGCCCCCACTCCTGAAATAGAAGTAAGAGCATCAATATGCTGAGCCTGTGCAGGAGTTTGAGCATTCAATGTGAATGCGGAAACCAGCAGACCAGCACACAAAAGTGTAGAAAACTTTTTGTTCATAATACTGAAATTAATATTAATACTAGTGTTTATTAAGATAATCAAATACTTAGCCCTACTAAACCGATTCCTAAACCATACAAAACGACTAGTCTAAACGATCGATTAAATCTTGCGTTTTTTTGATGCCTAAACGCACAGTTCGTTGAAGGAATCGCTTGTTTCGTAAAGGATAACCTATCCTATTGATAAGAAAGAGAATAAGCAGTAAAAAAATAGCCCGGAAGGGTTGCAAGTATCGAAGAAACGCGTACCTTTGCAAATGACTAAAAGAATCGTTCGTTTAAACTAGTCGTTTCCATACTCCAGATATCATTTCAATCTATTATTCATCAGCTTTTATAGTATAGCATTAATAATGTACAGGCGTACATTAATATTATATTAAACGAGTCATCCGGAATTTACGGATTGTCATTGTGACACTTTGTATATTAAAGTCCTTGAGAATCAAATTTTCCGGGAGATTATACATATAGTCCCGTAAAACGAGAAAAAATATTTGCAAGTAGTTATTCCATAACAAGATAACGGAATATGCCCTTTCATTCTGGCGAAAATTATTCATCCTAATTCATATTCTTAAGGCTAAAACCTGTAATTCATCCGTATGTGAAGGCTATTTCTATCGTATGCGATAGGGATTACTACCGTATGTATCACCTAATACATACGGTTACGTCGGCTAAAACATACGGTTGCGTCGGCTAACGCATATATTCGCATGGGCAAACACCACCTTTCTCACCGGAAAAGCGACCTTTTACCTATAAATAAGAGACAAAAAGGCCCTTTTCACCTATTTCTTCTCTCTGGTTAGACTTCTCCAAAGAAGAGGTATGTCACACAAACAGCCTTGTTTCGCGCAAACTGTCATGATTATCGCCGCTTCGCTTACCATCCATCCGCAAGGGCTACAATAGAATAATCGACATAGAAAAGCCCCGCAGGATAACTGAAGCGCACCCCAAAAGTCGCTGAGAAGACCTTGTTGGTTCCAGTATAAAAAGGCTTTCCTAGTGATTAGTTATTCACTTCCCAAGCCGTCAGTTAGCGGCTAGGTATAGCCGCCAGTTATTCACTCGACAAGCCGTCAGTTATTCACTTCAGCAGCCAATGAGAGGGCCCGTTTCTTGGTTATCAGGGCCTGTAAAGCACATGTTTCCCGTATTTTCAAAAAACACTCAAATCTCACAAAAGTGAAACTTTTGGCACACCAGCCCTGCCTCCTTTTAAAAAAAAGCGTATCTTTACCGCAAAGGATGAGATAGGATCATCCGTTTAATCATTTAATCATTTAAACCTATAAGCACTATGGGAAAATTTATCAATCCCTTCACCGATTTCGGCTTTCACCGGATATTCGGGCAGGAGGTACACAAGGAGTTACTAATCGATTTCCTGAACCAGTTGTTCTTCGGAGAGCACTACATTGAGGATATCACGTTCCTTAACCCGATTCAGACCCCCGAGACGCTGGATGACAGGGGAATCGTTTTTGACGTGCATTGCAAGGACAGCAACGGAAACCTATTCGTCGTTGAGATGCAAACCGGGGCACAACCCTATTTCCACGACAGGGGACTGTACTATCTGGCGAGGGCCATCAGTAACCAAGGACAAAAAGGGAAGGACTGGAAATTCGTGTTACAACCCGTATACGGGGTATTCCTACTTAATTACAAGATGGACGTGAACTCAAAGTTCCGGACCGATGTTATATTGGCGGACCGGGAAACCGGAAGGATGTTTAGCGACAGGATACGGCAAGTCTATCTCGAGCTACCTTACTTCCAAAAAGAACCGGACGAGTGCGAGAATGATTTTGAACGTTGGATTTATTTATTGAAGCATATGGACACTTTAGAGAGAATGCCGTTCAAGGCAAAAAAGGCGGTCTTCGATAAGTTGCTGGAAGTAGCCGACGTGGCAAACCTCAGCAAGGAAGAACGCATACAATACGACGAGGCTCTGAAACGATACAGGGATTATAAGAATACGATCGATTACGCAGAGGAGAAAGGGATATTGAAAGGGAAAGAATCTACGGCCCGCAACATGAAAGCGGATGGATTATCCCCCTCAATTATCCAAAAATACACTGGGCTCTCCCTTGAGGATATAGAGAAACTATAAAATAAACCCTCCAGCCCTATTCTCGCTAACCGAATGGTTAGAAGAACAAAGGCTGGAGGGCTTGTTTAATATCTATAAGGAAAGAGATCCTTAGATTCTCTCCAATGTAGCTGTAATAAACTCCCAGATCTTCTGTACGGAATGAATATTCACTCGCTCGTCCGGTGAGTGCGGATATTCCAAATCCGGTCCGATAGAAACCATATCCATATCCGGATAAGCACCTTGGATGATACCGCATTCCAATCCGGCATGCATCACCTTCACCTCAGGTTCCTTACCAAATAAATCCAGATAGGTAGATTTCATCAAGTTCAAGATCGGGGAATTGATATTAGGCTGCCAGCCATTATAATGACCGGACTCCTCCACCTTAGCCCCTGCCAAAGCGAATACACTTTCCAGACTTGAGCAAACAGAATCCCTGCGAGACTCGGATGAGCTACGCACCAAGATCTTCACCTCGATCAACTCATCAGATGTCTTCACGATCGCCAAGTTAGAGGAAGACTCAACCGTACCCGGGAAATCATGCAACATGCTAATCACACCATTCTGGCAACCTTCGATCGCATTGATCAAATCATCCTGTATCTCCTCCGGAATCAACGTAGACGGCAATTCAACCATCTCCGCAACGAAATCGATCTTATCCTCCACACCCATATACTCCGTACGGAACATATCTTGGTAATCAGCCACTAGCTCCCAAAGAGACTCCACGTTATCACCCGGAATCGTTATCACGGCAAAAGCCTCACGAGGGATTGCGTTAGGCAAGGAACCACCCGCCACAGAAGACAAACGAGCGCCATAATCGCATACCGCCTCTTTCAAGAAACGGAAGATCAACTTATTCGCGTTCGCACGCCCTAAATGAATATCCACACCGGAATGACCACCTTTCAAGCCAGCCAAGCTAACCTTGACAGCCACGTCACCTTCCGGAATATAAGTATCCTCCTTAAATTGGAAAGAGACATTCACGTTAGCGCCACCCGCGCAACCTACGAACAACTCCCCTTCCTTCTCGGAATCACAATTCAATAAAATATCACCCTTTAAGAAATGCGGCTTCAAGCCGAAAGCGCCGTCCATTCCCTGTTCCTCATCAATCGTAAACAGGGCCTCGATCGGTCCGTGACGCAAGCTATTGTCCGCCAACACGGCCATCGCCAGAGCGGCGCCCATGCCATTGTCCGCCCCCAAAGTCGTCTCACGGGCCGTCACCCAATCACCGTCTATGTAAGCGTCGATCGGATCTTTCTCGAAATCATGCTTTACGGAAGAGTTTTTTTGGGGAACCATATCCAGATGAGACTGCAATGTCACGGTCTTACGACCTTCCATTCCGGGCGTAGCCGGCTTACGGATCAATACGTTACCCACCTCATCTTGCAGGGTTTCCAATCCCAATCCTTTACCAAAGGATATCATAAAACGGGTTACTGCCTCCATATGTCCGGTCGGACGGGGGATTTGCGTAAGGTCATAAAAATAACCCCATACATGCTTCGGAGATAGATCTTTGATTTCTGCTGACATAGATGTTAATAATTTAGTTCAGTTCATATTTAATACATATCTTGTATTCATCACGAAACAGCGGCCGGAACCTCTTTGTTCTCCCGGTTGGTGAGCGGCAAAGCCACCACGCCGAATAATCCGCACAATCCAGTCCATACCGTCTGTACCGTATGAACGACCAAGGCGAACGCCGCCGCGTCATTCTCGTTCACGCCAAAACAAACCAAGGTAGCGATCACCATGAAATGCCATGGTCCGATACCACCTTGAACAGGCACCGCCACGCCGATACTACTCATCGTAAACGTGATCAGCCCGACCACGATACCCAAGTCCTTGGTAAAGTCGAAAGCATAGAACGTAATATAAAAGTAACAGAAATAACCTCCCCAAATCAATAACGTCTCTATCACGAAACGCATCTTATGCTCCATGTACCAGATACTCTTCATACCGGTCCATACATTCTTCAACATGCCTTTGGCTTTCTGTACCAGCGTAAAGTTACTCATATAAGTGAATACAAACCAAATTACAGCGACAAAAATTATCACCGCCACGTAAATCCATATCGAATTAAACATGGATTGGAACCCTTCGAGCAAAGCCGGGTTCTTAGCGAAGAAACTCGTAAAGAAGCTTATATTAAATATGAATATCATCAAGGTTATCAAACCGACCATGATCGTATCGCTCACACGGTCGATCAATAAGGTACCTAAAAGCTTGGTAAACGAGATCTTATCGTATTTCGTGATCATGCCGCAACGCCATACCTCGCCGACACGGGGCAATACCAGATTCACGGCGTAATTACCCAGCACGGCGTAAATCACGTTACTCATCTTGAAGCGCTCGCCCAAGGAACTGATCAGCAACCCCCACCGTAAGCCACGGACGATATTGGCGAACAAGCCGAACAGTAAAGAAACCAGAATAATATCATAACGAACCCCCTCTTTGACTACTCGCCAAATCTCAGTGATATCCATTTTCCGATACAAAAACCAAAGGAGTAAACAGCCGAAGGCTAAAGGTAGAATTATCTTCAGAAACGTACGTAGAATGCTCTTAAAATCCATTAGGTATAGGGAACTTTAAATTATTTATTGTACTTTTGTGCATCCGCAAAGATAAGCATAATATTTAAAAACAAACACATTACACCGAAAAGTGGATGAGATTAGTTAAGCCAAAAAAAGCATTAGGGCAACATTTCCTAAAGGATCTGCAAATAGCACAGCGCATTGCGGACACACTCGATACTTTCAAATCCTTGCCGGTCTTGGAAATCGGACCGGGAATGGGAGTCCTTACCCAGTTCTTGCTGGAGGCGGGACATGATTTGACCGTTGTCGAGTTGGACATGGAATCCGTAGATTACCTGAACCAGAATTTCCCCGATCTGAAAGGACGTATCATCGCCGAGGATTTCCTGAAATTGGATCTCTCGAGGATATTCCCGGGTAAGTTTTGCGTGATCGGTAATTATCCCTATAATATCTCCAGCCAGATATTCTTCAAGGTCCTCGATTATAAGGACCAGATTCCCTGTTGCTCGGGGATGTTACAAAAAGAGGTAGCGGAACGCCTAGCGGCGGGTCCCGGTAGCAAGACGTACGGAATCTTGAGCGTATTGCTCCAAGCTTGGTACGACGTGGAATACCTCTTTACAGTCAATGAGAAAGTATTCGATCCGCCTCCAAAAGTGAAAAGCGCCGTATTAAAAATGACTCGTAACGACCGCAAGGAGCTGGGATGCGACGAGAAGTTATTCAAGACTGTAGTAAAGACCTCATTCAACCAACGAAGGAAAACGCTTCGTAATTCCATGAAACCCCTATTGGGTAAAGATTGCCCGGATTACGCCTTGCCGATATTCGACAAGCGCCCGGAACAGTTATCCGTGGAGCAATTCGTGGAACTGACCTTGATCAGCCAAAAGCATCTGGAGAAGCAGGCTGGTGATGTCCTATAATAATATAAGAGTCCAATGATCGAACTGACGAAAGATTACATCGAGAACCTGAAAAGCATCATCGAGGCCAAAGATGATGCGAAGGCACAGGAGGTACTTCATGAACTGTATCCTGCCGATATAGCCGAGCTTTATCAAGAACTGAACTTGCAAGAGGCCATTTATCTCTATCTATTGATGGATGGCGACAAAGCGGCGGATGTATTGATGGAGTTGGATGAGGAAGACCGTCATAAGTTATTGAAGGAACTTCCCAATGAACTTATCGCCAAGCGTTTCGTCGATAACATGGAAACGGATGATGCCGTTGACTTGATGCGAGAGTTGGACGAGGATACCCAAGAGGAGATCCTTTCGCATATCGAGGACGTAGAGCAGGCCGGTGATATCGTGGACTTGTTGAAATACGACGAGGACACCGCCGGCGGTTTGATGGGTACCGAGATGATCGTGGTGAACGAGAATTGGAGTATGCCCAAATGTATCGACGAGATGCGCAAGCAAGCGGAGGAGATGAGCGAGATCTACTATGTATATGTAGTGGATGACGACGAGCGGCTGAAAGGCGTGCTCCCCTTGCAGAAACTGATCACCCACCCATCTGTCTCCAAGATCAAGCACGTCATGAAAAAAGACCCGATCTCCGTTCGCGACAGCGACAGTATCGAGGAGGTTACGGAGACGATCGAGAAATACGACTTGGTAGCCTTGCCCGTAGTCGATAGTATCGGACGTCTGGTAGGACGTATCACGATCGATGACGTTATGGATGAGGTACGCGAGCAACACGAGCGTGATTACCAGTTGGCATCTGGTATCTCGCAAGACGTGGAAACCTCGGATAATGTATTCACCCAAACCGCCGCCCGCCTACCTTGGCTGCTGATCGGCATGATCGGAGGATTGGGAAACTCCGTTATCCTCGGTGGTTTCGAGAGCAGTTTCGCCACTAACCCGAAGATGGCGCTATTTATCCCGCTGATCGGTGGTACCGGTGGAAACGTAGGCATACAATCTTCCGCTATCGTGGTACAGGGCTTGGCAAACAATACCTTGAAGGAAGGGAATATCGTACCGCAAATCCTAAAAGAGTCTGTAGTCTCGTTAATCAATGCCAGCATTATCAGTCTGGTCGTGTTCATTTACAATTTCTTCATGCTGGGAGACCGGGGGATTACGGCCTCCGTATCTTTAAGCCTATTCGCCGTCGTAATGTTCGCCAGTATATTCGGCACGTTAGTTCCCATGACCTTAGATAAGATGAAGATAGATCCGGCCTTGGCGACCGGACCGTTTATCACCATTACCAACGATATTATCGGTATGATGATTTATATGTTCATTACTTCCGCGTTAGCTTGATGCCACGGGTGGGCGAACCCCGCCCCTATTATGTTAAAATAATATGTTATAGAACATATCTACGAAATAGCTGTTATCTTTGTAGCGGTTATCAAAAAAGGTAGAAAAACTATGCTAACAGAAGCATTTTACATTCTCTTCTTCTATTTCACGGGAGAGTTTATCAGCTACTTTATCGACGGTTTCATACCGGGTAGCGTAATTGGGATGGTGCTATTGTTCTTAGCCCTCGCATTCAAGAAAGTAAAACCTGAAAAGGTGAAACGTCTTTCCACGGTTCTTACCCAAAACATGGGATTATTCTTCGTTCCTGCCGGTGTAGGGCTTATGAATTCCTTCGGGATCATCTCCGAGTATTGGGCAGTCCTGCTGATCGCTTCCGTAGTAAGTACAATTTTAGTCATCGCCAGCGTAGCGTTGGTGCAACAAAAACTGGAAAAGGGAAAATAAACCATGGATAATCTGGCGCATTCCGAGATTTTCGCTCTTACCTTGGTAATTGGTACCTACCTGACTTCCTTGGCTCTTTACAAGAAAGTCCATATCAGTCTTTTGCATCCTTTGCTTACGACCATCTTCGTGATTATCGTGGTACTGGAAATCCTAGGCATTCAATATGAGTCGTTCCAGCAAAGCAGTCATTTGATCCATTTTATGCTGGGGCCTTCCGTAGTGGCCCTTGGCTATGTGTTATATGAGCAAATCCAATATCTAAAGGGAAATGTCGTTTCGATCTTGACTTCCGTATTTGTCGGGGCCATTGTCGGAATCGTAAGCGTAATCATCATCGGTAAATTGATGGGAGCCGACCAAGCGTTGATCGCCACGCTCCAGCCGAAATCCGTCACCACCCCGATCGCTATGGGGATAGCGGAGAAAGCGGGCGGCATACCTTCACTTACCGCTGTCATCGTCGTAGCGGTAGGAATATTTGGCAGTATAGTGGGCCCTATCGTGATGAGGGTACTGGGAATAGATAGCCATATCGCTAAAGGACTGGCGTTAGGGGCTTCCTCCCATGGAGTAGGAACAGCAGCGGCCATTCAAATCGGGGCCATCGAAGGAGCATTAAGCGGACTGGCGATTGGCTTGATGGGTATCATGACAGCGGTCTTGGTTCCGGTTATTCGGTTGATTTGCAACTATTTTTCCATATAAATACGCAAAACTTTTTGCTACTTTAGCAGGAATGTACTACTTTTGTACCCAAAAATCGTTAAGGATTACTCTATAACATATATAAATAAAGAAAATAAATATGATCAATTCACAAGACATTAAGAAAGGAACTTGTATCCGTTTGGACGGAAAACTCTATTTCTGCGTCGATTTCCTTCACGTAAAACCGGGTAAAGGTAATACCATCATGCGTACCACATTGAAAGATGTTGTAAAAGGCGGTCAGATCGAGCGTCGCTTCAACATCGGTGAGAAGTTGGAAGATGTACGTGTAGAGCGTCGCCCGTATCAGTTCACTTACAAAGAAGGTGAGCACTATCACTTCATGAACCAAGAGACTTACGATGACGTTATCATCGACAGAGACCTTATCAACGGCGTTGATTACATGAAAGAAGGAGAAATCGTAGACGTAGTTTCCGACGCTTCCACAGAGACTGTTCTTTTCGCCGATCTGCCTACCAAGGTTCAATTGACGGTCACTTATACGGAACCGGGTATCAAGGGCGATACAGCTACGAACACATTGAAACCGGCAACTGTTGAGACTGGCGCAGAGGTTCGTGTTCCGTTGTTCATCAACGAAGGCGAGGTTATCGAGATCAATACGACTGATGGTTCTTACGTAGGCCGTATCCGCGAGTAATCCGGGTCTTGTCAAAATATACGGTTCCCGCTTGATAAGCAGGCGGGAACTATTTTTTTAACCAAATCATAAACCTTTCCCGACTATGAAAGAAAAGACAGGAAAACTTTCCATCAAGGAATGGGCCGAAGAAGACAGGCCCCGTGAGAAAATGCTTCAAAAAGGCGCTTCCGTATTAAGCGATGCCGAATTGATCGCCATACTGATCGGATCCGGCAACAATGAGGAGACAGCCGTACAACTCTCTCAACGGATACTTCACTCCGTAAACAACAATCTGAATACATTGGGTAAACGTTCCATCAAAGAATTAACTTCCGGCTTTAAAGGTATCGGAGAGGCGAAGGCGGTCACGATCTGCGCCGCTATGGAACTAGGGAAACGGCGGGAAACCTCAGAGGCGTCTCCTCAAGATGCTATCCGAAGCAGCAAAGACTCCTATCTCCTATTCCGTACCCAACTATGCGATTTACCTTATGAGGAACTCTGGATCGCTCTAACCAATCCATTAAATAAGGTGATACAAAAGGTAAAAATCAGTCAGGGCGGAGTAAACCAGACTTCCGTGGATATCCGTTTGGTATTAAAAGCGGCGATCAACGCCTTGGCCTCCGGTATAATCCTATGCCATAATCATCCATCCGGTAGCCTCCGCCCCAGTACGCACGACGATGCCTTGACCGAGCGTATCCAAAAGGCGGCGAAGCTGATGGATATTAGGATACTGGACCATATCATCCTGTCCGATAGCGGTTATTATAGCTATGCGGATGAAGGAAGGCTGGTCCGGTGAAACAAATTCTCTTTTCCCCCGGTTTAGTATATAGAAGTATTAATGTATATTCGCGTATAAAACAAAAGAAGATGAACAACGAATTTCTCCAAACAGAAGAAGCGATCGTCGCTATGCTGAAGACGGTATACGACCCGGAAATACCCGTAAACGTATACGATCTTGGGCTTATATATAAGGTAGATATCGATGAGGAAAAAAATGTACGCATCGATATGACCCTCACCGCCCCGAACTGTCCGGCGGCCGATTTCATATTGGAAGATGTCCGTATGAAGGTAGAAGCGGTCGATGGGGTGAACAATGTAGAGGTAAACCTCGTCTTCGAGCCGGAATGGGACAAGGACATGATGACGGAGGAGGCTAAACTGGAATTAGGTTTTCTATGAAAATATATTTCGCCTCAGACGCACATCTGGGAGCCCGTTTCCACAAGGACCCTTTAGCCATCGAGAAGAAACTGGTACGTTGGCTGGATAGCATCAAGGAAGACGCTTCCGCCATTTGGTTTCTGGGAGATCTATTCGACTATTGGTACGAATACAAATACGTCGTGCCGAAAGGCCATGTACGTTTTCTGGGGAAATTGGCCGAGTTAGCGGACAGAGGCATAGAAATACATATCTTTATCGGTAACCATGACATCTGGATGTTCGACTACTTGCCGAAAGAGATAGGCGCCATCATCCATCGGGATACCTTGACAGTCGATTTATTAGGGAAACGTTTCTTCCTCGGGCATGGCGATGAGGTAGATTTCCGGAGTAAGGCATTCCGTCTGATCAGGGCTATTTTCCGGAACAAGTTCTGCCAATGGTTATATGCGGGAATACATCCCCGCTGGACGTTCGGGTTCGCTTTAGGCTGGTCGCTCAACAGCCGGAAGAACGGACTGGAAAAGCAAGAGGCTAAAAAGTATCAAGGGGAAGACGCAGAATATATGGTTGTTTTCGCCAAGGAATATCTAAAGACGCATCCCGATATAAACTTCTTCATTTTCGGCCATCGCCACATCATGTTGGACTTGATGTTAAGCCGTACCTCCCGTATTCTCATAGCCGGGGATTGGATGCAATTCTTCTCTTATATCGTATGGGATGGCGAGAATCTGTATATGGATCAGTTTCTGGAAGAGACGGACGGACAATCTTATCCCAACACATAAGACAGCGTTGTCTTAACACCTTAGACAGTACTGTCGAAGCACCTTAGACAGCGTTGTATGATGTGCTCATACAACGCTGTCCGGATTCTCCGCTTACTTTACCGGGATATAACCAACCTTCTTCACCGTCGCTTGTCCTTCGGCAGACATCACATAATCGATGAACGGTCGCACCTTTGAGGCATTCTTCGTCTCATAGTAATAGAACAACGGACGGACAACCGGATAGGTCTTATTCCTCGCGTTCTCCAACGAAGGCTCCACGTAGGATTTTCCGGCATCATACGATACATGGATCGGCTTCACTTCTTTATTCAAATAAGCAAGACCTACATAGCCAATGGCTCCTTTCGTCTGGCTTACGCTTTGTATAATGGCACCTGTAGCCGGCATGCTCAAGATACCGTTCATATAGTTCTTATTTTTCAACACGCTCTCCTTGAAGAACTCGTAGGTTCCGGAAGAAGTCTCGCGGGAATAGGCCACGATCTTCATATCCGCACCACCCACTTCTTTCCAATTCTTGATCTTGCCGGTAAAAATGCCTTCCAATTGCTCCCGGGTCAGATTGGATACCTTGTTGGAAGGATGCACGACAACAGCCAGAGCGTCATAGGCGATCACCTCCTCTTTCGTCTTCTTTCCGGCTTCTTGCAACTTCATGCGCTCGTCGAATTTCATCTTACGGGAAGCCATCGCTATATCCGTAGTGCCTTCCATCAAAGCGGAGATCCCCACGCCGGAGCCACCACCCGTCACCGTTATCTTAGCAGCTTTGTTCTTATTCATGAAATTCTCGGCTTCAGTCTGGGTAAGAGGCAAACAAGTATCGCTACCCTTTATCTTCTGGGCAAACACATTCGTAGCAAACAAACACGCTGCCATGGCAGCTAATAAAATCGTCTTCTTCATTACTTTGTATTTATCTTTTATTTACGATACAAAATAAATACTTCGGTATTTCAATGGGATGAAACAGATATTACAATCCTATGAATTAAAACTTATATTGAAGACGGACTGTCAATACATTATCCTTCCGGTCGTTCTCGTAGCCCTTCACGAGGTTACTTTTCTCATTGAAGTTAAACTCGTAGTAAGCTTGTAGACGGATATGTTTATTGAAATTATAGATACCGCCGATACCTATCGTGCTTTGAGCCAAGTCGGTTTTTGAGGTGAAGCTATTTTCCGCCCCGACCTCATTTCCACTCACCTTCGTATTCGGATCGTAAACGTCATATTTCAATACGGCGGAGAAAGGAGAGGCGCCTATATCCTGTACCAAATAAAAGAAGTAACCAAGGAAAGAGCGCTTGAACAAAGAATTTTCCGGCAAATTCTCCGGTCGGGTACTGTAGTTCGGGCTTTTACTGCTCCCGGCGATACCGGGTTGGGTACCGATCAAACCTTCCGCACGGAGAGTGGTCTTTCCTAAAGATGAAAGAAAACTAAACTGTCCATCCAAACCTAAATACTGGCGCTTCATATAAGTACCCGTCTCTCCCATATCCCTCTTAACGAAATGATTGCCACGCATCTCATACGCCTCGGTAGTCGGGTTGTAGACAAAACCATGGTAATAGGAGAAACCGGCTCCCCATTTTCCCCAGTCGCCTATCGCCTTCTCGGCACCCAGACGCCCGATGAAATCTTTCCGGCTATCCGTCTCCCGGTTGATACTGTTTCCGGCAAACAGACCGGCATCCAATCGCAAGAAACTCAATGGGCTGGTAGTCTTGGTACGTAAGGTAAGCATCGCTCCCAAGTCACGCTCATCCGGGAAGAAATACTGGATAATAGTCGCTCTCTCCGGAGATTCGAGAGAACTCGTGGAATAACAGACCTCATAACCGAAAGGACGGTTGAACACACCAGCCATCAACTGGCTACGCTTCGTCCAAGGGTCCTTGATACCAATATACAGATCACGGAAACTTACTCCCTTATCATTCACCTCGATCTGGACAGCACCTGTTCCGATCCCATCATTGTACTCGAACTTCATACGGCCCCGGCGGATACCGATCCGGTTAAACCCTTTATCCAAGTTCTCGTTCTTATCGCCCACCTTCAAGGTAGCGTCCTCCTGTCCATATTGGTATTGTCCTTGGATATAAGCGGAAACCTTGAATTTGCTTAGCTTCTGGACTACCTTATCCAAGGTAGTCACTTCCGTAGCCAAGGAATCGATACGTTTTTCCACCGACTGATCCACCTCCTGCGCTCCCATACTGAATGGAAGCAGCACTAACATGAGCGCTATAACTTTTCCTAATTTCATTCCTAACTATAAAAACTATATTTGCGTCGCAAAGTTACAACGCTCCTGTTTCACACCCGTTTCACATACATTACAATCCTGTTACAGACGTCTTGCCTAATTATTCAGGGACGAATTTACATAAAATAATCGGTTCGTTCCATACATTGCACATGACTAGAATATTTGCGCGATAATTCTGGTCCATTTCGCACATTTATTGGGATATTGTGCTACCTTTGCCTCGATTATTGAAACACTATATTTATTTTTTTAATGAAGACATTAACAATCGGAGACCTAAAGGCTCGTATTCCAATCATCCAAGGTGGAATGGGCGTAGGCATCTCTCTTTCCGGCTTAGCCTCGGCCGTCGCAAATGAAGGTGGGATCGGCGTTATCTCCGCAGCCGGTCTCGGACTTTTATATAAGAAATTGTCACCCAGCAATTATACAGAAGCTGGGAATCTCGGGTTAGCGGAAGAGATCCGCAAGGCCCGGGAAAAAGCGAAAGGTATCATCGGCGTAAACGTAATGGTAGCTCTTTCCGACTTCGCTGAACTGGTGAAGACCAGTATAGCGGAAAAGGTAGACATCATTTTCAGCGGTGCCGGACTGCCTTTGGACTTGCCTTCTTTCCTCAAGAAAGATAGCGTCACCAAGCTGGTTCCCATCGTTTCCAGCGCACGTGCCGTACGTATCATCTGCGAGAAATGGAAGAATAACTATGATTATCTTCCGGATGCGGTGGTACTAGAAGGCCCGAAAGCGGGTGGACATCTGGGATATAAGGAAAACCAGTTGGAAGACCAGCATTTCTCATTGGAAGAATTATTACCTCAAGTCGTAGAGGAAGTCTCTCATTTCGAGCAGAAATACGACAAAAAGATCCCGGTAATCGCAGCAGGAGGCATTTATACGGGTGAAGATATCAAACGCATGATAGACCTTGGAGCATCAGGCGTTCAGTTAGGAACCCGGTTCGTTACCACCACGGAATGCGATGCCTCGGAAGCCTTCAAACAGACCTATATACAGGCAGAGGAGAAGGACATAGAGATCATCAAAAGTCCCGTCGGCATGCCCGGACGAGCCATCCATTGCAGTTTCCTTGAGAAAGTAAAGGCGGGAATCAAGCAACCGAAAGCTTGTCCCTTCAACTGTATCAAGACGTGCGATATATCACGCAGCCCGTATTGTATCGTCACCGCCTTATACAACGCCTTCAAAGGGAATTTCGAGAATGGATACGCTTTCGCCGGCAGTAACGCTTGGCGAGCGAATAAGATCACTTCGGTACGGGAAACCATTACCGAGTTGATGAATGAATGGAAAGCAAAATTATAAGCACAAAAAAAGCCTCCGGAAACGGGGGCTTTTTTTATATTCGAAGGCAAGTATCTCCATTATTGCTCGGCCAACCAAGCAGCCAGCTCATTCCGGTTCGCGGCGGCATCCTGCACGCCGGCTTGGGCAGCTTGATCGAAATATTGCATAGCGGTCGTATAATCCTTCTTCATCGCATAAGCGACACCTAGGTTATTCCATGCTTCCGGCAAATTAATACCTTGCAAACGACTGATGGCCGGATCGTAAGCACCAGTCTCAATCTCAAGGGCCGCCGTATTTAATTGAGCGATCGGGTCGGTCGGATAAAGACGAACGGCGATATCGAATACCTCCTTGAACTGATCGCTACCTTTATCATAAGAATTGGCTACCAAGAACATCTCATTCAAACTTAAATATTGAGGTTTCGTCTTGATCACTTGCTTGGCCTCGTTCACGTCGAACGGACGTGCGATATAAGCCAAGGTATAATCAATACGTCTTAAAGGAGGATAGTATTTATCCAATAATATCTTATACGTCCGACCTCCGTTCAAGGCATGTAGTTTAGCCTTGCGCTTGTTTATATCTTGAATATCCAAGATCTCCAGAATCTCCTTCTTATTCGCCAAATCCGATTTCGTAACCTCTTGACGCAATCCGATCCAATCCTCACCCATCCAATTTACTTTCATCAAGGAAGGGTCCATCTTCTCCTTATCTTTCATGTAAGCGACAAAAGCCTTGGCACGGCTCTCGGACAATCTCATATTATAATCGTAGCCACCTTCCGGGGAAGCGTATCCGGTAACCTTAAATTCGGTAAAGCTAAGATTCTTATCGTTACGGACTTCCGTTACAATCTTATTCACCTCATTCAGCACGGTAGCGTTATCCTTGAAATCACGTAACAATACGGACTTGCCTACCTCAAAGTTTAAATAAGCGGAATGCGTCTCGCTCCGTTGTTTCACAGGTTCTACCGGAGGAGTAACATAGCTAAGCTCATAAACGGGAGGAGCTAACGGAGGCAATACACGGCTCATCACCCCATAGATGTCATTTGAGACCTCACAAGAAGCGCATCCCGTGGTATTCTCATCCACCATCAAAGTAGCGTTTCGCATCCATCCCGCATAGGGTACGGACAATTCCACCGGAATCAATTCCGGCCCCTTCTTCGTCTGACGGATAATCAAGCTAGGAGTTTGGGGAAATTCATAACTATCGAAACCCAACTCACGGTTCAACGCCTTCATACGTGCCCGCCCGGTAATCACGATCGGGTTAAACTGGTAAGACTGCGATTTATCCACCGATTGCAATACCGGTGTCAGGATGACCATCTCTTGGGATTTCAAACGCAGATTGCTCAGATTGGTCGTAAAATTCATCATAAGCTGGCTTCCGTCCTTCTTTGCGCTTACATTCTCGAAACTAACAGTTCCTCGCACACCGTTCTGTGCCTGTAGGCTCACACCTCCGAGGAACAATAAAGCGATACATATACTCAATAAATGTCTCATATCTCTCTAGATCGTTTTTTAGTGGATAAAATAAATGATAGAAAGGGCCGCTTTCGTTACACCCCAATAGTTCGAGTTCTTGGTCTCGATCTTGGAGCCACATTCCCCGCAATTATACTTATCATAATGTACACGGGCATAACCGGCGCCGATAGCGGCTTCTATACTCCAACGCTTATTCAGTATCCATTGATGTCCCAACGTAAGTCCGCCACCGTACAAATAACCATCATAACGATGATCCTTCAAATTAGGGAATATGCCAAAGGGTAATTTAATCCCGGCGATATTATACTGTCCGCCCAACGCATGCACGCCAATAAACGTACCGTTGAATTTCTCGCAAGTCCAATAACGCACTTCCGGCATGACAAGCCAATGCTTCAGTTTCTTACCGTCATTGAACTTGAAAGGATTATATCCCGCCGAGACATCCAATGTAACCTTTTTGCTTAAGCCCACCTCGAATCCTAAGTTCGGAGTCGTAGTCGCATCGTAGAGAAGATTGTTCTTCAACGCGAAATGCTGTGCGCTCATAGATAAGGAAAATAACAATGTTAATCCAAGTAAAAATGCTTTCTTCATTTCTTATAAGCTTAATGATTTGAAGAAGAAACAGGAATAAACGGGTTTTAGTTTTCGATAAGCGTTAATAAGATATGATCATTAAATTTAATTATATTAATAGTAAAGGGAATGCGGAAGGCACTTTTATCGCTTATCCACATTCCCTTTAACTTACTTATAAATATACGGTTACTGTTTAATGTCGCCTAATTCGACCAGCTTATTGACAATCGCATAGATCGTAAGACCGCTAGCACTATGAATTTGAAGTTTCCGAGCGATATTACGACGGTGGGTGATGACCGTATGCGTAGAAAGAAACAAACGATCCGCTATCTCCCGGTTTGTCATTCCCTTCACGACGCAGACTACGATCTCTTTTTCCCTCGAGCTTAACGATTGTTGCTCGTCATCCCCTTCCGGCTCGTTATCCGGAAGTACCTCGGCGTTCAACCGTTCCAATTTGTGCTTGATCTCATCAGGGCTATCGTATATGTTAATTTGTTCATCATAAGAACGCAATAACACACTGTCTGAGACAGAATATAATAAAGCGATACATTTCATCTCGGCACAGCCGCTTTCCTCCTTCAAATGCTGCAACGTGAAATAGCCGGGCAAAGCCGGGTTCACGATCAACACATCCGGTTTGTGCATACGAAGCGAGTCGAAAAGAGATTCCACCGAATGAATCTCCACCATCTGGATACGGAAACCCGGTAACCGTTTCAACAGGTTCTCCAGTCCGCTCCTTATGATAACAGAAGGTTCGGCTATCGCAATCTTTAGATTTGTACTCATCGATTCATGCTTATAATTGTTTTTCCAAAGCCAATATGGCCGGTACAAACAAATAATCCTCCACACGGGTATGTGAAGCCAAGTCTTCCTCCGTGGCAAAAATATCGAACAAGACACTATTCAGCATATTCGTACCCGCTCCCGGATAGTATTTGATCAGGATATTTTTCAACTCCGTGATCTTCATCTCGATCTGATCATGACGCTTGCGGAAGATCGTAATATTGTATTTCGGATCTCTCTTTCCTTCCAACAAATTACGGACATAAGGGAAAACAGCACGTTCCTCATAAGACATATGTTTATTTACCTCCTCCGCATACTCATCGAAAAACTTCGTGATCACAAAAGCGACATCCTCCGGGCACCCGGATATAGCGTCTACCAATTTACGACGGATATGTGGCAAGCGGAAGTTCAAGAAGTAATCATGGGCATTATGCAAATAGCGGATCAAGTTCTCGATCGACAGGCATTTGCTGATATTCTCGACAGGCGTATTCACTTCCTCGACCAAGAAATTCACGACCGTCAGGAAAGTACAAGCATCCACCCCATTCTGCCGGCAAACCTCCCCGATATTCTTCTCTCCGAACCCGAGCGCTATACCAAAGCGGCTCATGACTAAAACCATCGGATAGTTCTCACAGATCAGATCACTCATTTTATCGGTTTCCCGGTACATTCCATTTTTATACATAGGCTTCTTTCTAACTTGTCTTGGTGTTTGAATAGCCAAATATACTCCTTTTTCTTCCATATCTCGTACATTTATTATTATTTCACAAAGGCTTAAAGGACGACTCCGTCGGCACGACCGCTATACACTCAGTCTCTATCAACCATCTGGGACGGCAAACGGGGGCCAAGACTATCAAATGTGGCAAATCCGGGTAATGCGCCTCAAAATACTTCTTAACCACCGCATAATCAGCCACATCTCTCAAATAGGTGATCGCCTGCGTAATATCACGAGTAGTAGCGTCCGCCTCTTTCAGCAACACGCTGATATTTTCCATCATCCGCTCGGTTTGTTTTACGATATCGCCCGGATAGACAATCTCTCCCCGGTTATCGATACTCGCCGTACCCGAGATGAAGACCTGTTTACGATCCCCATACATAACAGCCGTACCCCGCTCGAAGGTTACTCCATATTCATAAGTAGGATTCAAGTGCGTGGGAGCGTAAAGGAACTGAACCTGTCCCGGCTCCAACCCATCCACCGCATAACTGTCCATCTGTACCAACACCGAGGGATCGGCATGACGTCCCTCGATACCCGTACTAGCGATATAATGCGTCTTCTCCGTAAGATTCTGCGTGATAAAAACTTCTTTCCGGGCTTTCACCACACCGGCGTAATTCACGTCTACGTTTTGCACAAAGAACCAAGTACGGACACAATGAGAGGCCAACGTACAACGCTGCCCCATCAATTGCATCACATAGTCATTCAATAAAAGCCGGGTCTGGTATTCCGAATTGGCCGCCTTATTGAAGGCACCTCCCCCCCAGAGGTGCCTATAACCGTTATGCGACGCTTCCAGTAAACCGGAATCGTACGTTTGTACCGACATGCCCGTTTGCAAATAAGTCCACATAGCGATCTTTGTTCCATTCAAAGGCGGTTGCTGCACGATAGAGAGCGGACAAAAGGCGCTCTCGCACTCCCACTCCATCACGTTATCCGTCTGATTAGCCGCGTCACTTAAAAAATAACGGCGGAAAACGGCGGTAGCGTCATTCGATAGCTCTTCCTTCACGACAGTCACATAAACCCGCAAAAGGTTTTGCAATTGCTCCACGAAAGACAAACAAGGGTCTGTAATCGATACCATCACCTGATATTCCGTTGTTCCACCTTTGCCCGTGAATGAAGAGATCTGAACCTCTACCGCTTTATCCGTATCTATTTTTCTCGTATAATTCATCATTTTCTTTCTTATCAATTATCCAATGCCCCTCCTAAGACCCAACCTTGGATCAAAGCAAGGACCTCCTGTTTCCCGGAACTATTGAACATATCCTTATGTACCGGATTATCCTCCAATATATCCAGCAAGAAACTATCGTTTATATCACCCGGGGTCACGTAGTTCTTACCCTCTTCCGAAAGGGGCGCCTTGACATTCACTAAGGATTTATAGGCTACATCGTCCCTAAGATCCAGCTGACCGGCCAATCCCGATCCCCCGCCATGACAAGACAGGCAATTCAAGTCGAACACCTGCGCTTGTACACGTTTGAAGCTCGCTAAATCCAATTCGCCCACAGACAAATCAAGCGGTTCGTCCGAATCATCCACCGGAGACGTATAATAGGAGTAAACCAACCGCAATCCCCTACTAATCACAGCGACCTCTATACTCCTCGTATCCGGAGTGACATTATTCAATCGGAGTTTTAGTCTTTTGCCGTCTTCCGCCGGCTTACTGATACGCTGGGTTTGCAAAGGTTTCGACTTATCCTCGCCAAAAGCGCATAACGAGAGCATATTCTCCTTCGGCCAAGCTTTCAGGCCAGTAAAAGAAAGCGACACAGTAGCGGTTCGTCCGGAATCAACCGTCTCATCCGGATAAATCTTACCCTCATCGCAACCCAGCCCAAATAGCAGGAATACGGCATACATTATATATTGACGATATCGTTTCATACCTAAAGATTAGAACGTAAATTGCAACATAGCCGTAGCGGAATGACGAGCCAATCCAATAGCGTCCTCATCCCGGTCATTCTGCGTAGCATGACCGCTACGACCTAAATATTGATACATAACCTGTAGTTTCAAATTATTATTAAAGAAATAATAATTCAAACCAGCGGCGGGCATATTCAACAAACCACCCTCATCCGTAGCGTTTCGATCATAGAAATCATATCGCAAAGCGCCCTGTAATTTCGGAGTGATGAAATAGCCCAATTGAGCGTAAGCTCCCCAGAAATTCTTATCCGGCTTTTGCATGATCTTGGTAAAATGCATATTCATATAATAACCTTCGGCTGCTACATACCAGCGGTTCTTGATCCATGCGAACTCAACGCCCACACGGGTGTCGCTACTGGTCAAGAACTCAGCCTCCGCATTATAAGAGGCAGATACGGCGATAGACATCTTATCGTCGTTCAGATTCTCCGGCGAGCCTTGAGACGTTGGCATCTCCCCCTTCGGCATAAAGGCCAGACGACCCGCATATAACAGCGAAGGCAACCATTTATGATCATCGCAGTTTGTCTTAGTCGCCAAATTCACGTCGATACCCGTACCATTAAAAATACCGACTTGATAATTCCATTTATCATTGATCAAACCATGTACCTGTACACCCAAGTCGAATCCCGTGGACATATTCGGTATGACATAATTCACGTCGTAAGGAAGCAATACGGATTGGGAAGCGGAATAAGGCAGTACCGGAAACAACGTCTCCCCCAAAGTACTTAAATAGCCATGCATAAACGGTGTCTTGAACTTACCGACACGGATACGAAACGATTCCTTGATCGCTACGTCGAACCAAGCCTGTTGCAATAAGGCCCCTCCACTCTTAGCGGCATTCAGCGATAAATTGAAAGTAACCCGTCCAAAAGCCTTACCCGTAAAACCGAGAATAGCGTTAGGGATCGCGAAACCGGAGTTCGCTACGCTTTTGGCATAATGGCTTTCCAGCCCTTGGTCGTCATACCGGTTGTAGCAAGCGCTTGCCTGTACCAAAGCATAGGGCTTAAACAAAAAGTCACCGGCCTTGGTAGAAAAGGAAAAGCCCTTCTTTCCCGCTAGTGAAACCACATCGTTCTCTACATATTTATCATCCATCTCTTTCTTTGTATCTTGAGCTTTCACGGAGAAAGCACCCGCTGATAGAAGCACCACAAGCAATGTCCTATATATTTTTTTCATTTCGATTCTATGCGTTATTTATTCATAAACTTTGTAGGAATTTAATCAAAGCGGCCCGCTCGTCTTTTGTCATGCGAGAGAATAGGGTACGCGACGCAGCCCCTTCCCCACCATGCCACATAATAGCCTCCGTCAGGTTCCGGGCACGGCCATCATGTAAATAATAGGTATGGCCGTTTACGACCTCTTGTAATCCCAATCCCCATAACGGGGTAGTCCTCCATTCATTACCGTTGGCCAAGCCACTGGGATAATCATCCCCTAGCTCAACACCCATATCATGCAATAAAAAGTCCGAATAAGGATGGATCACCTGATTACCTAATTGAGGCAATTCCGTATTATTCAAAAGGACAGATCCGCGAGGGCGTGTCTTCAAGGAAGTCACATGGCATAAATGACATTTCGCTTGATAGAAAAGTTGCTCTCCTTGAAGAACCGTAGGATCATCCACATTCCGACGGGCGGGTACCCCCAAGGTCTGGAGGTATAAATCCACATCTTCCATATCTTCCGTAGAGACCTGCGCCCCGGTCATGGCAAAACCCATCATATTACTCTGTCCTTCTCCTACCTCATGCGGGAAACGATCGTTCGTAACACCGAGGTCGGAAGAGAATCCCAATTCCACCGTTAAGTCGGCATGATTCGCCTTATTACCAGAGATACCGATCTGTTTCTTTCCCTTTTCCGTCACATAGTTTATACGTCCACTAATACCATATTCCGGATAATTGCTTTTAGCAGCGATCTGCTTTAGCATATCCAAGTCGAGCGCCATCATCTGCCCCATTCCGACATGCCGTAAGGGTTGACGTACGGAAATCCGTAAATCCGACATCGGGATACTATCAGCATACCATTCCTTTATCTCATAATGAGGGGTGACCAACTCATATTCCTCCCCATCGGGGAACGTATATTTTTGGGAAGTAGTAGTAATCTTAACCCTTCCCTCCGGTTTCGTTCCGTATATCGCTTGATCATGTAGTACCCGGCCGTAATCTTGAAAATAGCCGCCACTTTTACGTGATATATAAATAAGCATGGATGAGAAGCCGGGGCCGGAACCTCCATCGGCTATAGCCGGACGGGTCCGCCCGGTACTTTTATGACAGGAACCGCAAGAATATCCGGCATAAAGCGGCCCTAGTCCTCCACCATCCACATTCTCAACACCGCGAGCATCGTCGTACAATCCATCACCACGATTAAATCGCGTCTCTAATTCGCCCGTAACCCAGTTTGCCTGCGTATCGTACGCATCCGGGGCATTGGAGAAAATGGTTGAGATACCCGCGGACAATTCCTTCTCGGAAGCTACCTGCCCATTGGGTTTCTTAACCTGCCAATTTTCCAAGTCCTCGGATTCGCAACTACACAGCAGACTACCGGATAAAGCGAATAATAGAAGTAATCTTCGTTTCATCGTATCGGCTTGTCCGATTAGTTCGTGAACTTAGACTTAACAACGCCCAAACCTGTCGTTAAATCAGCGCAAGCTTCTGTAGCCGTATTGATATGCTCCGTATCCCCTAGATTGTTACGGAAAGGATAGCCGATCGCATTGATAGCGTCGATTGTCTTATCAATTTGAACTACCATCAAACTATCCAACGTAGGATTAATCATTTTAGTCAACGCATGCAAGCTACTCTCGGAAGCGGATTCCTCATCCAAATCACGACCGCCGAAATAAGCGTTCTTGATACTTACGATATTGTTCTTATAGTCGTCCAAGGAATTCCAGCTATACCAAGACTCTACAGCCAAGACACCGGGGTTATTCGGGTCGGTAGCGTCTTTATTACTTCCATTCCATGCGGTCACCGGGTCGGTTATCTTAGCGGAACCTACTTCATTGGAGATTCCAGCCATACCATTATTTCCATTCAGCATAAGCTCAATCGCCTGATAAACATTACCAATGGAATAGGCAGAACCGTCATGTTTCTTCATAGCCTCCGCATAAGAAGAAGGAACATCCGAAGTTCCTAAGCCTTTCAACCAACCATTGTATAAGTCTTGAGTATCAGATAACATACGTTCGGACACTAACTTCAAATACTCCAATTCATTCTTTGCGAACGGGCTTGTTTCCAGATCACGAGGCTCGCCGTCTAAGAATAACATCTTTTCCGCCGTATGGAATCCACGTAAATTTTGAGGACCATCTTCTGCGTCTTCGTCTACAGCTCCTGAAATCTTGCTGAATTCTCCTGTAGCTATAATCTCTTCAATACCGTTCTTATCCAAAGGCCAGCTATCCAAGCTCGGGTCGAGCTGTGCCAAATCCGCCACACCGAACAAGAATGCCTCACTTTGTTCCCAAGGTACACGAACCGCACGCCAAGCGTCGCAGGCATCCGCTAAATCATTCTTAGAACCAGACGCGATGAACTTGTCTACCGCATTTTTATAGGCGGTCATCTTTGTCAACATATCCTTATAGGTAGGCAAAGCTACCTCATCAACGAAAGTAGCGACAACCGCACTCATCTGATCTTCTGTTGGTTTTGCACCCGAATCCGCAGGAAGATTCTTAAAGTCATAAGTTACAACATCGGGGTCCTTGCCCGGATCATCGTTGTCTCCACAAGAAGTGAAGCTCAAAGCCACACCCATCAACATCATGGGTAATAAAAGTACTTTTTTCATATTCTTACATATATATTTGTTAATAGTCTATTATCTTGATAAGAACCAGCCGATATAAGCGATACCGACAGAAACCATATTCTGGCTATTATAATCACCCTTACCTACAATACGGTGCGCATAATCCGCCTTTACGACCAGATTAGGCAATGCGTAATAGTTAAGGCCAGCCGTAATCACGCTCTTTTGAAGACGTCTATCCGCCAGTTTATTACTGCCTTTCTCCACGGATTGCATCGGATTATAATATTCGTAGCGAACGAAAGGATAAATTCTAGGGGCTTTCCGACTAAAGAAGGAACCTACATTATAGCCAACCTCAGCCGCATAACTGACAGCGGTCTCCGCCACGGTTGAATTAGGATATCCGGAAGCTGAAGATGAGTTATTGTTTACCTTTGTCAAAGCGTTGCTGTTGCCCAGATGGCCGTAAACGATATTACCTCTGGCGATCAAATTATTGTTCGGACTTTTATATTGAGCGTCCGCCGTCACGATGGTAAGCGGATATTTCTCACCTTGGTTACGCAGCGGTTTGCTACTATTCTTAGAGGGTTGGTTATAATAAAAAGAAGCGCCCACACGTAAGCCTTTAAATTTCTTCACTCCATTATAGTTGACACGAGCCACAAAGGCAGGATGCGTAAATTGAGTTTCCTCGAAAGCGCCTTGCGTACCTTTGCCAACCCAGTTCTCCATACGGAAACCTTGTGGGTCCAGACCGGAAACGACTTGTAACTCGTAATCGAAATTTCCTAAATCACCAAATAGAGCCACACCCGTCTCATGCCAAGTAGAAGGTAATATGGTAGTCTCTCCTTCCGGACGATATACACCAAAAAAGTTCAAGGGTTCATGATGTGCGTTGGTCAAGCCTACCGGTACGATCATATGTCCAAAACGGAAGTTTAAATGCTTGTTCATCAGATAAGAGATATGGAACTGCTCCAAGGCAACCTCGCCACCTTTCTCGATCTCGGTCTCATATTCTCCATTCTCCTCGTACCACTCCACTTCCCGTGCGGCGCCTGTTCCTCCATACTCAAACTCAATCTCGGAACTCAGTACCCATTTGGGAGAGAACTTATAATCAAAAGCTAAAATAAAACGAGGGATAGAGACAGTAGCCCGATTCATATGTGATGTACCTTGAGGTGTCACCCAATTCCAGTCATAATCCATATAACTGGCAGCCATCTCACCATATCCTCCAAAACGGAATTTAGAAAAACCGTCGGCATACATCTCCGATGCCTTTACGGTAGAGCTCATATTACTCTCTTGAGCATGTAGAGCGGTAAAGGAAAGTAATCCAATCGCTAATAAATTTGTTAACGTTCTCATTGCGTTTTATAATTTTTGGCAAAATTACAGGGGCTGAGAATTTGCTACAATCGCCCGAAGTAGGTAAAATAAGACCCTAATTACCTACTCATAGGTATCCCGGAAGAATATTTTCAAGACGTCATACCGAATAGGCCCCATTATTGACCCGCAAGACAATTTGATAGTTAATTTTGGAAAATACGGTTTTGTATTATTTCAGAGGTAAGCGTTAGTTATTACAAGCGAGAAGATCATTAAATGATTAACACTGTAGTGTCGGGAAGTTTTCCTCCATATTCTTTTGTTTTGCAACTAATATTAGTTACATTTGCCGAAAGAACAAGGATATGGGTTCTAAAGAAAAGTTGATCGAGCGTTTTTGTAAACTACCTAAAGATTTCACCTACGAGGAAACTTTAAAATTGCTTTCTTCTTATGGCTATAACGAGCATAATAAAGGTGCAACGTCAGGTTCTCGCGTGAGATTTAAAAATGAACAGACGGGACAATATATTGATATTCATAAACCGCATCAGGGTAGTATTATGAAGGAGTGGATGATGAAAGCGATATATCAGCATTAAAAAAGTAATGGTTTAATTAAATGAAATGATTCAATATGGACTATTTGGAATACAAAGGTTATAAAGGTTCTGTTGAGTACAGTAAGGCTGATAACTGTCTTTGCGGAAAGGTACTTGGTATGAGTAAAGATTTAATTCTTTATGAAGGTAATACTATCGATGAACTTCGTGCGGATTTTGAAGCCGGAGTAGAAAGCTATCTTGCCGGCTGTTTGGCTGATGGCGTGGAACCTCGTAAACCTTATAGCGGCACGTTAAATATCCGTATTTCACCAGAAATACATAGCCGAATCGCAGCATTGGCGCAAGAGGCGGGAACTACGATTAACGGGTATATAAAACAGGCTTTGGAGAATCAGTTGAAGCTTGCCCATTAAAAATAAAGGCATAGATAGATTTAGGCGTGATTCCACTTGGTTTCACGCCTTTTTTACGCCATATTTCACTGGCCATGAAGAAGAATATAGCAATTAATAGGTACGAACTCTCCTTTTTTACATATATATAGGTATTGCGCACCCTTATAGGCCGACGTATCTTTGCAATGTCAAAAAGAATGTAACACTATTAGTATATCGCAAACCAAAGCCTTCTGCTAATTTTATGTAAGCATATAAGATGATTAACACCGTAGTGTCGGGAAGTTTTTATTGGTTATTTCCGGCATCACATAAAAAGGGCCTCCCTGTGAAGAGAGGCTCTTTTTGTGTTCAGCTATCCGGCTCATTGATGATGTATTGATAGAGATCCGAGTCTCCGGCCTTATTCATGATCTTATGCTTTTCCAGCTGAAATTTTAACTGGTCTAAACCGAGAGGGCCGAATCCCGAAATCTTCAACAAAGAATCGAGCCCTTTCTTCCTAGCGTAGCGCAATAGGTCCTCCATAGTTTCCAGCTCCAATTTTTGGAGGCATTTACGGATGTAGGGAGACAGGGTTAGGCTTGTGACCGGTAGGGAGATCCGTCTGGCCGCATCCGTGGGGATGTCGAACGACGATTTCGGAGCATCGAGACTCAAGCCACTTTTGAGGACTGCTTTATAGAGCGTTCTCAGCTCATATTCCATGTTTCGCTTCTCAAGCCGCAGGCGCTCTATCTCTAGGTCTTGACAGCTGATCGTTTTCTTATATTCGGCTAAGAATCCAGTGTTTTCCTGCAAGCGGAGTACTATGTTCTTATATCGGTAGCACATCCTATCGTAAGATATATCGCAGCGTTTGGCTACGTCCAGTATTTTTGCCCCAGAGGTTATTTCCGTGAATATATACCGATCTTGCTTGTCATCTATAAATGTGGATAGTTCGGCGATGATTTGTTTAAGTAGAGGAGAGATGTTCTTTAAGGATCGTAGGCAGAAAAGGTAATCGTCGTACTGGGCGATAATCTCGTCGGCTTCCTCCTCCTTGTCTTGAATGACCAGTTGCAAGTATAGTTTTTGAATCCCTAGATGTTCGATATGGGCAATGAAATCACGTAAGTTCTCAGGATCTACCATACGTGTACCGGTTCTCGTATGGAAAGAGGTTATCTTTCGGGATTTTACCCAATCTTCAATCTCCTCGTACGGGAAACCGGTAATACGGGCGGCTTCTTCTATGGATATGAGTTCTGGCATAAGCATAAGATTGTATTACGAATAAAGTTGTTTTTGTTTAGTTAAAATGCGGAATTTGGAACCGACCAATAACGGTAAGTAGATCAGGTATTCTTTTCGCATCTCAATTAAGAAATAAGAGCCATCATGGGACACTCCCGTAATGTCACTATATCTCCGCACGATACCATGTATCTGGAATTCCCTCTCATTACAATAAAACCCTAACTCTGGAAAATACTTGCTGAAACAAGCGGAGTAGTAAATAAAGAGATTCTGGATCTCATCAATATTACAAGCGTCCATAAGCCATTCACTTTACATAATTAATTATTAGATTTACAAGATCCGGACATGTTTTAGAAAAGATGTCCTTCGTAAAGACGGGCGCTATATGGCTTTTGTTAAGTAGTGGTCCTTTCTTATAAAATAAAGGAAGGGCGAGGACTGAACATTTATGTAGACGAAGGTTCGGCTAAGACCCAACTCCCAATAAAGTCAGCCACACGCCCCCTTTATCTGTATACAAAATATATCCATACTATATTAGCATAGATAACACGTATATCCAGTAAAGGGTTGCGGGGCCTTCTTCGTGCATAGGGAGATTTAAGAAAATTAGCCGATTTTCGTCCTACAGCACAAATATCACACGCAACACGAGGCTCTTAATTAAAAAGCCTTTTCTTGCCGCAAATATACGTATTAATAATATTTCAACCTAAGATAATCCATATGTTTTTTAGTTTATCATTGTTTGATACCAATTATTCGCTTTGACTTATCCAGTCATGCAAATGTATAATATTTTATTTGATTTTCAAACTCCAATACCTCACTTCCAAAGCAAGCTAACTTCGTTGGCAAAGTAAGTTAACTTACTTCGGTATTTTAATTAACTTACTTTGCCAACGAAGTTAACTTACTTTTTTCGCCCAATTTTGTCTCCAGTTGTAGAGACGCAGCGTGCTGCGTCTCATCCCCTCAAAATGGTAACTTAAAATAATACGCCAATAACCACCAAAGTCTGCGCCTTCACGAGACAATATACCCATAGAACGCAATTTTGCGATTTGTTTTTCTACAGCACGGGAACTTATACCTAATTTTATAAGCCATAGCTTCGGCTGACATAGAAAGGTCGGAAATGACAAGGTCGATGATCTTCTGTGCTGTTCTACCTATATTTTTAGGCTTATCCGCAGTGTCTCCGAACTCACTCTCCGAACTTTTATGGGACTCTCCGAACCTTCTCTCCGAACTTTTCTTCATTTACAAGAATGTTTGCTGGCATCCACTTGGGTAGGAAGTGAATCCCATGTCATGTGCATACCCTTCAATATCAATGAAAGAAGTTGTTGAGAATTACATTCTACACTTTCATTACCCACTCTTGTATAGGCAGTGCGTGTTCCGTCTTGGTAATAATAATATACAATAAGGTATACAAATGGCACAAATATATAAATTGCTTAATATCAACACCTTAAAAACACGATTGTAATTTTTGAAAAACACGTACGTGTTTCTGTAAAAAGTCGTACATGTTTTTCGGGAAACACGTACGACTTTTTACAGCATTATACGATAAGGAGCAAGAGCGTACATGAAAATATACGATAAGCCCCCCTTTTAACCAGAGCCAAAAAGCATTTCTTCCTAAGCTCCATCTCATAGATATTTTGGTGTGGTTACCCTTATTCTGAAATAATTTGGTTATTTTTGTATATAATTCAATTAATGTCCATAGAACATGCCATGAATAAGAAATCGCAGATACACAACAAGAACATCTAAATAATAAACAACATGAAATCAACACTTATCGTAGGGATCGGTGCCTCGCTTCTTACAGCCGGTATCGCAAAAGCCCAACAGAGACAAGACATTACACCTAGAACGCCAAACATATTGTTCATCTATGCGGATGACTTGGGATATGGAGACTTGGAATGCTACGACGGCACGCAAGTGAAAACCCCGAATATCAACCGGCTCGCCAAGAACGGTATCCGCTTCACCAACGCTCACGCGACCGCCTCTACCAGTACGCCCTCCCGATATTCCATGCTAACCGGAGAGTACGCATGGCGCCGCCCGGGAACGGACATCGCCGCGGGAAACGCCGGAATGATCATACGACCGGAGCGTTATACGATAGCCGATATGTTCAAGAACGCGGGATACGCCACGGCCGCTATCGGCAAATGGCATCTTGGCCTAGGAGACAAAGCGGGCGAGCAAGACTGGAACGCCCCACTCCCCACCGCCCTTGGCGATCTGGGATTTGATTATTCCTATATCATGGCGGCAACGGCAGACCGCGTACCCTGCGTATTCATCGAGAACGGGCAGGTGGCGAACTACGATCCGGACGCCCCGATCTATGTCAGTTACCAGAAGAACTTTCCCGGAGAGCCGACCGGAAAAGATAATCCGGAATTATTATACAACCAGAAGCCCAGTTTCGGGCACGACCAATCCATCGTAAACGGGATCAGCCGTATCGGTTACATGAAAGGTGGCGGCAAGGCGCTTTGGAAAGACGAGAATATCGCCGATTCTATCGTGACACACGCCATCGATTTTATCAAGGAGAATAAAGAGAAGCCTTTCTTCATGTATTTCGCCACGAACGACGTGCATGTACCCCGCTTCCCGCACGACCGTTTCCGGGGAAAGAACCCGATGGGCGTGAGGGGCGACGCTATCGAGCAATTCGACTGGAGCGTAGGCCAATTGATGAAAACATTGGATGAGATGGGATTGATGGAAAACACCTTGATCATCTTGTCAAGCGATAACGGACCTGTCGTAGACGATGGTTACGCGGACCGGGCCGTGGAGCTACTAGGCGATCATAAACCCGCCGGACCGCTTAGAGGTAATAAATACAGCGCCTTCGAAGGGGGAACGCGTATCCCGGCTATCGTACATTGGCCAAAGGAGATCAAGCAAGCCGCCGTATCAGACGCGCTAGTGAGCCAGATCGACTGGTTCGCCTCCCTTGCCTCACTGACGAATTCCCGTCTTCCGGAAGGAAGCGCGCCGGATAGCTATGATTATCTGGATACTTGGATCGGGAAAAGCAAGGAAGACCGCCCGTGGGTAATCGAGCAAGCGCTTAATAAGGCACTTTCCGTCCGTACGAAAGATTGGAAATATATCGAGCCGAGCGTAGGTTCCGCTATCATGGAATATGAGAAGATTGAGACCGGATATTCCCCCGAGCCTCAGTTATACGACATGACGAAGGTCTACGAGGAAGGAAACAAGGCCTTGCAACATCCGGAGATCGTTTTCCAATTGCAGGGAATCTTAAAAGGAGTTCGGGATCACACAATCAAGGCTAAATAATGGAAAGAAGAAACTTCATTAAGTCATCCCTCGGAATCGGTCTGGGTGCGACACTTCCGGGGATGACGCATAGCAAAAGCGGGAAAGAGGCAGAGACCGCCGTCTCTCCCGCCATGCCCGTAAAGAGCGGTAAGCCGCATATCATCCTGATCATGACCGATCAACAACGTGGCGACGCCCTCGGCTGCATGGGAAACAAGGCGGTGATCTCACCGAATATCGACCGGCTGGCGCAAGAAGGCTCGTTGTTCGTGAGCGGATATTCCTCCGCTCCAAGTAGTACTCCGGGACGGGCCGGTTTATTGACCGGGATGTCTCCTTGGCATCATGGTATGCTGGGATACGGACGCATGGCCTTGAAGTATCGTTACGAGATGCCTCAGATGATGCGGAATCTGGGGTATTATACCTTCGGGATCGGTAAGATGCATTGGTTTCCGCAGAAAGCGCTTCACGGATTCCACGCAACCTTGATCGACGAGAGTGGTCGGGTGGAAAGCCCCGATTTCATCAGCGATTACCGGGAATGGTTTCAATTGCGGGCACCCGGAAAAGACCCGGATCTTACGGGTATCGGCTGGAACGACCATGCCGCCGGTGTCTATAAGTTAGACGAGAGACTTCATCCTACGGCTTGGACCGGACAGACCGCTTGCGAGTTGATCCGGAACTACGACAACGACAAGCCCTTATTCCTCAAGATATCATTCGCCCGCCCGCATAGTCCTTATGATCCGCCTCAACGTTATCTGGATATGTATAAGGACGCGGATATCCCGAAACCCCATATAGGAGATTGGTGCGGACAATACGCCGAGCCGAAAGATCCTCTCCAAGGAGCATCGGATGCCCCATTCGGTAATTTCGGGGATGCGTATGCCATAAACTCCCGTCGCCATTATTACGCCAATATCACCTTTATCGACGATCAAGTAGGGCAAATCATCCAGACCCTAAAAGACAAAGGTATGTACGACAATGCCCTGATTTGTTTCACGGCGGATCATGGCGATATGTTGGGCGATCATTATCATTGGCGGAAAACCTATCCGTACGAGGGTTCGGCCCATATTCCTTATATCGTAAAATGGCCCGCCGGTATATCCAAATCCATACCGGACGGAAGCAGCATAGAACAACCTGTAGAACTGAGAGACTTCTTGCCTACCTTTATCGATATCGCCGGCGGGTCGGTTCCTCCCGATATGGACGGGCGGTCTTTACTCAAGCTGATCCAAGGCCAGCAGGAACAATGGCGCCCCTATATAGACATGGAGCATGCCACTTGCTATAGCGACGATAATTACTGGGCAGCCCTTACCGATGGGAAGATTAAGTATATCTGGAATTTCCACAACGGAAGCGAGCAGTTGTTCGATTTACGGGAAGACCCGGGAGAGACACATAACCTTAGTGAGGATACAGCCTATCAGAATAAGTTGTCCGAACTACGCAAGATGATGGTAGAGCATCTGTCCGAGCGAGGAGATTCATTCGTGAAAGACGGTAAATTGATGACTCTCGATACGACCCTATTGTACAGTCCCAATTTCCCGAAATAAGGGACGAGCGAGCCTCGTCCCTACAGTATCTTACGTTTTTTACCTTTTTTTTATCGCGGAATGGATGTATCTTTGCCCGAGAAACTAGAAGAGACTCAACTTAATGCTAGGAATCGTTAGTAAAGGAATCATTATAGGTGTATTGGTTTCGGCCCCCATGGGCCCCATCGGTATGCTCTGTATACAAAGAACACTAAATAAAGGACGTTGGCACGGGTTCGTCACCGGATTAGGGGCCGCTCTATCCGACGTGATTTATGCGGCACTGACTTGTCTGGGCATGGGAGTTGTGGTCAACTTCGTGGAGGCGAACCAAGCGCCCCTGCAATTGATCGGAAGTATCGTTCTCGGCATTTTCGGGTATTATATCTTCCAAAGCAACCCGACTAGGAACCTAAAGAAACACCGAGAAAAAAAATTATCGTTCACCCAAGACTTTATTACAGCTTTTCTACTTACCTTTAGCAACGTGTTAATCGTCTTGCTCTATATCGGATTATTCGCCCGGTTTGGTTTCGTGCTGCCTGAACATTCGTTTTGGCTGCTGGTATTGGGCATTGTTTGCATAGGGTTAGGGGCCGTTCTTTGGTGGTTCGGCATAACATATATTATTGGAAAACTGAGAAAATGGTTCAACGTTAGAGGTATTTGGTTGCTGAACCGGATCGTGGGCTCTGTCATTATCGTATTGTCTATTATCGGTGCCCTATCGGTTTTATTGACCTCCTACTTACAATGGCCTTTACTTCAAATCTATAGTTAAAATGAAAAGACTGAAAGTTCCTGTTATCCCCGTTCTGGATGTACTCGATATAACATCCATAGAACCGATTCTTGAGGTGCAATCCCAACGTGAGTTCCTCACCCATGCCAATTGGCATGAGTATCCATATAAGCCGATCACCGCTTTTAATATAGCCCGGACAGAGAAAAATCTATATATACGATATAGCGTGCAGGGTAATTCGCTAAAGGCGTCTTATGAGATGGACAATTCCTCGGTCCATAAGGATAGTTGCGTAGAGTTCTTCATGAAAAAGGAAGGTGACTCGCATTATATGAATTTCGAGTTTAATTGTATCGGGACTTGCGATGCCGCCCGCCGTACCTCACGGGATATCAAGACGTCGCTTTCGCAAGAAGAGTATAAAAGCATCATAAGACTCCCATCCGTGAGAAGAAGGGCATTCGAGGAGATTAAAGGTATTCATACATGGAACTTGATCGTAGTCATACCACTCAAGTTGATGGGGTTAGATCCTAGTAATCTGCCGGAGAAAATACTAGGGAACTTCTATAAATGCGCCGATGAGACAATGAATCCGCATTTCGTAAGTTGGAGTCCGATCGACCTTCCCGAGCCTAATTTCCATTGTCCTGAATTCTTCGGGGAGATCTACCTGTAGTATAGACGTAGCGTGCTGCATGCAGCACGCTACGTCTATACAGGCAAGCCTATGGCTATTTATTATTCTTACCTAGTTTCAGCTCAATGACGAACGCTATTATCAAGCCGATTCCCCCGAACAAAAGAACCGAAGCCCCATAAGCCGTACCCGCTACCTCATGCCTGTACCAACCATCATCATAATAAGAATTTGTCGCCATACACATATTAATAATAAAGCCTACCAACAAACCTAATCCGATTCCCGCCAAAAGACACCCGGCCTTTAAGCTACTGAACGAGAAGTTTCGCATGTAGTTAGGCAGTCCCAATTTGCCATCGAAAGCAGAGGCATCCAGTTTATCACCGATCTTCTCGATAATCGCCAAACGTTCTCTCCTACGAACAAACAACTCAAATAATCCGTAAATACCTGCACAAACGATTCCGACAACTAGCGGAACAGAAATAAAATCCATCATAACTGTATAATTTTAATTGATTCATTCATCTTGTTTGCTAATTTGACGCAACAGTTTCCCATAGGTTACACCTCCGGGCTGAAAAATATTTTTTATTTTTGTTACCGCAAGTTGTAACCTATTTACCCGGCTTGCGTCCATTAAGTACAATGGAATTGTATACCGATACATATTACATACAAAGGATACAAGCGGGGGACGTGGCATGTTTCGCTTGCCTTTTGGACAAGTATAGCCGTCCGATTCACTCGTTGATCCTCAAAGTGGTACGAAGCCAAGAGGAGGCTGAGGAGTTGGCGCAAGATACGTTTATGAAGGTATTCAAAAACCTAGCCTCATTCAAAGGGGATTGTAGTTTCTCCACATGGATTTACCGGATCGCCTATAACACGGCGATATCATCGGTCAGGAAGAAGAGATATGAGTTTCTAGCGATTGAGGAGACTACACTTGAAAACGTATCGGAGGAGGAGGTCACGAACCTGTTCGGACAAACCGAATCCACGGAACAGGTTCAAAGATTGGAAGTCGCCCTTGAACAACTTCTACCGGACGAACGGGCCTTGATCTTGCTCTTTTATTGGAAAGAAAAGACAATAGAAGAACTGGTCTCTATCACCGGCTTGACCGCCTCGAATATTAAAGTCAAGCTACATCGCATCCGAAAAAAATTGTTTGTATTATTAAAAGGAATGGATCATGAGTAAAATAAACACAAATAAGGAACAACCCGGTTTATTGGGGGATTTATTCAAACGCATACCAGAGGAGGAGCTTCCCGCCTCGTTCCGTTCGAACGTAATGCGACAAATCATGCTTGAGTCCGCAAAGGCGAAGAAACGCAATGAACGATTCACCCTGGTAGCGGCGATCGTGGCATCGCTTATCATGATTTCCCTCGCGGCCGTATCTTTCGTATATATGGAGATACCCAAGATAGCCCTCCCGATGATAAGCACATCGGCTTTGGCTTTCTATTTATATATAGGAGCCATCACGCTCATTCTTCTATTTGTGGATTATAAATTGAGGAATCTATTTCACAAGAAAGGATAAGCACGAAGCGAGCTCCGTCCGTATACGAGGAATCTATGGACAAGGAACCATTCAGCCGCTCGGCGATCAAAAGACAGATAGAAAGTCCTAAACCCGCACCGGGTTTGTAATCATCCAGCTTCTCAAAGCGATTGAATACCGCAGCTTGTTTTTCAAGGGGAATACCGGCACCCGTATCCGTAACGGCTATGTATACCTTTTCCCGATCCGGCGCAAGTTGGAACGATAGGTTAATCTCACCTTTCTCCGTAAATTTAGCGGCGTTTGTCAACAGGTTTGTCAACAGTTGTTGCAGGCGCAGATTATCTACATGTACCACGATTGGTTCCCCAGCGGGAGAAAAAGTCAATTTAACCCTATCCGGCATCCGGTAGCGCACACTCTCCAATGCCATTTGGCAACACTCCAAAAGCGGATAATCCTTGATATTGAAATGAAGGTCTCCGGTCTCCATCCGGGATAAATCCAATACATCGTTTACCAGATTCAACATCAAATCCGTATTATTCCGGATGATAGACGAATATTCCTCCCGCTCTTTCGCATCGGTAGAAGGTTCCACCAGCAAACTGGAGAAACCTACGATCGCATTTAACGGGGTCCGGATCTCATGGCTCATATTAGCGAGAAAAGCACTTTTCATCAGGCTGGCCTCTTCCGCACGGGTTTTCTCCTTCATCAATCGTCTTTGGGATTCCAAAAGCAAGTCTTTCTCTCGCTGTAATTGGTTTTTCAAGGATCGTAGATGGCGGTAGTATAAAAACGAGATATAGAGGAGGATCGATAACACGACCGATATGGATAGGATAAAGATCAACAAATCTTGTTTCCGGGCGATACGTCGCCCGGCCTCCTCCAACTCTGTTTCTTTCAATTCCTTTTCGTGCAACTCATGCAAGGTCCGCAATTGATTTACCTGCCGAAGAAAAGAAGTTCCCCGCCTTTTCGTCAGCATTCTATAAAGTTCATCATATAGAGCCATAACCTCCTCGAGTCGGCCCTGCTCCTTTAAGATATCCGCCTTGAACTGAATATCTTCGGGTAATCGCTCTGTCTCCAACACTTCATTTATATAACGCAGTGCCAACGGGATATCTCCAGCCGCCTTATAATAACGAGCCTTAACCGCTAGATAAGTATTGATCGCATAGTCCTCCTCTACCAAACTATTGCCGACATAGGAAGAGGCTTTATCCAACGCTTTCTTGGCATTTGCCAAATCTCCTTTCGAAAGATAAAAGCTCGTGTAAAAAGAATAAAGCAGCCAATACTCCCGCTCTAGTAGCAAAACATCACCTTTTTCTTGATTAATCTCATATTGCTCATCCAGCAGGGCTTTATATTGTTCCAAGATTCGTTCCGTCAACGTATATTGTTTCGTTCGGACACTACTTTCCAATTGATAAGAAGTTAACCGGATTTTAGTATCCATGATATCGGGAACATCTTTTATATCCTTCAATAAATCCAAACCTTCCTGAAAAGAGACTACGGCATCGCTATCCCTACGGATACGTTGGTAAATCAGCCCTAAAGTCTCCGAACAGCGAAGCAAGCCGTATTTATGATTCAGATTGCTCGCCAACCGATACAGATCCATCGCCTCACTCATTGCCAACTCATAATTCCCTAGCCAAAGGAGATCTTGACTGGAATAACTCTTCACCTCAAACAAGACATACGGATATTCATGGCGGGCCTTCGCCATAGAATCTACGATATTACAGCAATAGACCAAACTATCACGCTTAGACTGATTGTAATAATACTCGGCCATACCTTTCAATCCCCTATATGCGATAGATATGGAATCCACCGCCATCGCGTTCTCATAAAGACGTTGATAATAATCTTTCATTTTGGGCTCTTGCCGATAAAGCAAAGCCAACCGCTGCAATATGGGTAAAGTAGACGCTATCGTCGGGCAGCCCGGTAATACCCTCTCCAAGCTGTCGATCTCTGTTAAACGATCCTTGCCGGGAGGAGGCGTGGAAGATTTCATCGAGCCGCAAAATACAAGGGAGATCATAATAACCACCCCTATACGTATGGATATCCCGTTATCGAATAGATTCATCAGCCTCATATAGGGGTTTCAATTAAATTCGTTGGATGTATAAAGACAAACCGGGCACCGCCCTTATAAGAGACATCTACGGATAAAGAACCTTTAAGCTGTTCCGAGATGATCTGGCAAACAGAAAGTCCCAAACCGGTACCTTGAACAAAGTCGTCTAATTTCTCAAAACGCTCGAATATCTTCTTACACTTATCCTCAGGGATTCCACAGCCCGTATCCGTAACGAAGAAACGAACCTCACCTTTGCTCTCATCCACGGCAAATGAGAGATTAATCTCTCCCTCGGAAGTGAATTTAGCGGCATTCGACAACAAATTTGTCAACAACTGCTGCAAACGCAAGGCATCCGTTTTTAAAGTATAAGATTCTGGCGAGGAAGTAAACGTCAATCGAACCCCGGGTTTTACACGATGACGAATCGAATCCAACACTTTCTGACAACAAGAAACCAGATCATTAGGCTTAACGCTGAACTTGATCTTGCCGGATTCCAGACGGGATAAATCCAGAACATCATTCACCAGATTCAACAGCAACTCCGAACTATGATTTACCTCCCCGGCAAACTCAATCTTTTCCTCCTCACTATATTCGCTAATCGCTAATAATTCAGAGAATCCGACAATAGCATTCAACGGCGTACGTATCTCATGGCTGATACTAGCGATAAAGGCACTTTTCTTCTTGTTCGCCGCCTCCGCCTCTTTCGCCACGACACGAAGCTGCTTCTCCGAAGCGATCAAGGAGTCTTTCTCTTGAAGCAACTCATTTTTCAATCGCTTGGTATGCATATAAATACGCCATAATATATAAAGTAAGCCCGTCAAGACCAATAGAAGACCGATAGATACAGCGATCTGCCTCTGCTTCAAAACTTCTTGCTCTGATCTCAACTTCAACTCTCGATCTTGCTTTTCCAAATCATTCAAGTCATTCAGGATGCGGAGTTGTTCGATCTGCCGGTCAAAAGCTTCCGTATTGATCATTTCCGTCTTATTAATGATCTCCTCATAGATAGCGATCGCCTCTCGCAATTGACCGGACGATTGCAAGACCGCCTTCTTCATCTCCAACTTATCCAGATCACGGTTGATTTTTAAAGCCAGATTGACGGCGGACAACGCATGCCTATAATCTTTCTTCTTCCAATAATAAAATGATTTTGTCCGGAGATATTGAGCCTCCACCCTATTCCCAAAAGAACTATCCAAATAAGCGGTTGCCTTATCCAGATACGTCTGTGCCTTTTGCAAATTCCCTTTCATGGTACATAGCTCGCAGAAATAACAATTTACCAAACAACGATAACGATCTACCGGGAAAATCGTCCCTTCTCGATCATACCTCCTCTCCAATGAATCCAATAAAAACTCATACTGTTTCAAAAGCGCCTCTGATTCGGATAAACGCCCTAACAGTAGGGTCGACTCCAACATATTAGATAAATACATAATCCGAAAACTATAGCTCGCCTTCTCCTCTTTCAATAAATACAGGCCTTTTTGGAATATCTCTACCGCATCGCTATCTCTTTTAATCCGTTGGTAAACCATTCCTAAATCACGATAAGCCCGCAGTAAACCATAATCGCTCTTACTATCCCGGGCCAGATCCATATATCGCATGGCCCTATCCATAGCCAACTCATAATTGCCGGACCATAGATAATCCTGACAAACCAAGCTACCGGATAAAAACAACCCTCTGGGACTCTCATGCCTTTTTGAGGCCAACGAATCCAATTGCCCCACCCAATATAATAGGCTATCTCTATTTTCCACATTAAATAATAACGACTCAAGCCAGCCATCGCATCGTACACGATCCCGATGGAATCCAAAGGCATCGCGATATCGATTATCTCTTTCAACGCCGGTACCTCCTCCGGCAATTGCCAATACAAGCCGATTAATTCTTTAAGAAGGGGTATCTTATCCTGAGGTTTTTGGATACACGATAAAGATTGGCGTATGCTATCCGCACGAAATTTACTCACGGCATTCTGCGCACTTGCGCTCACCGCAAACAAAATCCACACTATTCCTATAAAAGTATTGACGCTGGACTTTCTTAAAAATCCTCTACTCATTGATTTATCGCTTACAATTCGCAAACTCACAAAATAAATATCAATAAAAATCAACAGTTTTCCGTAATTACAGCCAACACGGCCCAATTGAATGTTTTTACCCCTCAAAACTCTTGTCAATCAGAAAAAAAGCATTACCTTTGCCCCGATTTTTGAGAGATGACAACATAAAGTCTAACTTACTAATTAAAACAAACTTAGTATTAACAATTAAAGAATGGAAAATTTAAAAAACATCCAGCCGGTTGAAGATTTCAACTGGGACGCTTTCGAGCAAGGCGAGACTTACACCGAAGTAAGCAAGGACGATCTTGTAAAAACGTATGACGAGACCCTGAACACGGTAAAAGACAAAGAAGTGGTTATGGGTACCGTTACTTCTATGAACAAACGTGAGGTTGTTGTAAACATCGGTTTCAAATCTGACGGTGTTGTTCCTATGTCCGAGTTCCGTTATAACCCGGATTTAAAGATTGGTGACGAGGTAGAGGTTTACATCGAGAGCCAAGAAGACAAAAAAGGACAATTGATCCTTTCACACAAGAAAGCACGCGCTACACGTTCTTGGGATCGTGTTAACGAGGCTCTTGAAAAAGACGAAATTATCAAAGGTTACATCAAATGTCGTACGAAGGGCGGTATGATTGTTGACGTATTCGGTATCGAAGCGTTCTTGCCGGGTTCTCAGATCGATGTGAAGCCGATCCGCGACTACGATGTATTTGTAGGTAAGACTATGGAATTCAAGATTGTTAAGATCAATCAAGAATTCAAGAATGTTGTTGTATCTCACAAGGCTCTTATCGAGGCAGAGTTGGAACAACAGAAGAAAGATATCATCTCCAAATTGGAGAAAGGACAGGTATTGGAAGGAACTGTCAAGAACATCACTTCTTACGGTGTATTCATCGACTTGGGTGGCGTAGACGGTTTGATCCACATCACAGACCTTTCTTGGGGACGTGTTTCTCATCCGGAAGAAATCGTTCAGCTTGACCAGAAGATCAATGTTGTTATCTTGGACTTCGACGACGAGAAGAAACGTATCGCTCTTGGCTTGAAGCAATTGACTCCGCACCCATGGGATGCTTTGGATACGAACTTGAAGGTTGGTGACAAGGTTAAGGGTAAAGTTGTCGTTATGGCTGACTATGGCGCGTTCATCGAGATCGCTCCGGGCGTAGAAGGTTTGATCCACGTTTCAGAGATGTCTTGGACACAGCACTTGCGTTCCGCTCAAGACTTCATGAAGGTTGGTGACGAGATCGAGGCCGTAATCTTGACTTTGGATCGTGACGAGCGTAAGATGTCTCTTGGTATCAAGCAATTGAAGGCTGATCCTTGGGAAAACATCGAGGAGCGCTTCCCGGTAGGTTCTCGTCATGCGGCTAAGGTTCGTAACTTCACAAACTTCGGTGTATTCGTAGAAATCGAGGAAGGTGTTGACGGCTTGATCCACATCTCTGACTTGTCTTGGACGAAGAAGATCAAACATCCGTCTGAATTCACTCAGATCGGAGCAGAGATCGAGGTTCAAGTATTGGAAATCGATAAGGAAAACCGTCGCTTAAGCTTAGGCCACAAGCAATTGGAAGAGAATCCTTGGGATGTATTCGAGACAATCTTCACGGTTGGTTCTATCCACGAAGGTACAATCATCGAAGTATTGGATAAGGGTGCCGTTATCTCTTTGCCTTACGGCGTAGAAGGTTTCGCTACTCCGAAGCATCTTGTAAAAGAAGATGGTTCTCAAGCTCAAGTAGATGAGAAACTTTCATTCAAGGTAATCGAGTTCAACAAGGAAGCTAAACGTATCATCCTTTCTCACAGCCGCATCTTTGAAGATGAGCAAAAAGGCGCTAAGGCAACTTCTGAAAAGAAGGCATCCTCAAAACGTGGTGGTAAAAAAGAAGAGGAATCTGGAATGGTAACCGGTCCGGTTGAAAAGACTACATTAGGTGACATCGAGGAATTGGCTGCTTTGAAAGAAAAACTTTCTGGTAAGTAATTGATCCTTCTTTGAGATATAATAAAAGGAGATATCTGATTCAGGTATCTCCTTTTTCTATGTTATTCCTACTGCGGCTTATTTAAGAAAAGCATTCTTCCGTGACACGTGTCTCACATGGCTCGGAAATACCCAACAAATCATTGATCTCCTTTCTTTTCTCTAAATCCGTAAAATAAGCCTCTACAACTTTATAAATATCAAAACCTCCCGTAGAACCGGCTGCCAAGTTTAGTGACTCGACTAATTTACCTGTAGCTTTATGAATCTCAGCTTGTTTCAGCAAATGAAATTCATTCCCGTGAATTAATTGATTCTTTCCCATGATGTTCCAATTTTAGGTTATACAATATATTACAAAGGATTTCTATTCCTGTCCTAAAGATACAAATATCTTATATATGACCTAATACTTTTATCTATTTTTAAATCGGTTCATCTATTTTATCAGTCGAAAGGGAAAGTATATCTCTACATTCCATTAATTTTGCCAGAAAACTAAAATGAAAAAGTTAGTAATATTCGATCTTGACGGAACATTATTAAATACGATCGCGGATTTAGCCCATAGCACGAACCATGCGTTGCGGCAAAACGGCTTTCCGACGCATGACGTAAAGGAGTATAACTTCTTCGTAGGAAACGGCATCAACAAATTATTCGAACGCGCATTACCCGAAGGTGAAAAGACGGCAGAGAATATACTAAAGGTAAGGGAAGAGTTCTTGAAGCATTACGATCTGCATAACACGGATCGCAGCGTTCCCTACCCCGGTGTCCCTGAGTTATTAGCCTTGTTGCAGGAAAGAGGGATAAAACTGGCGGTCGCTTCTAATAAATATCAAGCCGCTACCCGTAAGCTCATCGCCCATTTCTTTCCTTCCATACAATTTACGGAGGTTCTCGGACAACGTGAAGGAGTAAAGGCGAAGCCAGATCCCAGTATCGTCAATGAGATCGTAGAACGAGCGAGCATATCCAAAGAGTACGCTCTTTATGTCGGTGACTCGGACGTAGACATGCAAACCGCCATCAACAGCAAAGTGACCTCCTGTGGGGTAACATGGGGCTTTCGCCCTCGTACGGAATTAGAGAAATACGCACCCAATCATATAGCGGAAAAGGCAGAAGATATACTCAAGTTTATCTAAAAGACGATCTAAGCCTGTCGTGCGAGGCAATCCTTCCCGTTCTTGTCTCGCACGCTTGTCCTTAACCTTAATTACTAATATTTCCTAACACATATTCCATCCAGCTCGCACAGCCCTTAGAATACAAGTTATCCCTAACATCACCTCAACCGTACTTGCAAAAAAGTATTAGACCTACAAACAAAAACATCCAATAACGGTTATTTTTCAAGGTATCATTTAAGCCAAACTTTAAAAAACGCCAAAACGAGACCTATATTTCTGTAATATTATACCAAACAACCACTAGATAAATATAGTAAAAGACGAAGTTATAATTTTACATAAGAAACATAGACAAAAAGAATGTCGGGAAATATTAAAAAAATAGTTGAGCCGAATAGTGGTATTGATTATTCTTTGGAGAAGGACTTCAAGATCTTTACACTTTCCAAAGAACTCCCTATTACCACTTACCCTTCTTATATAAGATTAGGGATTGTCATCTATTGTGTAAAAGGAAACGCTAAAATTGATATCTATTCCAACAAGCACATTATAACCCCCAAAGAGCTCATCATCATCTTGCCGGGGCAATTGGTCGCATTAACGGACGTTAGCGTAGATTTCCAAATCAGATATTTCACGATCACGGAATCCTTTTATTCTGATATATTAAGCGGTATCAGTCGTTTCTCGCCGCATTTCTTTTTCTATATGAGGCAACATTACTATTTTGAGATGGAAGACGTGGAAACTCTTTCCTTTGTAGACTTCTTTGAATTACTTATAAGAAAAGCCGTCGATCCGGAAAACCAGTATCGAAGAGAGTCGGTCATACTCTTACTTCGCATATTATTCCTTGATATATATAATCATTATAAAATCAATTCTTTAGACAGCACGGTAACGATAGATGTACACAAGAAAGAACTGACCCACAAATTCTTTCAATTGGTCATGAGTAATTACAAAGTGAACAGAAGCGTAACGTTCTATGCGAACGCTCTATGCATCACTCCTAAATACTTGACCATGGTAGTTAAGGAAGTAAGCGGCAAATCCGCCAAAGATTGGATTACGGAATATATGATCCTAGAATTAAAAGGATTACTCACCAACTCCACCTTGAATATCCAAGAGATTGTTGAGAAGACGCAATTCTCGAACCAATCCTCGTTGGGACGCTTCTTTCGGAGGCACACGGGCTTATCGCCTTTACAATACAGGAAAAAATATTTAACAACAGAGCAAAGAACAAACTTCTCAAAAAATAATACGATATGAATAAAAGTCAGCTAATCGAGGAATTATCGAACAGAGTCGGTAATGACAAAGCAGAAATCCGGTACATATTGGAAGAACTGAATAACATCATCTTAGAGAAAACGAGAGCCGGAGAAAAGGTATGTATACAGGGTTTCGGTGTTTATACTCCCCGCTTACAGACAAGCAGGTTGGCTAGAAACCCGAAAAGCGGAGAGACTTTAATGTTGATCCCTAGAACCATTGTCCATTTTAAGTGCGCACCAAATTTGCTGAAAGAGATCAATAAATAAAAAATAAAGGGTCGGCTCCACCGGGAACCGACCTTTTCGTCATCCCATTAATGACATACCAAAGACAACATTCTATAATCTACATCAATATCTGTCGAGCATATTTCACGCAAGTGCCTACCTCTTTCACGGAGTCAGACCAAGGCTTGATATCATATTCCAGTTCTATATCGCAATAGATAGGCCATTTCTCTTGTTTGATCAACAAGAGCACGTCTTCCAACGGCATCTCCCCTTGTCCCCATACTTGATTCGTATTCGGCTGGTCCCCTGTCGTAGGCCCCGTCTTATCTTTCAAGTGGATACTATAGATCCGATCATGATATTTCTTGATCATCTCATTCGGATGGATACCTGTAGAGCCAAAGAAGTGGCCCGCATCAAAATTCAACATAATAGAAGGAGAGATCGCTAAGATCGGATCGCAACTAAAGCCTTCTTCGGCATATTGCATATGATTATGGAAAGCCATATACATCCCATGCTTCTCGGCAAATGGAGCGACTCTTTTCGCCGTCTCCAAATTAATCTCGTCCGTCACGGCTTTAGCGCCCATGGCCTTGGCCACCTTGAAGGCATAATCGACCTCTTCGTCCGATCCCATGCCGGAAGGTTGCATTTTCACGATATGCACAGATATCCCAGCGTCGCTCAACAACTTACGGGCACCTTCCACCTTCGATAGATCCAGCCCGAGACGCCACGCTTTCACCTCTTCCTTATATTTATCGATCTCAGCCTGCTGCTCCGGAGTAAACTTCGGGGGACCCATCCGACGAGGAGCCGCAGGTTTCTCACCCGGTTTCGCCGCAGGTTGAGAAGCTTGCCGACGGAAGAATTTCATCATCGGATTCTCCGGAGCTCCTAAATAAGCTTCCAGATCACCTCCCATCAACTCAATGGAACTGATATTCGCTTCTTGGCAATACTTGATGATATTCTCCAATCCACCCGGCATGGAACGCCAACTATAAGTGATCGTGCCGATTTGCACGCCACCGAACTTCGAGTTAACCTTGCCTGCCTCCGCCGCCGTATCAACCGGAGCGGGAGCCGCCACACTCTTCCCCGTACAAGAGAAAGCACTCGGAAGGAAAGACGCGGCCGCCAAAGCAGCGACCGATCTTCCTAGAAACTCACGTCTGGACTGACCATTGTTCACATCTTTATTCATAACCATTCAATTTATAAATTAATCTTAACCCTTAGAAGAAAGTCCCTTACAGGCTCCAACCTTTACGATACTCATAGTGGAAATAATCGTTCGCTTCCGGACAATTCGTGATTCTCATATTCTCTGCGTCATATTCCAACGTAAGATCCAACCGTTGCGCGGCGACAGCGATATTCGTCAGCAACATAATCTCCGTCAATTTAGCGGATACCTCAAAATCATTAGCGGCTTTGCGACCTTCCTTTATCGCCTCGATAAAGTCCACATAAATATTACTCGGTCGCTTTAATGTCTTCTCCGGAGCTACGAACCCCGGTCTTTCCGGTATCAGTTGCGGCTCCGCTCCATGGGTACCATGCATGATCAGGCCTTTATCGCCTATATAAAGCGCTTCCCTTAACTGGCGGTTCGATTCCAACTCCGCCGGACGAGCCGGTTTTATACCCCCATCACTCCAAGTTACCTTTACCGGAGGCATATTCCCACGAGCCGGGAACTCATACGTCACGCATTCCGATTGTGGCAGATAGTCCTTATTGTAAGGGGTGGAAGTAGCTTGTATTTTTGTGGGCATACCCAAATTAAGCGCCCAAATCGGAGCGTCGAAGGTATGGGCTCCCATATCCCCCATAGCGCCTGTACCGTAATCCCATAATCCACGCCAAGCGAAATGAAGCATCTCCGGATTATAAGGTTTATCAGGAGCCGGTCCCAACCACACGTCATAGTTAAGATTAGACGGTATATCCACTCCCGCCGGACGATCAAAATAACCTTGGCGCCACATCGGACGGTTTGTCCACAAATGAACTTCCCTTACGTCTCCGATCACGCCACCTTGGATCCATTCGACCGTCTGCATAGTTCCTTCAATATTATGCCCTTGGTTACCCATCTGGGTAACAACACCGGTTTGCTTTGCCAGATCCCTCAAAAAGCGAGTCTCATAAATCGTCTTAGCCATCGGCTTCTCTACAAATACATGCTTACCAGCTTTCATCGCATAAGCGGCAATAACCGCATGGGTGTGGTCCGGAGTACCGATCAATACCGCATCGATCTCTTTCTCCTTGTCGATCATTTCCCGGAAATCGGTATACTTTTTCGCTTTCGGGTATCCCGCTAAGATATGTCCGGAGTAATCGTGGTCTACATCACATAGCGCATAAATATTCGCATGCTTAAACGATTGTTTCTCCGCATCTCCCATTTGCACAGGATTATCCGACGCTCTTCGTTCCCGTCTGGGTGGCTGGATGCCCGCATAAGGTTGCATCAGCATACCGCCTCCACCAAAAGGTCTCCTTTTAATAGGTACATCCGGAGTAGCGATATTCTGTATATCGCCACCACCTTGGCTACCCACACCGATACCGGCCAAATTGACCATATCGCTAGGTGCCGTATAGCCCGGTCCACCCAAAACGGAACGAGGTACGATTGTAAACGCCGCTGCTGCAGCTACTGTACCTAAGAACTCCCTACGTGTGAAGTTCACCGAATTCTTGTCAGACATAGTGTTACTCATAGTATTAAATTTAAAGTCGAAAAAAAATATATATATAGTAAAACACAACTTCGCTTCCTCGTGCGAAACAACGAGAGCGAATATAGGGAGGAGCAGTAAACCATGAGTTAACGAACGCTAAACAAGGCATTAACAAGGGGCTAATTCAAGGCTAATTTTATATCCGGTCAAAGCATAATTCACACAGAAACAGTGATATAAACAAATCAAGAAATATTTCAAGAAAACTTCGATAAACTAGAGGCATAGTACCTGCCTCCCTATCAGAAAGGGTCGCTATCAGTGGGGCGCACGCATTTGCCACCATGCTGGCAGAGGCGTGCCACAACAATGGCACAGTTCTGCCAATGGAAAGACACGACATGATACTTAACGGGGAGATTGCTGACCCATCAGCGGAGACAGTACGAATTGCTCGAAAGAAGAGGGGAAAGCCTCGCCATACATCTCTTGGTACAAGGCGCGAAAGCGGTCGTACGCATAGCGGGCCGATTTGAAATTGTTCTGGGAAATCAAGGTCTTGATCTTATAGAGCAAAGCCTCCTCGTTGCAAGGATCGTTCAGAAGGATCTGATCGGCTATCTGGATCACCCGATCCGCCTCCTCCTCGATCGAGTACGTGTCGATAAAGCGAGACAGGACATCCACCGTACTATTACAGATATAACTTTTAAAATCATCCATCCAATCAAACGATTCCCCTTTGAACACTTCTCCTTTGCTGATAATATCATAGAAATATTCAAAGTCCGGCTGAGTCCGTACCCGTTTATCTTTCAGCCAATCCAAACAAGCCAAATAATCGCAATAGACATCTTCCGAAAGCTGGAGAATATATCGATTCGCGTTAAATAGAACCTCGACCGTATCGATACGTTCCAATATCTTCCGGAGTTTCAATATAGATACGCTTCGAAGGCTCTTCGTACTTTTCGAGGGGTTGTCATTCCCCCAAATCATCCGTGTCAAGTCCTTGCTCGATATCCCGAAACGTCCGCGGGAAGAGTGAAGCATAATCAAGAGGAACAGCTGTTTCAACTTGGGAGTAAATAGAGAGGTTATATCATTTCCATCCCGGTCCAACACATAGAACTCTCCAAACAATCGGATATAATTGCGCAGAACCGGAACCTCCTCAATCTCCTCCGGCATCTCTCGCGAAGAACGATCCGGCTCCTCGATTCCTTCCTCGATTCCCTCCTCCGCGACCGTTCCCGCATCAGCCTCATCCTGCCTTGGTTTTTCTTTCACCTTCCGATAGCCTAGATAAGCTATCGAGACCAAAGCCATCAAAATCAACCCAATTCCAAGGATATCCAACCAAGTAATCGCATTCGATATATGTAAATCTAATAACTGGTTGCTCAATCCCAATATCTCCTTATCGCTCAACACACGAGACCAAATACAAAGATTATCCAGCACACCCACGAAATTCGAGGACTGGCTGAAATTCACGAAACCGACATATAAGCTATCACTACCCAGATAAGCCGGACGATCAAAAGAGATCGCGTCCAGTTTTCCATTCACGAATATAGCCTGCTCCCCATTCCTTTTATTATACCGCCATACGACATTGTACCATTTGCCCGGCTCGATCTCCGTGTTACCAACCAGATCGTTGTTAAAGAATCCCATATACGGTTTCCGGTTCCGTATCAACAGATGCAACGCTTGTTGATAAGTACTGTTCTTAGCTCCCAGAATACAATAATCCTCCTTCTCCGGCAGGTACTTAGGTATTTTCAACCAAACGCCGACAGTGAAATCATGATCCCGCATATGAAGTTCCGAAGCGGTCGGTAAATCCACACGGGCCTGATTCTCCAAGGAAGCGACCTGTCCCCGTATAGGGTCCTGAATAAACTCGACATTCCTAGATACCGTGAGATTATGATTGGACGAACCATCTTTCTCATCGCCCTCAAACGGTAAATAAATCTCTATATCCTCGTCAATCCGCAAAGGTCTAGCCTTAAAATCGCTAGCGAAAGCCTTCCTTTGGGTACCGGAGACATAAACCGTAGCCGGCTCTATCCTATAGCCCGGAGAGATCGGGGAAAGCATCAACTCGGCCCCGGGCTCTAGCGGAAAGCAATATTTACCCGTCGTATAATTAGACATCCCATCCCAATTCACGTAGTTAAGCAGCTCATTGTTATTCGTAACCGCGCCGTAGATGATATCGAAATTCCGAAAAGTAACCAACGAGACATCCAACCACGCGTAATACTTATCTACCAAGATAAAATTGGGAACCCTTCCATCCCGGATCCACGCTCTTTTAAACGATTCAATTAAATAGGGCGTCTGCCGGGCTAAAGCCGAGATATCATTGCTATTCCCCCGGGAAGTCTCCAAGAACTTATATCCGGTAAATAAAGACAAATTTTTTTTCAGCCGCTCATCAAAACTCTCAACCCCTTCCGGTTGGTTGCCCCAATCAGCGTCCGTATGCTCCACGAAATCCCTCATATTATGCAACCATGAAGGACTGTTCAAATGTTTCTGAACCTCGAAAACGACCAGTCGCTTTCCGGAACTCAACATATCCTTCAGGGATGGCCATCCGTTTTTCGTATCATACTCAAGTACATACTCCATCAAGCCTATTTCCTTAAAAGAGGATTCCAGCTCCGTCTCTACATAGAAATCAAGGAAAAGCGTCATAACCTTAGTGGAGTCCGCATCCAAGGCCGTCTTAATGGCTTCCAATGACTCACTAAAAGGGGTAAACGTACCATCAGGTTTCCTTAGTAACAATACATTTGTCTCCGTATCCCGCTTCAAATAGAAATAAAAGCCTTCGATCTGCTTCCGCAACAACTCGTCCAAAGAAAGTTTTTCCGGGGAATTGGAGGATAGACAAGAATAATTAGATAGGATGTAGACGCTCTCGTTATATAAAAGACCGGCCTCTACATCCTCTTGACGTTGAGAAACCAGACGTTGTGCCGAAAGTAATTCCGGCATAGTGATTATAAGGCTAACAATTAAACATATATAACGAAACCACGCTATCATCGTATACAATATCTTAATTATAAGATCATCCAAAAATAAAGCTTTAATATGACATGACAATGTTTTTAGATTATTATCTTCGCATCAAAAATAAAGCGAAGCCATATGGACATACTAGAAATAACGCGAAAGCAAGATCCTCTCTATCCTACCTTTGAGCAAATATATACGGCAAGTTTCCCTCTATTTGAGCAACGAACAGAAGAACAACAAGAACAGGCCTTCCAATCTCCCAACTATCATCTAGTGGTTTATCTGAAAGATAACCTCTTTATCGGCTTTATCTCATACTGGGATTTTAGCACCTATGTATATATCGAACATTTCGCCATTCATGAGAACTTTAGGGGACAAGGATACGGCGGTTTATTGCTGGAGGATTTTAATAAACGCCTGAATAAGATCATCTTATTAGAGATCGATCCTATTACGGATGAAATTTCCTCCAAGCGATTAAAGTTCTATAAAAAATGCGGCTTCTTCGAAAACCGTTACAACCATTTCCATCCCCCTTACAGAAACAACTATCGAGGGCATGCGTTAATCATCCTGACAACAGAGAGGCAAATCACTGAGGATGAGTATATTCAATTCGGTTTCGACTTGCGAAATATCGTCATGACGAATTAAGAAATAAATATAAAAGCCCCGATCGTTTCTTCGATCAAGGCTTTATTAAATCACCAAAAGCCGAAAATAATGAACTAAGGAGGACAACACCCTTCCTTTCGTAAATTTTCGCATACATCCCGAATAACCGCATATGGCTTTTTATCATAGCCACTGTCAAAAAATTTTTCCATGGCTTCGACTGTGTCCAGATAAAGCCATGCCCCTTTCTTCAAGCAAATCAATCTTACGAAACGAGCCTCTATTAGTTTCTCCAACTTCATATAGGCTAAAGTATCATAAAAATATTTCACCAAACGTCTCGCCTCGTCATACTCAAAGGCTTTCGGCAAATTATTTTTCATATCACTCTCCCATTGTTCCAACCGATATACCCCCCGCTTTATATCTTTCAATTTACGTAAAGCCAATTTCATGTCCTCCTTCGCATATTGCGAGATAAAGAACAGATACATATCCGAGGTATTTTTAGTGGTAGCCTGTCTTAAAGCATAAAGAGACAAAAGCACACTTAATACACTAACTACCAAAGCTGTTATATTCCATATATCTTCCATGATTTATCATTTAAAAAGTTTATAAGCCTTTATTCCCCAATCCGTACACCTCCAATGATCACCCACACAATCGAATATACAAACCCCACCTGTCGGAACCTTAATATCATGAGTCGCACAGAAATCCTCATAATTCCCCAGAATATAGGGGGAGAAACGCATCACTCCATTGGAAGATACTAGCAGCCAAGTCTCACCATCAGGTATACTAGCCGCCAAATCCTGCCAACCGCTTATCAGTTTCTCTACATCTACGTTCCATCCTAACGGTACCACGGCCTTCTCATTCCATTGGGCGATCACGGAAAGTCCACTCTCCACGATCCGATCTTCCGTTAGGTCTTTCCGGTCCATTCCCTCCTTTTCTAAATAGAGAGATCCCAAACGTTTTATTACATGATCTTCTACCATATTCTCATCCGGCCCATAATCAATCTCTTTAAGACGTAAGTCTTGAATGATAGGCAAATCCACATTCATTTCCTCCAAGATATAGTTAGCGGTCTCCAATGTGCGTTTTAAGGGGGCCGAAATCACCTTGTCGATCACAATCCCCTTTTCACGTAAATAACGTCCCGCAGATCTAGCTCGTTCCTCCTCTACCAGAGGCAAATCAGTTCTAGCTCCAACCCGAGTCGGAGTCTCTCCCGCACGAAACGTATTACCATGCCGTACGATCACAAGTTTTCTACATTTTTCCATGGTTGTATTAATTTAAAGTCATCTACTATTTTTTGATATTCAGGTAACAAATCTATCAAGCAATCCCAACGTTTTTTTACTTGCTCCTCCGGGAAAAAACGATTCCTCCGAGCCAATCTTTTGATAACCATTTCTGGTGTCGCATCGATGCACACCATATGAATCCGATATCCAAGACTCTTTATCTTCTTATACAAATCCACATGTTCTCTCAACGCATTACTATGTTCAAATAAAATAGGCCACCCATTCCTCAATCCCAACAAAAGAAGACGGTAACCTAAAAAACGAGCAGGAAGTTCCCAACGTAAGAACGCATTCTCCCTATCTAGCAAGTTATCGGCTTGATACCCGGATAATGCCTCCATGATAGCGTCGAAAGCGATATGCAAACAAGGTCCATTCTCTGATAGCCATTTCTCCGCCCAATACGATTTACCGGATGCGGGTATACCACATATATTCAAGAATAAGGGTGATTCCGATGCCCGTATATCCACCTTTTGGCTGTCTACCCAACAGGCAAATTCCATCCATACCGGACCAGCCTCACAGCCAGGAGGTAGAACTTCCTCCAAAGTATGGTAAGGAAATAAAATAGAATCTACGATTCCATCTAAGTCACGAAAGATCGAACTCTCCATATTTCTCAAGTATTTCCTCAACCCGTTTAACATCTTCCGGGGAATCAACCCCGCTTGTTGTCTCACGTCCCCGATAATCAACGTCTACGACCCTCATTTTGATACCATTCTCTAAGAAACGCATCTGTTCCAATCCTTCTATATAAGAGCGTTCATACACAGACGGAGGTAATGAGAAATAAGACTCAAGGGCTCGACCGCTATACGCATATAAACCCACATGCCGCCTGACAGGGCTTTTAGGCAAAAGATCCCTAGCCTGATCCTCCTTACGGATAGCGGGTATGGTTTGTTTCGAGAAAGCTAAGGCATATCCCAGCCGATCCACCAATACCGTCGTGCCAGAATAAGGGGTTTCCTTTTTCATCGCCAGTAATTGATCGTATTCGCTCCATCCCAACAAGACCGAGGCGGTAAGGACATCCGCCTTCTCCTTTCTCCATGTATCGATCAGATCTTGCAAGATCCAAGGAGGACACGTGGGATTATCGCCTTGCAGATTTATTATCAGTCCGGGATTGGTGTCCTGTTTCCTTGCCGCCTCATAGCAACGTTCCGTACCACTTTTACAATTCGTGGAAGTCATCATCACCGGAATCTCCCGGGATTCGCAAAACGAGACGATGCGCTCATCATCCGTAGCTACCAAATAAGAACAAGACTCATTTTTGCGACATACAAAATCCGCTATATCCGAGACCCGTTTTATCATCTCTATACCTTTAATCTTAACCAAAGGCTTACCCGGCAACCGGCTTGAACCATATCGAGCCGGTATTACAATCAGTACTTTTTCCATAATCACTTCATTTAATAGATTAACATTCTAAACCGTTTAATTTTATAATATGTAATACAATCAGAGTATTGAGGGTCCTTTGTATGATCATCCGCCGCACGGCAAACCACGTGCATATCCTCACCTACGATACATAACGAAGGATAATTTCTTGAATATAATTCATTCCCTTGGCAAGCGATCATCCCAGCCATACACCAGTCCACACAATTCTTCGAGAATAATAATTGTAAACGATGCCTCTCATTATTCGGGAGTCCATACCGGGAAGTCTCAGGTAATGAGCTTATCGTCCGCATAGAATCGAAAGATTGATTGGATGCCATCCAATACAACCGGGATATCTCATCATACACTATAAAGAATTTCAAATGACCACCGGGAAAGGGCAAGAAAAGCAAGGTCTGTCCGGAAGGAGTCTCTTGAAAGCCGGTTACCATCTGGCCGTTCTTATCTTCCCTCACTTTTAATAAACAAGCGTATCCAATCCCTCCGGTATGCGCACGAAGAAACATATGGAACGTTTTCCCCTCCGGATCATACCAAATATGATGTTTATCCTTTATTTGAACCACTTGAGCCTCCAGCCATCCAGTGGGCGCATTAAAACGACCGGGAGCCAATTCTAGCGGCTTATTGGTCAATGACTCGTAAAAAGGAATGCCAACCCCTTCCGGGAAATGTACTTTATCCCTGAAAACAAAAGGATCGGAACGTCGCCAAGAAGACGCATCCAGTAAATCATCGTGAATAGAGCAAGATAGCAAGGTAGGGCTCAAACCCGCCACATTCCAGCCTTCTATCTCCGAGTTATAAAAACGCTGTTCCATCGCCAAGTAAACCCGCTCGTTAGCGAAAAGAACATTACAGGCAGAAGAATGCCATTTCTCACCTTGGGAAAGAAACGAGGGAACGCTCCACGTATTCCCATCATCTTCCGAGCATATAATACATAAATCGCCTGCGTTTCCTATGATATATATCTTTTCCCCTATACAAAAAGGGCGGGCATGCCAAAAATTAAAATCCGAGATAAAACACCAACTAGCGCCTTGGTCGTCCGATACAAAAATCTTACCGATACCTAACCGTCTTGTCCTTTCCGTATACAGCTGCGAAGAAGCATAGATTTCTTTTACCCCCTTGCCGCCCAAGTCGAAAGTCACGACCAAGCGTCCCGTCGAAGTCACGGTGATTCCGGGAGTATAACAATAAATGTCTTCCGGACTAATTGATTTATAGATCAATGTTTCTTGAGTAGATATAAGCATAGCACGAGATTTAAGAGTACAAAAAAAGGTCACGACATTTCTTCACAGAAGTTCTCGTGACCTGAGCTTTTAATTTATTACTTTAGTATTAATACTCCCGCATGTTCTACCATCGCGGTGTACTTGAAGAATCTATCTCCACACGGGAATTTCAGAATTATAAATATCTTCTTAAAGGAAGAGATGGGGGAATCCCCATCTCTTGACCTATCTATTTGTTTAATTATTTAACAACCACTTTAACAGCTTCCTCACCATCAACAGCTACAGCTACGATACCGGCAGGTACGGTAATTGTTGCGTTATCAGATGTAAGAACTGTCTCAGCGACTACCTTACCTAAGATGTTAGAGATAACTACTGATTTACCAGCAGCGCCTTGGATAGTTACAGTGCCATTATCAGTTGTGATGGAAACACCTTCTACAGCATCGATTGTCTCGTTATCTGTAGCGATATCGTCACCTTGCTCTACGTTGAAGATTAAAGCGTCATCACCACCGGTAGCAGTTTCGTCAAACTTAGAATCATCTTTATCAGACAATACCAAGCAACCATTCTGCATTTTCAACCAAGCAGCTTTTGTAGGAGCGATGTCAAGACCATCTGCCTGCATTGATTCGAACAAGAATGATCTATCAGCCTCAACCTCATTAGCGGCAGCATTTCTGTCAACAAAACGCATTGACCAAGTCACATACTTGTGGTTGTCACCAGACAAAACATATTTGTATGATACAAAGTTATCCTTGCTTACACCAGCCTTCTTAGCGGCAGCCCAAGCTGCTTCCTCAGCCTTATTTAAAGCCTCAATCGTGATCTCCTCATTCTTCAAGTTCTTGAATTCGTCTCTCAAGATGAACAATGTATCAGCTACACGAACAGCCTCTACGAAACCGGCACGATCATATTTCTTCCACATATAAGCGGCGTCTTTCTTCGCATCGGAAGTATTAACCTTATCATGTTTCAAAGCGAAATCATGGAAGTTGATCAAATACTTACCTCTCTCGAAACCGGGGATAGCCGGAGTAGCATGTGAACAGTGCGCTGCGTCTACCTTGTTACCTTCATTGTCATAGTGATTGTGAGTATATGTACAAGCAACACCCGGTGTACCCTCGAAGTCGTTGCGATCGATTGAGATCAAATACTGAGGTTTGATATTACCAGCGCCACGATTTACCCATGCCGTATCAACGATGAATGACAAGCCATCTTCCGTCTTATCCGGAGTGTAGATACCTAAGAAATCGATATCACCATTCATGAAATTCTTGTTGTTCTCAACTTGCAAGTACTCTTTACGATATTTCTCGATGAAACGTAATGTATCAGCCTTGTCACCTTCATTACCTTCAAGCTCAAGAGAATTGAAACGACGGTACAGTGGAGTCTCATCCGGTTCGATAGCGAATGCGGATGTTCTGGATTCTTTCAATACTTGAGATTTCAATGTAGCAGAGCCATCATAGTCAGATACACCAGCTTTGTTGTCATCTGAAATTGAATAATGTACATCGTTTACATCTTCAGCGTCTTTTTCAGTAGACAAGATCGCATAATAACACTTACCCGTTTCTTTGATCTCATTATTCTCCTTGAAGAAGAACGGAGTAACCACCTTATTTTCGCCTGTAGTCCGATAATCGTTATGAGTAGGTACATTGAACTTATCCTCTTTATTGATAGCTAAGCCAATACCATTTAATTTCACTACATAAGCCGTTCTATAAAGTTGTTTCAAGCCTTTGATACGATCTTGATGTTCTTTCTCTACCTTGAAACCAAACTTCTCTACCGCATATACAGAGCTGTTTGCACTTCTCTTAGCAGTATCTACATTAAAGGCAGATACACCAACATTAACTGTCAAAGTTGAGTCTTTAGAAGACTTAGCGATGTATTTATCCGTCGCATACGGATGCCAGTAATTAAATGTATATTTATTAACCTTCAACTCATCGTTCGTTAAGTTCTTATAACCTAACAAAGAATCAGATACAGCCTCGGCCGGAACCTCTACAAAACGTAAGTCACTCTTCGCTGCTACTGTAAATTTAGAAGAAACACCATCTTGTGTTAATTCTACATTGCTTTTTGTATATACATATTCCGTATCAGCATTCTTATACAAACTAAATGTTCCTTTCGCATCATCAAACTCACGGTTAGTAGCTATTACTGAAGACAGATTATTCTGATCTTTAGCGTTTGTCTTCAAAACAACCCATTGATAAGCTGGCATATGAGCTACATTTTGCTCATCAGCATTTACGGTAGTCCAACGAATCACGCCATTCTCATAGATCGGAGAAGCTAAGTACTCACCCTTCTTGTTCATGATGTAATAAACACCATCCTTAACAGAGGTCTTTGATTGATCAGCCTCGCAACCACCATAACCTAATTTGATGGTTGTATTCTGTTTGGAATAATCAACGGTCAAGATACGAGTCTCATCCTTGATCAAATCTTGCAAAGACACACGCCAGTTATTTCTTTGGTTGTCTGTCTTTTGATAAATCTCTTTCCAATATTTTACCTTATCATCATCACCTCTCCAAGTGATCTTTTTTACATAGATCTTCAATTCATCTTTGCTAGGAGAATAAACAAATAAGAACTTATGTTGATCTTGTAAATCCCCTAAGCGATCAATAGCCTCTTGTGTTTTGCTAGGACCAGTCCAGCCATAAGCCAAGAACTTGGCACCGGTCTCATTTGTATAAGCTGTATCGACCTTCAAATAAGTGTCCTTATTATCATCGTTCTTACGTGTCACATAAAGCCATTCGCCATTTGTCAAAGTCGCAGTACTGCTAGCATTCACATCGTAATACTTGTTATCACCTGTAGATTCAGCGATAAATTCCTTCTCGTTGAACGGATTCTTTAAGCTGGTACCCTTAACATCCGGAGAGAAATTCAATTTAACACCCGCATCAGCATCCTGCAAATCGAAAATCTTATTCAATTGATCCGCATCTAATACGATATCTTCTGCTTGATACAAAGTAAAGCCAGAGAACGTATTCTTCGCTTCAGTTGAAAGGTTTGAAAGATCTGTAACGTCTGTAGCAGCTGTAGGATCTACCTTTACATCATTCAAGGCATATTTAGCGACCTTGATAGTTCCGTTATCGTTCAACAAACCAATAACAGAGTCTGTGCTAAAGTGAGAATACAAAGGAACATTCTTCTCCAACTTATTCAATACAGAAGAAAAGGCCCAACCAGAGATCTCACCACCGATTATAGGCTTCCACCAATAGCCCTTCTTACCATCCGCACTTTTCAGATCATCACCCATAGCGATATCCAACATCATGCCAGTACCCTTGTTCATGAAATCGAATTTTACCGCTTGACCTTGACTATACGGCTGAGTAGTCACACACCATAACGTATTTTTCAAAACGAAATCCTTATCATTGGCACTCATTGCGACCAATGAATATTCGCCATTCACTTCCTTCATCATCAAGATCTGATCATTCGCATCTCTCAATTGATAAAGGCCGCCCTTGGTATCTTTGTCATACGTAGGCAAAGCTTGTGCACTTTTGTTAATGTCAAGAGCCACTCCGTCCTTAACATCAGCAAGATTCTGCGCATTAGCAGATACCGCAGCAACAAGCGCAGCACCTGCCAAAAGAGTAGAAAACTTTTTGTTCATAATAAATAAATTAATATTAATACTAGTGTTTATTAAGATAATCAACCTGTTAGACTAATTGAAAATCGTCGTTTGCTATTAAAAACGACTAGTCTAAACGATCGATTCTTTTAGTCATTTGCAAAGGTACGCGTTTCTTCGATACTTGCAACCCTTCCAGACGATTTTTTTATCGCTTATTCTCTTTCTTATCAATAGGATAGGTTATCCTTCACGAAACAAGCGATTCCTTCAACGAACCTCCCGTTTCGACGCTCAAAAAACGCAAGATTTAGACGATCGTTTAAACTAGTCGTTTCATCTAATGAAAAATATTTACTAATCATACAAACTTTACTCTTCTATACTAATGTACGCACGTACATTTTATATCTATATCAAAATATAGCACTTTGACATTTTGTATTCTTAACTCCCGGAGAATCGACTTTTTCAAGCTCACTCGATAAATAGTGGGGATAATCTCGCAATGTACTTTTATCTACACTTTAATTTGTTTATCACACGTTTCACGTCGGCCAACTTGCTTTATGTCAGTGATATGTTGTGAAGGATGTGAAAGGGAGCGCAGAGATGCCTACGAAGAGTTGTTACCGTTGAGCCTTTCTATTTAATACAAACATTATCGGCAGTAGCTTGCTCTATCTGCCCATGAAATCGTTTCACGGTTGTGATACAATCTTTTCACCTATGCGAAACGATTGTATCACGTAGGTGAAAAGATCTCTTCACGAATGTGAAATGATCAGATCATGTAGTGCCTGGCCATACTATCCCTTGGTGGAATATACATTCAGGAAAATTATCCCCACGATTTATCGGCTGATCCGGTATTTGAAGTAGTTACATTATGCCTCTCAAAAAACTCGTACGTGTTTTCTTAAAAGCTAAAACGATGCCTATCCTATTAAAAAAGTAGTATCTTTACAACCGGAAGACAGGGTGCCCCGTCTTATTATACTATTATTCATTATTAATCACTGAAACCTATAAACACTATGGGAAAATTTATCAATCCCTTCACCGATTTCGGCTTCAAGCACATATTCGGTAGGGAAATGGACAAGGACA
>ERZ826016.134-NODE-134-length-89710-cov-15.489231_pt1 | contig 89710 bp, 79 predicted proteins | sample MGYA00519872_ERZ826016 | MGnify/ENA primary metagenome ERZ826016 (study PRJEB31778, sample SAMEA3449218) | human gut metagenome | biome: human gut; feature: human-associated habitat; material: faeces | place: United Kingdom | collected 2010/2012 ... | reverse complement strand
CACGACCCCCTGCTCCCAAAGCAGGTGCGCTAACCGGACTGCGCTACACCCCGAAAGGTTTATTGTTGATTGCTTTTTTAAAGCGAGTGCAAAGATAGTGACTATTTTCAATTCTGCAAGGAATAAAACAATATTTTTTCATTTTATATAAAAAAGCCGACTTTCAATATAAAAGTCGGCTATAAAAAATATCAACATTACCACTTTACAAACAGTATTCTCGGATTGATATTGACTGAAAGCCATCCCCAATCCTGCCAGCACTTATGATTGCCGCCTTTAACAATATCCATTGTTTCAGTTCCTGCCATTACAGAATAACCGGCAGACAGCTTCACATCTTTCATCAATGTCCAATCTACTTGAAAATCAAACTCTGAACCCAAGCCTTTTTTATAACTTGCATCCTCCTTTATAACTTTTGCCGTAGTAGAGAAATAGTGATAATTCAAACTCAATCCAACTTTAGAACTTGGTTTAAAAGCTATTCCTAACTGATTGTCCCAAAGTCCGGGATTGAATCCTTTGGCAAAAGAACTTGCATAAAAATAATCCATTCCACCATAAAACTTATGATGAGTACCATACAAAGGATCGAAAGCCTTAAACTTATCACTACCCGGTTTATTGCCACTTAAATAATCTGTTGCAAGGAAAGCACTCCATTGTTTGCTGAAATTATATTGTGCTTTCAGATTCCACATAAAAGCCGACACTGAAAGATTGTTCACATTTTTACCTGTCTGATAATAAAAAGTTCCGCTTAAATTCCAATCGGAAGGATTGTAAGTCAGATAAGTTCCCATTGTTTGCAAGTAACGGGTGTGAGACTTCTGAGTTTCCTTATCCCCTGTTTCCAAACCTAAGTTTATAAACAGCAAAGAAGCATTAAAAGGTTGCTGATTTGCTTTGTAGTGATACCACACTGTCTGCATGTTTTTATAAGGCTGTCCGCCCGGTTTATAATAAGTACCTCCTATCGGTGTCTCATCATTCCGGTTCAACGCAAAAATAAGGTGCAGTTTATTGTTTTTATTCTCATATCCCAACTTCAATGCATCGTGGTAACGTCCTGCTACGTTCCAGTCCAGTCCTCCCAAAATACGTTCATCATCATAAGAAAGAGTCTGACGTCCCAATTGGACAAAGAAATATTGTCCGAAATCAAGTTTTGCCCATGCCTCGTTTAAAATAAAACGGCCTTCCTTATCTATTTGCGGATCTTGTCCCCACACACCTACATGCTGAGCAGACATTTTCATAGATAATCCCTGACGTTTATACTCCAACGACAAACGGGCACGATTATTAATGAAAGTAGCCGGGGTTTCTCCTTCCGAGCGAGGAGTCAAAGAACCATTCCGATATTCTGCTCTCGGACGAATCTGGGCCGAAATACTGAATTCGTTTTGTTTATCAGCTTCTTGTGCTTGTACAAAAGCCGGAGCTAATATAAAACATAGCAACCAAACTGTATTTTTCATAATTTCAATGATTTTGATAGTTAATTCAAATTATATGTATGTACACTTACTCCTTGTGCAGAAGGCAGATAATTAATGCCATACCAGCACATCTGCAATAATAAAAACGAAACAAGTAATATAACCAAAGACCGGCGGTAAGACTGAGGCCGATGCAACCTGAAATGAATATAAACCAAATAGGAAATCCATGTAGCGGCAGCCCAAGTTTCTTTCGGATCCCAACTCCAATAATGTCCCCACGCTTCTTTTGCCCACAAAGCACCGAAAAGCATCCCTAAAGTCATAAATGAAAGTCCCACATAAATAAGATTATCCGTAAGTTCCATTTCATAATAAGCAGCTTTCTTCTTTTTGAAAAATAATAAATATACGGCCATAACGGCAGCAGCACCCAACATGGCATAAGCAAACATATAAACAATTACATGAGGAGCAAACCACGGGCTTTGAAGTGCCGGCATCAGTGTTTTATTATGTATTTCGGGCTTAAAAATATTGATGCAGATAAATACAAATGCCATTACCGTACTGAAACTCAATATCCACTTATACTTCCATCTGGCATAGGTAATTAGTCCTGCCAAAGGTAAAAAGAAAGAATACCACAACCGCGTTTCCCCCATAGTCCGCATTGGCGGACGTTCAAGAGAAATCCACATTCCCAAGATAAACGAGAAGAATACTGTTAATCCTGCTACTGTAAACAGATAAACGACAACCGTTCTCTTGCTCTTCCATGCGGCAAAAGCACCGCATCCCCATAATATCAAAGACACAACGGCAAAAATCAAAAAGTAATCCCAACTCATACCGTTTCCTCCTTCCTTTTTTGTGCAGTAATAAATAAGCATATGGCACCTGCTATCATCATCCAGATTCCGATATAAACAAACGGCAGCCATGGATCATGCACCAATTCAAAAATACTCACATCACTCCATTTGCCTTTACTTTCATCATAACTAAGCTGATATATTTTCCATCCACCTGCTTCTAAAGGTTTATTGACTTCAATCGTCGCAGAAAGCTTTTCACCGGATTCTGTATAAACAACTACCTCCGAAGCAAAACGGCGCGGCTCTCTTTCAGGCATAACCAAACTGGTATTTTCATCCAAACGTAATGCTTTATAGGGAAACATAAAACTACCGCAACTCACCCAACCTTCCATTTGTTTTCCCACAGAGTTTGAAGCTTTAATATAGGTAGCATATGCTGCACCCATCGAATGAAAGTCTACAAACTTCACCGTATCTTCCGTTGTCATAGTAGCAGCATTGGGAATAGTTTTATCTATTTTAATATTCCAATCAAGTAAACGTCCTTCATTCACATTCTCTTCTAATAAAATATCGACAGGCTTTCCTTCTGGAAGCGCCTTGCCCGTTTCATTATCAATTAACATTAATTTAGGAGGATACTCATCAATAGTAAAGTTCTTTAATTCTATGGCTAAAGGAAGTTCTAGCAAATTATTGGTTGAATCATAAGCACGCCATTCGGCTTTTCCAATAAAAGTTGTCATTTTCAACCGTTGCATATCCGCACTTCCCAAAACAGCACATACCAATGCTATGAACAATCCTAAATGATTAAGAATAAAAGGGATGTTCTTCCATCTAAACGGAAATAATTTCCGTAATGTAGTCATGCCCAACAAAGTAGTGAACCATGTAAACAGTAATACGAACGGCCATGATGACAGCATTTGGGAAAAACCGAATACCGCTTCCACTCCCTCCACTTGTTGTTGGAATTGCAACTGGCGGATAAGCCCCATTATTACAGTCAACAAAACAACACCTATCATTGCCGGAATAACTGCTGTGTAACGACTCATCCACAAAAACGGATAACATTTGCATGAACCTATGTGCATGGCAATTAATGCCGGCACATATATCACAAGAAGAATTATATTTATGGGAGATGCCACCATCTCCCAATTAATCTTACCAATAGTAATCTGAAGCAGTATTCCTATCAGGAATAAACCTGCACAAATAACAAATCCCTCTTTATATCCCCAAGGTCTTTCCCACATATATATTAAAATCAGATTTTTGCAATACGGTCGTTAGCCTTTGCTTTTTCCAACCACTGAGGTACAACTGTATTCAGAAACTCTTCTTTAGCTTTACGTTCTTTGTCTATATCAAGACCAATATATTTCTGTGCTTTCTCTTTCGTTGAAATATCAGGCATTGGGACATCATTGGTTATACCATGTTTTACCAAAACTTTATTGATAGACAAACGTGCCTGAAAAGCTTTATCCAATCCATGAGAAAGGATACGTTGTATTTCTTGCGGAGCATGGAATGCACCACCGTGAGATGCCACTCCGAAATCCCATCTCCATTGTGCCTGACGAATCAACGCCAATGCTTCTTTCATCTGTTCGTCCGTAGCACCATTATCCCATGCATATTTAGCTTCAATATGTGCTTTTGCTAATTCTTGTTCCAAACGGTTGCGTATTTCATTAGCTTTACGCTGGCGGTCATACACATTATTGCGCAATGTTTCTTCACTTTCACGATGACAAACCTGACAAGTACGGTCAATCATTGCCAACGGACTTTGTATATGGTGGTCACTAAACTTCACACCACCTTCACTCTTATACGGCATGTGGCAATCTGCGCATGAAACTCCTCTCTGGGCATGAATTCCCATTTGAGAAATCTCGTAGTCGGGATGTTGTGCTTTCAAAATACGTGCCTTACTTAGAGAATGAGTATAGTCGGCAAAATCTGCTTCATCATAATATGCTTCCATATCTTCCACTGTGAAACCTTTATCCCATGGTAAAGTAAGATACTTACCATCTCCTTTGAAATAATATTCAACGTGACACTGGGCACACACCAATGAACGCATCTCCTGTGGAGTTGCTTTGGTTATATCCTTTCCTTGACGGGCAAAAGCCTCAATCAAAGCCGGACGACTGATATGTAAATTCATATTCTCAGGTTCATGACAATCTGCACATCCTATCGGATTTACAATTTCACCTCCCATCGCACCCCATTTATTATTATAAAACGCTTCTACCCCCACAGCTTCCATCATACGAGGAACATCCGGACTTTTACAAGTCCAGCAAGTTGAAGGTTGAGGACCGCTTTTATCATCCATCGGAGCACCCGTACGCAAAGAATTAGTAATATCTTCGATAGCATGCATATGTCCTCTTGGAGTAGAATAATCTTTTGAAAACGCATAGCCTGCCCATAAGATTACCATTTCCGGGCGTTTCTCTAAGACATCAACTGCAACATTACCGTTAAATTCGCTTTCGAAATCAGTCTTTGCCGTTTCCGTCCAAGTTTGATATTCTCTTGGATAATCAAGTTTGAAAACTTCATTACGAGCTTCGATGCCTTTTATTTCTACCCGCTTATTATTAAAAATACTGGCAACTTCAGCCCGTCTTTCCATAAGAGCTGAAACCATTAAGCCCAAACAAAAAACAATAACCATTGATACTCCGAACAATAGCCATCCTTGCCACGATTTAAGTTTCTTTTCCATCATATTTTATTGTATGTATTTTATTTATTATTTCATCATTTTTTCTAACCAGCCGGGTACCGGTGATTCCGGATAAGGAACTATTGCATTGGGAGTTGAAGATAAACTATTCATTCCTCCATGAGGAATATCCCTATGACAATCCCAACAAGCCTTACCCTCTCCCACTTGTGACATCATATAATCTATCTTGCCTGTCTTCACAAATTCCATATTCAACTGTGTATGGCAACGAATACAATTATTCATTATCACCTGTGCACTTTCAGGATTGGCCTGAATAGCCTGTGACTCGGAATGAGTGAGAAAAGCAGCCACATGACGCATACCGTCCATACCTTTAAATGTCCATTTCTTCACAGCATTCTCATGAGGTACATGACAATCATTACATGTAGCATCCCTGCTGTGGGAGCTATGAAACCAAGTGGCATAGTATGGAGCCATTATATGGCAGTTCACACAAGCCGACGGATTATCCGTAAGATATGTATGCGCCCGAAGCATATAAAAGAACAAACTTCCTCCGCCAACCAAGATTCCGGCAATAATAATCGCCATTATCTTCCATCTACGGGAAGGCAACATCCTATTTATAAATTCCTGCAATCTCATATAATTATTATTTTTCACAAAAATAAAGATTGTAAAACAATTAAGGTGTAATCATGATTACATTTTATCGGAAGTAAGCAAGTTTTTTAGTAAAAACTGAATATTCTTTCTATCTTTGTCCAAAACCTTAATACATCACCGTGGAACAAGTTACAAATACAGAAGAATATAAAAAACTGTTTTTCAGTATTCCATTATTCAGGGATCTACCGTCAAATGCAAAGCAAAATATACTTGATAAACTTGATTTTCAGATATATCAGACTACAAAAAAAGAAGTTATTCTCAGACAGAACACTCTTTGCAGGCAACTTTATGTTCTATTAAAAGGTCGCCTGCGTGCAGATATTATTGATGGTTTAGGGAATGAAATCTTGATTGAATATATTGATGCTCCGAGAACCTTTGCCACTCCGCATCTATTCAGTAACGACAATACTTTACCGGCTACATTTACTGTCCTTGAAGACGGAATACTTCTGACTGCCACAAAAGAATCATTATTCAAGCTCATTAGTGAAGAACCCGGAATATTGAAAAATTTCTTATGTGTCACCGGGAATTGTAACAAATGTACTGTATCCCGCCTAAGAGCACTTTCCTACAAAAGTGTACGGGGAAGATTCATTTCTTATCTACTGGAGCATAAACGTCCTAACTCAAATTCTATCAATATAGTACATAACCAAGCACAATTAGCTGAATATTTATGTGTAACCCGCCCGGCACTTTCCAAAGAAATCAATAAAATGATAAAGGAAAGACTTATAGAAGTAGAAGGAAAAAAGATCAACCTACTGAACATGGAAGAACTGCAAAAAGCTATGTTATAATGAATAGATAGACTTATTTACCTGCAGTCCACATAATTGCATTGCCAAGCATTGTCTTAAAATCCTCATTATTCAATAATTTGGCATGATGTCCCATCAAAAAATAGACATTCCGTGCTTTAACTTTTTCATTTACCCAAATAACGGGATGATCGCCCATCTTTATATCCGATGCAGGTTGATAGCTTGCCTCATCCACATGGGCAAGCACATGTACATTGGGACGGGGATTTTTATTAAAAATATACCATTCGTCATTTTCGACTGTAAATACAGGATTAACACCTTTCATAATAGGGTGCTTCATATCTTCCACACACACCGTCCCACTTCCCGTTTCTGCTATATAATTCTTATATACTATATCCCCCAGAAAAGCAGAAAACCATTGCCACATAGGATAACCGTCAAACTCTCCTAACAAAGCTGCATGATGAAAACCAATCCAGCCTCCCCGACCTTCTTCTATATATTTTATAAAAGCTTTTTCAGACTCTTTACTCCACATATAAGGAGGAAAATTGAGTTGCAGGAATACCTGATATTCAGCTAAAGAATCATCAGTAAAGTTTTTAGCATCATTCACTACTTTATATTCAAAGTTCTTTTCTTTCGAAAATTGTTCCAACCAATCAAGAGCAGCCACAACAAAACCTTCGTGAAGCCCTCCTCTTTCTGTCAAAACCAAAACTTTGAAATTAGAAGCTTGCACACTAAATGTAGCCAGTAAAAAGAGTATCAATACATAATAATGTCTTTTCATATTATGAGATTTTATAAATTAAACTTTATTCCTATATATGATAAACGATTCAGTTACATAAATCCATAGTGAGATTGATATAAATTTATTTCCCCACAAATTTTAAAGTGAAGCAACTTCCCTTATCCACTTCCGAAGTTACTGAAATTCCTCCATTATGAAGATTCATAATCTGCTTGCACAAGCTTAGACCAATTCCCGAACCCGAAAGTTTAGTTGTGAAAAAAGGAACAAATATCTTATCTACTACATCAGGCAAAATGCCAACACCATTATCTGTAATGTTAATATAAACAACATTAGAAGATTCTATCCATTTAGCACTTATTTTTATATGAGGATTCTCCCTCATCTCACAAGCTTCATAAGCATTCTTTAATAAGTTAATCAATACCTGTTCTATCTGTGACCTATCTATGAAAATACATAAATGAGGATTGTCTATATACTCATAAACCACATAATCACAGGCATACAGTTTCTTTAAATCTGCAAACAGTTCATTAACAGGAACGAAAGTGAGCACAGGAACCGGTACACGAGTCAGTTTACGATAGTTTTCCACGAAATTAAGTAATCCTTTGCTCCGGCGATGAATAGTTTGCATGGCTTGTTGCATAACAGCATAATCCCGTTCTTTCGTTTCATTTTGGAGGTTTCGTTCCCCCATAGTTTCAGACAAAGAAATGATTGGAGCAATAGAATTCATAATTTCATGTGTCAATACCCTTATCAGCTTTTGCCAGGCTTGCAATTCATTTTCTTCGAGAACAGAGCGTATATTTTTTAAACTGAGTAGTATGCGCTCTTTACCCTTGGATATAAATAAAGTTGAAGTTAATGCCAATTCTGAAAAGAAATCACCATTTTGTATCCGTAACATCTTTACTTCACCGGGGACAAGGGAACGTATTACAGCAGAAAACTCAGGATTTAAAAGGGTTAATTCATCAATATGTTTCAATCTTTTATATCTTAGTAAATGGTTTACGGCATTATTCATCCATTCCACATTTCCTTGTTTATCTATCACTAAGATTCCGGCATCAACAGTATCCAACAGTGTTTCATAATATTGGTGTTTTAGTTCTTCTTCATATAGTCGTTGCCTGAATTTAGCCATTGCTGTTGTTATCCCATCTGTAAACTCGGACAATAATCTACTTCTTTTAGTTGATGAACATGTAAACGTGAAATCTGAGAAATGAATACAGTTAATCACATTTCTCATTATGACAAATGCTTTTGTTTGCAAACGATAAATATGAATGGCTACCAATATCAGCACAAAAATACAAAATACCGTACAAAAGTATAATCCATTCTCCCAAAGTATATATCCGGAAATAGAAAGCGACACCAATAGCATGATCCAAAAAGAGAAAACAAGTATAAATAATTTTTTCATAATCCCAACTTTTCAAGTTTCCGATAAAGCGCAAAACGGGTTATTCCCAAATATCCGGCAGCCCGGCTTATATTTCCTTCACTCCTTTTGATAGCTTTTTCAATAGCCTGCTTCTCCAATTGTTCCAGATTCAGAATTTCATTTTCTTCCTTTCTCTTATTTACAGATGAATGCAACATAAAGCTTTCCGGTTTCAGCAGCAAGCTATCCGACAAGATCACCGCCCTCTCAATAGCATGTTGCAACTCCCTTACATTTCCCGGCCAAGAATAATCGAGTAATTTATTCTTTGCTTCACGACTCAGCCTCTTCACTTCTTTCTTATACTTCTTGGTAAACCGGGCTAAAAAATAATCTGCCAATAAAAGAATATCATTTCCCCTTTCGCGTAAAGGAGGAATATGAATCTCTATGGTATTAACACGATAAAGCAAGTCCTGCCGAAAATAACCTTCATCTACCATTTGATGAATATTTGCATTTGTGGCACATATTAATCTTACATCAATAGGTATTGTAGAAGTCGAACCTAAGCGGGATATTTCTTTCTTTTCAATGGCTGTGAGTAACTTTGCTTGCATCGGTAAAGGCAAATTCCCTATTTCATCGAGGAATAACGTTCCTCCCGAAGCTACTTCCATACGCCCTGCTTTCGACTTACGTGCATCGGTAAAGGCACCTTTCTCATATCCGAAAAGTTCGCTCTCAAATAATGTTTCAGGGATAGAGCCTAAATCTATGCTTATAAAAGGTGCTCCTTGACGGAGCGAAGAATGATACAAAGCTTTAGCAACCAAATCTTTTCCTGTACCGTTTTCTCCCAAAATCAGTATATTAGCATCTGTTTCGGAAAGTTTTTCAATAGTGGAAAAGACTTCCTGCATAACAAGAGACTCTCCTATTATCTCACTCTTCTCTACAACTGATGCAGACAGTTCCACCACCTGTTTCTTTAAAGTATCCACTTCTTCACGTGATTTACGGAGTTTTAATGCCGAAAATAATGTTGCCAGCAACTTTTCCTTCTCCCATGGTTTGGAAATAAAGTCTATTGCTCCGGCTTTAATAGCTCTTACAGCTTTCTCGGTATCTGCATAAGCAGTCATAAAAAGCACTACAGCCTGAGGATCTATCTTTAATATATCCTGCAAACAATCAAATCCTTCCTGTCCACTAATGGCATCCCTCTTAAAGTTCATGTCCAAAAGAATGACATCAGGATGAAAAGTACTCATAAAATATTCAACTTTTGTCGGTGAAGTCGTCACTTTTATCTTTTCTACATAAGATTCGAGTAAAAGATTCAATGCAAAAAGAACATCTTCGTTGTCGTCTACAATCAATATTTTACCTTGATTATTCATATCTTTGATATTTCACATTTTGGTTTGCTTCAAAGATACGTTTTATTTCCTTGTATTGTATGTGCGCTTACGCACTATTTTTGTGCGCATACGCACTATGTATTAAGTTCGTATAATCTTACATTTTACTTATAATCAACACTTTATAAATCTGGCATATGTTTTGAATATTAAATAATGAATTTATGTAAAATAGACACATGAAGAAATATTATTTGATAATCATATTACTCTTTTCTATATCCAATATATTATATGCACAAAAAGAGTGTATAGAATTGACTTTACCGGAAGCGATTGAATTGGCACAAAAAAGTTCCCCTGATGCTATCGTAGCCCGGCATTCTTTTCGAGCAAGTTATTGGAATTATAAATTCTTCCGGGCAAATTATCTCCCTTCATTGACACTTACATCTAATCCCAATCTAAACAGGGATATTAATAAAATCACCCTGCCCAACGGAACCGAAACTTTTGTCCGTCAAAATCAAATAAATACCGACCTTACACTAACTATCAATCAAAATATATGGTTTACAGGAGGAAATATATTCGTAAAAAGCAGTGCACAAAGAATTGATTTGTTAAGTGACAAATATACTTCATATCAAACCTCACCTCTTTTATTAGGGTATGAGCATTCTCTGTTTGGATATAATTATCTTAAATGGGACAAACGCATAGAACCGATACGTTTCACGGAAGCTAAAAAGCAATATGCCGAAACATTGGAATTAGTAGCATCAGAGACAAGCCGCCTTTATTTTCTGCTTGCTACTGCCCAAACAAATTATGAAATAGCTACTTTCAACTATGCCAATGCCGATACCCTATATCGCTTCGCACAAGGAAGATATAACATTGGCACAATCACAGAAAATGAAATGTTGCAGTTGGAAATAAATAAACTATCCGAAGAAACCAATATGATGAATGCCCGAATTGAAATGGATAACCAGATACAGGAATTGAGAGCTTATCTCGGCATTGTACAAGAAACCAATCTAAAAGTCCGGATAGAAGAATTTATTCCCGATTTCAAAATAAGCATAGAAGAAGCTATCAGATTCGCTAATCAAAATAGCCCCGATATAGAAACTATGAAACGAAAAAAACTCGAAAGTGAAAGTAATGTTGCGCGGGCTAAAGGAAATACCGGATTGAAAGCCGATTTATATGTTCAATTCGGATTAACCCAAACAGCCGAGAAAATACATGCGGCTTATAAACACCCACTCGATCAGCAGTATGTGAGCTTAGGTATTTCCATTCCTATTCTTGATTGGGGACGCGGCAAAGGTAAAATTAAAGTTGCCAAATCAAATCGGGATCTGGTATATACACAAGTAGAACAGGAACGAATCAACTTTGAAATGAATGTACGTAAAATGGTGAAACAATTTAATTTACAATGGCAAAAAGTATCCATCGCTGCCAGAACCGACATTACTGCCCAAAAGCGACATGACGTAGCCCGCAAACTTTACCTGCTGGGTAAGTCTACTATTTTAGACTTGAATGCATCTATAACCGAAAAAGACAAAGCCCGGCGAGACTATATAAGTGCATTAAGTAATTTCTGGACTTTATATTACGGATTAAGGAGTCTTACTCTATATAATTTTGAAAAGAATATTCCCATAACAGAAGATTACAATCTGCTATTAAAATAGAAATATTATGGACAGACCTATTGAGAAAAAGCATATACTAATACGCTACAAATATTATATTGCAGGCGGAGTCGCAATAACCGGTTTGCTTATATGGATGATTATTTCATCCATTGGTCCCCGCAAACTCAGAATTAATTCCGAGAATATTCAAATGGTGGAAGTAAAGAATGGTAAATTTCTGGAATATATAGATATAGAGGGGGTAATACAACCTATTCTAACAATTAAAATCAATACACGGGAAGCCGGAAATGTAGATAGGATTATAGCCGAAGAAGGAACGATACTCCATAAAGGTGATACGATACTCGCATTATCCAATCCCGACCTCCTGCGTTCCATTGAAGACCAACAAGATGATTGGGAAAAACAAAAAATTACTTATCAGGAAAAAGCCATTGAAATGGAACAAAAAAGCATCAATCTAAGACAGCAAACTCTGGAAGCGGTTTATGAATTAAACCGCCTGAAGAAAAGCTATGACTTGGATCAAGAAGAATTCAAGATGGGTATAAAAAGCAAGGCCGAACTCGAAGTGTCCAAAGATGAATATAACTACAAGCAAAAAAAGACAGCCTTGCAACTGGAAAGTTTAAAACATGATTCTGTTGTAGCCAATATCACAAAAGATTTAATGAAGAATGACCTCAAACGGGAAGAAAAGAAATATCAGCGAGCAAAAGAACGGCTTGATGCTTTGGTGGTCCGTGCTCCTATAGACGGCCAATTAAGCTTTGTAAAAGTCACCCTCGGGCAACAAGTTGCTTCCGGAGAAAGCATAGCCGAAATTAAAGTGATGACTCATTTTAAAATACATGCATCCATTAGTGAATATTATATTGACAGAATAACCACCGGGCTACCGGCAGCAATCAATTATCAGGGAAAAAAATATCCTTTAAAAATATCCAAAGTAATTCCGGAAGTTAAAGATCGTAATTTCGACATAGATCTCATTTTTAGCGGTGAAATGCCTGATAATGTACGTATAGGCAAAAGTTTCCGTATTCAGATTGAGTTAGGACAACCCGAGCAAGCCGTTGTTATACAAAGAGGAAACTTCTTTCAAGAAACAAACGGACAGTGGATTTATAAGTTAGATAAAAATAAAGCCAGAGCGGTTAAAACTCCTATCTCCATCGGACGTCAGAACCCGCAACAATATGAAATTACAGAAGGTTTGCAGCCCGGAGATTGGGTTATTATAACCGGATATAGTACTTTTGGTGAAGCGGAAGAATTAGTTTTAAATAATTAATGAAATAAATATATGATTCTACACTATCTGAAAATAGCTATACGGAATCTTCTAAAATATAAGGCACAAAACTTGATCGGCATTGCCGGACTTGCCATAGGAATATTCTGTTTTAGTATCTGTTTTTATTGCAATCGCTATATCAACAGTATAGACGAACATTTTACAAACTATGCACGGCTAACAAATATCACTTTATACCAATCCGGTAGCCCATTTTCCGGAACTCCGACTCAACTAATCAAAGAACTTCAGAACTTATCTTTAACAGAGGTACAGGCATATGGCCGTATCTCATATGCACGACACAGGGCATATAATGTTGAAACTGGGAATAATAGTTTACTTCCTTACAAATTCAGAACAATAGAAGTCGATTCTTCCTATAATACCTTATTTACACCGGAGATTATTTATGGTTCGTGGAAACAGGCATCACACACACCTAATGCTGTTATACTCACAGAGTCCATAGCCCAAAAAGTATATGGAAAAGACGTTAACCCCATTGGCAAATGTATGTATCTCACTCATAAGCTACCCACTTCCCCTGAAACAACTCCACGGGAAGGAGGCATTACATATACCGTTCAAGCCGTTATTAAAGATCTACCATTAAATACCAGTTTCAGTTTTTTAAAACCAATTGATATACTCACACTCAATGATACAGAAGGGTTATTTCATACAAATTTAAAAGATATAACAGGTTGCAATACATTTGCATTGCTATACCCCGGAAAAAAAGATGAAGAAGTGAATCATTCAATCCTAAAAAAGAGCTTCTCAGTCAGCTTATCCGAGCAAAAATACTCACCTATATTTTCAAAGATCGGTCTTGAATTTAAAAATAATTCATTTACTAAGATTTTAGGAATGATTACTCTCAGCATAGGACTCTTAATCCTATTCTCCGGCTTGCTTAATTTCTTTCATTTCTTGTTAGGCTCATTTTATATCCGTAATAAGGAATACAGCATACGAAAAGTAATAGGTGGAAACGGATTACACTTATTCTGCATGCTATTTATACAAACATTCATAATTATCTGTCTATCAGGAATAGTGCTTTTAGTGTTCATTGAAATTGCATCTCCTTATTTACATATCAGCATACAAAATCTCAAATTAAAGATTGAACAGACAATACTTATTAAACAAACCGGTGAATATCTATTAGCTATCACTATATTGTGTGCAACTGTTTGCTTATTTACATCATCCCGAATCCAAAGTAAAACCGAACTAACCGGTATTTTAGGAAAATACCAATCCCATAAACACTATATACAAAATATAATGTTAGGAATACAATTTTTCATTTGTTGGATATTCATTTCACTCACAGTAGCACTATACCTGCAATCGGAGAAAACTACCAATTCTATTTTTAATACTCTACCGGCAGAAGAAAAAGAAAGTATTTTCAGTCTTTCATTAAATTATTATTTCTTAAATAATGGACAAAAAGAAGCCATTATCAATGAACTGCGAAAGAATTCCGATATAAAAGAGATTCTGATTTCAGATGTAGACTATCTAAATGGGATTTCAGGAACGGGCATGCAAAAAGAATCCGGAAATACCGATTCCTATTTCGACACAAATGTTCTTTCAATAGATAGCAACTTCTTCTCATTTATGAATATTCCAATCATAGCAGGAAAGAACTTGGAAAGTTCGGATGCAATGTTAGTCGATAAAAAGTTCATTGACAAGCACCATGCAGAAATAGGAACAACATATTACAGTGGCTCCAACAGCTACACGATATGCGGCACTATCTCACAATTCACTACTGATGTATACAATGAAGGGATCGGATCAACTTTCATCCCTTTAAATAAAAACTATATAGGACATTGTTACATAAAATCGACTCCCCAAAAAGAAAAAGAAGTGAAACAAGGGATAGAAGCAATACAGAAAAGATTTTTACCACCTAACGTACAGCCAACGGTTATTACCGTAGCCCAAGAAATTTATCAGAAACAAGCTTTCGAAAACAAAATGAAAGGACTTATACTATTTCTTTCATGTGTATGCTTGATTATAACTCTTTTAGGAGTATATTCCACCATAACTTTCGACACGGAAAAACGTCGGAAAGAAGTAGCTATCCGCAAAATAAACGGAGCAGGGATAAAGTCAATCATTATGCTCTTTATCCGGTTATATGCTTGGTTACTCGTAATAACAGCTTTCATTGCTTTTCCTATAATCGGATTGATTTTGTATGTGTGGAAACAGATGTACACCACATTCTTTGATTATAATATCTGGTTCTGGATTCTAATATTCTTAACCGTATCTTCCATTACTACATTTACAATCATTTTCCGTATTTTAAAAATATCCCGGATTAACCCGGCAGAAGTTATAAAGAATGAATAATAAACTACTAAAAACATACAACTATGATTAAGACCATTAATTTGAAAAAGGTTTTCCGTACGGAAGAAGTAGAAACATTAGCCCTTAACAATGTAAATATTGAGATCAGCAATGGAGAATTTGTTGCTATCATGGGACCATCCGGATGCGGTAAATCCACTTTGCTGAATATACTTGGATTACTTGACAATCCCACCGAAGGACAATATCTTCTAAACGGAACTGATGTTTCCAGATTAGTAGAGTCTCAGCGTACACAACTACGCAAAGGAGTAATAGGATTTGTATTTCAAAGTTTCAATCTGATAGACGAATTAAATGTATATGAAAATATCGAACTTCCCCTGCTCTACATGGGAATTTCGACTACAGAACGAAAAAAACGGGTACAGGAAGCTATGGACAGAATGGCAATCACACATCGCTCCAAGCACTTTCCGCAACAGCTATCCGGAGGACAGCAACAGCGTGTGGCAATAGCCCGTGCCGTGGTGGCAAGCCCTAAACTTATCCTTGCCGACGAACCTACGGGTAACCTTGATTCTACCAATGGAAAAGAGGTTATGAATCTTTTAAGCGAACTAAACAAGGAAGGAACTACTATCATAATGGTTACCCATTCCCAGCATGACGCCGGATATGCCGGAAGAATCATTAATTTATTTGACGGACAAGTAGTTACCGAAGTTAAAATATAAAGCATGCTTATACTGGCTACCTTTAAACTCATATTGAGAAGTTGGTGGAGGAACAAAGTTTTCTCCCTGATTTCATTAATCAGTCTTGCTATCGGAATTGCATGCTCAACTCTTTTGATTGCATTTGTCATTTATGAATCGAATATTGAGATTCAAAACCCAAACAGAGATCAGATTTATTGTTTGACTCAGGATCACCCAATGCAGGCAGACGGCAAGGTTTCCTATATCGATGCAAGCATCCCGGCAAAACTGAAAGCAAAATATGCCGAAGTAAAAGACTACATGCAGTTTCAATATATCCAATACAGCACGCTGCAAGTCAATAATAATGAGTATGATAATATAAACCTGACAGGAGTAACTTCATCATTTTCAAAATTCTTTGATTATAACATTATATATGGAAACATAAATGAAGTGTTGACAAAGCCCGGTATGATAGCCATAAACAATGAAATTGCCAAGAAAATATTCGGAGACGGAAACCCGGTGGGGAAAATAATTACTGTCAACAATTTATTGGGGAGAGAGAACAAAACATTTAAAGTAGGAGCCGTTTTTCAACCATATGACCAAACCATACTTAATTTAAGTACATTCATTTCCGTTGATAATCTCAAGGAAAATTATACCGGCGGTGCTGTAATGCTTTTAATGCAAAAGGGAACGGATATAAACGCATTCTTAAACAAAATAAGAGCGGACAAAGAGATCCCCACTTTGTTAGTTAGCAGTGGAAAATATTATCTTTCACCATTAAAAGAGAACTACTTTGAATCTTATCCGCAAGAAAGCCTTGAATACATGCGGAGAGGGCAAAAAGGACTTTTGAATGTAGCCCTCATTTCTGCCATTCTGGTATTGTTGATAGCTTGCTTTAATTATGTAAACCTCAACTTCTCCAGAGTAGTAAAACAAGTACGAATGATTTCCATAGAAAAACTAATGGGAGCAAACATCAGGAACATACGCATGCAGTTATTTACAGATACGTTTCTTACGGTCTTTATAGCTTTTCTCATCGCTTTGCTACTGATGCATGATCTCATCCGTCTTTTCAGTTCCATTATAACAACAAATTTACAGGCACCATTCCTTTTCAGCATACAAACATTCCCCGTTATCTTATTATCTATCTGTATATTAACAGGAATACCAACCATATATATGAGCCGGAAGTTGTCTGTTATGTCGGACAGCGATTACCGTCTCTTCTATACCGGAAAGAAAAAGAAAATCATTGTATCTATTTTGGTTATAGCACAATTCTCCGTTTCAATATGCCTGATTATCGGTTTAATTACTATAAACAAACAAATAAACCTGATAAAAAGCGGTGGAGAAAGATATGAAAACATAATAGAACTCAATGGCGACCGCATGGTACAAATAAAAAAGGATTTGGAAGGAATGAACGGGATAGTTTCTTCTTCAATAACGGGAGTATCTTTCCTGAATACATGGTTAACGAGCATGCCGGTGAAAAAAGAAGACGGAACTGAGATTCCCTGTTCATATATAGGGTTTGCGGGTGAACCAACTCTTTTCAGAACACTGAACGTCAATCTATTAAGAGGAATAGAATACGAAAAGAGTACCGAAATATTTGAAGAACCCATATATATTAACCAGATGTTTTGCAAAAAATATATCCCCGAAGGAGAGAACCCGATAGGAAAACCCTTTAAGCACTATGATAAATCAGCCTCGGACAATAAAGGAACGATAGTAGGAATAACGGAAGATTTCTTTATCAATTCTTTGGAAGAAGAACTCTCCCCCGCCATGCTTTTCTTTGTTCCTCCGCAAATATGTAATTTCCTTATTATACGTATGAACGGTAAAAACAACACAGAAGCACTAACCCGGATAAAACAAGTATGGGAAAAATACAATCCCGATCAGAACTTCATATACAGAAATGTGCATCAGGATTTTCTAGACAGAAACAAGAAAGTATTTGAACTTTCCAACCTTTTGTTTATGTATTCGCTTATCAGCTTATTCTTAACCTGTTTCGGTCTTTTCGGAATATCCTTATATGCAACGGAGCAATGCACTAAGGAAATAGGAATACGAAAGGTAAACGGGGCATCTGTGTTTCAAATCATGTTTATGTTGAACAAACAATTCTTTATTTGGGTAGGAATAGCATTTACAATAGCTTGTCTTGTCAGTTGGTATTTGCTAAATCGCTGGTTGGAGAGTTTTATCTACCGGGTAAACGTTAGCATTATTACTTGCTTGTATGCAGGATTGGTAACGCTGCTCATAACTTTCCTAACAGTCAGTTGGAATAGCTATAAAGCAGCATCCGTTAACCCGGTAAAGAGTTTAAAGTCGGAATAACAATCTTTATAATACAAATCTCCCTAGGGAAATCGGATGGCTTCCCTAGGGAAGTTGTTCATTCTCCCTAAGGAAGTTGGTGAAGTTCCCTAGGGAGAATTTACAAACATCAAGTTGTTTTTTAAAAACAACCTGTTGTTTGCATTCAATCAACCTATTGTTTTTTAAAATCAACTGCATGTTTTTTGTGACATAAACGTATGTTAGAAAAATAAGTAACAGCAATTTCCAATGAAAGCAATGAAAGGAGATGAAAGCATTTTTAGGGCTTTACTTTCATCTGGAAAGACTTGTAGCAAGCAATTGCAACAATCCTGAAAGCAATGAAAGCAAGAATATATCATATAACAAAAAAGGACTTTTTGTGAAAAAAGCCCTTTCTCATAAAGAATAATATTTATATTATTTCAGAATTTCCAATTTCTTAAAGCACTTGTAAAGCTTGTCAACCGCAATGTCAATCTGTTCTTTTGAATGGGTAGCCATCAAAGAGAAACGGATCAAAGTATCTTCCGGAGAACATGCAGGAGGAATAACCGGGTTTACAAATACTCCTTCATCAAACAACATTCTTGTTACCATGAAAGTTTTGTCCATATCACGCACATAAAGTGGGATAATCGGAGTTGATGTGTGACCAATCTCGAAACCTAAATCACGGAAACGTTGCAATGAATAGTTTGTAATATCCCATAAATGCTCAATGCGTTCAGGCTCTGTCTTCATAATGTGAAGGGCAGCTTTTGCAGCAGCAGTTGCAGCCGGAGTATTACTTGCACTGAATATATATGAGCGTGAATTGTGTCTTAAGAAGTTAATTACCGATTCATCCGCAGCAATAAAACCACCGATTGCAGCAAGAGACTTACTGAATGTACCCATAATCAGGTCAACATCATTAGTCAATCCGAAGTGATTACAAGTACCACGACCATGATCTCCCAAAACTCCCAATCCATGAGCTTCATCTACCATGATGCTGGCATTGTACTGTTTAGCCAAACGAACGATTTCCGGTAAGTTGGCAATGTCACCTTCCATACTGAACACACCATCCACAACAATCAACTTCACTTTGTCGGGTTTGCACTTCTGCAATTCCTTCTCCAAAGCGTCCATGTCATTATGTTTATATTTCAGTGCAGTAGAAAAAGACAAACGACGTCCTTCTACAATTGAAGCATGATCTAATTCATCACAAATGACATAATCTTCACGACCTGTCACACATGAAACAACACCTAAATTAACCTGAAAACCTGTTGAATAGATAATAGCATCTTCCTTTCCTACAAACTCTGCCAGTTCTTTTTCCAATTCCAAATGTAAATCGAGAGTTCCGTTCAGAAAGCGTGAACCGGCACAACCTGTACCATATTTCTTTGTTGCTTCAACAGCAGCTTCGATAACTTTCGGGTGGTTTGTCAGCCCCAGATAAGAGTTGGAACCAAACATAAGGACTTTTCTGCCACTCATTACCACTTCAGTGTTTTGTTCGCTTTCGATGCATCGAAAATAAGGATATACGCCTTTCGCCTTTACTCTCTGTGGAAGGTCGTATTTTGCTAATTTGTCTTGTAATAATCCCATAACAATAATTGACTAAGCTATCGCTTACATTAATAATGTATATTCTTTTAATACATTCCGCCTTGTTATAATCTCTCATAAAAAAGCAGGCTGCAAAGATAGCAAAATATATAATCCGTGGTTCTTTTTTGAAGAAAAAATACACACTTACCATTAAAACTATTATTTAATATCTATGTTATTAGAGAAATATATTACTTTTGTCACATCAGCAAATCAATTTATATTGCATGGAGGATAAGAAACAGATTGTATTTATTGTAAACCCTATTTCGGGCACGCATAATAAGGCTGCTATACTTAATTTAATAAATGATAGAATTGATAAAGAACGGTATGAATACCAGATTATTCGTACCGAGAGAGCTGGTCATGCAATAGAAATTGCTGCCGAAGCAGCAGCAAACCATGTGTACATGGCAGTAGCCATTGGCGGCGACGGAACTATCAACGAAATAGCGCGTTCGCTTATCCACACGGAAACAGCTTTGGGAATTATCCCTTGCGGTTCGGGAAACGGGTTGGCACGCCATTTGGAAATTCCATTGGATGCCAAAAGAGCTATCGATGTTATTAATAATGGTAAAGTGGCCTGTATAGATTATGGTAAGATCAACGAAATTCCTTTCTTTTGTACATGTGGAGTAGGTTTTGATGCTTTTGTCAGCCTTAAATTCGCCAAAGCCGGAAAACGTGGTCCGCTAACTTATCTGGAAAAGACTCTTCACGAAAGTTTAAATTACAAACCCGAAACTTATGAAATAATAAGTGAAGACGGAACAATGAAATATAAAGCATTCCTGATAGCTTGTGCCAATGCATCACAGTATGGCAATAATGCCTACATCGCTCCTCAAGCTTCGTTGAACGACGGACTGATGGATATAACTGTGCTCGAACCTTTTACGGTATTGGATATTCCTGCTTTATCATTCCAATTATTTAATAAAACATTGGATCAGAATAGCCGGATCAAGACATTCCGATGTAAAAAGCTGCGCATTCAACGAAAAAAAGCAGGAGTTATTCATTTTGACGGCGATCCTGTCATGACCGGTAATGAAATTGATGTAGAACTTATACCACACGGACTTAACGTTGTAATCCCCGAAAAGAAAAAAAGTAAAAAGAAAGAAGCTAATTTCTTACAGCTCATATCAGAGTATATCAGTGAAATCAGATCTATGAACGAGACAATAGTAGAAGATATAAGTAACAAGAACAAAGCTTTAATAAATAAGAATAAAGAATTTATCAAGAAACTGACTAAAATGTAATTTACATTTTAAGGTAGAACTCTTTAGTCAGTTCTATATATTCTTTACTATACTGATGTCGCGCCATCTCTACCAACAGTTCATCCTCTTTATATCCGGTTTGCCGGAAACTAAAGGATAGCAAAGCTCTCTTGGGTAGTGCATCTGGCTTAGTGATTACATAAGTCTTTTTTATTAAATACAGTCCATTCCGGGATGCAAAACCCTGTATGGATTCTACAGCTTCTGTTGGAATTATTAAAGAAAAGCGTCCGTTTTCCGATAATAATTTGCTTGCCTTCTCAACTAAATCCCAATAAGTAAGATTTCCTGCGTGGCGGGCCATTGTTCTTTGTTCATCAGGACATTGCTGAGAATCAACAAAATAAGGGGGATTCGACACGATTAAATCGAACTTTTTTACCAAATGAAAATTTATAAAATCTTCTTGTACTACTTCTATCCTATCTTGCCACGGAGAACGTGAAACATTCTCTTTTGCCTGTTCCACTGCGTCACTATCAACCTCAACTGCCATTATATGTGCCCGACATCTTTGCGCAATCATTAGAGCAACCAATCCGGTTCCTGTTCCTATATCCAGTACAGAGCAGACATCGGAGACATCTGCCCACGCTCCTAACAAAACTCCGTCTGTACCTACTTTCATGGCACATTTATCATGCCACACAGTAAATTGTTTGAATTGAAAATATGGATTCGGCATTGCTAATAAATCAAGATTTTCGCCAAAAATAGATAAAAACATCGGAAACCTTACCCTATTCCGGTAATATTTGGCACAACTATTGTATATTTCTACGAGAGGTGTTTTATTTTTAATAAAGAATAGATTACCTTTGCAATCGATTTTACAGAACTGTCAGTTTTACATAAATCACAAAACAAATAAAATGATTAAAAAGAGTTATTTAAGCGAATTGGAAGATTCAAACGATAATGTTTTCTCATTAATAGCCGATTATGACGGAAATGAAGAACAGATGCCCGATATTGATATAGATGGAAATCTTCCTGTCCTGCCTTTACGAAATATGGTATTGTTTCCCGGAGTAATTCTTCCTGTAGCCATCGGAAGAAAATCATCTTTGAAATTGATACATGATGCAGACAAAAAAAATAAATATATTGCTGTAGTATGCCAGAAAAGTGCAGAAACTGAAAATCCTTCATTGGAAGATCTTCATACAATCGGAACTATTGCCAAAATAGTTCGCGTATTGGAAATGCCGGATCAGACTACAACAGTCATTCTGCAAGGGCTAAAACGGCTGGAACTAACAAGCATTACTGAAACTTTCCCTTACACTATGGGAACTGTAAACTTGTTGAATGAAATTCTTCCACCGAAAGACAACAGAGAATTTGAAGCTCTTGTCGAGTCATGCAAGGATCTTACCATTCGTTTCATTAAGACTTCCGATATATTACATCAGGAATCTGCATTTGCTATTAAGAACATTAATAATAAAATGTTTTTGATAAACTTCATCTGCACCAATCTTCCTTTAAAAAAGGATGAAAAGGTAGAGTTGTTGCAAATGAGTTCATTGCAAGACAGAGCATATCGCTTGCTTGAGATATTGAACCGTGAAGTGCAATTAGCAGAAATAAAAGCATCTATCCAGATGCGTACACGTGAAGACATAGATCAGCAGCAAAGGGAATATTTCCTTCAACAGCAGATAAAGAATATCCAGGATGAACTGGGCGGAAGCGGACAAGAACAGGAAATTGAGGAAATGCGCATCAAAGGTGATCAGATGCACTGGAATGCAGAAATCCGGGAAACTTTCAGAAAAGAATTAGCTAAACTGGAACGTACCCATCCTCAATCACCTGATTATAACGTTCAATTAAACTATTTGCAGACAATGCTCAGTCTGCCGTGGAACACATATACAACAGACAATTTCAATCTAAAAAGTGCGGAAAAGACTTTGAACAAAGACCATTACGGTTTGGAAAAAGTAAAAGAACGTATATTGGAACATTTGGCCGTACTGAAATTAAAGGGAGATTTAAAATCCCCTATTATCTGCCTGTATGGTCCTCCGGGGGTAGGTAAAACATCATTAGGGAAATCAATAGCGAATGCTTTAAAGAGAAAATACATCCGCATGTCTTTGGGAGGTGTGCATGATGAAGCTGAAATCCGCGGTCACAGAAAGACATATATCGGTGCCATGCCGGGACGTATTGTCAAAGGCTTAATTAAAGCCGGTTCGTCTAATCCGGTATTTATCCTCGATGAAATTGATAAAGTGAGTTCCGACCGTCAGGGAGATCCTTCTTCTGCTTTGCTTGAAGTGCTCGATCCTGAACAAAACAATGCTTTCCATGATAACTTCCTGGATGTGGACTATGATTTATCGAAAGTAATGTTTATCGCGACAGCCAATAATCTGAATACAATACCTCAACCGCTGCTTGACCGTATGGAGCTTATTGAGGTAAGTGGTTATATTACGGAAGAAAAAATAGAAATAGCCCGCAAACATCTTATACCGAAAGAGATGGAAGCCAACGGTTTCAAAAAAGATGAAATCAAAATTGCCAAAGATGCTATCGAAGCAATTATTGAATCATATACTCGTGAATCGGGCGTACGTGAACTGGAAAAGAAAATCAGTAAAATATTCCGTAAATGTGCACGTCAATATGCAACAGACGGATATATTCTATATCATGATATTAAAAAAGGAGATTTGCAAGAACTTCTTGGAACACCGGAATATACAAAAGACAAATATCAAGGTAATGATTACGCAGGAGTAGTTACCGGATTGGCATGGACTGCCGTAGGTGGTGAAATACTATTTGTAGAAACTAGTTTAAGCCGTGGTAAAGGAGGAAAACTCACTCTTACCGGAAACTTAGGAGATGTGATGAAAGAATCGGCTATGCTGGCTTTGGAATATCTAAAAGCACATTCAACATTGCTGAATATCGATGAGAGTATTTTCGATAATTGGAATATACATATCCACGTTCCCGAAGGAGCCATTCCTAAAGACGGTCCTTCTGCAGGTATCACTATGGCAACTTCCCTTGCATCGGCACTCACACAACGAAAAGTGAAAGAAAACCTTGCCATGACAGGCGAAATTACCTTACGTGGAAAAGTTCTTCCCGTTGGTGGCATTAAAGAAAAGATTCTTGCTGCAAAGCGTGCAGGAATTAAAGAAATTATCTTATGTGAAGAGAACAGAAAAAATATCGATGAAATTCAAAGTATATATTTGAAAGGACTTACATTCCATTATGTAAATGATATCAAAGAAGTATTTGCTCTGGCATTGACAAACGAAAAAGTAAAAGATGCTATAGATTTCACCGTACATAAAACTGCCAATTAATAACGAACGGCAATTAAAACCGGATGATTATGAGATGTATCATATCCGTTTTTAATTGCCGTTATTTCTTAAACTATTAAATTTATGACTTTCGACCTACAATACACAGATTCTAAAACAAATGCACGTGCGGGACTGATTACCACTGACCATGGACAGATAGAGACTCCTATATTTATGCCTGTCGGAACAATCGGATCAGTAAAAGGTGTCCATGTAACCGAACTTAAAGAAGATATTAAAGCTCAAATCATTTTGGGAAATACTTATCACCTTTATTTACGTCCGGGATTAGATGTATTGGAAAAGGCAGGAGGCTTACATAAATTTAATGGCTTTGACCGCCCTATGTTGACTGATAGCGGTGGATTCCAGGTATTTTCCCTTTCGGGCATTCGTAAATTAAGAGAAGAAGGAGCTGAATTCCGCTCACATATCGATGGTTCAAAGCATATTTTCACTCCCGAAAAAGTGATGGATATTGAACGTATCATTGGTGCAGACATAATGATGGCATTCGATGAATGTCCTCCAGGAGATTCAGACTACGAATATGCTAAAAAGTCATTGGGACTTACGCATCGTTGGTTAGACAGATGTATTCAACGTTTCAATGAAACTGAACCTAAATATGGTTATAACCAATCATTATTTCCTATTGTGCAAGGATGTGTATATCCCGACCTGCGTAAGAAATCTGCCGAATTCATCGCATCCAAAGGATGTGACGGAAATGCAATCGGCGGTCTTGCTGTTGGAGAACCGGTAGATAAAATGTACGAAATGATAGAATTAGTCAACGAAATCTTACCTAAAGATAAGCCTCGCTATTTAATGGGTGTAGGTACTCCGGTCAATATTCTGGAAGGAATAGAACGGGGAGTTGACATGTTCGATTGTGTAATGCCCACCCGCAATGGAAGAAACGGAATGCTTTTCACAAAAGACGGCATTATCAATATGAAAAACAAGAAATGGGAAGCAGACTTTTCTCCTATTGAAGCAGACGGGGCCTCTCATGTAGATACTCTTTACAGCAAAGCATACCTGAGACATTTGTTCCATGCACAAGAATTACTGGCTATGCAAATAGCTTCTATTCATAACCTTGCATTCTACTTATGGCTCGTGGGTGAAGCACGCAAGCACATCATTGCAGGAGATTTCTCCACCTGGAAACCAATGATGGTGAAACGTGTATCAACAAGATTATAACGACAGAACAGAATGAAAAAGTTATTCGAAGGCAGATTAATCAAACGGCTCGACAGTTACATCATTACCAAGTTTCTTGGAACATATGTATTTGCCATTGCACTGATTATCTCTATTGCAGTAGTATTCGACTTTAATGAGAAAGTAGACCGTTTCATGGAACATGAGGCTCCGGCAAAGGCTATTATTTTCGACTACTACATGAATTTTATACCTTATTTTGCAAATCTGTTCAGCCCGTTATTTGTCTTCATTGCAGTTATTTTCTTCACCTCAAAACTTGCAGAAAACTCTGAAATCATAGCTATGTTCTCTACCGGCATGAGTTTTAAACGACTTATGCGACCTTATATGATTTCAGCAGCTATCATTTCAGTTGTCACTTTCGGATTGGGTTCATACATTATTCCTAAGGGAAGTGTAACCCGTTTGGCATTCGAAGATAAATATTACAAGAAAAGAAAAACCGATTATGTGCGTAATGTTCAATTGGAAGTGGATTCAGGTGTTATTGCATACATTGAGAGATATGAAGATTACAATAAAACTGGCTATCGTTTCTCATTAGATAAGTTTGTTGATAAGAAGCTGGTGTCTCATATGACTGCACGAAGCATCACATATGATACACTCTCTACTCACAAATGGACGGTAAAAGACTATATGATTCGTGAGCTAAAAGGCATGAAAGAGCATATAAGCAAGGGTGAGCGACTGGATACAACTATTGTCATGGAACCTTCCGATTTCCTTATTATGAAGGGGCAACAAGATATTATGACCAGTCCGGAACTGAAAGAGTATATAAATAAACAGAAACAACGAGGATTTGCCAATATCAAAGAGTTTGAGATTGAATATTATCGAAGGATAGCCATGTCGTTTGCTTCATTTATTCTAACCACTATCGGGCTGTCTTTATCTTCACGCAAAACCAAAGGAGGAATGGGGCTTCACTTGGGTATCGGATTGGCATTAAGCTTTTCTTATATCTTATTCCAAACAGTCTCGTCGACATTTGCAGTCAACGGCAGTATGCCTCCCATGATTGCAGTGTGGATTCCCAATATTCTATATACGGGAATTGCAGTTTATTTATATAGGAAAGCTCCCAAATAAAAGAATTCAGAATTTATTCATATAAAAAAGTCCCGTCGATTTTCCTTGACAGAAAATCAACGGGACTTTATCTTTTTGTTGTATTGTTCTTTTCCTAATTAATCGCCTAATATTAATTTAGGTAGGAAGAAAGGTTGGATGCAGAAATATTCTTAGCGATAATAACGCCTCTTTCATCCAATAAATAGTTATTAAACCCTTTGTTTAAACGATATGTTTCAAACAATTTAGAGTCTTCGCCGCTTGTTTCCACGAAACAATTTGGAGTCACTATTTGATCTTTTCTAACGGTTTCATCGAATATAGACTTGTATTCGTCAAATGAAACTGAAACCATTTCTACGTTTTTGGAAGTAGCTTTCAACGCATTATTTAAACTTACGTTATTCATTCTTGATTGCGCATCATAACTTGCCCAAAAACTAAGCAGTACATATTTACCCTTTAAAGAGTTTAAGTCTAACTGCTTTCCATCGAGAGTAGTTCCGACCTTGAAATCCGGAGCTACATCTCCCACGCTCAAACCACCGGTGGGTTTGTCTTTTTCTACAAATGAAGTCAAGGAACTAATAAATAATACAACAAAAATCCATTTTACATATTTCATGTAATTCGGTTTTAGTTAATACTATCCGGGACTGCCCTTAAACAGTGGTTTCTACCCGGAACATTATCTTGCTTTTACCCTCTCTATAACAGAGAACCTATTGAAAATCAAAGCATTTAATTTTGAAACCGATTGCAAAGGTAAATACAAATAGTTTATATTTCCAAATAAACAAGCAAAAAAGGTGTTTTTTCACCCTATATTTTTATGTTATTTAGCATAAAATCTTTTCAAACGGCCTAAATTTAACAATAAAGCCAGTGATTAAATTAATGATTTTACCTCATGGAACTATTATTTTCCTTACTTTTGCATTTCAAAGAAATTAGATAATTATGAGCAATACCAATACAGAGTTAATACTTATCCGCATCACTGGCGAAGACCGCCCCGGCTTAACAGCATCTGTTACGGAAATACTTTCCAAATACGATGTTACTATTCTAGATATAGGCCAAGCAGATATTCACAATACCCTTTCACTTGGAATACTTTTCAAAACAGAAGAAAAGTATTCAGGTCATATCATGAAAGAATTGTTGTTTAAAGCATCTTCTTTAGGTATCACCATTCGCTTCTACCCTATTTCTGTGGAAGAATATGAGAATTGGGTAAACATGCAAGGGAAAAACAGATATATTCTCACTCTGTTAGGTAGAAAATTATCGGCTAAACAAATATCTGCTGTTACACGCATCATAGCAGAGCAAGGAATGAACATCGATGCCATCAAACGCCTCACCGGGCGTATTCCACTTGATGAATGCAAAGCCAACATTCGTGCTTGTATTGAACTCTCTGTTCGCGGTACTCCCAAAGATCGAACAGTTATGCAAGCACAATTACTAAAATTAGCAAGCGAACTGGAAATGGATTACTCCTTCCAGCAAGATAATATGTATCGCCGCATGCGTCGTTTGATATGCTTCGATATGGATTCTACATTAATAGAAACAGAGGTTATCGACGAACTGGCTATACGTGCAGGCGTAGGCAACGAAGTAAAAGCTATTACCGAACGTGCTATGCGTGGAGAAATTGATTTTACGGAAAGTTTCCGCGAACGTGTAGCTTTGCTTAAAGGTTTGGATGAATCAGTGATGAAGGACATAGCAGAAAACCTTCCTATTACAGAGGGAGTGGATCGTCTGATGTTCGTTTTAAAAAGATATGGATATAAAATAGCTATATTATCGGGAGGTTTTACCTACTTTGGCAATTACCTGAAACAAAAATATGGCATTGACTATGTTTATGCCAATGAACTGGAAATAATGGATGGCAAACTCACCGGAAATTATTTAGGTGATGTGGTAGACGGCAAACGTAAAGCCGAACTGCTAAAACTTATTGCTCAAGTGGAAAAAGTAGATATAGCTCAAACAATAGCTGTGGGCGACGGTGCCAATGACCTTCCTATGCTTGCCGAAGCAGGATTGGGAATTGCTTTCCATGCAAAGCCGAAAGTTGTAGCAAATGCTAAACAATCCATTAATACTATCGGGCTCGATGGAGTTCTTTATTTCTTGGGTTTCAAAGATTCTTATCTGGAAGAACGAGGAAAATTATAATCTATTTGTAAAATGAAATTTTCTGAACTAAAACTAAGTGACAATGTGTTACAGGCATTAGATGCCATGAACTTTGAGGAGTGTACCCCTGTACAAGAACACACTATCCCAATTATACTCGAAGGCAAAGATTTAATAGGTGTTGCGCAAACCGGAACCGGGAAAACAGCAGCTTATCTTTTACCAGTACTCAATCGTTTATTGACCGATAACCATCCTGAAGATGCAATCAACTGTATTATTATGGCTCCTACCCGTGAACTTGCTCAACAAATAGACCAGCAAATGGAAGGATTCTCCTATTTCATGCCTATATCAAGCGTTGCTGTATATGGAGGAAATGACGGAGTTCTGTTTGAACAGCAGAAGCGAGGGCTGACATTGGGAGCGGATGTAGTTATTGCTACCCCGGGACGCTTAATCAGTCACTTAAACTTGGGATATGTAGATCTGTCAAAAGTTTCTTATTTTATTCTTGATGAAGCTGACCGCATGTTGGATATGGGATTCTATGAAGACATTATGCAAATAGTGAAACATCTGCCAAAAGAAAGGCAAACAATCATGTTTTCTGCCACAATGCCCGCGAAGATTCAACAATTAGCCAAGACCATCCTTTCAAATCCTGAAGAGATAAAACTCGCTGTTTCCAAACCTGCCGAAAAGATTATACAGGCTGCCTATATATGTTATGAACGTCAGAAATTAGGTATCATACAAAATCTGTTTACCGAACAGGTTCCCGAACGTGTTATCATCTTTGCTTCTTCCAAAATAAAAGTCAAAGAAGTCACCATAGCATTGAAACGGATGAAACTCAATGTCGGAGAAATGCATTCGGACCTCGACCAATCCCAACGCGAATTTATCATGCGCGAATTCAAGAATGGAAGAATTAATATTTTAGTTGCAACAGACATTGTGTCACGTGGCATCGACATTGATGATATCCGATTAGTCATTAATTACGATGTTCCGCATGATAGTGAAGATTATGTTCACCGCATCGGTCGCACAGCCCGTGCCAATAATGACGGAGTTGCACTAACCTTCGTTTCCGAGAAAGAACAAACCAAGTTTAAAGCAATAGAAAGTTTCTTAGATAAAGATATTTATAAAATACCGGTTCCCGAAGACTTAGGTGAAGCTCCGGAATATACTCCTAAAACAGAGAATAAACCTAAAAGGAATTTTAAAGGAAAAAGAAACTTTACGAAAGGAAAAGCTAAAGATAAGCGCCCGGCTCCGAACAAATAAAAAATGCCTCATTTCATAATGAGGCATTTTATTTTTATAAATCACATTAAATCGTTATTTCACACATTTCATCGTAACTTTACCATCAAAACCTATATTCAGATTAACAATGTAGCACAAAGGACTTTCGGGAATATTAAGCATTGCCTGATACTGATACCCGGAAGCATTGACTTTTATAAAATTCATATCAGCCAAAATAGATTTCTGTAAGAAATCATCAGGAATAACTCCCGCAAAATCTTTCTTGGCAACATCACTTGCATAAAGACTCTTTCTACCCTCATAGATGCAAATGTGCATTACATTATCATAAAAAACATTGTCTACACTGATTCCATCTTCCGAAACCGTGGTTTTTATAACTTTCATCTTTGAAGGATTTATATAAACGTAAGCTCTGTAACGTGTACCGTCATACATTACTACCGTGTCTTTTTTGGTAACTTCCGTATAAGTTGGAATAACTTCCATTGTTTTTGTAAAAGCAAGACTGTCGCTTTCATCCTCCGACTTATGCAACTTTATAATATTGTCTGCCAGTGAATGAAACCAAAATAAATGCTCTGCCTGTTTGTCTATCTGATAGTGAGAAACCTCATTACCATACATATACAAACTATCTTTAATGATTTTAAAGTAAACCGGTGCATTCTGACTGTCCGAATAATAGATAGTATCCCCCTCTATCCTGAATAAAGGGGTATCGGTTTCATCGTCAAGCCATATTCCCTGAAGCAATTCCTTAGCCGTTAAATCTTCATCAGCACCGGATACATCTTTGTTCTTCACAGAGCACGAACATAAAGATACAATAGAAAATATGACTATTATATAATGTCTCATTTAGTTTTTTCCCCTTAATTATTTGCCTATGCAATAATAAACAAAACCAAGCTCCTGAAGTTCTTTTTTATCGTAAATATTACGTCCATCTACTATAATATTTTGTGCCATGGCTTTTTTGACCACTCCCCATGCAGGAAGACGAAATTCTTTCCACTCCGTGACCAATAATAAAGCATCGGCATCAAGCACTGCATCATACATGTCTTGTGCATAATAAACAGAATCACCAATGCGGCGTTTTGTTTCTTGCATGGCTGCCGGATCATATGCACGGATAGCACATCCGGCTTCTTTCAGCTTATTAATCAAAACCATTGCCGGAGCTTCGCGCATGTCATCGGTTTCCGGTTTGAAAGATAATCCCCACATAGCAATGCATTTACCCTTCAAATCACCATTTAAATGTCGGACAAGCTTATTAAACAAAACACTTTTCTGTGCTTCGTTCACCTCTTCCACCGCTTTCAATACTTTCATGGAATATCCATTTTGTTCTGCCGTCTTAATCAAAGCTTTTACATCTTTCGGGAAACAAGAACCGCCGTACCCAATACCTGGATATAAGAATTTTCTTCCGATACGGGTGTCCGAACCTATTCCGTTTCTCACCATATTGACGTCCGCCCCCACAAGTTCACAAAGATTGGCAATATCATTCATGAAACTGATACGTGTAGCCAACATTGAGTTAGCAGCATATTTAGTCATTTCAGCCGAAGGAATGTCCATGAAGATAACCCGGAAATTATTCAATAAGAACGGTTTATAAAGTTTACTCATTAACTTCTCGGCACGCGTAGACTCCACTCCCACCACAACACGATCGGGACTCATGAAATCATCCACAGCATTACCTTCTTTCAAGAATTCGGGATTAGAAGCTATATCAAAATCAATATTAACTCCCCTCTTATCCAATTCTTCCTGAATGGCAGCTTTTACCTTTTTAGCAGTACCAACAGGAACAGTACTTTTCGTAACCACCAACAAGTATTTATTCATATTGGCTCCGATAGTTCTTGCCACTTCGAGCACATAACTAAGATCGGCACTTCCGTCTTCATCGGGAGGTGTACCAACAGCACTGAACACAACTTCCACATCGTTCAGGCATTCCACCAACGAAGTCGTAAATTTCAGTCTGCCCGCTTTCGTGTTACGCAAAACCATTTCTTCCAATCCATTTTCATAGATAGGAATAATTCCTTTTTTAAGATTATCAATCTTTTCCCGGTTGGTGTCTACACATGTAACATTTACACCGATTTCAGCGAAACAAGTTCCTGTTACAAGACCAACATATCCGGTACCAACTATTGCTATTTTCATCGTGTCAATTTATTTATTGAAAAACTTCCGCATCTTTAAAGCATACTGCTTGCTTATCTTTTGCAGACATAACCACTTGTTCTTCGGCGATAGGCCAGTCAATTCCCAAATCTGCATCGTTATATAATATCGAAGCTTCAGCTTGCGGAGCATACGCATTATCCACCTTATAAGTAAAAACAGCTTCGTCACTCAGCACAAGGAAACCATGTGCAAACCCGCGAGGAATAAAAAACTGGCGTTTATTTTCTTCACTGAGCTCCACACTGACATACTTTCCATACGTTGGCGAAGATTTACGAATATCGACAGCTACATCGAGCACAGTACCTTTAATAACACGTACCAATTTAGCCTGGCTAAACTCTCCCTTTTGGTAATGCAACCCGCGCAACACACCAAAAGATGATTTCGACTCGTTATCTTGAATAAAATTCACCTTACCAACGTTCGCCTCAAATTCTTCTTTCTTGAAAGCTTCCATAAAATAGCCGCGTTCATCCTTAAACATCTTAGGTTCAATAATCCAAACTCCGTTGATTTCTGTCTGTATGTAATTCATATATTCTGTTTTTGCTCTAAACTTCTTCTTAAGTGCTGCAAAATTACAGATAAAATTGCACATCTGTTTATAATTTGTTGATAATTTAATTGCCTGTCCATAGAAGAATCTTCAATTAAAAGGTTAAATTTGCATCATGATTGAATTAGCACAACATATAGAGACATTATTAATAAATAACGATTGCGTTATTATCCCGGAATTCGGCGGTTTTGTTGCACATCATTCTAAAGCAAGATGGATTGAGGAGGAAAATTTATTCCTTCCGCCCACCCGCACAATCGGCTTTAATCCGCAACTGAAACTAAATGACGGATTATTGGTACAGTCATATATGAATGTTTATGATACAGACTTTTCCGATGCATCTAAAAGAGTGGAAAAGGCTGTTGAAGAACTTGTAAATACCCTGCACAAAGAAAGCAAAATAGAAATACATGGCGTAGGCGAACTATCTCTCACCATACATAATACTTATGAGTTCTGCCCGAATGAAGACGGAGTGCTTACACCGGACTTATATGGATTAAGTTCTTTCGAAATGCAAACACTGGCAGACCTCCGCACCGCAACAGTTACGGAAGCAAAGCCGGAAAAAGTTCTTGTTCCGGGAGAAAAGTCGCATAAGAATGTATATGAGATAAGAATAAACCGTTCATTGTTACGCAATACCGTTGCCGTAGCAGCAGCTATTCTTTTATTCTTCTTCCTCTCTACCCCATTGGAAAATACTTATGTAGCAGAAGACAGTTATGCCCAATTAATTTCAACAGACCTTTTTGACACTATTAAAGATCAATCTGTTGCAACGACTTTGGTGCATAAAAAACAAAATAGTCAAAGCAATAAAAATCAAAACTTAAAACCGAAAGCTGTTAAAGTAGAGAAAGTTTGTAAACCTGCCGTAGCCGCCCAAACAAACAATACGGCTAAAGACGTTCAGACAGTCAAAGCAAGCAATGCCAAGACCTACTGCATTATAATTGCCAGTGTAGGCAGCACAAAAGATGCCCAAAAGATGTCGGAATCATTAAAGAGCAAAGGTTTCCCGGAAGCTTCGGTTATTGAAAAAGATAATAAGATAAGAGTATGTATGGCTTCTTATTCCAATCAATCGGAAGCCTACAAGCAATTAAAACAAATCAGGCAGAACGAAACCTATAAAGACGCTTGGTTGTTAACTAACAAATAAATTCCATCACATGAAAAGAATACGTTGCCCCAAATGCGATAACTATATTACATTTGACGAAACTAAATATCAAGAAGGACAATCTTTGGTTTTCATTTGTTCGGAATGTAAAAAGCAGTTCGCCATCCGTATAAAACCCAAGCAAAAAGAGGAAGAAGAAAAAGAACTTGCCGAGAAAGAAACTTTGGGAAGGATTACTGTTATTGAAAACGTATTTGGTTACAAACAAGAACTCCCGCTTTACGAAGGCGACAACAGTATAGGCAGACGGTGTAAAGGAACGGATATTACTACTCCTATCGATACGAGCGATATAAGTATGGACAGACGCCATTGCGTAATAAACATCAAACGCAACAAGCAGGGAAAACCGGTTTACACGCTAAGGGATAATCCCAGTTTGACAGGTACTTTCCTCAATAATGAAATATTAGGAGATAAAGACCGGATAAGAGTGGAAGACGGAGCTATCATAACTATCGGAGCTACAACTTTCATACTCCGGACAGAAGAAGATAAAGAATAAATGAAAAGAGGAAGCATTGGCTTCCTCTTTTTTATTAAAATACAATTCCCGCTTTCAGAGTAATGGAATGATGCTTTAAGGTTTCTTCAAGCTCCGTATGGAAATAAATATCATCATGCTCTTTTAGCCGTTTCAAATTCTGCACTTCATACCCGACAGCAAGAAATACATCCATTTTATCGGTTATTTTAGTTTGTACCCCCACCGAAGGAGATAAGCAAAAACCACCCGTTGCACGGCTCGAAGGTGCAAAAGAATATCCGGCTGTTCCCCGCAAAATAAGCGGAACGGACGAAAGAGTACTCATGGCTAATCCTGTACTTATTGAAGCCGTATAAAAGAATTGATCCTTACTACCTGTTTGTGCTTTTAGAGGCAGACAGAAACCCGATAAAATAAAGAGTACTGCTATATATTTAATCATTTTATATGAATTGTTATTTGTTTCACAATCTGTAAAGCCGTAGTTAGTGTGGAAACGTCTTCATAAATATATCCATCACTCCCATCCGGACTACTATGCCCCAACAACCTTGCTTTAAACTCTTTCTTACCGGAAGTCAAATCTACCTGAGCCGCATAGATAACAGCCGGTTGCCCGCTTCCCTTCTCTCCACCGGAATAATTGGAATCGCCTTCCTTTGCCGACTCCGGATAATGTTCATTGAAATCTGTCGAATGATTAATTTCCACCTTTACCACAAACTGTTTCAGATAACTGACAGGAGTTACTTTCACATCAAAACTTCCACGAGGAGTAGCACCACTTATTCCATCCGTCAAAGGCTCTTTTTTCGTCGGAAGAAACAAACCGTCTTCATATTTCACTCCCCGCGAATGACACCAGTGCGGCAATGCCTCTTTTCTACGATTCTTCCCGGCAGCCTGCCAAGATTGGGTGGCTATTTTATGGGTTACATACACGGTAGAGAGATACTTTCCACTTAAATCTTCCGTCCAAACAGCAATCTGAGGCGGATTTTTCTTCTTGATGCCCAGAAACAAAGGAAAGTCATGCAACCATGCATCTCCTTGTTCCATACTTATTCTCACATCATTATCGCCATATTCCATCAAGTCGTTATTGCAAGAACAGAATACCGACAAAAACATACTTATCCAAGTCAACATACACATCTTTTTCATCTCTGTTTATCATTAAACCAATTATCCACTATCCGGTCAATCCCTTCTTCGAGCTGCTTCCATCCTTCTTCATCCTGTATATATATACCATTGAATTCAGGACAATTCTCGGATAATAGAATAAGATAGGTAATTGAAGAAGTAATGAGCGTAGCCAGTGAAGCTACCTTCCTCTGTGAAAATCCCGATATGCGGCAAACTTCATTTATAAGTTCCATACCTTTTGCTTCCCTTTTATCACGAACGTCTTTCACAACCTTATTCGTACTATATAGCTCCCAACGATACAAACGTCGGAGAGTATAGTTTTCCCGAAGTATACAAATCTGCTTTTTAAACGTTTCCTTTATCAATTCCTGCAATTGTTCCGGCTCCGATAACTCCCACTGAAAGTTAATCCAGAAATCATGCCTCTTAATATAAGCGGCTATCAATCCGTCCAATGAATCAAAATAACGATAAATAAGCATCTTCGAGACGTTTGCCTTTGCAGCAACAGCATTGACTCCCAAGTTCTCGAAACCTTTTTCTTCGATTAGTTCATCCACTGCATCCAGCAGAATTCTTTCCGTCACTTCTCTATTCCTGCTCTTTACTACTTCTTTTTCCATAAAGCATATTTTCTTATTTGTTGGGCACAAACATAAGTTACCGAACGGTAACATACAAGAGAAATCAAGGAAAAGTTATCATTTTGTTTCGAATAACTAATCGACTCACCCGGGTGAGTCGATTGATTGACCTTGGTGAATCATTTGGTTCACCAAGGTGGAGCAATCGATTTACCTGGGTGAATCAATTAGATTGTGCATACAAAACAATAAAAAAGAGGTAGAGAAACTTCTTTCCCCACCTCTTCTATCTATCAAACCAATATCTGATTTATCTTCTTTAAAGGATTGACTTTACTGTTTCAAGCATTCCTTTTTCCTGAATAGAATCAAGGTAAGATTTAACCATATCGGTTAATCCCGGAATATTGTTTAAGTCTTCTCCCCAAATGAAATCGGCAGCCAGAACCCCTTCTGCTACTTTCTTTGTGCAACCTGTAGCCCAAAGATTCTTCAACAAATCCATAATTTCCTGTGAATCGTTTGGAGTGATTTCTGCACCATCCGCACGTTTTCCGCCTTTATAATAAGTAATGATAGCAGCAAGTCCGAGAACCAATCCCTTAGGAAGCTCCCCTTTACGCTGCAAATATACCTTTAATCCCGGAAGGTCACGAGTTTCATATTTAGGGAATGAATTAAGCATGATAGAAGTTACCTGATGGTCTACGAACGGATTGTTGAAGCGTTCCAGAACATCGCCTGCAAACTTTTCAAGTTCGTCTTTCGGAAGATTCAATGTTTCCATCAATTCACCAAACATAACCTTGTTGATGTATTTACCAACAACCTCGTGTTGACAAGCATTGCGAACGATATTGATTCCCGAAAGATAAGCAACGGGAGAAAGGACTGTGTGAGGACCGTTCAACAAAGTTACCTTACGTTCATGGTAAGGAGCTTCGGAAGGAACGAACAACACATTTAAACCTGCCTTGTTTGCTGGGAACTCTGTTGCAACAGACTCGGGAGCTTCGATTACCCAAAGGTGGAAAATCTCTGCCTGAACAACCAAGTTATCATCATATTGAAGTTTCTCTTTGATAGCAGCAATATCCTTACGTGGGAATCCCGGAACAATGCGGTCTACCAATGTTGCATAAACACCGCAAGCTTCCTCAAACCATTTCTTGAAGTCTTCACCAAGGTTCCACAGTTCGATATATTGATAAATAGTTTCTTTCAGCTTATGTCCGTTCAGGAAGATAAGCTCGCAAGGGAAAATAATTAAACCTTTACTCTTATCGCCATTGAAAGTTTTGTAACGGTGATAAAGTAATTGAGTCAATTTGCCCGGATAAGAAGATGCAGGAGCATCGGTCAGCTTGCAAGAAGGATCGAAAGCAATACCTGCTTCGGTAGTATTAGAGATAACAAAACGCATTTCGGGTTGTTCCGCCAACTTCATGAAATCAGCATTTTGAGTATAAGGATTCAAAGCACGGCTGATTACATCTATTCTTGTCAGGCTATTTACTGTCTCACCTTTATCCAATCCTTGCAGATTAACGTGGTATAAGCAATCTTGAGCATTCAGCATGTCCACCATACCTTTATCGATAGGCTGAACTACAACCACGCTGCTGTTAAAGTCAGCCTTTTCGTTCATATTGTAGATAATCCAGTCTACAAATGCACGCAAGAAATTACCTTCACCAAATTGGATAATACGCTCCGGGCGTTGTACCTTTGGAGCTGTTTCTTTGTTTAATGCTTTCATTTTAATATATAATTAGAGTTTATACGAATTCAAAATAATAATCAATGTTGTCTTTCATCAGTACATCAATAGGCATATACTTCAACGGTTCCACATCTTGCTTAAAGACAACTTTATCCACCAATGCTTTTACGGCGCAATAACCTTGCAATCCGGGACGCTGCCCCAGAAGATAAGTAACATAGCCTTCCTGCATCAATGAGACGTTTTGAGGTAGTAAGTCGTACCCAATAAGACCGTTCATTCTTTTATCATTTTGTTTCAGGAAGTTTGCAACTTCGTAAACACGCGAATTAAAAACAACTCCCATGGTTACTTGCGGATGTTGCTCAAAGAAGTCGGTCAATATCTGTTCATTTCCTTTTTCGTTACCTTTATTAAGGATAACCTCATGCATTTTCAAAGAACCATAATTTTCATTCAGATATTTTAAAAAACCCTTCAAACGCCTTTGCATTTGAATCTCGGAAGGATTTGCTTTTTCATTATTGAGGAACAATACTAATTCTTCCTGCCCGGAATATTCGCGCATTAAAATCTTTGCGGCAATGTATCCGCTCTGGAAAGAATCCTGCCCGATGTATTTCAATGCCCCTACTCCTTCTACATTCACATCGACAAGAGCAAACGGAATATTCAGTTCATTCAGTTCCTTCGTTATCAAGTAAGTTTCATCCTGAAAGTTTGGAGCCAGCAACACAGCATCGGGAGCTTTCGCTTGTAACTGTCTGCCTGCCTCTTGGTAAGATGCTAAACTGTTATGATCATAAATTAAATAATCAACTTTTACATTGAACGGCTTTAATTCTTGCGCAGCCTTGTCGATTCCCGCCGCTACCGACGACCAATAATCGTTTCCCGCGAATTTAGGAATGAAGCAACAAACCGTATATTTCTTTTTTGCCGCCAAACCTATCGCAAACATATTGGGGCGGTAATCTATCTCATCCAAAACCTTTTGTACTTTCTGACGGCTGACTTCGGAAACTTCTCCACGATTATGCAAAACTCTATCTACTGTCCCTGCAGAAACACCTGCCAACTTAGCTATATCCTTTATTGTGTAGTTCTTATCTTCCATAGTAATAGATGTTGATTGTATTTAATAGACTCTCAAAGTAAAGAGTTTAAAATTCATAAATAATAGCCGCAAATATACGAAATATTTTGTTATTCCAAATGATTTTCCTACTTTCGTGTCCGATAACGGTTAATAAAACTAAAATTAAGAAAAGAACAGCCTTATTGACCTTATATTAAACGTGTATTTCAAATTTTAGTAACATTTACATACTTAAAAACACAAGATTATGAAAAATTTTATGGGAAAGGACTTCCTTTTGCAGACAGAGACAGCAAAAGAGCTATATCATGAACATGCTGCCAAAATGCCTATCATCGACTATCACTGCCACTTAATTCCCCAAATGGTTGCAGATGACCATAAATTCCGTTCATTAACGGAAATCTGGTTGGGTGGCGACCACTATAAATGGCGTGCAATGCGTACTAACGGTGTAGATGAACGTTATTGCACCGGTACCGACACTTCGGATTGGGAAAAGTTTGAGAAATGGGCGGAGACGGTTCCTTACACAATGCGTAACCCGTTATATCACTGGACACATCTTGAACTAAAGACAGCATTTGGTATTGATAAAATCTTAAGCCCAAAGACTGCACGTGAAATATTTGATGAATGTAACGAAAAACTTGCTCAACCGGAATATTCAGCCCGGGGAATGATGCGTCGCTACAATGTGGAAACAGTTTGTACAACTGACGATCCTATTGATTCTTTGGAATATCACATCAAAACACGTGAAAGCGGATTTGAAATCAAAATGCTTCCCACTTGGCGTCCCGATAAAGCAATGGCAGTAGAAGTTCCTGCAGACTTCCGTGCTTACATGGAAAAACTTTCTCAGGTTAGCGGTGTCAGGATCTCTACTTTTGACGATATGATCACTGCACTTCGTAAGCGCCATGACTTCTTTGCCGAACAAGGCTGCAAACTATCCGACCACGGAATTGAAGAATTTTATGCAGAAGATTATACTGACGAAGAAATCAAAGCTATATTTAATAAGGTATATGGAGGTAAAGAACTGACTCGTGAAGAAATCTTGAAGTTCAAATCGGCTATGCTTGTTGTATTTGGTGAAATGGATTATGAAAAGGGTTGGACTCAACAATTCCACTATGGTGCTATCCGTAATAACAACTCTAAGATGTTTAAGCTTTTAGGTCCTGATACAGGTTTCGATTCAATCGGTGAATTTACTACAGCTAAAGCTATGTCCAAGTTCCTCGATCGTTTGAATTCAAGAGACAAATTGACAAAAACAATCCTTTATAACTTGAATCCATGTGCTAATGAAGTTATTGCAACTATGCTCGGCAACTTCCAGGACGGTACAGTTCCGGGAAAGATTCAATTCGGTTCAGGATGGTGGTTCCTCGACCAAAAAGATGGCATGGAAAAACAAATGAATGCACTCTCCGTACTTGGATTGTTGAGCCGTTTCGTAGGTATGTTGACAGACTCACGCAGTTTCTTGTCTTACCCACGCCATGAATACTTCCGTCGTACGCTATGTAACCTTGTTGGACGTGACGTTGAGAACGGGGAAATTCCTTCTTCTGAAATGGAACGCATTAATCAAATGATTGAAGATATAAGTTATTACAATGCAAAGAACTTCTTCCAGTTCTAAACGGAATAAATCATAATAGAAATATTACGGGCAGCCTGTTTCGCAGGTTGCCCATTTTTTTGTTTCTTCATCTGCTTTTGTGGAAATAACCATCCCCCATTTACACTTTTTGCATTATGTTTATAAACAAAGACTAAGTAATCGTAAGAAAGATAGGACCAAAACAAAATCAAAGGATAATCCGTTATCTTTGTGTAATTTCATAAAATGGCTCATACGAAATGGATATTCTGAACGAATGGATTGGCAACATAAACGATATACTGTGGACTTATATTCTTATCATCATGCTTTTGGGATGTGCAATATGGTTTACCATCAAAACCAAATTTGTACAATTCAAAATGATAGGAGAAATGTTACGCCTACTTACCGAATCCGGGAGCAAAGGACATGCCAATGGCGAGAAACATATATCCTCTTTCCAAGCATTTGCCATTTCATTGGCAAGCCGCGTAGGGACAGGTAATCTTGCCGGAGTAGCCACAGCTATTGCTATTGGAGGCCCCGGTTCTATCTTTTGGATGTGGATTATTGCTCTGTTAGGAGCTGCAAGTGCTTTCGTTGAATCTACCCTTGCACAACTATATAAAATACGTGGAAAAGATTCATTCATCGGTGGCCCTGCCTATTATATTCAGCGGGGACTTAAGCTACGGTGGATGAGTATTTTATTTGCCGTGCTCATTACAATAACATTCGGATTTGCCTTTAACTCGGTACAAAGTAATACCATTTGCGCAGCCTTCGAAAGCGCTTTTAATTTCGACCATATTATCATGGGAATCATATTAACTATTCTTACGTTAGTCATTATTTTCGGAGGAGTGCAACGCATCGCAAAAGTCAGTGGGATTATTGTTCCTGTCATGGCATTGAGCTATATATTTCTGGCTTTAGGCATTGTACTATTTAATATAACAGAACTTCCGCATGTTATAGAATTAATTGTAGGTAATGCGTTTGGTTGGGAACAAATAGCCGGAGGAAGTGTCGGTGCAGCATTGATGCAAGGAATAAAAAGAGGGCTGTTTAGCAATGAAGCCGGTATGGGTTCTGCCCCTAACGCTGCTGCAACCGCTAATGTTTCACATCCTGTAAAACAAGGATTGATTCAAACTTTGGGTGTTTTCACCGATACATTAATTATATGTACCTGCACTGCTTTCATCATCTTATTCAGCGGTGCTCCCCTTGATGGTACTGCCAACGGAGTACAGTTAACCCAACATGCACTCAACAATGAAATTGGTAGTATCGGAGGGATATTTGTCGCTGTTGCTTTATTCTTCTTCGCTTTTAGCAGCATATTGGGAAACTACTATTATGGTGAAGCCAATATCCGGTTTATAACCCGCAAACGCAAATATGTTTTCATTTATCGCATATTGGCAGGTGCAATGGTTATGTTTGGTGCTTTAGCCAACTTGAATCTTGCATGGAGTTTGGCCGACATCACTATGGGATTAATGGCTATCTGCAACCTGATAGCAATCTCACTCTTGGGCAAATATGCATTCCGTTTGTTAAAAGACTATCGTCAACAGAAAAAAGCCGGTATCAGTAGTCCTGTATTTACAAAAGACAAAATGAAAGATATTGAAGACGAATTGGAGTGTTGGTAATCAAAAAACAAAAAAAGATGGAAATAACTTCCATCTTTCTTCAATTCTGTACACCCTCAGGGACTCGAACCCTGGACCCATTGATTAAGAGTCAATTGCTCTACCAGCTGAGCTAAGAGTGCATTGTTTATTTCTCAATTGCGGTTGCAAAAGTAGGCTTTTTATTTCATTTAACCAAACAAATAATTAGCTTTTTTGCCATATTTTTCCAACTCACTCAAACTCATAGAGTTCTGATGGGGTACTTCGTTTTAAAGCTATTACTTGAACATCTTTTCCTGCTACAATTCCTTTCTCCCGTAACTTCCATTCCACGGTTTTATAGGCAAGTTCCGGATGATTATTATCTTTACTTAAATGACAGAGCCAAATGTATTTTAGTTTTTCAGATATATGTTCAGCCAAGAATTCTGCTGTATCGGTATTGCACATATGCCCGTTAGGACCGGAAATACGCTCTTTCAGATAGTAAGGATATGGTCCCATTTTCAACATTTCTTCATCATAGTTTGCCTCAAGTATCAAATAATTGGCACGGCAAATATATTCCGCAGCTATGGAAGTTATATGTCCAAGGTCGGTAAGAAATGAGAATGTTTTTCCGTCGGCTTCAATACAATACCCGACATTATCCGTCCCGTCATGCGGAACTTCGAATGCATGTATTGTGAAATCTCCCAAACATACATGATTGTTTTTCTCAATATAGCGTACACTAGTAGAAAGCTTTTCCGTCATACAATAACTACGGTTAATCCCCTCATGTACTTTCTGTGTAGAATAAACCGGTATATTATATTTTTCTCCTAAATGTCCCACTGCCTTAATATGGTCTGCATGGTCATGGGTTACAAATACAGCTTGTATGGACTCTAAAGAAATGCTAATTTCTTTCAGGCTCTTCTTTATAGTACGGATGCCTATTCCGGCATCAATCAATATTCCTGTGTTTGCGGTGCCCAGATAATAGCAGTTTCCACTGCTACCACTTGCCAGGCTTATAAATCGTATCTTCATCTCAGTCTGTTTAAAATAAAAATGCCACCACTTTTGAGGCAAAGTGATGGCAAATATACAATAAAAAAGCTTTTTATTGCTTATACTTTTTTCTTTTTGTCGATGGATTCGGTTATTTTAGCAAATGCAAGTAATGCAAATGCCGCAATCAAACCGATTCCGGCAAAGTAATACCAAATGTAATGTGCATGTACGCTGGCAGCTTCCCACGCTTCACGACTATCAAATAAGATTGGATCGGGACAATATTTAGTAAGCAGAATACCTGCCAAACCAAATCCGAAAATGGAAGAAAGGAAGGAATGAAGATGGCTGAATCCTAAATATAAACCTTCCTCTCCCTTAGGTGCCTGCAAGGAGAAATACTCCAAATATCTCGGTGAAATAAAACACTCCGCCAAAGCTTGTACCACAATCCCAAGCACCATCATCAATGTAATGTTACTGAGTCCTGAAATAACTTCGTTGTCTAACAAGTTCCCACAAGCCATTAACAAAGCCGATACAGGAATAAGGAACATACCGATATTCATGGAAGTAATAGCTGTTTTCTTTGCCATAAGACGGGTAATGAAACTAACACAGCACACCACGATGAAAGGATTTACATTGGCAATCCACCCCGGCTTGGCAGTTTCACCTGCCATACGAATCACATATTTAGGCATTGTTGCATACAACTGCTGTTGAACTATCCAGAATCCTGTAACGATAAGTATTAAAACCAACAAACGCCAATTACAGATGATTCGCAAAAAGCCTTGTCCTATTTCACGCATGCTTTTTCCTTCACCGGCATTGTGAGTAGATTTATAGAAAAAGATAACCGCCAACAAAGCAATAAATGTCATTGAGAATGAAAAATAGTTGATATAAATATAGGCTTCCTCTCCTATAAAATCTCTCAATGGATCAATAATTGTTTTTCCTGTGAATGCACCGATATTCACCATCATATAGAAAATAGAATAACCTCGTGCACGGGTTGCTTCGGTAGTTTCTCTGGCTACGGAACCGGAGATTACGGATTTAATAAAGGAGCCTCCAATCATTATTATGACAAGAACCGGCACAATCAGCCACCGGTCGGGAGTATTTTGCAAACCATTAAACACGGTAGTTTTGCCATATTCCACCAATCCACTGGCTTCAAGCAAGGTTGGCAGTAGGCCTAAACCTAAATATCCGATGGAAAGCAGTGAAAAAGCAATAATCATTGACTTACGGAAACCTATTTTATCAGCATAAGCACCCGAGAAAATGGGAAGAAGATATAAACCACCGGAGAATAAGCCGGAAATCATACTTGCCTCGAAATCATTGAAGCCTAATGTAGTTGAAAGATAAATTGTTAATACGATGAATATGGCATAATATGCCATTCGCTCAAACAGTTCGACTGAATTGGCTACCCAAAAGGCACTTGTAAAGCCTTTTTTGGTCGTCTTAGGGGAATTGTTCATAGTTATTTACGTGTTCTTATTTATATGAATTTGAGCGTAAAGATAAGAAAATAATCGATGAAACGCCTAAAATTTGGAAATCCTGATATTATTTCGTATATTAGCAGAACGAAAAAGAAGGACCTAAGTACTTCGGTTCCTTTTATAATATCCTCACCTAACCCAAGTTACGCTACGTCTTCTCACGAGTTACACTACTGCAACTCGACTGATACACTACGTCTTCTTGGCAGTTACACTACTGTAACTCGCTTACATGTCCCATCGTTTTTCCTTAGTTGTCCTTACGTTTTCTTATAGTTAACAGGTTGAATCCAATAAAAAAGGCAATCCCTTATAATCAAGGATTGCCTTAAAGCATTATTTTATTCTATTTCCTTTCTTGTAGATTCTATTTTTTACCAACAGGATGTGCCTTCACCCATGAATCGGGAGCTCCGATCTGAACAAAGTCAAGCATCAGAATAACATTTTCTTTGGAACTATCATCCAGCCATTCTTTCCAATAACCGGGATTATCCTGTTTGGCAAAACCTTCAGGCATTTGAGCAAACTCTTTAATTCCTTCCCCAAGTGCCTTGATATCGCCTTTACCTTTTACCTTAGCATCATCTAAAGCAGAATTCAATTTAGAGAATACTTTATAGTTCTCATTGCGAGCGATCCCAGAACCTTCAAACTGATAGATCGTAGGATGATTACCGGGGTATTTAGCCCATCCACCACTGAATTGCACATTCGGGTACTTTACCAAACATTCTTTGCAAAGGGCTTTGAACTGCTCATCTTGGCTTGTACCAATCTTCTCACTATTTTCAAGTGCGAATATAACAGCACAACCTCCTTTTTCATTCAAAAAGTCAAGAACCGTATATGCATTTTCCGAAGTGAATTCCAACTCACCATGAGCAAAACATGGAGTATTATTTATAAAACGAATTCTTAAATCAAACAAACGAACACCAAAATTGTACTGCTGCTTATAAGTCAAACTTTGGCATTTGGCAAATGGCCACATGGCAATTTTCTTCCAGTCTCCGGCAGGTTTCAAATAAGTCATAGAATTGTGAGTTCCCAACTTCCGAGATTCCTGAGCATTAATCGCTAATGATACCGCAAACAATAAAAGGATAGCACTTATCCCTAACAAATAACATCTTTTCATCTTTCAATAGATTTAATCATTAATTATATGTAAAGGTAAGTGCTTTCAACGAAATCTTCTAAAAAATCTCCATATTTTTTCGCCTTCCATTTCTTATCTTATTTAAAGATAAGGAATTACAGTTATGTAAATACCTGTTATTATAGCCGATGTTATGACTCCCGATATATTGGCTCCCAAAGCATCTCCAAGAATAAAAGATTCCGGATTATCTTTACTAACCAACTTCTGGGCTACTTTTGCAGTAGTTGGAACGCAACTGACAGCTGCAATTCCAATCACCGGATTATAGTTACCCTTCTTGATGAAATACATGATATATCCGCCAATAATACCTCCTATACCGGAGAGGAGTAATGCTGTGATACCTAATACCAACAGTTTAAGAATCTTCGGATCTAATAATAGTTTGGCATCACAGAGTACGCCTAATAATAAACCTAACATGAAAGTTGAACCATATAACAGAGGACCACTCACAAAATCATAAATATGTTTCATACCCGATTCCCGAACTGCAACTCCCAAGAATAAAGAAAAGAACAAAGGGGAAGCCACAGGAAAAAGGAAACACAAAACAGCACACAATATAACAGCGAATGCCAGTTTTACTTTTGCATCATAGTTCTTTGGAGCTTTCTTTTCTACCATTTTAATGGCACGCAAACGTTTCGGAATAAGCAGCTTTACCAAATAAGGATAACCGCCATAAGTAAGACCTAAATAAAGATAAGCAACAACGGTAATAGGCACAAACAAATGTTTTGCCAAAGCGAGGGAAGTGAACAACACCATCGGACCATCGGCACCTCCTACCATAGCAACAGATGCACTTTCCTGATCTGTCAAGCCGAAAGCGGAAGCAATAGGGAGAGTCAGAAAAGTTCCCAACTCTGCACACAGAGCAAGAAAAAGGCTGGCAAATGGCTTCTGGAGAAGAAAACCAACATCGAGTAGCGTGCCTATACCCATAAATACAAAACAGGCTATTAATCCATTGCTAAAAGTAAGCGTATAAACAGGTTGCAGGAAATCTATCTGCATGGTATTCATCAGTTCATCCGTATCAGACAACATCGGATCAAGGAAAAGGTTGCTTAAAGCACCATCGGGCATGATTAAAGTTCCGCAGTTAATGGCTATCATTCCTAATCCCATCGGAATCATAACCATAGGTTCCAATACTCCTTTCCAGCCCAAATAAACAAGCAAAAAGCCTAAAGCTATCAGAAATATACGTGCACTTGCCAAAAGATAACCACTTTGCATCATCGTTCCAAAGCCTTGAAACAGGCTTCCAAAATCTATATTTTCCATTTATAATAGTATTTAATGTTATTTCTTGCGAGAAGAAGATTTCTTATTGTTGTATTTATTGCGTGGATTCTTCATTTCTTCCTCCTCGTGCAAATACATCATTTTTGTATCAGGATAATAATAATCCATTAAATCAAGTTTTGAAGCTCCGTGACTTACTCCATGATAATATCCGGGCTGGTGCATTCCCTCCAAATCCGGATTCACACCACGACTCCAATTCTCTCGTTCATCATCAGGTAAATCAAGTTCATTGGCAACTTCATCATTCTTTAATAACTCTGCCAGTTTGGCACGCATTTTCTTCCATTTCCTTAATCTTTGCAGTTCTATTTGGTGAGAACTGTAAAAGTCCATAGAGTCGGCAGATACTGCAATCAATTTAATGACTGCTGCTACAACGAAGCCTATAATGAAAGTAAGCCCCATCATAGCCAATGTAGACGATAATAAGTTTAACATAGATATAATATTTTAAAAGTACATGCTTAAAAGCCATTACATATATATTCAATATGCAACGGACAACTTCTTGTAAGCAGAAATAGTAATTTCCGTGTAAAAAGAATCTGGATTTAAATAAGAATATTCCTCAAGGTATAGACAAAATACCTATATGAAGACTTTACATAATTGATATTTGAATATAAATTTTTGCCTTTCTCTTGAGTATTCAAAGAAGAAAGAATACGAATGGTAGAAGCCAATTTTAATGTTTTAGGAGTGCATATATTTCTTGAAAAAGAAAGTGCAGAGAAAGTTCCTTCACAAAGTTTAATATCGGTAGCCATAACTCCATCGAAAACAGAATCAAAATTCAGATATGCCAACCTTGCTTCCGTATCCGATGAAATTTGGCAAAATGATTCTGTATAACCGAGTTCAGCAAAGTCGTGGGCTGCCATTTTCATGTGCTGTCCATGCATTTCATCCTTTGCCACACCTAAAATCAGCATAAGGATTATGCCTGTCAATATACAAAATACATGTTTTGCCATAACGGATACAAACGTAATACTTTATTTATCATAATTACACTATTACTTGTATTCGTTATAACAATTATAAGAACTTTTAAGTTTTCAAAGAAGTCCCATTTCTTTTTTCAAATCAAGAACTGCATCGGTAAGTTCAGGGCGGTCGTCTGAAATGCTGCCAACATAATTAATGAACTCTTGTTCCGTCTGCACACCATTAAATTTTTTATCATTCAACAGCTTTGTACAAAGAGTACCAATATGGTCTTTTCTATCTTTGTTTGCTTTGACAAATGCTTTAATCTTTTCCATAATTTATCTTTTATTCATTAAAACTATTCACTAAACTGCATATCGGCTTTTTTGTTCATTTCTCTATCTATTATTAATAAATGTACACGAACTATTATGAGCGTAAATTTGTTTAAAATTAAATATTAATCACTTTATATAAATATGACTATGTTATACAAATTTTTATTCCCTGCCAGCCCGAGCAGTACACGGGTTTCATTATTTTTACTTGTAGTGAGAATCATATTCGGTTGCCTGTTGTTATCGCACGGGGTGCAGAAACTTATGAATTTTACTGAACTTTCGCAAGTATTCCCCGATCCATTAGGAGTGGGACACAAATTATCTTTAATTCTAGCTATATTTGGAGAATTGTTTTGTTCTTTAGGTTTTATCTTTGGTTTCTTATATCGGCTTGCCATGCTTCCAATGATATTTACTATGGGAATGGCTTTCTTCGTCATTCATAGACAAGATGCATTTTCTGTTAAAGAATTAGCTTTCGTCTATTTAGTTATATTTATATTAATGTACATTGCCGGTCCGGGTAAATTTGCCATCGACCGTTATTTTGCATTGAAGCATCAGTAAAAAGAAAATTATCTGATGAATATTATCTTTTTTACGCTAAAAAGGATATATTTGCATCACAAAAGCAGTTATTATGTTCATTTCATAAGACTGTTAGTACATTAATTATTTAAATTTATAAACTAAAATCCAGTGCAATGAGAAAAAGTAAAATGTCTCTTGTTTTCGCAGTTATTCTTAGCGGAAGCTTTTTATTCAGCTCATGTGTAGGTTCGTTCGGTTTATTTAACCGCATGGCTACATGGAACCAGCACATCGGAAACAAATTCGTTAATGAACTTGTATTTTTGGCTTTAAACATCATCCCCGTGTATGGAGTATGTTACCTTGCCGATGCCTTAGTCATTAACTCAATCGAATTCTGGTCCGGTTCCAATCCTATGGCAAACGTAGGTGATATAAGAAAAGTAAAAGGTGAGAACGGAGAATATCTTGTTAAAACTTTAGAGAATGGATATTCTATCAGTAAAGAAGGTGAAACTGCTACCACCGATTTAATCTTCAACCAAGAAACTCAAACCTGGAGCGCTATATCAGAAGGTGTAAGCTCTGAATTATTGAAGATGAATAATGACGGTACCGCCACTTTGTTCATGCCTGATGGAACAACAATGAAAGTTACTCTCGATGCTAACGGAACTATTGCCGCACGCCAAGCCACTATGATGGGCTCTTCATTCGTTGCAGTCAGATAGTTTTATGAAAGCATTTGCTAGGTTTCTGTCAATATTGCTATGCCTTACTTTTTGTTTCTCATGTAAACACACACCAGAACAAGAAGTAGAGAATGTGACCAAAGAATTCGTTGAAGCTCTGTATAATTTGGATTTTGAAAAAGCCCAAAAGTATTGTACCTCACAATCGAGTGCAATTATTAATTTTCTTGCTTCCAATGTGTCAGAAGAACATCTTTCAATGGTAAAGAAAGCCGGGAAGGCTCAAGTAGATATTCTAAAAGCAGATATAAACGAAGACGGAACCACTGCAACAGTTATATGTAAAATAGCCAATTACCTAAAACTTAGTTTACTGGACAATCAATCTCACATTGATAAAGAAACCGAAAAAGAAATAGACCTGATAAAAGAAAAAGGTAAATGGTTAGTTGACATACATATGTAAAAATTGTTGTTATAATATTGAAATAGGCTGCTTCGCGATGAAACAGCCTATTTTTATTTTCCATATTATAATCAGAACGGATAACCTACTGCAAAATGGAAAGCAAAATCACGACTGAACTTCGGATGAATGATAGGATAACGATCTTTACCCTTCTCATACTCAGGATTTACAGCCTTCATACCACCATCAAAACGAATCACAAAGAAATCGAAATCGAAACGTATTCCCAATCCATAAGCTACTGCTATTTGTTTATAGAAAGTATTGAAGCGGAACTGACCACCGGGTTGATCTTTGTAATCACGGATAGTCCATATATTTCCGGCATCAATAAAAGCTGCCCCATTTATCTTCCAAAATAGATGAGTACGATATTCCACATTCATATCCAGTTTGATGTCTCCCGTTTTATTCATGAAATCAATACTCTCATCATTTCCTTTAAAGCTGCCGGGACCTAATGTTCTGACAGACCATCCACGTACACTGTTTGCCCCACCGGCAAAATATCTTTTCTCAAATGGCAAGACAATAGAATTACCATAAGGATAGGCTACTCCTAAACCAACATGGAAAGCAAATGAATTTCGCTTATCAATGGCAATATTCTTTGCAAAATCAAAATCTCCCTTAACATATTGTGCATAAGCAATATTCAAAATAGAATAAGCCCCGTCGGTAGTTTGTTGATGAATAAGTTTGGATATTCCATATAATACATTACCCGCAGATTCGACACTTGCACGAATAGAGTATGAATTGGAAGTTGTGGCATTATTGATATATCCTCCACCTGCACTGTTAAAATTAAATGTATATCCCGTCTTTACAATCATAAGATTCTTATAATTCTCTTTCAGGATAAAATTTTGGCTTCCTTCCTTATCAAGATATTCTTCCTGAAACTTCGGAGAAATCCACGGCATATAGATATAGTTAATGTCCAATAAATCCACACGATGCTGTGTCCTCAATTTCTGGCTCCATTTATAGCTCCATGAGGCAGAAGCAATCGTACGGGAAAACTCCGGACGGATTTGGGAATTATATTGTACTCCTACTTCGGAAGTTGCTTTTACACGTTTTCTGAAATCAGAAGAAAGGAAGGGGAACATAAATCTTGGAAAGTTGATACTTGTTTCCACCCCATATTCTTTATAATTACCATTTCCATAATCGGAGCTTGTTATTGCTTCATAAGCACCGCGAAGCTTGATTGTGAAAGTTTCCGAACCTTTGAATAAATTACGATGCTGGAATGAGACCGATGCTGCAGCTCCCAAATCTCCGGCTGAGTTAGTACCCTCTAATTCGGCAGAAAACGATTTAAACTTGCCTTTAGTCAACATTATATAAGCATTCAATTTGGTGCTATCTCCCTCCTGTTTCTCTACAAAACGTACATTTGTATATTTCAGTGCTTTTAATCTTCCGAAAGAACTGTACGTATTTTGTACAGCATGCTCATTATATAGCTGCCCTTTAGAAAAACGGGTATTGTTCAACAACACTTTCGGACGCAAGAAAAGTTTGTCTTTAAAATAGATAGGAAAGCCATTATAATGAATTGAATCATTAATATCTATGCCTGATAAAGAATTTGTATTCAATCCATCGTAATCCGTTACATAACTTATATTCTCTATTTTATACTGATAATGATCCCTGGGCTTATCTTCCGGATTACTTTTATAGGGTAAAATATGCATAGTTATATCCACAGCGTAAGTATTGCGCACAGTGTCGGCCGTATAGCTGATAAAATCTTTATTGAATTTATAATAACCATTCTGCAACAGATAATTGGTAATTCTGTCACGTTCTGCATCCAATACATTGACATCAAAAAGCATTCCCGGTTTTAGTTTTATATTCGCAGAATCTTTTTTCCAATAATGTTCAATATTTCGGTCACTGATATTATATCTGATATTATTAACCACATAAGGTCTGCCTGCTGCAAAATGATAAGTAAGTTTCATTTTTTTCTTCTTACTCACTTTTTTCTCAGTCTTTACAGAAGCACCCATATATCCCATGTTATTAAGAGCTTTGGTTATTTCCTCCTGAGAACGGTCTGCTGCACTCTCATCATAAATAACCGGCGCATCTCCTATCCTACGCAAGAATTTATTGTACCACTTGGTGGAATCCCTTCCGGAAAGATTATATGTGTAAAGTGGAATCTTTATAAGACTGAACCATTTAGCATTGGGATTTTGACGAACATATCCCCTAACAGCTGAAGGCTTTACTTCTTTACTATCCGAAATGACTTTTACCTCATCAAGCAAATAAGAGCCCTCCGGCACAAACTTTGTAGCGGCACAAGAAGTTAATGCTAGAAATAGAAAAAAATATATGGAATTGCGAAAGCCTTTATTCATACGTGTTTGTCCTAAGATGGCAAAAAGCATACAAATATAATCCATATTTTCTTTAACGGAAATAGGTAACGAATAAAAAAATCTTTTTAGCTTTGTTACCTCATTATTTTAATGATAAACTCAAGAAGTATGTTAAGCAAAAACAAAATCAAATATATTCGTTCACTGGAGTTAAAAAAGAATCGTAAAGAAGAAAAAGTATTTGTTGCAGAAGGATATAAACTCGTCAGTGATCTATTAGGAGTCTTTGATTGTAAACTTCTTATAGCTACCGATAATTGGCTGCGAGCCAATCCTAAACTAAAAGCCGGAGAAGTTATCGAAGTAAATAATGAAGAACTGACAAAAGCAAGTTTCTTAAAAACTCCCCAGGAAGTGCTTGCTGTTTTCGCCCAACCCGATTACTCTACTGATATTTCGGTTGTGAAGCATTCCCTCTGTTTGGCTTTAGATGATGTACAAGATCCGGGTAATATGGGAACCATTATCCGTCTTGCCGACTGGTTTGGCATAGAGCATATATTTTGTTCAATGAATACAGTTGATGTATATAATCCTAAAACTATACAAGCAACAATGGGAGGCATTGCAAGAGTGAAACTGCACTACTGTTCCCTCACAGAATTAATAGGTCAACTGAGTGATACTCCTGTCTACGGGACATTCCTTAACGGAAACAATATTTATAAGGAACAACTATCTAAAAACGGTTTAATTATAATGGGTAATGAGGGAAACGGAGTGAGCCATGAAGTAGAGAAACTTATTAATAAACGGTTATACGTACCTAACTATCCACAAGAAAGAGAAACTTCCGAATCCTTGAACGTAGCAATTGCAACAGCCGTTGTCTGTGCCGAATTTAGAAGACAAGCATTACTCTAAGCGTTTCAGAGTAATGCCATTGATTAGCTGATAAGCATATACGGGTAAGTCAGACAACACATTGCCGTCTGTATCTACTTCAACATCACCGATTGCAGACTCTGATGTAGAAAGAATAATCGTCCCTCCTATCCACAAAGTAGATTCTGTTTCTTCCACTAATGGAAAAACATGAAATACACATCCGCCTTTCAACTCAACGGCATATTGCTTTAAGCATTTATTAGAAGACAAATACAGGAAATGGGAAGCATACCTTTTCATCTCCTCACCTCCCTATTATTATTTCCTTTACGTGGACGCGGACGATCCATATCATGCGGACTTCTTCTCACAGGTTGTTCCTGTTCCACTTTCACAGCCTCCTGCTTCTTTATGGAATCTTTCTTGGCAACAGCATCTTTTGCCTTTTTTATGGAATCATTTTTAAGTGAATCACTTAATAGAATTTTTTGTTTCTCCTTATTTAGGCTGTCCTGCTCCGGTCTATGATAACGGAATAAACTAATCTCATCCACTAAAAGAGCAGTCTTGATGCTATCCTCCGGTAAATAAACAAAACCGTTAATCTCTTTTATTTTATATGCAGAATCGGACTTTAAACTAAGTGTATGCCATCCGGATTCTTCAATCTTTTTAGTTGTCGCTAATATTGAATCATTCTCAAAAGTTAAAGACATAGCCATAACAGCCTGTACTTTTTGTTTATCGGAGCTCGATTTTAAGAAATCATACCGCATTCTCCAACGAATCTCATCATATGCTTTGAAATTAGAGTCCGTAGGCAAAGTAAATGTAATTCTGTCGGAAGCAAAAGCCGGAGTCAGTTTATAAAGTTTCTTATCATACCACACGTTTACCGTATCTCCCCGTTCAGACATCTTCGGTTTCTTATCACGGACAGCTATCAGATGGTTGATGGCACCCTGATCGTCTTTCAAGCGTTTCGTGACATTGGTATATATTTTAGATAATTCTTCTGTGTTACGAGTGTACCACACCATGGAAGAATCAAACTGCGCTTCGGTTATATGGTGTTTCCGATATACATAATCCGTATAAAGAGGCTGCTTATATCGTTCATCATACGGAAGTTCATCCGCCATTGCCTTGGCCACATTATAATCATATAAAATGGCTTCCATTGCATCAGGCTTAATAACATCTTTAGGAACTCCTTGCTTACAAGCCGCCAATGAACAACACATTAGGACAATACATCCCAGTGCAAGTTTATTTAGCTTTTTCCTCATCTTCTCTCATTTTTGAATGATGATGACTCTCATTCAAATATTTACTATAGAAAAGTAACAGGGCGATGATACCACAACTGATAGCAGCATCGGCAAAATTAAAGATAGGACTAAAAAAGATAAAGTGTTCTCCTCCTACAAAAGGCAACCAAGTGGGCCATGTAGTTTCTATTATAGGAAAGTAGAACATATCAACCACTTTTCCATAAAACAATGAAGAATATCCTTCTCCCCATGGGACAAAAGTAGCCGGAGTCATTCCTACACTTTCACTAAATATCATTCCATAAAAAACACTGTCGATAATGTTGCCTAAAGCTCCTGCAAGAATCAATGACATGCAAACGATATATCCGGTTTTAAATCCCTTTTTGATGATTTTATAAAGATAATAGCCTATCAGTCCTACGGCAATAATACGGAAAGACGTTAAAAACAACTTTCCGAATATTTCCATTCCAAAAGCCATCCCGTTATTCTCTGTAAAAAAGATATAAAACCAATTTGTTATATGGATATTCTCATGCCAGTACATGTGAGTCTTTACCAACACCTTGATAATTTGGTCAATCACCAATACCAGAACGACAATTAATATGGAGAGTTGTCCCTTAGTAAGTAGTTTCTTCATGTAAAACAGTGTTTAATGATCAGTGATCAGTGATTAGCATTAAAACTAATCACTTAAATCCCTAATCACTATGTTTCATTAATGTTTTCCTTCCTTTGCCTCGATACTCAAAGTAGCATGAGGAACAGCACGAAGGCGTTCGGCAGGAATCAATTTACCGGTTTCACGGCAAATTCCATAGGTTTTATTCTCAATACGAACCAATGCTGCCTGAAGACTTTGGATAAACTTAAGCTGGCGTTGTGCCAATCTTGTAGTTTCTTCCTTCGATAAAGTATTTGCACCTTCTTCCAATACTTTATATGTTGGAGATGTATCGTCGATGTCATTTCCATCCAGATTCATGATACTCGCTTTCAACTGGTCGTAATCCCGCTGAGCTTTTTCTAACTTCTCCATGATGATGGCACGAAACTCTTCAAGTTCCGCATCCGAATATCTCGTTTTTTCTGCCATAATTGTATACTATTAAATGGTTGTTAATCTTTAATTACGTTGACAAACAAAGAAAAGTCATCAAAGTTCAATTCAGTGCCGTCTTTTACTTCATCCGCTAATTGTAGCGAATTTGCTAATACTTGGTTACAAATATAATTATTATATTCATTAACCGCATCATCGGTTTGTGTATTTTTAGATAATGTAATCTTTATCTTATCGGTTATCTCAAAACCACTTGACTTACGAATATTCTGAATACGATTAACCAACTCACGGGCTATTCCTTCGCGGCGAAGTTCTTCTGTTACGGTAACTTCAAGAGCAACAGTCAATTTACCTTCATTAGCAACCAACCATCCCGGAATATCTTCACTGATAATTTCCACATCCACTGCTTCAATAACAGCTTCCGCACCGTCAATCACCAAAGTGTATTTTCCGTTCTTTTCCAACTCGGCAATAGCTTCCTGAGACATTTCAGCTACTTGGGCGGCAACTGCCTTCATTTGTTTGCCAAACTTCGGACCAAGTTTCTTGAAATCACATTTTACCTTCTTAACCAACACGCCGGCAGCCCCATCCACAAACTTGATTTCTTTCACATTAACCTCGTTCATGATAAGTTGTTTCACCGCTTCGATGTGGGCTTTCTGTTTTTCATCCACTACCGGAACCATAATACATTGCAGTGGCTGACGTACTTTGATATTTACTTTACGACGTAAAGCCAATACCATTGAAGTAACATCCTGAGCCATTTGCATACGGGCTTCCAATTCTTTATCTATCAATTCTTCCTTGTATTCCGGGAACTTAGCCAAATGAACAGATACGACATTATCACGTCCTGTTGAAGCAATCAAATCCAGATACAGACGATCCGAATAGAACGGAGCGATCGGAGACATCAGTTTAGCAACTGTTTCAAGGCAAGTGTAAAGAGTCTGATAAGCAGACAATTTATCTTGTGTATATTCACCTCCCCAGAAACGTTTGCGGTTCAAACGAACATACCAGTTTGAAAGGTTATCATTTACAAAGTCGGAAATCAAACGTCCCGCCTTTGTCGGTTCATATTCATTGTAGCAAACATCCACTTCTTTAATCAGCGTATTCAAAACAGACAGAATCCATCGGTCTATTTCCGGTCTTTCATTCATCGGAACATCCGGCTCACTGTATGAGAAACCGTCTACATTGGCATACAATGCAAAGAATGAATAAGTATTATATAATGTACCGAAGAACTTGCGACGTACTTCTTCAATGCCATCAACATCAAATTTCAAGTTGTCCCAAGGTGAGGAATTGGTAATCATATACCAACGCAACGGATCTGATCCATATTTCTCGATAGTGGAGAACGGATCAACGGCATTACCCAAACGCTTTGACATCTTATTACCATTCTTGTCGAGTACTAAACCGTTGGAAACAACAGCCTTGTAAGCAACGCTATCAAATACCATAGTGCCAATGGCATGCAAAGTGAAGAACCATCCACGTGTCTGGTCTACCCCTTCTGCAATGAAATCCGCCGGATACACTTTCCTTGAATCGAATATATCTTTATTTTCAAAAGGATAATGTATCTGAGCATAAGGCATTGCACCTGAATCAAACCAAACGTCAATCAAATCGGCTTCACGCTTCATTGGTTTTCCGTCTTCCGACACAAGGATAATATCATCCACATAAGGACGGTGCAAGTCTATCTTATCATAATTTTCTTTCGAATACACTCCCGGTTGGAATTCCTTATAAGGATTCTCAGTCATGAAACCTGCCTTGATTGACTTCTCAATCTCATTATAAAGTTCTTCAACCGAACCGATGCACTTTTCCGAAGAATTATCTTCCGTGCGCCAGATCGGCAATGGAGTACCCCAATAACGAGAACGGCTGAGGTTCCAGTCATTCAGGTTTTCCAACCATTTCCCGAAACGTCCGGTTCCTGTCGATTCCGGCTTCCAGTTGATTGTTTTATTCAACTCAATCATGCGTTCTTTGCATGCAGTCGATTTAATAAACCAACTATCAAGCGGATAATAAAGTACCGGCTTGTCGGTACGCCAGCAATGAGGGTAATTGTGCACATGCTTTTCAATCTTGAAAGCCAAGTTGGCAGCCTTCATCATCATGCAAATGCTCACATCCAATGATTCATCTTTATCTGTCAGATTTAAATCATAGGCATTCTTCACATAGCGCCCTGCATATTCTTTATATAATTCAACGTTAACACGTTCTTTTACAAACTCTTCGTCCAGCTCATCTAAAGTATAGAATTTACCTGTCAAATCCACCATCGGACGGAGTTCTCCCTTTTTATTCAACAACTGTAACGGCGGAACACCCGCAGCTTTTGCCACTAAAGCATCGTCAGCACCAAAAGTCGGAGCAATATGTACGATACCGGTACCGTCTTCTGTTGTTACATAATCTCCCGGAATTACACGGAATGCTCCCTCACCCGGATTTACCCACGGGATAAGTTGTTCGTATTCCATTCCAACAAGTTCCGGGCCCTTATATTCGGCTATCACTTTGAATGGAACAAGTTTATCTCCCGGTTTGTAATCTTCCAGATTCAAATCGGCAGCTTTCGGATTGAAATGCGCATTCAGCAAGGCTTTAGCCAAAATAACAGTGATAGGTTGTCCTGTATAAGCATTATAAGACTGAACGGCTACATAGTCAATCTTCGGGCCAACACAAAGAGCAGTGTTCGAAGGCAATGTCCACGGAGTAGTAGTCCAAGCCAAGAAATAAGGTGTTCCCCACTCTGCCATTTCCGGCTTCGGGTTCTTCACTTTAAACTGGGCAACCACCGTTGTGTCTTTCACATCACGGTAGCATCCCGGTTGGTTCAACTCATGCGAACTCAAACCTGTTCCGGCAGCCGGAGAATAAGGTTGAATAGTATAACCTTTATAAAGTAAGTCTTTGTTATATAATTGCTTAAGTAACCACCAAAGTGTTTCTATATATCTGTTATCATAAGTGATATACGGGTTCTTCATATCCACCCAATACCCCATTTTATGAGTCAGGTCTTCCCATTCTTTGGTAAACTTCATCACATCTTTGCGGCAAGCTGCATTATAATCTGCCACAGAGATTGTTTTACCAATATCCTCTTTTGTAATGCCCAAAGCCTTTTCCACACCAAGTTCCACCGGAAGCCCGTGAGTATCCCATCCTGCCTTACGCATTACCTGAAAACCTTTCATGGTTTTGTAACGGCAGAAAATATCTTTAATTGAGCGAGCCATCACATGGTGAATACCCGGCATTCCGTTTGCAGAAGGAGGTCCTTCATAGAAAACAAAAGAAGGGCAGCCTTCACGCTCTGTTACACTCTTGGCGAAAACTCCGTTTTCATCCCATTTCTTCAGCACATCCTTGTTTACCTGCGAGAGGTCGAACTGAGAATATTCAGCAAACTTCTTACTCATATATTTATTTTTTTTCTTATCGTCTCAATTTTTAAAGTGCAAAAGTACAAAAATTCAATTAGATATAAAGTTTTGCTTATTCTTTTTTTATCCAGATAAAGATTCTTCATTCTGCTTTACGGGTAAATACAAAAATAGTTTGAGTTCGCCGCACTGCCGCACAGTTTAATAAAAACATAAGAGCATCTTTTATATCTATGCCAAACCAATTATGATTTGTCTGTTATTGCTTTCATCAGTGCTTGAATATGCTCCGTGGTGCGTCCGAAAGAAGTGATCGAACTGCGCCTATTCAAATCGCAGATACTATTCACCCAAACTTTACCCTGATCGAAAATAATAAAAATCTGTTCTCCCCAACTGGCAGCAAACTTACCCGGATTTGTATGTGCAACTACACAATCATCACCCACATAGTCAAAAATCCATTTACGAGTTTTACCCACTTCTTCTATAATCTTATATAATTCCTCCTTAGGTAATTCCGTTCTCACTGTCTTAAGATAGAGCTTTTGATACTGAATATATGTGAATATCACACCCAAGATGAGAGGCAATACAATCATCCATAAAAAAACAGAATCATCTATCATTTGTTTATCGTCAGTGAAGGTATAATATAGTTCAAAAACTACCACTAATAAAGGAAAAGAGAACAGAAAAACAGGAAATCCAAAATGTGTGCCGGCACTCCAAAAGTCCAGATTGAGTCTGCCTGTGCGAATAACAAATGCAGCCGTTTCCTCCTTCCCTTCCCTGTTAAACTTGCGGATAGATATGACAAAACCTACTCCGCCCAGCAATAGTATAAGAAAGGCTCCAATGTATTTCTCATAGAAATTACCTACTTGTATTTTAATATCATATACGGCATAGGGTTTATTTGAAAAATGTACTAAAATATTTGGCAGTTCATATATCCCACGTTCTTCCGCCTTTACTAAAAAAGAATAACTAAAATCTTCATTCGGCCTTGAAGTATCTGAAATAATCAGTGGAGTAGGATTCACCCGAATTAACTTCCAAAAATCAACAAAAGGAATAACTTCATCCGGTTTCGTATTGAATGTCAGTATGAAACGGAAAGGTTCTCCAACATTTGGATGTGCAGGTTCCGTATGCCATGTGTGCGAAACATTATTTATATCGGCAGGAGGAATGGCTGTCATTATTCTTTCTTGGCATGTGTAATTTTTACCATCAACCACAATGGTAGTCGAAGGAAGTACTACTTTACCCGGCTCTTTCACCGAAACAGTGTAATCGCGACTTTCCCAAGTTTGATAAATACTATCTCCGGTTATTTGTGGAATAGCCTGTTTTGCCTGTTTCTTTGTCATTCCTTCTATCACATTAAATTGACTTAAGTCCGGTTCTGAAAAGAAGTTTATCTCACGATTAACAAAATAGGTTAACGTCAACTTCTGCCCTACCCTTAAAGGAGAAATATTATCAACCATAACCATAAATTGAACTGTATCAGGGGGTGTTTGCCCTCGCATAGAAGTCGTTAAGACCAACAACAGGCCCATTAATAATAGTAGTTTTTTCATTATTTGTATTGTATTTGGTAAATTTGGCTGTAAAAGTATAAAAAGTAAGCCGGATATAACTAATATATGCTATGAAAAAAGCGCTGTAACCACGAGAGTTACAACGCTTTTCATCTTTAATATTAATCAGAAAAAGAGTTTTATTACCAATATTTTATAACTTTCTCCGGATCCGGATGCAGATACCAGTCTTTGTTTTCAGCACCTCCACTACTCACCCATTCTGCATATTCAGGATAAGCGTCTTTTATATCCACTTTTTCCTGTACATGTTTTGTTCCGGCGGGAAGTTTCAATCCCCAAGTGAAGTTGTTGGTACCCGCATACTTCACCGGTTCATTAGCCCATTCGCCGGCATCTTTAAAATAATTTTCAGCATACTCATAAGTTGGTTGATAACCTCTCATATGAATTTCCACTGATTTTCCAATATTCTTTTTAATAAAGAAATCCTGATTTTCAGTTTTTGTTATCATCTTACGATATGCAAGCCACTGTTCCGAATTATCGGTAGAAGAAGTACGAAGATCTCCTTTTATTTCAATTTCGACACGAACCATTGGTATACCTTCTTTTACCTTTTTAGGATCTACTTGATAAAAACGATCTTGATCTGTTAAATTTCTCAAACCATCCAAATAAATAATAAGATCATCTTGAGTAGTATCTATATATAAATGGTATTTTTTTCCATCTTGGCTGTCTGCTTCTATATATTCTATACGACCACTTCCGTTATTAATGTGGCTGACCTTTTCAAATCCTACTTTAACACCGTTACCCGCTTTTCTCATCAATCTCGCATCAATAGTCTTAATGAACTTCTTGTCCAAACCTTTGAGAACAACCCCTACCTGTGTAGGATAGAGTCCTCCAATAGCCCGAACATCCATAGTCATCAACAAACCTTCTTTGTATCCCTGACTTGCAAACAATGATTCATCATTACACTCTGTAACTTTCAGGTCATATTCCATAACCACATCATTGTAGTCATTATCACGTGCTATTTCGGGCCATTCATCTTCAAACATAACAACACCTGTATTATGCAAGAAAGTAAAACCTGCATCCTGTTCTGAAGTAGCAGCTACCGCGTCTTCCGGAAGTGATTGTACAGCCGTAGCTCTGGTTAAAACATCCGATATTTCATACGGAGTTATTTTCTTTCCATTTGCTGTAGGATATTCTATATACAACTTATTGCATCCTATCGGTATGTTTAATTCAAGACTTTTCGCCTCACTTGAAACCAATAAATCCTCAACCAACAATCCACTTACTTTTTTATCTTTTTCCGAATACATAGAATACACAGAAACAACAGTCGTTACTTGTGATTTTAATGCAAATTCTACATTACGACTAGTAGCATAAGTAAATCCCGCAGCAGGTGTATCTACCTTTGGATCTGTCGGTTCAGTTCCTACAACTGTATTCTCGCTATCAGAACATGAGCTTACTAAAGCTGTTCCTAGAAGCATACTGAAAACAAAATGTTTGATCTTCATAATGTATCTTAATTTATCTGCTGCAAAGATAATACTTTATTTATAAAAGTTGCATATTATAATCACAAAACTTCAATATTTCATCCATTTTTATCAATATACTTAAGACTAAGGCTTTTCAAGTAAATCAAGAGATAAAAAAATAGGCAAGCGGTTAACACTCAACCTACTTGCCTGCCCCATTTATTATCAGACTATATAATAAAATTAGTAATTCTCTTAATCGATTGCCCCTCTGTTCATCCTCAATTCATGTTTAACAAACCTACGAATACTTCTATAAGTAGGATGTAATGCTTTCTTAGGCTGGAAAGAACTCTCTTTCAGCATAAACAGGACTATGCAAAAGATACTGAGTAAAGTAAGCCATCCATAAATTTCCTTCATGGAAACCAATAATGCCTGCTGCTGCAAAATTCCATAAAGTTCCCCTTTAGAAACATAATTTGCAAGAACATTTACATGAACCCAAAACTCCGCAAGAATAATGGAAAGACCAAAGTTTCTTTAGGCAAATTATAATCAATGGTAAAGTAGAAGTACATTAAATACCCTGTTATAGCTGCAAAGGCTATTATTGTCATTGTTTTATACTCCCATTTTCTCCGGGCAAACATATAATAAGCAAATACACTTCCTACTCATGTTACTGATATTTATAATCTTTTTACCGTTCTCTAAAAATCAGCCGCATAGTTCGTCTTAAAATAATATTGTTGAAAATCTTAAAATGCACAAAATTGGTCTAATTTGGACATAAGATTCAATTTGATATAATTATATTGAAACAAACATTGCCGACTTAATCGGAAATCCAAGCATATAGCAACAGATTTTCGGTTGAGCCGGCAATAATAATGGAAAGGTTTATATTATTAATAACTCTCTTTCTTACAATATTCTTTGATATGTTCTAAAGAGACACATTTATCCTCCCGCTTACCATCTAAATAATTCACCATTATCTCAAAAGGTTTCTTTGTAAACCGCACGATACCCAATACCTCGGCAAACCGTAACCGTAGGGGCTCACCAAAGACATCATACTCCTGAACCCAAACGCGATCGCCTACTTCCAATTCTACGTCTATTGATTTCATCATAATATTTTTTATTAAACAACTACTTCAAGTTCACAGCAACAACAAGCTTTATCTCATCATTACCAGGACTTGTTATCCTGATAATGGCGATATAAGAATCCCCGCTGGGAATAGAAGGCGTTTTAAGCGTAAATGAACCGGAACCGGTCCCGGTTATTGATTTTTCATTATTTGAAAAAAACAAATAAGGATAAAGTTTAAATGAAGCTGCTGCCGGATCAATGGCAGCCTTCCAAGTTGTGCCCGGTGCCGCAGTTACTGTTACAACTTTCGTCCAAGATTGACTGCCTCTTTCATTAATTGTCGTAGGGTTAATTGATGTTTTGATTGCCGGTTTTCCTCCTTGTGTCAAAGTCAGTGTAACAGGGCTCTGACCGCTTCGTGTCAAGATAACGGTACCATCACGGGCGGTTGTCGATGTATTTTCAGTTATAGCAATATTTATCGCTGCAGTTCCGGTTCCCGATGCAGGATTAAATGTCATCCAAGAAGAATTACTTGAAAGTGTCCACGGAATGCCTGCAGGACTTATCACGTCAAATGTTTTATTTTGGGCGGAATAATCTGCAGAGATTGCTGTTGCAGATAAAGTAGAGGCAACTGCTCCCTCTTGATTGACAGTAATCAAAATGTCTTCCTGTCCTTGACGTTTCAAAGTGAAAGTAGTAGGACTGCGGGGGGCGGTATTCTCGTTGATAGCAACTGTTTCAAAAACCACCTTCTCTGCCGATGTGGTAGCTGTTCCTTGTGTTTGACTAATTTTCAGCCAATCGGGTACGGTTCCTTCCAAAGTCCACCGGAAGTCACTTTTTTCTCCTTCCGGATTGCTAATAGTCAGCGTTTTACTTGCTTTCGAATAAGGAAATAAGAAATTGGTTTCCGATACAATCATCGGTTCGGAAACAGCTTGGGTTACTTCCACCAACACAGGATCCTGACCTTCACGCTCCAAAGTAATAACTGCCGTGCGCACAGCAGTAGTATAATTAGGAGCCGCCTTTGCCATAACTACTTGTCCCGCAGTTCCGCTTGTTACCGGGCTACCGTTTTTATCTTCCAATGAAAGCCAATCAGCTTCCTTGCTTTTCGAAAGTGTCCACGAAGCATTAGCAGTATTGATAATAGTCAATCGATTCGTTTCACCCTCCATTGTAAATTGAGTGGAGTTTGCTTCAATAAGAGCCGCAGGAGCTTTTTCCTGTGTTACCACAATGCGGGTTACCCCCGACAATGCACGTTTAATTACCACTTCCGCCTTTCGCTGCTTAAGTGAAGAATTAGCTTCGGTTATCTTTATCTGAACGGTGGCATCCTCTTTCCCATAGAGCTTGCTCACTCCCTCCGTATCTCCCTCCTTACACACTTTCAGCCAATCGGCGGGAGGTTCTTTCCCTGCACGGGTAGTAACGGTAGCATCTGTAATTTCGGGACCTACCTCCACAATCCACTGGTCTGCTTTTTCGGGATTTGTTATTTTTACCGTTTGCGTTCCTCCCGCTTCATTGCCTTTAGTGATTCCGAGTGTGGCATTTCCCTTTCCTATCTGCTCAGCATCACCGGTAGCAGACGGTACAATGGTAACAGTTAAATCCTCCGGGAGTTTGGTTTCGCCCCCCACTTCCCATTCCACAACTTCGGGCTCGGCAATTTCTACGGGTTTAAGGTTCAATAACTGCTGCAAATCCATTTTTATTTTATAATTATAAATGCGGTTGTGTTCCCATGTTATCATAGGAATTTTAATTACAGTAACCTTATCTGTTTCATTATTGGAAGCATTTCCGGCTGCTTCTGCCCGAATGTCGTAAGTAATTTCAAGAGTTGCCGTTTCGGTATTTGCTATCTCTTGCGGCAGCAGCATAAAAAGATTGTCATCTGCATTTAAAAGAGTTTCAGTGTCAGTTAAGGGAATAGCAAGAGTACCTGTGGAAGCAACGTACCCGGCAGCCGCATCTTTAATTCCCTGTCCGCTCCATGGGGATGTTTCGGCATCGGCAGTATTCAAATTCAAATTTCCTACATCACCAATACCCTTTAACTCCACTTTTTTAATGGTAGCCGTGTAATACCCCGAGTAATCTTGGTCGGTAGCAGCAGAAATTCTAATCTGTGACAAAGCATGCCTAAATGTCATCACCACTTTCTTTCCTTCCGTCCACTCAAGGTCTTTACTGCCTGTCTCGGGTATGGAATAAAGCAAATCTACTTGATCGGATGCATTTGCTGTTGTGGTAATACCTATAATTTGTTCATCGGCAAAAATATAGTCTCCGTCATACGGACTATAAGCAAAGAAAGTATGCTTTGTGCCCTCTTCCCAATATTTAGTGGGAGAATAAGTCCATGTTCCACTCTCTCTGGATACCTTCACATTATCCATGAATTTTGTTTTTGCAATTCCATCCTTCCACGGTTCTGCACCATGTGTATAGGCAATCACTCCAAAATTGTCTCCATCGGCAAAAGCTGTTTGGGGAATGGCTCTGGTAGTCCCTTTGCCCACAAAGGTTTCAAAGGAAAGGGCTTTAAATTCCGACTGACCGATTTCTTCTTCCGTGACACAGCCCGACAATACCGCCATCAGGCTCATGCCAATAAATAGATTCGTTTTCATATATAGTTTTTATTAATTTTCTTTGCACTGCAATGGCAGTAGTGACTATAAGGGGACATTCAACCCCTTACAGCCTGTATAAACAAATCTTAAGGTTTTGTTTGAGTCGGAGTTTCTTCATTAACGGCGGTATCCCACGATTCAATAGTAGGTTCTCCAAATTCAACAGGCATCAATCCCAATACCTGTGGCATGTCGATACCAAACTTATAAGTATAAATTTTATTGGGTGACCAAGTTTGTGCAGCAGTTGTGATAAAATATGCTTCAGCTGTTTGGTCAGCACCATCCTTATCCTTATACCCCAAACTAATAGTGAATTTCACCTTACCCGTAGTTGTTTGAGGCATCAACATCAACACATCATCCGTTTTATGATTTACAGCTACATATTCAGGAGTTGTTGAAGCAGCCTCCAGCGCCACAGCAACATCAGGCTCTACTTTATAGCTATTAGCCGTTCCCGTAGCTGCTGACACGTATGCAATATCTGCATTAGTATCAGTTCTACCCACTACATCAATCTCTCCTGTTGTAGCTAAGGTAGAAGCAATTTCGTCATTATCTTTCGACATGTTTTGAATCAAAATATGTTTAACCGTAACATCAGTTGCTTTTGTCGCATCATCGTTTGTTAGTTTTACTTCATATTTTATTTGAGAAAGAGCGTGGCGGAATGCAAATACCTGTGGGGTTGTTGTACCCGTGCTCTCTAACCAAACCTCATTTTTCTTCGCATCCGCTACCATGAAGTCCACTTGGTCCTCAACCAAATCTTGAACGGTATAGGTTATTTTCCCTTCGTTGAAAGTAACGCCTGCCTTTACCGCCGGGGCACAAGCAAAGAAAGTATGTGCATTGTTATCTTTCCAATAAGCCATGGGAGAATAAGACCACTTTGCATCAGCACCTTTGGTTATTTCCGCACCCGCCAAATTGGGAAGTGCTGCTGCTGAAGCATCCCAAGTAGATCCCATCTGGCTTGTCCCATAAAATCCCCATACTTGCATTGTAGCACCGGTCCCAAATGAAGTTCCGGTCACAGGTACTCCTCTTGTGCTTGTCTTACCTACATACGTTTCAAATCCGATAGCTCTGCCTGCTGAAATATCAACGACTTCGCTTTGTGAGCAGCCTGTAAAAACTGCGATTGCCATTACTGCAATCATCATAATCTTTTTCATATTACTGTTATTTGTGAATTAAATAAAAATTTGTGTCACTTTATTGTTATGAAGGGAGTGACTTCCTCCTTGTTCCTGTGAGAATGATTACTGTTTTTCATCATTTTCTCTCTTTCATTTTACTTGCAGTATTCTGTCTGATTTTTATTTGCTGTTATTTAAGATGATTTCAGTTTCTTCGCCCCAATCGCTGAGATTGGCATCAAACCCTCCGCCCGGCTTATCCGGTATCTCCACTTCGGGAAGTTTCACCTCTTCTACAACGATGGGTATTACAATTTCCGGCTCAATGGCATCAAAGTCTATCTGTTCCGATATTTCAAATTCATAATTTACAACGGAATTATCTCTCATTACAAACTCCAACTGCACAATGTGCTGCACTTGCTCTTCTTCGGAAATATTGTCCGATGAGCGAACCAACCCGAAAACATTGATGGCTTTGCTCAGAAAAGTATCGCTTGTTTTCTCCATATCGAAGATGGCAGTTCCCGTTTCATCCGTGCACTCCCCCGTTGCCAACGATATGCCTTGCGCCACTCCCGACAGTGATGCCCGGCAGGAAGATGCTCCCTCAAGCCCTTGTACTTTCACTGTGAGCGTCACAAGCAACACCCGGCTGCGGGGATAGGCATAAATAGTATCAGACACAGTTTTGCCATATGTTTTCACCGTTTCCAACGAACAGTATGTGGCAAAAAAGCGGTCGGGCTCCGTAATCAGCTTTTCACTGCGAGTCATGCTGTTTGCTCTCGATGTTGCAGGATAGTAGATATTTTTATTGGTTGTAGCCCTCGTTGAATAAGGAGTGCGTGTCCGTTCTGTCAAATAAGCTTCCGCCGTATGGATGTTGTCCATTCCGCGCAATTGTATCATTTGGGTATCACTGTTGAAAAGCAGAAAGTCATAAGTGTCATCCTGCACCATGATATCGCCCCCGTAAGTATCTCTATAATAAGTATAATCGGAGCCTGATTGCTTTTCCTTTCGAAACATGGAAATGCGCACACCTTCGGGCAGCGAAGCCTGCAATTCCTCCGGTATGGAATCCCACACTACCTTTACATGGAGGTTTTCATGCGGATGTTCGTAACACAAATCATTGCGGTCACAACCGGATAGCAATATCAAGCATGTGGTTAATATACTCATAACTATTCTCATTACATTCCTATTCTTGACCTCCGTTTAAACAGGTTAACCGGCAAAACCAAAGAAACTTTGGCCTTGGTGGGACCGAAATAAGAATATCGCTGTGTCTTTTCATAAACATAACATCCCCTATCCCAATGATACTGCCTGTATTCCGTCATCATATACCCCGCTCCCAACGAAAGTTCCATACGCAATTTCCTATTTACAGGAAACATGTAACCGTAAGATAATCCCCCGGCAATAAAAAATTCACCTTGAATCCCGTAAGTGGGTTTTGCCATAAACTCATACAGTCCTGTACCAAGATAAAACCCGCCAAAGTGTCCCCGAAAATTTTCTTTTGAAGCAAACCAATACCTTACTTCCGGGCTTAGTGCCGCTATACGGTAATATTTATGCTTACTCCGGTTGCTCCACCACACATATTGATAATCAATATTCACCGACCAACGCTTTTTAAGATAAAGTTCTGTTTCGACATTGAACATCAAAGCCGCCCAATACAGCAAATTGGTTTTAAATGCGAAACGGCAGTATTTTTTTTCTTCCTTACACTCGGACAGAACATTATCACACGGCAACTGAAACGGCTGCACAGGCACAGGGTATTCGGACTTGGGTAAAGGAAATGCCGGCTTGTCCTGTACGAATGTAACGGTATCCGTTCCGGGTACAAATATCCATACTGTTACCCAATCTCCCTTTTCCGCACTGTTACGGGTGATGAAACATTCCTCCTTCAATCCCTTACGGACAATCAATTCGGATTTCACACGATTGGAACGTAACTTGGCAATGGCAAGATTTGCTTTCCGGGTGGGAAGCGAATTACAAAAACCCGATACATGCAAAGGCATACTCTTGTTCAGAATAGCATCTTTATTCAGTTCCACAAAATTCAAAAGAGTTTCTATTTGTGAATCGTTATCCTTAAATCCTGCCCAGAAAAAGTCTTTCCGAAGACGAAAACGAAAAGTAGAAATACTATCAGTTCTCTCTTGTGCAACAAGAGGAAGTATTTGCATTACAAACAGAGATAATATAATGGATGCCTTCAGCATAAATTCAGATTAACAAATTCTTTATTATCAAAACCACCTTGTCGTTACTTACCAAGTAACACCCAACTACTATTCAATGCAAATCGAAAAAGTGTTCTCAATTTGCATTGTTTGGGAAAATAAAGGACTTTTCAATACGATAAAGGACAATAAGAGGCTATTCCACTTTTATAAATTAAAGCGGACAAACCATTTCATGCACTTGTCAAAACTGAAATACAGGATAATATGTTATCAGAGTAATATTTATTGTGTCGTTCAGTGAAAATTTAAGATATAATTCAATATTTATTAATATTTATTTGTATTTCTAATAAAAACACAGCATATTTGTAGACAAAACGAGCCATTACTTGGTAAGTAATTCTTTCCTAAGGCTATGTTTTACAATGTATTGCGCACCACCTTATCTCCCCATTTACATTTTCTAACAGAGGAAATCAGTTTGCGATTTGCTTTATCTACAAATTCATTATCGAAAGGTTTAAGATAAATTTCCGTCACGCGAAGAGCAGAATGTCCCAACGACTGGCAGATAAGCCCCACGGACATTCCCATATGGAAAGCCAGCGTTGCCCATGTGTGCCGGGCAGTATAAGAACTCACCCTGATACCGGGCAACAATATTCGCATCAGCTTTCCCAATGACTTATTGAAGTGACGCAAAGCATTCTGATAGTATTTGTATAATTGCCATTCGCCCCGTAATTGCGCATCCAATATCGGGAAAAGATAAACGGACTGTGGATCTTTATCCTTAAAATTCCGGATTAACAGCATAGCTTCTTTAGGAATGTTCACTGTCATTCGTTTGCCCGTTTTATGACGTCGATACACTATTTTACCGCCCTGCATGTCTTTTTTACGCAAGTGTGCAAGATCAATAAAAGGCATTCCACGAAACAGAAACATCAACATAAAATAGGCAAATATATTTTTATGTTTTTCAGACAACATGGAAATATCCGCATACATCAGCCGATTCATCTGCGATTCAGTCAATGCCCTTTTAGTTTGAGACTCGACCTTAGTGTACACGTCATCAAATAGTTTGGGATTATATCCCGGAGTGCCGCGCAGCATCCAACGATTGTAAACGGCTTGCAATGTACGCATATATGTGGAAACCGTATTCAAACTCAATCCACGTTGCATCAATAACCAGCTTTCATATTCCTTTAACCGACCGGGAGTAAACACTTTTTGCATAATCACCTCTCCGCCACCCGAAAACTTTATAAAAGAACGTAACGTACTGCTATAAGTATGCGCTGCCGGATATTTTCTGTCCCTCTTTAAGTCTTCAATCACTCTCGTCATGTAAAGTGACAATTCTATCACTACTACATCTTTCTCTAGTTCTTTTTTTCTCATAATTTCTTATTTATTAATCACACGTATATAAATATATGTGCCATTCTAAAACAGGTCATCTTCCTTAAAGTTTGAAATATAAACCTAATTTTACTTATCTTTGCAAACACATAAAGCTGTGTAGGAGCATGAAAAACAGAATACACATTAAAAATATCAGTGAATTATTTTTTTTGCGGCAATCCGATAATGAAACCAACAACGGAGTGAACTGCATCACAGTTGATTATCAAACCATCTCAACTCAATTTTCATCTGCCATATATCCGGATGCTTTCATATCTATTTTGGTTTTATCGGGAGAAGTGATATACCGCAGGGTAAAGTATGGAGTGAGGCTGTATAACACTCCGGTAATCAGACTCAACCGTTCCAATGCCGCCACATTATGTAAAAGGAATATCCGTTATTGACAAAACACTGAACAATACCCGCCACTTCTATTATAAAGAAAAGGTACTGAATAATATTTTCAATTTCTATCTCGACCTGAGCGACATCATAGAACGGAAGAACACAATGTAGAGTTTTATGCCTCCAAACTAAGCATGTCGCCGCATTATCTGACATTGATAGTGAAGCATGTAACAGGGCAAAGTGCTTCCGACTTCATCTTCGAGATGCTGTACAGCGAAGCCCGAAACCTGCTGACTCACTCCAAACTTTCCATACAGGAGATTGCAAGCAAACTAAACTTCTCCGATCAATCTTCATTCGGTAAGTTCTTTAAAAGAAAAGCCGATGTTTCCCCTATTGATTTCCGCCGAGAGGCCTGAAGAAAGATGCCGTACTTGTAATCACTTGACAATTGTCACGCACTCACTTGACAGTTGTCGAGCGAACACTTGACAGTTGTCGCGCATACACTCGACAATTGTCGAGTGGTTTATCGCAAAGCACGAATCAACCTGTCATTGCCATTTAACGGACAGAAAATTGCCGTAATTTGGCAAAAGGGTGACGGCAAACCGGGAAAGTGACGGCAACTTAAAAGTTACAGTCATACTCCAAACGACTTATGGCAAGCAGTTACATTAAATCGGTGACGGGTGACGGTAACTTTTTAAACTTTTAATTTTATAGAAGCATACTACTCTTTATAGAAACTATTTGCCTAAAAAAACAGCTCATAAAGTTTGTTTATTCAAAACTCTTCCATATATTTGCAGCATTAACAAGATTGTTAAACATTAAAGATAACATGAAAGAAGAAGAAATCAATACCGAACAAGCCATACTGAAAGCTGCTGAAGAAGAGTTCTTTACCAAAGGTTTTGCCGGAAGTAAAACTACCGAAATAGCCAAAGCGGCAGGTGTTACCCATGCCATGCTGCATTATTACTTCCGCACAAAAGAGAATCTTTTCAATAAAGTATTTCAGGAGAAATCAGCTTTGCTAGCCTACTCATTCCGCTCATTAGTGGATGACGACCTGCCTTTCTTTGATAAAATAAGAGCAGGCATTGAAATACATTTCGATATTCTTGCCCAAAATCCTAAATTGCCTCTATTCATCTTTAATGAGATTCTGGGAAATGAGGAAAGATTTGATTTTTGCAGTAAGATCATCCTGCCTAACATTCGTGAAACACTGGGAAAACTGACAGATGCCATAAACAAGGAAATAGAAAAAGGAACCATTCGTCCCATCAATCCAATAGATTTATTGATGAGCATTATCTCAATGAACATGTTTGTATTCGTAGCCGAGCCGATGATTAAACTGATCATTAACGGGGGGGATGCAGAATACAAAGCTATCTTGGAACATAGGAAACAAGAAAACATAGAAACTATTTTAAGCAGGCTTCGCCTTTGATATTTTTTTATCCGCCAATTAACAAATTTGTTAAACACTACTGAAAATATGAAGAAATTACTCATTGTATTCGGTTTACTCCTCTCCTGCCCGTTTATACATGGACAGATCAATCATCTCAGCATAGAGGAATGTCAGGAAATGGCACAAAAGAACTATCCTTTGATAAAGCAATATAATTTAATTGAAAGCTTGAAAGATTTCAATATCTCCAATGCCAACAAAGGTTACTTGCCGCAACTCAGCCTGTCGGCTAAAGCAAGCTACCAATCCGATGTTACGGAACTTCCGGTCAAAATACCGGGATTAGACATAGAAGGTATGCGCAAAGACCAATATCAGGCAGTGCTCGAACTGAATCAAACGGTTTGGGACGGAGGCAATATCCATGCACAAAAGGAAATAACCCGGGCAAGTTCCGAAGTGGAAAGACAGAAATTGGATGTAGACATGTATGCCATTAACGAACGTGTCAACCAATTATTCTTTGGCATCCTGCTTCTCGAAGCACAGTTGCAGCAAAACGAGTTGTTGCAGGAAGAACTGCAACGGAACTATAAGAATGTGGAAGCTTATGTAGCAAACGGCATTGCCAACCAAGCAGACTTGGATGCCGTGAAAGTGGAACAACTCAACACTATTCAGAAACGGGACGAAATGACTGCCACTCAGAGAGCTTATTGCCAAATGCTTCAAAAGATGATAAACTCTCCTTACCCGATAACCGGCAAAATGCTGAACCAACCGGATGCCGTCACTTTATTGAAACAAAAGGAGCCTCTCGAAATAAACCGTCCGGAACTGTACTTGTTCTCGGCTCAAAACAACCAATATGAAGCACAGCGGAAGATGCTTGCAGCAAAGAACCTTCCTAAGTTGGGACTGTTTGTGCAAGGCGCTTATGGCAATCCCGGACTGAACATGCTGAAAAATGAATTTACACCTTATTATATAGCAGGCGTTCGCCTCTCATGGAACTTCGGTAACCTGTACACCCGTAAGAACGAAAGCCGTCAGATAGCGTTGAACCAAAACAGTGTGGATGTACAAAAAGAGACTTTCCTGTTCAACACCAACTTGCAAATCACGCAAACCAACAACGAAATAGATAAAGTTATAAAACTCATGAAACATGATGAAGAAATCATTGCATTGCGTAACAATATACGGAAAGCGGCTCAGGCTAAAGTTGCCAACGGAACATTGACAGTCACCGAAATGCTCCGGGAGATTACAGCCGAAGATGTAGCCAAGCAAAACAAATCTCTTCACGAAGTACAATTACTTATGGCTATTTATGATTTAAAGAATACTACTAACCAATAAACCGATAAGAAGATGAAAACAATAAAAGATACTCTGTTCATTGCAAGCCTCATTACATTAGCTGCCTGTGGAAACGGTAAAAACGATTATGATGCATCAGGAACATTCGAGGCTACGGAAGTTATTGTGTCTTCCGAAGCAAATGGAAAGCTACTTCAATTCAATGTTGATGAAGGACAACTACTGGAAGCCGGAAAAGAAATAGGTTATGTAGACACCGTTCAGTTATATTTGAAGAAAATGCAACTTCTGGCAAGCCAAAAATCCGTTCAAAGCAAAAGTGCAGACATCACCAAGCAGATAGCCGCTACCAAAGAGCAAATCAGCAAAGCCGAATTCGAGAAGAGAAGGACGGAAAACTTGATAAAATCAAATGCTGCCACACAAAAGCAACTGGATGATATTGATTCGCAAATAGCTGTTCTGGAGAAACAACTTGCAGCTCAAGTATCCACTTTGCAGAGAGGAAACACCAGTGTAACCGAAGAAAGTTCGGCACTCGACGTCCAAGTAGCACAGCTCAATGACCAATTGGAAAAGTGCCACATATCGAGCCCGATTACAGGAACGGTTTTAGCAAAATATGCCGAACAAGGCGAACTCGCCACACAAGGCAAGCCCCTGTTTAAAATAGCCGATATTCAAAACATGTTCCTCCGTGCTTACATCACAGCCGACCAACTCTCCCAAATGAAAATAGGCGATAAGGTAAAAGTCTATTCCGATTTAGGTAAAAAAGACAGAAAAGAATACGATGGAGTTATAACATGGATTTCAGACAAATCGGAATTTACTCCTAAAACAATCCAGACAAGAGACGAACGGGCAAACCTTGTATATGCAGTCAAGATAGCAGTCAAGAATGACGGTTACCTGAAAATCGGCATGTATGGAGAAATGAAGAAATAGGAAACAAAGACCAAAACAAGAAATGAAAAATATAGTTTCGGTAATGCAAGTAAGTAAAAGCTATGGCAACGTGCCGGCTCTGCGGAATATAACCTTCGATGTTCCCGAAGGTGAAATATTCGGTATCATAGGTCCCGACGGTGCAGGCAAAACTACCCTATTCCGCATTCTCACCACACTGATACTTGCCGATGAAGGAACAGCATCGGTAGACGGGTTTAATGTAGTGAAAGAATATAGGGAAATACGCAACCGCGTAGGATATATGCCGGGACGGTTCTCCTTGTACCAAGACCTCACTGTGGAAGAGAATCTGGAGTTCTTTGCCACGGTTTTTAATACTACCATTGAAGAAAACTACCATCTGATTAAAGACATATACAAACAGATAGAGCCGTTCAAAAAGCGTCGGGCAGGAAAGCTGTCAGGTGGTATGAAGCAAAAGTTGGCATTGAGTTGCGCCTTGATTCATAAGCCTACCGTGTTGTTCCTCGACGAGCCCACTACCGGAGTAGATCCTGTATCAAGGAAAGAGTTCTGGGAAATGTTGAAGAAGCTGAAACAGCAAGGCATTACCATTATTGCTTCCACTCCCATTATGGATGAAGCCCGGCAGTGCGACCGCATTGCTTTTATCAATAACGGAGAAATTCAAGGCATAGATACTCCCGAAGAGATACTCAGGAAGTTCAGCCATATTCTGTGCCCACCGGGACTGCAAAGGGAAGAACACCATGCACAAAACAATTATGCCATCGAAGTAAAGGAATTAACTAAAAAGTTCGGCAACTTCACCGCAGTAGACCATATTTCTTTCAACGTGGAAAAAGGGGAAATATTCGGCTTCCTCGGAGCCAACGGAGCCGGAAAAACAACTGCCATGCGTATGCTCAGTGGTCTTTCACAACCAACTTCGGGAATAGGAAAGGTTGCAGGGTTCGACATAAGCACCCAATATGAAGAAGTGAAAAAGAATATCGGATACATGAGCCAGAAGTTTTCACTATATGAAGACCTGAAAGTATGGGAGAACATCCGTTTATTCGCAGGAATATACGGAATGAAAGACAAAGAGATTGCCGCAAAAACAGATGAAGTGCTCAATCAACTGGGATTTATGAAAGAAAAGAATACGTTGGTAAAGTCCCTTCCGTTGGGCTGGAAACAAAAGCTTGCTTTCTCGGTATCCATATTCCATGAACCAAAGATTGTTTTTCTGGATGAGCCTACGGGTGGCGTAGATCCTGTAACACGCCGCCAATTCTGGGAGCTAATCTATCAGGCTGCCGATCGTGGAATAACCGTTTTTGTAACTACCCACTACATGGACGAAGCGGAATATTGTAACCGTATATCCATTATGGTTGACGGAAAAATCGAGGCATTGGATACTCCCCAAAGACTAAAAGAACGTTTCAACGCAGCAGATATGGATGAAGTATTTCAGCAATTAGCAAGAAAAGCAACCCGTAAAGCCGATTAATTATGAAACAATTCAGTTCATTCGTCAAAAAAGAATTCTATCATATTTTCCGTGACAGGCGCACTATTCTGATACTTTTGGGTATGCCTGTTGTAGAAATTATCCTATTTGGATTTGCCATTACCACAGAAGTAAAGAATGTCAGAGTAGCGGTGCTCAATCCTTCAAAGGATGTAACCACACAGCAAATCATTGAAAAGATAGATGCAAGTGAATATTTTAATGTAGATAAGGTATTAAGTTCTGTCGATGAGATAGAAGAAACTTTTAAAACCGGTGCAACAGATCTTGTTATTACCTTTGAACCCAACTTTGATGACAACTTGCATCACACGGGCAAAGCCAACATTCAATTCATCGTAGATGCCACCGATCCCAACAATGCCACAACACTGACCGGATATGCCAACAATATTATTATGGACTATCAGCAAGAGTTATTGGCGGAAGCCAAGATACCCATGCAGATTACTCCCCGGATAAAACTACTCTACAATCCGGGAATGAAAAGCGCTTATAACTTTGTTCCGGGGGTAATGGGAATGATCCTTATGCTGATATGTGCCATGATGACCTCTATTTCCATCGTGCGCGAAAAAGAAACGGGCACAATGGAAATATTACTGGTATCGCCCATGAAACCTATTTTTATCATCATAGCGAAAGCAGTTCCATACTTTGTCCTTTCATGTGTGAATCTGGCAACTATCCTGTTGCTTTCGGTCTATGTGCTGGATGTTCCTGTGGCGGGAAGCTTGTTCTCCCTTTCGTTCCTCTCACTTGTTTTCATCCTTGTTTCACTGTTATTAGGCTTATTGGTTTCCACAGTGACACAAACGCAGGTAGCCGCCATGCTTATCTCGGGAATGGTGATGATGATGCCAACGGTATTCCTCTCCGGAATGATTTTCCCGATAGAGAACATGCCCGGATTACTGCAAGTCATATCCAACATAATCCCTGCCAAATGGTATATTGTAGGAGTAAAGAAACTGATGATTGAAGGTCTGAGCATTACCTATGCATTTAAGGAAATTGCCATATTGTCGGCAATGGCTCTGATATTGATAGTAGTCAGTCTCAAGAAGTTTAACAAACGATTGGAATAAAAAAGATTATGATAAAGTTTCTGATAGAAAAAGAGTTCAAACAAATGCTTCGCAATTCATTCTTGCCAAGGCTTATCATCATGTTTCCCGTCATAATTATGTTATTGATGCCTTGGGCAGCGGACTTTGAAATAAAGAACATCAATCTCAGTGTGGTAAATAATGACCACGGCACCTACTCCACCCGGTTAATCCAAAAGGCGGGTTCATCCAACTATTTCCGCCTTACAGATGTTTCGGACTCCTATGAAGAAGCAATGGAAAGCATTGAAGAAGGGACGACCGATGCCATATTGGAAATACCGCCCCACTTTGAACGGGATCTGATTAAAGACGGAAAAGCAAATGTGCTTATCACCGTCAACACGGTAAACGGTACTAAAGGTGCTTTGGGAGGTTCTTACCTGTCCGCCATTATGAATGACTTTGCCAATGACATCCGCGATGAATGGAAACAAACGATGCCCGGCAGTCAGGTAGTTCCCACGATCGGGGTTAATCCGCAGAGCCGTTTCAATCCGCACCTTAATTATAAAGTATTTATTATTCCTGCCCTCATGGCACAGTTGCTTTTGATGCTTTGCGGTTTTCTTCCTGCCCTGAATATTGTAGGTGAAAAAGAAGTCGGCACTATCGAACAAATTAATGTTACTCCGGTGAGCAAGTTCTCGTTTATCATCTCCAAACTGATACCCTATTGGATAATGGGACTTGTCGTGCTCACCATTTGCCTCATTCTAGCCCGATTGCTATATGGCATTACTCCCATTGGCAATGTAGCTCTTATTTATTTCTTTGCCATGCTGTTCATCATTGTGGTTTCCGGCTTCGGACTGATTATATCCAATCATTCGGCAACCATGCAACAGGCTATGTTCGTGATGTTCTTCTTTATGATTATCTTTATCCTAATGAGCGGATTGTTCACTCCCATAAGCAGTATGCCGCAATGGGCACAGGATTTCACCACCATTAACCCAATGAAATACTTTATTCAGGTAATGAGAATGATTTATCTGAAAGGAAGCAGCTTTGCCGACATGAGCACACAATTCTTTGCATTGATTGCCTTTGCCGTTATCTTAAACGGATGGGCTGTGTTGAGTTACCGAAAGAATTCCTGATAACTGTGTGTCATTGCCGGCTTCAACGGGAATGACACACAGCAATATCAAATTTTATGATACACTTCATCAAACGGAACTCTGCCACGTTCTCCCCAAACACCTTTGTTCCCATCCCGTATTCCGCAGGCAATTACCATATTTATCCCTGCGCTATGGGGCAACTTCAATAACTTTTTAATTCGTTTGCTGTCAAAGCCTTCCAAGGGACAAGTATCATATCCCTCATTTGCCATGGCAATCATAAATGTTTGGGCAGCAAGAGCACAAGACTTGTGCACCACCACACGCATGTCGCTCTCCGAAACTTCACGCATCATAGGACGGAACAAGCCGATAAGCTTGGCTAGCAGAACCCTTAAACCTCCCAGAATACCGAAAAAGCGGGCATAAATAAACGGCATCAGCTTTCCATAATATAATTTCCTATCCTTGATGCGTTTCTCCTGCCGTTCTTTCGGGCTGTTCCTCCGAACATTCCCTTCTTCAAAATCGAGAACAAATTTTGCCCGTTTCCTGTATAAGTCTTGCCGGGTAACAAAAACAACAATCTCCGAAGCTGTTGCTGTGGCACTCTGCCCAAGACACGCTTCCGAAATCTTCGCCATCAATTCGGGTTTGGTAATCTGATAGAATTCCCACAGTTGCATATTCGAACTATTCGGAGCCAATGTAGCCAATTCCAAACAGTACTTCACCTTTTCGGGATCTATCGGTTTTCCTTTATCAAACACCCGCACTGAACGACGGTAATTCAAAACTTCTTCCAAATTCATACTCTATTCGGTTTTATTGTACAAATGTACAAAAAACATCCCTGCGTTTTAGCATAAACGCAGGGACGTTATTTATATATAAAGAAACTTATTAGTGGTGGCTTAAATAATCGGCAACACCTTCGCCGGAAGCTTTCATGGCATCTTTGCCTTTGCTCCAGTTTGCAGGACAAACCTCACCGTTTTCTTCGAAGTGCTGCAAAGCATCTACCACACGGATTGCTTCATCCACATTACGTCCCAATGGAAGGTCGTTGATAACACAATGGCGGATAACACCTTCTTTGTCAATCAGGAATAATCCACGGTAAGCTACCGGAGCACCTTCGCATATCCAGTTACCTGTTTCATCTTCCTTGTAGCATCCGGCAAGCACACCATAGCTTTCAGAGATTGATTTAGACAAGTCGGATACAATCGGATACTTCACTCCTTGAATACCACCGTCTTTCTTAGGTTGTTGCAACCATGCAAAGTGAGAATATTCAGAGTCAACAGAGCAACCAACCACAGCTACATCACGTTTTTCAAATTCGGCAATCTTTTCTTGGAAAGCGTGAAGTTCCGTTGGGCAAACAAATGTAAAATCCATCGGGTAGAAGAACAAAACAACATACTTTTTGCCAAGATACTGGTCTAAAGAGAAGTTCTGTACTATTTCATGTCCGTTTACTACTGCTGTTGCGTCAATGTGAGGAGCTTTTCTTCCTATTAATGATCTCATAACCTTAAAAATTTTATTTATTAATAATCTTGTTTGTTTTAACGAGAACAAAGATAGGCGGAGAAATGTTCCTCGCCAAAGATTTATAATTGATAAAAATTATAGGGTGATAGACGAAATTTATTATCCAAACATTCGCTTGCTTTTCATTGTTATTATCAGTAGCTTAGTGGCACATTTACAAATCATTATTAATTCCCATAAAAAGTAGTAGTATGAAATTCTTTTTAGACACTGCAAATTTGGAGCAAATCCGTGAAGCAAACGATCTTGGAGTTCTCGACGGTGTAACCACCAATCCATCCCTAATGGCAAAAGAAGGCATTAAAGGAGTGGAAAACCAACGTAAGCACTACGTTGAAATTTGTAATATAGTAAACGGCGATGTCAGTGCCGAGGTAATTGCCACCGATTATGAAGGCATGATCCGCGAAGGAAAAGAACTGGCTGCGCTCAATCCGCATATCGTAGTGAAAGTTCCCTGCATAGCAGACGGAATCAAAGCTATCAAATATTTCACCGATCACGGCATCCGCACTAACTGCACCCTTGTGTTTTCTGCCGGTCAGGCATTGCTTGCCGCCAAAGCGGGAGCTACTTATGTTTCCCCGTTTGTAGGCAGACTGGACGACATATGCAGTGACGGCGTGGGATTGGTTGCCCAGATTGTGGAACTGTATCATTTCTACGATTATAAAACCGAAGTGCTTGCAGCATCCATCCGCAACACCCAGCACATTATGCAATGTGCTGAAGCGGGGGCCGATGTGGTAACCTGTCCTTTGAGCGCAATCAAAGGTCTGCTCAATCATCCGCTCACGGATATAGGACTCGAAAAGTTCCTTGCCGATTATAAAAAAGTAAACGGATAAAACCTGATAATCCTCTTCCTTTCCGGGAAGAGGATTTTTGTTATCTGAACGGCGGGAATTATTAACGAAAGGTCGAAAACTCATTGTTATACGACAATATTATATATTTTTGCACCAAAGATAACCGGCAAAAATATGCAATGTATAAATCCCTGGAATTCACTTAATTCCTTTTACCCGGACTACTACTCCGACGATTTTATCATTTTTACTAACGTCGGTAAAAGGCAAAGTATCGAAGGTGTTGGTGTACTTCAGTATTGGGCGTTCAACCAACCATACAAAGTCAACTCTTCTACTATTATCCTTTGCCTTGAAGGTTCGTTCGATATTGAGATAGACAGTATCAGGTATACTGTAGCTAAAAACCACATTCTGGTCATTCTGCCTAAACAAACCATTAAAAGCTACAAGCCAAGTGATGATTTTGACGGTCACGTAACCAGCATATCCAATAATTTCTCCGAAATACGGGAAGGTTTTAAGAGAACCACTTCCCTGTTCCTGTCATTAAGGAGCCACCCCCTCGCCCAAATCAGTGACGAAGAAGTGGACTTGCTAAACATATATTATACCTTACTGGGAAAAAAAGCAAAAGATGACGAAAACCTGCTGCGAGATGTCACCATACAATATCTCGTTCAGGCAGTATTCTTTGAGTTCTGCCGCCTGTTGCTGAAGCGTGTAAACACAGGTAGCTATAAATACCTGAGCCACAAAGAGAAAACTTTCGAGAAATTCCTTAAACTGGTAGAAGACTGCCACAATAAAGAACGAGACATATCTTTCTATGCCGGTAAACTCAGCCTTACCCCGAAATACCTCTCTTCACTGGTTCGCGACGTTAGTGGCAAGCTTGCCGGAGACTGGATAGAAGAATATGTCATTATGGAAGCCAAAGCACTGCTTGTTTCGTCCGACATGAACATTCAGGAGATTTGCTATGAGTTGAATTTTCCTACTCCTTCATGTTTCACAAGATACTTTAAAAGAATAACGGGAGTTACCCCAAGCAAATTCAAAACCCGGATGAAATACCGTAACTCCGCCACTACCGAATTTTAAAACTTAACATACCCTATGCGCGTGCTCTTCACTCCCCTGCTTTCATAATGTGACAACACCTTTGCCGACTTTATGTGCAGATGTTCCTGTGGGGACACTTTGCGGGTATAAACATTCAGCATGTCGGGAGAGAAACTCTCTCCGGCAGCTTTTACCACAAATGAAAAGCGGTTTCCGTCGGCATCCACGGCAAGCACATTCTGGTCTACGTAATACCCCCTCTTATAAGAATCCAGTTGATACCTCACGCCAACCACCGTCAGGTTCAAGTCTTTCAACCTTTCACCTTGTGCCCCTATATGCTTGCTTGCGGCAGGTATGCGGTTTTTCCTGATAGCCGTTTCATAGTGCACACGGGCAAATCCCTTTGCCAATATGGAAAGTTTCCTGTCCCTGTAAGAACGGGGTTCGAATTTGTCTGCCAACCATAAAACATAATGAGGATCTATTCGGTAGATTTCCGATAAACGCTTTCCCCGGTATTTGCCAAACTCCACCATATCTGCGCTCATCCCATAATAGGGTTCAAAGAAACTGTTATCTTTGATAAGCAACTTCACGTTGCAGTTTTGTAAATACCCGATACTGCGCTGCACGGCATCTTCAAATGTCACTGCAAGTGTCTGTATAAATACAGGTATGGGAGACACATTGGTGAACACCCGCCACAAGGCATAATAAGCACGGAAAGGAGTTGCCACACCGATAGCATAATATCCCATATCATCCCTCCGTCCGCGGTTAAACTCTTCTATTCTTTGAAAAACCTTATTTGCCACGTTGTCGCTCACCTGATAGAGAGTGATATTTTTATCCATATTTATTTTTCCTTTCTATCGTAAATATAGCATTTACAAAGGAAAAAAGCAAATAAATCCGCTAAAATCTGTTTTCTAAAAGTACAATGGAAATAGCTTATATCAGAAGAAAGTGTTCCAGAAAACGAACGTTTTTTGGAACACGACAAAGGTATATTTTTAAAGAATATTAAGCAAGTATTATTTGATATTATTTATACTACATACTACTATGTTTGTTGGAGTTATAACATAAGATTGTTCGGATATTTCTTTCGTCAAAAAAGCCCGAAAAGTGTTCCAAAAAACGTTCGTTATGCGGAACGGCTATTTTTGACAAGAATGATAAAACTATTATGTATATTTAGATTGCTGATTATTAAAGTATTCGGTGTTTACATCCGTTGTCTTTTATTGTCGTACAAAATTAAACCGTGGATAAAACACACTTTGTTGTTACTTTTGATAGCATCAGCCTGCATCTTGCCTGTTCACGGGCAGGAAAGCAACACTTGTATTCACGGGCAAAGCACGGGAAAGAAGCATCCCGGTTATTCCCAAACAGTGTATTTCCGCTTCGATAAGGTCGATATCGACAGCATGTACACAAACAACCGGGATGCATTGCATGTGCTAGGCAGGCTTTTCACCGACTCTGCCCGTGTTTCATTAATTGATTCCATTCATATATATGCCTATTCTTCACCCGAAGGAAAGCAGGCATATAATGAGAAATTGGCGGTTGTTAGAGCCGGGGTAATGAAAGACTATCTCATTAACAACTACCCTTTATTGGAACACTGTTCCATTCATCTGTTCCCCCAAGGAGAAAACTGGGAAGGATTAAAGGAATTAGTGGAACAGGACGAAAATTTTTCAGAGCGGGAAGAAGTATTAATGATTCTTGACAAAGTGCAGGATTCTCATAAGCGGGAAAGGCTCATTAAAAGACTGAATGGAGGAACGGCTTACAGGTATATCCGGAAACACATTCTTCCCTTGCTGAGAAATGCAATGGTGTGCAGTGTTTGTGTGGATGACAGGTTGAGGGATTCTTCCAATCTCCCCTCCTTATCGAGGAGGGGCAAGGGGGTGGCGGTAGATAACAATACCTCCGGAAAAACATTAATATACAGGTATTTATTGCCTGCCACCACCCCTAACCCCTCCTCGATAAGGAGGGGAACTGTTGGAAGATACTCCGCCCTCAAAACCAACCTAGCAGCATGGGCGGCAGGTTGCGTGAATCTAGCCTATGAAACACAAATAGGAAAACACTTCTCCATTGACATTCCGGTAATGTGGAGTTCATGGGACATAAGCCAAAAACATGCTTTACGTATTATAGCCATTCAGCCGGAGTTCCGTTACTGGTTAACCACTCCCGGAAAAGGACACTTCTTCGGAGTACATGCAAATGCAGCACGCTATAACCTGAAATGGAACAAGAACCGCTATCAGGATGTGAACAGACCATTGCTTGGCGGTGGGGTAAGCTACGGTTACTCACTACCCTTTAATGAAACATGGGGAATGGAATTCAATATCGGAGCCGGATATATGAACACCCAATACAACACCTATTACAATATAGAAAACGGTGCACGTATCAACACCCGAACAAAGAATTATTGGGGCATCACCCGTGTGGGAATATCCCTTATCTATAAATTGCCACAACCATGAAAAAGAGAAATATAATATTATACAGCCTTATTCTTCTGCTTTGTGGTTGCATACACCAAAACCCCGAAGCCGAAGGAACAGATCCCACATTAGTCAATGTCACCACAGATGTGGAAATAGACTTAGACCTTGTTTCCTTTGAAACCATATCACGTTCCTCTGAATTGGAAGGACACGAAAGACGGTTTATCATTGATGTGTACCGCGAAGGGAAAGTAATAGAAGAAAAAAGGATCGTTACTACCCAAGCGGAAGAAATAGAAGAAGGAAGATTTATCATTCCCGTATCATTAAAGTTGCATGCTTTGCAATACACCCTTGCCGTGTGGAGCGATTATGTGAAGCAGGGAACACAAGAGGATTTGCACTTCAATACGGAAGACCTGAGTAACGTCTCTCTTAACAATCCCTATCACCATGATTGTAATCAAAGGGAAGTCTTTTGTGGAACAATGCCGGTAGACCTCACTCCGTATCGTAACACATGGGAAGCACAGGTTAAACAACACATTACCCTGAAACGACCGCAAGCCAAGTTCAAGATAATAAGCACAGACACCGAAGACTTTATTACCCGCGTACAAACACGTGGGGACAATCCTAACGATTATCAAGTAAAAGTAAGCTATGAGTACTTCTTTCCCACAGCATACAATGTTACGGGCGATGTGCTTTGCGGTTCGCAAGTGGGAATGGGATTCACTGTCCCCTGCAATCTTAAAACGGATGAAAACGGGGAGTGCGAGCTGGCAAGCGATTACATCTTTGCGGGAAAGGATGCTTCCTATATATCGCTCACTCTGGAAGTGACGGACAAAGAGGAAAAAGTAATCAGCCGGGTAACGGGAATACAAGTCCCTTTCCGGCAAGGGCAGCTCACCACGGTGACGGGAAAGTTCCTCACCACCATGATGAAGCCCGGAATCAGTATAGATAACAGTTACGAAGGAGAATTTAATATTACGATACCATGAGGAAGAAGAAAGAAAATAGAGCATCTAATCTCCTCTCCTTATTGAGGAGGGGAAATAAGAAGATAAGAGATATTATCAAACAAAATAACTAATTATTAATCATTATTTTAAAAACAAGCAATTATGAAAAAGAGAAAATTAACATGGATGCTGGCGCTGATTATGGCGTTAATAGCAACAGCATGCAGCAATGATGAAAGCATTCCCGGCAGTGGCGGGAATGACAACGGAGTGATTACCTTCACGGTAAGTCCCGATTATGGAGTAAAGACACGTGCGGCATCTGCCATGCCCGCCGGTAAAGTATTGCGTCACATCTTGGAAGTATATGATGCAAGCAACAATGTGGTTACAGGTTCAAGACAGGTAATCCCTGTGGACGATATGGACTCTCCCGTTGAGTTCTCCGTGGAAAAGAAACCGGGGGCAACTTATACAGTGGTATTCTGGGCAGACTTTACGGATAATACCAATGATGAAGCAAAAAAGAAAGACCTGTATTACGATACTTCCGGAGGATTGGACAACATTACCTTCAATACCTCGAACACCACCGACTTCAACGGTGAAGCATTCTTTGGGAATGTAGCTGTCGATGCAAACGGCGAAGCGGCAACCACGGACATCACCCTGACACATGCCATAGCACAAGTTTCCTTGAAAACCACAACACAACTTAAAAACCTTAACAGTGTGAAAGTTACTTACGGTAGTGCAGATGACACGACAGCCCCTCTTTCTTCTTTCAGTGCAGTAACGGGAAAAGCGGGAAAAGGCAATAGAAAAGTGGAAAAGGTGAACACCGTAAATAAAAACGAGACGGCAACCGAAAGTTCTCCGTATAATTTCCACGCTTTTTACGCATTTGCACCCACAGATACAAAAGGAGTGGTTAACATGACAGTGGAAATGTGTACCGACGATAAAGGAACCACCTCCGTGCAAACCATCAACGTACCCAATGTACCTTTACAGACCAATTATAAAACCAATATCACAGGAGACTTTGCACTTGCACCCACCAAATTGAAAATCACTTGCGAGGCGGGATGGGCAGACAAAGAATTGGTTCCTGTTTCCGTTTGGGATGGTAAATGTCCTACAAAGCCAATAGACAATTATAAATATGGCGGAGGAACGGGAACAGAAGATGATCCCTATCTCATTACCAATGCTGCCGAATTTGTGTATATGACGTGGCATAGCCAAAATCCTGAGCGGTTTGAGTTGCGAACTGATATAGATTTGAACAATGTATCGTGGTATAATGGTGCAGGTAGAAGCAATGTACCCTTTTTGGATGGAAAAGGACATACGGTAAGCGGATTGAATGCAGATGAACCGGTGGAGGGCTATCTTGGTTTATTCGGTATTGCTAAAAATAATGTCATAGTGAAAAATCTGCATGTAAAAGGAACAATCAATTATACAAAGGAAGGTGATGGTATCCACTGTGCAGGAGGCATAATAGCCTATGACACTGAAGCCAACGGAAGCCTTATCGGATGCTCTTTTGAAGGGGATATTACACTGAAAAACGTAAGTTTCGTAGGAGGGCTGGCAGGTCAATTAAAAAATGCAACCGGCTGTAAGTATAAAGGGACTATCACTCTCACATCAAGTAATGGTAATAATGTGTATGTTGGCGGAATAATAGGATCATCAGAAGATTATGTTATAGCTACAGCTTGTTATAACGAGGGTAATATTAAGCTTATAGGTATGAACGAATGCTTCTACAGGATGGGTGGTATTGTTGGTCATAGCGGTAAAAGTGCAAAAGAATGCTACAACATTGGAACCATAACCGCAGAAGGTTCATTAGATACGGGTGGACTTATTGATGACATTAGCAGTATTGATCCTGGAGATGTTACAAATGGAGGAAAACCAACCTACACTACACTATTGGAAGGTTATGGTGCTCCCGGCGATCCATCCAGAAAAATTGAATTTGAAACAGCTTGGCCTATATGGAAAGCAGGTAGTAGCGCCGACGGGACAGAAGCAAACGGCTATTGGAAATCGATAGGTAGTTCACCTTCCAATTATCCTAAACTTTGGTGGGAAAAAGATTAAGGGGCAACTAATCAATGGCAATAGACAAGAAAAACGAACAATGATAAAACGAAGATTCATCAAGGTAACACTTCGGCAAGGAGAATCCCTGAACCGGGAGGACTTCAAAGACCGCACCTGCCTGCTGGTACTGAAAGGCTGCTTCGTGGTGTTCAACAACCGGGGAGAAATAGTCTTTCGCCTCACGGCAGGGGAAGCCAATGTGGTGAGCGGTCATTATGAACTTACAGGCACGGCAACAGTAGACGATACCGAGATGATTATTATTTAAAGATAAAATATTTAACAAGGAAAATTCCCTTTATACGTCTTAACCGAAACGTCCGCACGTTTCACCTAGAACGTCCTTACGTTTTGACCGAAACGTAGGGACGTTTTTTATATATGAATTATTCACTTATTTATGAACTTAAAAATTAGTTACAATGAAGGTAAAAAGTAAATTGAATTTAGATTTGATTGAAGTGGTAAATTCTATGGATGAATTGATTAAAAAAAAGAAGCACTGAGCAATGCGGAAAGTATAGTATTGCGCCGTGTGCTTAATCGCAGTGAAAAATTACTCAGCGATTATTCGGTGCTTTCCGATTATCAACGATGGAAAATTTCGGAAGAAGACTTCGAAGATATTCTTATCCTTGCCCAAAGCATTTACGAGTTGGTGGATAAAGACACTTCAGGCTATCTTTCTTTCCGCTTCATCAAATGGTTTTGCAAAGTGTTTCATTTTAATTGCAGTCTTAACGGAGTGCGTAAAGTGTTGGGAAAGAGCGCAATGGAAAAGTACAAGTAAAAACCGGTTTAAATAATAGAAAAAAATATAGAATAATCTTTTCAATTTAACAGGTTATATAACTTTTTATAATACACTTGTTTACGTATAAGAATGCCCTTAATATGGGCATTCTTTTTTTCTACTGCTAATAACATATATCTTACATTTGCATTGTAATAATTAAACAAATAAACAATGCAACAAACGCAGTACGTACCTCACGGTACAAACACAATGGGTAATGGTAAAATCATGGAACTGGTAGCCGAGCACGGCATGGAGGGTTACGGCATTTATTGGATGCTGATGGAGCATCTTTACCAACAGGAGGACGGTAAAAGCAGTATGAAAATCATCAAACTTCTCTGCAAAAAGATGGAGGTTTCCACACAGAAACTGAACAGGATTTTGCATAATTCCCGCTTGTTTTCCGTAGAAAACGACATGGTTTCTTCGCCGGAACTGGATAAAAAAATAGCGGTTTTTGAAGCCAGACACAAGAAACTCTCCGAAGCAGGGCGCAAGGGATACGAAGCTAAAACGTTGAAAAACAGGAGTAATACACCTTCCGAAAATTCAAGCCACCCTCAAGCTATATATATTACTGATGTTGATAATAATATTAATAACAACATCATCAGTAATAAAGCCGGGCTTCAAGGGTGGGAAGCCTCGGTAGATGCTCTTGCCGGAGAAGATTTTTGGAAAGAACTCATGGCAATGCGCTCCGGCATGGGGAAACGTTTCATGCAGCAGTTTCCCGAAATCCTCACTTTCTTCAAACAACACATTGTGAGCTACGGCAGGGAAGACAGCATCCTCAGCGAAAAAGATGCCAAAAACTATTTCAGTAACTTCATATCGCAAGGCAGCACCACCTGCAACCGCCTGCTTGCGGAATTGGACAAGGCAAAGGAAAATGATCCCTACCGCTTCGAGGACATCTCCCCCGACGGCAAGCGCAGCTATTACGGCC